>Ga0224512_10001402_pt1 | contig 23205 bp, 20 predicted proteins | sample SF_May12_sed_USG_4_FD_169103 | JGI IMG/M metagenome (GOLD analysis project Ga0224512, IMG submission 169103) | Sediment microbial communities from San Francisco Bay, California, United States - SF_May12_sed_USGS_13 | ecosystem: Environmental > Aquatic > Marine > Sediment | place: USA... | reverse complement strand
TCGGCGATTCCATCGTCGGCGCATCCGGTCCGAGCGTGTCGACCGTCGGAGCATCGGGGCTGCCGAGCTCCACCGTCGGACTGTCGAGCGCGGTGGCTTCGAGGGTTGGTGCTTCCTGCGTGTCGCCATCGATATCGATATTGGGCGAGGTCTTGGCACTCTCGTCCGCACCTTCGCCGAGCGGCAGGAATGCAGCTTCAAGACCGGCAGCCGTCTTCTCGCCGATGTCGATGTCTGCTGTGGCCTCTGCAGACTCATTGGTCGATGCGAGCTCGAGCGTCACGTCTCCCTCACCACCCGTGAGGTCCAGATCCATTGCAGCGGGCTCTTCGTCCTCGAATGCGAGATCCAGCACGGGCGCATCGCCCGCGGCCAGGTCGAGGTCGACCGAATCGGCCATTGCCGTGGCTTCAGCGAACATGGATTCGTCCGGGCAGATCTGCTTGCCCATGATGACAACCTTGTCCCAGTCGGAATTACCCGTCGCGCCGATCTCTGCGTGCAAGATGCGCGCAGTGTCGAGAAACGCCTCTCGGTTGCCCCACACGAAAAAGACTTCGAGTAGCTTCAGCCGCAAATTGCGATTGTCGGGGTCGGTCTCCAGAGCCTTCGAGACGAGGTCGGCTGCCTGGTCGTAGAGCCCATAGGCCATGTGGAAATCGGCCTCGGCAATCGGATCGGCCTGATCCAAATTGATGACCGTCTGGCTCGACAGGGTCTCCTCGGGTGCGGCGAACTGACCCGTCGCGGCCGGCGCATCGGGTATATCGGGCACTGCCGCCACCTCGGGCTCAGGCTCGACATCGGGCAACGTGGGCGGTTCGTCCTCGGCCTCACCGATGTCGAACAGCTCATCAGCGACCTGTTCACGCTGAGGAAGCTCCTGGGTGTGCTGTTCCTCTACAACGATCGTTTCGTCGTCTACGCGAGCCTGGCTGCGCAGGCGTTCGGTTGCCTCGCGCGTCTCGAGATCCTCTTCCGTGTCCTCCTCGAGCGCCTCCCAGCGTCCGGTCAGATCTTCCTCGGCGAGGACATGTCTTGTGCGCAGATAGACCACACCGGCGCCGACGAGCGCCGCAAGCCCAAGGATCATCCACACGAGTGGTGTCGTGAGCCATCCGAGCACTCGCGAGATCAACGACGGCTCCGTGCCGGTCGTAACGGCCGGCGTCGACACCACCGGCGGCGGTTCCACGACTGCGTCCTCTGTGGCTTCCTCGGCAGCCGGCTCGACCAGCTCCTCGGCAGTTTCCATCAGCTCGGTCGCGGGCTCGGTGTCGTCGACAAAGATTTGCTCGCCCTCGAGGTCGACACCCGCTTCGACGAGCGCCGCTTCTGCACCCGTGGCCTCGACGTCAGGCATTGTATTCGTCACTTCGGCGACCTGGCCTTCGCCAAGCTGCTGCTGCAGCTCGGCGAGCGATCGGTCTTCTACGCTCAGAATGCGCTCGGGCTCCTCGAGCTCGCCGGGCTGCGTCGCGACCCGCGGTTCGACGTCGGAAGTCGGTACCGGATCGGCGCCTGGCGTCGTAGCCGTATCGGCGACGCTGGTGGCCGGGGTCGTCTCGATCTCCGGCGCAAGGAGCCGTAGGCGTGCCTGTTGCACGTTCGGCTGCTGCCATTCCGCTGTCTGGCGGATGGCTTCTCGGGTCGCGTCTGCTGCGCTGAGGCTGGCGAGCGCCCCCGCGTCAGGCATGACCAGCGTCGCGCCTTCGCGCAATAGATTCATATTGCCGATGAACGCCGCCGGATTGGCCTCGTACATGGCAACCATCATCTGATTCATCGTTATGCCGGCTGGCCGGCGCTGAGCTGCGATTCCCCAGAGCGTATCGCCACGCTGCACGGGGCCGTAGGCTCCCGGCACGTCTGCGGTAGCAGCGACCCGTGCGGGCGGCGGGGCCGCACTCGATGTGGGCACAGGCGCAGGCGCTGGCGCCGATTCCGCCGCTGTCGACGCCGGCGGCGTCACGGGAATGGGCTCAGGTACAGGCGCCGGCGCTGGCGCTGGCGCTGGCTCCGGCGACACGGCAGGCGGCCGTTCAATAACGGCGGCAGGCTCGGCAGGCTGCGGCGCACGCACGACGGCAGGCTCGATTCGCTCGATGACGGCCTCGGCGGGCAGCATCACGGGCGGATCGAGAAAGACAGTGTATTCGCGCAGCAAACGCCCGCGGTTCCACGTCGCCTCGACGAGAACGGTGACGAATGGCTCGACGATCGGCTCGAGCGAAGTGACTCGAATGACGTCGCGCCCGACATCGTCGCGAACAATATTAAATGAAAGGCGCGACAGGAAACCCGGCCGATCGAGCCCATAGCGCTCGAAAGTCTCCGGCGTCGCGAGCGCAACGCGCAGATCGGACAGCTCCTCCGGGGTCGGCGAGACGAGCTCGATGTTGGCGTCGAGGGGCTGGTTCAGAGCGGAGCGCAGCTCGATATCGCCCAGGCCTAAGGCCCATGCTCCGAAGGGTGCCAGCAGCAGGGAAAAACAGCCCCAATGTGCCCGTCGTGTCATGAAAAATCCCCTACCTGTGTCAGTTCGCGCGTGAAAGCCATAGAGCCCACGTCGTTAGCGAGGAATCGCCTCGGGTTGCGAGCCAAAACAATACATTACATAACCCGATTTACCAAAATCTCCGCAATCTGCACGCTGTTCAGCGCTGCGCCCTTACGTACGTTGTCGGCCACAACCCAGAGGTTCAGTCCCCGCGGATGGGTCATGTCCTCCCGAATCCGGCCGACATACACGGCATCTCGATGCGCAGCGTCCGTCGCCGCCGTCGGATAAGCGCCGGGCATCTCGCCGTCGATTACCGTTACGCCGGGAGCTGAATTTAACAATTTCTGGGCCTCAGGAACTGTGATTTTGGTCCGAGTTTCGACATGCACCGCCTCGGAATGCCCGTAGTAGACAGGGACCCGGACACACGTGGCATTTACCATAATATCCGGATCTTCGAGAATTTTTCGGGTTTCCCAGTACAGCTTCATCTCTTCCTTCGTATATCCCGTGTCCATGAGGCGATCGATCTTGGGCACGGCATTGAATGCCACGGGCTTCTCGGGTCCGGGCGCGAGCGCTTCGGCGTCCTCCAGCCATGCCCGGCTTCCTTCCGTCAGGGCCTCGATGGCGCTCCGGCCGGCTCCCGAGACGGCTTGATAAGTAGCCACGTTTACTCGCTCGATGCCGACTGCGTCCTGGAGAGGCTTCAGGGCGACAACGAGTTGGATCGTCGAGCAGTTCGGATTGGCGATGATTCCACGGTTGCGGTAGTCGGCAATCCGTTCGGCATTGCATTCGGGCACGACCAGCGGAATCTCGTCGTCGTAGCGAAACTGCGACGTGTTGTCGATAACCACAGCCCCAGCAGCTACCGCACGCGGCGCAGCCTCTGCGGACACGGAGGCGCCGGCCGAGAACAGCGCGATATCGATGCCGCTAAAGTCAAAATCATCTAGCACTTCGATCGCGTGCTCCTTACCGCGAAAGGTCACGCTGCGGCCCGCCGACCGCACACTCGCGAGCGGCACGAACCGCCCGACTGGAAATTTCCGCTCCTCCAATATGCGGTACATGGCCTCGCCGACGAGGCCGGTTGCACCGACAACGGCAACAGCATAGTTCTTGCTCATCTTCGATTACTCGGGGTCCATTGAATGAGGGTAATACTGGCGACTGCGCGATCGGATTCAAGCGTTTTGCTTGAAGCCGATCGCCGGCGTCGTCGAGACGACGTCGGCGTTCTGGGCGCGGTGCCGCAGGTAGTGGTCCATGATTGTCAGCGCAATCATCGCCTCGGCAATCGGCGTCGCGCGAAGACCGACACATGGATCGTGACGACCTGTCGTGACGATTTCCGCAGCAGCACCGTCAGTATCGATCGTACGGCCCGGGATTTGAATACTCGACGTCGGTTTCAGGGCGATACTGGCAAGAATATCCTGCCCCGTGGAAATACCGCCGAGCGTCCCGCCGGAGGAGTTCTTCGTGAAACCGTCCGGCGTGAGCTCATCGCGGTGCTCACTGCCGCGCTGCTCGACACACGCGAAACCGTCACCGAACTCGACAGCCTTGACGGCGTTGATACTCATGAGCCCGTGAGCGAGCTCCGCATGCAGCTTGTCGAACACGGGCTCGCCGAGACCGGGCGGCACGTTGCTCGCGATCAAATTAATTCTTGCGCCGACGGAATCGCCGTCCTTGCGTAACTGAATCATGAACGCTTCGAGCTCGGGCACCCTATCCGGGTCCGCACAGAAAAACGGGTTGCCATTCACGCTCGACAGATCGCGCGCTTCCAGCTGGATCGGTCCGAGCTGCGCGAGGTAACCATGGATCGTCAGCCCCAACCGCTCGTGCAGATACTTTTTCGCAATCGCCCCTGCGGCCACGCGCATGACTGTCTCGCGCGCCGAGGATCGACCCCCGCCACGGTAGTCGCGTATCCCATACTTTTGTTGATAGCTGTAATCGGCGTGACCAGGCCGAAAGCGATCTTTGATTTTCGTGTAGTCGCGCGAGCGCTGATCGACATTCTCGACGTACAGGCCGATCGCAGCCCCCGTCGTGACACCCTCGAAGACGCCGGACAAGATCTTGGCCTCGTCAGGTTCCTTGCGCTGGGTGACGAAGCGGGACGTGCCCGGTCGGCGGCGGTCGAGATCCTTCTGCAGATCCGCCTCGCTCAACGCCAAGCCCGGCGGGCAGCCGCCCACGACACAGCCGAGCCCGGGCCCATGGCTCTCGCCAAAGGTCGTTACCGTAAAGAGTTTGCCGAAAGTATCGCCCGCCATGCGCCCGCAACTCGCCCCACATCGCTATCCGCCGGACCGTTAGTCGGCACCCGCACGGAAAACGTGTAATTGCAGCACGCTAACTCGTTAAGTGTCCAGTCAAATCGTCACGCGAGACGAGAAACACGCCTTCGCCACCACGTTCGAACTCGAGCCAGGTGACGGGCAGCTCCGGATAAGCTGCTGTGAAGGCGTCCTGCGCCTCACCAACCTCGATGATCAAGCTGCCACCAGGTGCGAGATAGGCTGGGGCCTCGGCGAGCAGCCGAGCGATGACATCGAGGCCGACTGGTCCGCCATCCAATCCGAGAGCCGGCTCATGCGTGTACTCGCGCGGCAGCTCGGCGAGCCTGGACGTCGGGACGTAAGGCGGATTGGAGACAATGATCTCGTACACCGCGCCCCGCGGCGGGTACAGATCTGCAAGGATAAGCGTGACGCGATCTTCGAGCTCGAGAGCCGCCGCATTCGATTTAGCAATCTCTAACGCCGCCGAGGACACGTCCGTCGCGTCGACCCGCAAGCTCGGACAGTGATACGCGGCGGCAAGCGCGAGGCAGCCGCTGCCCGTGCCCACGTCGAGGAGGCGGTCACCGGGCGCGATCCGACACCAAGGCTCGAAGCAGGACTCGATGAGCTCGGCGAGCGGCGAGCGCGGCACGAGGACGCGGTCGTCGACAGTGAAACGCAAGCCCGCAAACCACGCTTCGCCGAGAAGATACGCCATGGGCTTGCGCAGCTCGACGCGAGTCCGCGCGAGCTCGAGGACGCGTGGTATTGCGCTCGGATCCGGCGGGCTGCCCCAGGCCCCCTCGCTCCAGCCCTGCACGGCACGCACGAGCCAGTAGGCTTCATCGGCCGCATTGTCGGTACCGTGCCCGAAGTACAGCGTATGGGATTCGAAGTAGGACGCGATCCGCTGGACCCAAGTTTCGCAGTCCACGCCTGTACGCAACGCCTGTTCGAGCTCGACGAGATGCATCGGCCGCGCATGATACCCCTTATGAGATAATGACCGCCATGATCGGCGCCATGCTCAGAGTCCTCATTATCGGCCTGCTGCTGCTCGTCGGTGTCATGCTCGCGACGACGAGCCTGCGCCGGCCCGTGCCGTTGCCGGAGCAGGCAAGCTATTTCGAAATGCCGCTCGAGCTACCGGCGTTCAATCTCGATGGCACGGGCAATGAGACATACTCGCGCGATAATCTGCGCGGCCAATTCAGCCTCATGTTTTTCGGCTTCACGAACTGCCCCGACATTTGCCCCCTTACGCTAGCGACACTCGCGCAAGCCTACGGTGAGCTCGAAGACGCCGGAAGCCAGCTGCCGGAGGTCGTTTTCGTCAGCGTCGACCCGAATCGGGACACAATCGACGCGATTGCTGCCTATTTGAGTAACTTCGACGCCCGTTTCACCGGCGTCACCGGGTCGAGGCGCAATCTCGATCCGCTGCTCAGAGCCCTTGGCGTCACCGTCATGGTTCAAGAGTTTCCCAATCAGCCCAGTTACAGCGTCACGCACAACGGCACGATTTACATGATCGGCCCGGACGCCGAGCTCATCGCAACGATCGACGGATCAGTTTCGGCGCGCGAAATCGCGATCGACTTTCGGCGCGTCAGGGCACTCGATCTGCGACGGCGCGCCAACCGCTCCGGTTCATGAAGGCGACGCTGTTCGTCTGGATGCAGTATCTGCTGCCGCAGCGTTTGCTCGGGCGCTGCATTTATCATGTGGCGCGTTCGGAATGGTCCGTGCTCAAAACACCACTGATCCGATGGTTCGCGAAGCAGTACCGCGTCAATCTCGACGATGCGGACCGCCCGTCCCTCGCCGACTACGACAGCTTCAACGACTTCTTCACACGCGCGCTACGCCCGGGCGCGCGCCCGCTCGCAACAGGCGACTCGGCGCTGCTTGCCCCAGCAGACGGTCGAGTGACAGAGTTCGGCACGGCAACGCATGGACAGGCCCTGCAGGCGAAGGGCATGCCCTATGCACTCGAGGAATTGCTCGGTGCGCGGCCGCCGAGCGCCGCGGAGGCTGATCTCGGTGATTTCGTCACGATCTATCTTGCGCCCTACGACTATCACCGCGTGCATCTACCGCTGGCCGGGACTCTGACCGGAGCGCGTTACATTCCTGGAAAACGTTTCAGCGTAAACGAGACGACTGCGCGCGCGATTCCTGGTCTATTTTGCCGCAACGAACGACTCGTGCTCTGGGCGATCACGGCGATCGGGCCGATCGCTGTCGTGCTCGTCGGTGCACTCAATGTCGCGAGCCTAGCGACGCCCTGGCTCGGGGAGATCCCGAGCACAGGTCCACGACACTGGGGCACGGACGACGTGCCAGCGGATCCACTGCCGCCCGGCGCCGAGATTGGGCGATTCAATCTCGGCTCGACGGTCATCACCGTTCTGCCCCGGGGCAGTGCGAGCTGGGATAGCGCTATCGGCGTCGCGAGGACCGTGCGAATGGGCATGCGACTCGGCTCAGTCGCGCCACCGGGTTAGTTTCTATGGCCTGGCAACCGTCTGCGACCTTCGAGACGCTCCGGCTCAGGGCGCGCATCCTCGCAGTGATTCGCGAGTTCTTCACCGCACGCGACGTGCTCGAAGTCGAGACACCTGCCCTATCGCCGTGGGGAACGACGGATCCGGCATTGACGAGCCTGCACACGACTGTCAGCGCACTCGGCACAGCCCGATCTTATCTGCATACATCGCCTGAGTTCGCGATGAAGCGCCTGATAGCAGCCGGCAGCGGTGACATCTACCAGATCTGCCGCGTCTATCGAGACGGCGAACTCGGCCGCTGGCATGAGCCGGAGTTCGCGCTGCTGGAATGGTACCGCGTCGGCTGGGACGATCTCGCGCTCATGGATGAGGTCGGCGAGCTCCTTGCGGCTTGTCTCGGCCCGGAGCGGATTGCAGGCTCACCGCTGCGCTTGAGCTACACCGATGCGTTCGCCGAGCACCTCGGTGTCGATGCGTGGGCTGACGCCGGCACGATTGCGGCCGCGCTCGAGTCTCACACTATCGAGGTTCCCGACACGCTCGACCGTCGCGGCCTGCTCGACCTCGCGCTCAGCACCGTGATCGTGCCGAGACTGCCGTCTGATAGGCTCATCTATATATACGATTTCCCGGCCGATCAGGCCGCGTTGGCCCGGCTCAAAGATTCAACGCCGGCGGTGGCCGCAAGATTCGAGGTATTCATCGACGGCATCGAACTCGCAAACGGGTATGCCGAGCTCACCGATGCCCTCGAGCAGCGTGCGCGGTTCGAAGCTGAGCGCAACGCGCACGCGCGCCTCGGGCGCAACGCTCCGCCGAGCGATGAGACTCTGCTCGCGGCACTCGCGCACGGCTTGCCCGAATGCGCGGGCGTGGCAATCGGCATCGATCGCCTCGTCGCAATCGCCGCCGGGCTGGACGGCATCAGTGCTGCAGTGAGCTTCGCGCATCACCGCGCGTAATCAGGTGCAACTGCGAGGCAGCGAAGTCAGTTCTTGACGCGGGAAACGTACTCGCCGTTACGCGTGTCGACCTTGATGACTTCGCCTTCCTCGACGAACAACGGCACACGCACAACGGCGCCGGTCTCGAGCTTCGCGGGCTTAACGCCGCCCTGGGCCGTGTCCCCGCGCACGCCCGGGTCCGTCTCGACGATCGCAAGCTCGACGAAATTCGGCGGCGCTACGAGCAGCGGCTGGCCGTTCCAGAGCGTCAGCGTGCAAACATCCTGCTCCTTGAGCCATTGCTTGGCGTCGCCGACGGCTTTGTCATCCGCCGCAATCTGCTCGAACGTATCAGGGAACATGAAGTGCCAGTGCTCGCCGTCGCTATACAGATACTGAAGGTTCTGCTCGACGACGTCGGCCGCTTCAACCGAGTCTCCGGACTTGAACGTCTTGTCGACAACCCGTCCGGTCTTCAGATTGCGGATCTTTACGCGGTTGAACGCCTGGCCCTTTCCCGGCTTGACGAACTCGTTCTCGACAATCGCGCACGGGTCACCGTCGATGAGGATTTTCAGCCCACCGCGGAATTCATTAGTGTTGTAACTCGCCATATACTCTGTGCTGACTCCGACACATACTCTGTAGCTGCTGCCGTTAGCGGCTGAAGCGCTCGACAACTCGAAGGCACGCGAAAACCATAGGCCGCATGCCGCGAGAGCCGCATGATAAACGTTTAAGTCTATTGACGATACGCCGAATGAGCACGCTCGCAACGGTCCCTACGCGGACGGAAATCGCAATCGATTGGCGAGACGCACTCCGAACGGCCATCAGAACACCCAGCGAGCTGCTCGAGTTTCTCGAGCTGAGTCCCGAGCAGTGCGCGGCGCTCGAGCCATGCGCTAACGAGTTCGCGCAGCTCGTACCCAGGCAGTTCGCGGCTCGGATGCGCAAGGGAGATCCAGACGATCCTTTGCTGCGCCAGGTTCTGCCGCTCGCGCAAGAGCAAGAAGCCGTGGCCGGCTTTGCGAGTGACCCACTCGAGGAGGTCGACGCCACGCGCAACGGCGTCGTTCGCAAATACGCCGGGCGCGCCTTACTGATCGCAACGGCCGCCTGTCCAGTGCACTGCCGTTACTGCTTCCGTCGGCACTTCCCCTACGCCGAGCAGACTGCGGCGCGGGACGAGTGGCAGACAACAGTTTCGACGCTGGCTGAGGACAGACAGATCACCGAGGTCATCCTCTCGGGCGGTGACCCGCTGAGCTTGTCAAACCGTCGCCTCGGCGCACTCGTCAAGCAGCTCGATGAACTGGAGCACCTCGAGACACTGCGTATCCACACACGCTTTCCGATAGTGCTGCCGCAACGCATCGATACGGGTTTACTCGAATTGCTCGCGGCGACACGGCTCAGAATCGTGCTCGTCATTCACTGCAACCACGCCCAGGAGATCGATGCAACGGTCGTTGCTGCCGTAGCAAATATGCGCCACGCCGGGATCATCGTCTTGAATCAATCGGTGCTGCTCAGTGGCGTTAACGACGACCCAGACACGCTCGTCGAGCTGAGCCGACAGCTGTTTGCGGCTGGCGCGCTCCCCTACTATCTACACGAGCTCGACCGTGTCGCCGGTGCGGCGCACTTCGAGGTCGAGGCGTCACGCGCGCTCGAGCTGATCGACGCGATCCGCAGCCGGCTTCCGGGCTATCTCGTGCCGCGCCTCGTGCGCGAGATACCCGGCACGTTAAGTAAAACCATTCTCGGCTAGCACCGGTATCGACAAACATACCTCCTTCGCAGTGTGAACCGGGTCCGGCTGACCGCTGAGACTCGTTGCTAGAATCACGTCGACCGCGATCGATCGCGACTACGACCAAGCCTCCGGAATTCTCAGGACTAGATGGCCCAGCACCAGCCAACACCTGTACTGGCACTCAGCTCGCGTGACGAACACGCGGAGCTGATTAATCGGATGCTGCGCCAGGCCGGTCAAGCCGCTTACTGTCAGCGTATCGCCGCGGTCGATGATCTCGCCGAAGCGTTACGCCGCTACCACCCGCATCTGCTGTTCGTCTTCACGCCGAAACCGTCCGCCGACATTGCCGCCGTCGCGGCCGTGTGCGAGAAGATTGCGCCTATCCTGCCCATCATCGCAGTCGGAACGGCGGCCGATGAAAAACAAATCGCGACCGCTATCAACGCTGGCGCACGGGACCTTGTCTCAGTTGCTCAGCCGAAGCGACTGCTCGCGGTTGCGCTGCGGGAGCTGCGCAGCTATCGGCTCGAGAAAGCTTTGCGCGAGACGCTCGTCTCCGCAAACCAATATCGGCGCGAGCTCAAGGCCGTTATGGCCGGGTCCGTTGAGGCGATCGCCTATGTGCAAGAGGGTATCGTCGTGAGCGCTAACCCAGCTTGGGTGGAGTTGTTCGGTTACACGGGTCCGGAAACGCTCACGGGCATGCCACTCATGGACCACTTCGATAGGGGTAGTCAGGCCGCCCTAAAGGGGGCGCTCATCGCGTGCGCTCGCAAGCAGTGGACAACAGACATGCTGCGTGTCGTCGCCATCAATAAGCAAGGCAGCGCGCTACCCGTAGAGCTCAAGCTCGAGGAGGCCGAGTTCGGCGATGAGCCGGCTGTGCGGCTCAGCGTGCCCAACGATCAGCCTGTCCGCAATGAGCCCGAGCAGCTCGTCGTCAGCGCCGTGCATAAGGATCCGATGACGGGGTTTTACCATCGCCGCCAGTTCATCGACCTGCTTACCGAGCGACTCGAGAAAAATCCGGCCGGCGGCGTACGCGCGTTGGCCTATATTCGCCCTGACAGATTCGCCGAGGTCAAGGACGAAGTCGGTCCGCTCGCAACCGAAGACGTGCTTATAAAGGTCGCGGAGATTATCCGCGGCCTGACGCAAGAGAACGATATCTGCGGACGCTTCGGCGGCGTCGTGTTCACTGTGCTCATCGAGCGGGGCACGCTGCGGGATCTGGAAGCCTGGGCAGAGAATGTCGTCAGAATAGTTTCCGACCACCTGTTCCAGATCAAGGGCAAGACGCTGTCGATCACGTGCACTCTGGGTCTGTCCGAGGTCACGGCTAGCACCAACCGCGTCGACAGTCTCGTGCTTGACGCCGATTGCGCCAACAAGCGCGGTCGACAGCGCGGGGGCAATCAAGTGGTGCTTGCGGAGATCTCGGATGAGAGCACACGAATCCGGCGCTTCGACGAGCTCTGGGTCAGCCGTATCAAAGCTGCGCTCATGGACAACCGGTTCCGTCTCGTGCACATGCCGCTAGCGCACCTGAACGCTAAGCCCAGGACAATGTTCGACACGGTCGTGCGCATGGTCGATGAGCAAGGTGATGAGGTTGCCGCAGCGGAGTTCATCTCGGCTGCGGAGCGTAATGGCTTGCTCAAGACGATCGATCGCTGGGTCATCAGCAGCTCGCTCGCATTCTGTCGAGAGCAGAAACCCGAGCAGTTGCTCGTCAAACTCTCCAAAGACTCTGTGACCGACTCCACGCTCGTCGACTGGATCGCGAGTCAGGTGGAGGCGACACAGCTCGAGCCTGGGAAAATCAGTCTTCAGATCACCGCGGTACATGCTGCACAGTACCTCAAGCCCCTGAAACTGCTACTGAGCGAGCTCGAGAAACTCGGCATCGCCGGCGCCATCGAGCACTTCGGTGTCGGACGAAACTCCGTGCAACTGCTCGAGCAGCTGCCCGTCCGATTCATCAAGATCGATGGCGCGATCCTCCAGAACATCGCAACAAACCCGGCGCTGCAAGAAGAAGTCAGATCACTCGTCGAAGCCGCCCGCGCGCGCAAGATCGAGACGATCGCCGAGCGTGTCGATCAGGCTAGTACGATGGCTGTACTGTTTCAGCTAGGCATCGGCTACATGCAAGGCCATTACGTGCACGAGCCCGAAGTCGTGCTCGCAGAAAGAGCCTAGAGCGCTTCTGGGCTAATCCGAGTCACGTTGCGCCAGCCGCGCGGCAACGCGCTCCCGCGACGCCCACGGCTCGCGCGATAGTGATCCAAATCCTTGGGTTTGATCGTCATCTGACGCTTGCCCGCGACGATCTGCAGGGCTTGATTCTCGTTGAGCACGCAGACAGCTGCCATCTCCACATCCGACTTAGCCGGCAGACCCAGGATCTTGTTGCCCTTGCCGCGCGTAAGCTCCGGCAATTCGTCGATCGCAAACACGAGCAATCGTCCGTCGCTCGAGACGGCCGCAACGAATTGACCGGCCTCACCAACGGTCGCGGCGGGAACAACCTTGGCGCCCTTGGGCACGTTGAGCACGACCTTGCCAGCCTTGTTACGCGAGTGCAGATGCTCGAGCTGCACGATGAAACCGTAGCCGGCCGATGACGCCAAGACCCATCGCGCATCCGAGGAGCCGATCAACACGGCGCCGAAACTCGCCCCATCGGGCGGCTTGAGCCGGCCCGATAGTGGCTCGCCCTGACCACGCGCCGACGGTAGCGTGTGCGCGGGCAAGCTATAGGCCCGACCTGTACTGTCGATGAATACGGCAAGCTGATTGCTGCGTCCGACCGCAGCGGCAAGAAACTCATCACCGGAGCGATAGCTCAAGCTTTCGGCGTCGACGTCGTGACCCTTGGCCGCGCGTGCCCAGCCGCGTGCTGAAAGCACGACCGTGACCGGGTCGCTCGGGACGAGGTCGGTTTCGTCCATGGCCTGTGCCGCGTCACGCTCGACGATATCCGTGCGCCGATCATCGCCGTGCGTCTCGGCGAGCTCGATCAACTCGTCCTTGATCAGGCTCGTGAGCTGTTTCTTGGACCGCAGCGTCTTCTTGAGATCCGCTTCCTCGGCCGCGAGATCATCCTGCTCGCCACGGATCTTGATCTCCTCTAATTTGGCCAAATGGCGCAGCTTGAGCTCGAGTATGGCCTCGGCCTGTGTGTCGCTGAGCTTGAATCGCTTCATGAGCACGGGCTTGGGCTCGTCTTCCCGGCGAATGATTTTGATGACGGCATCGATATTCAAATAGGCGATCAGAAGCCCATCCAGCACGTGCAGGCGCGTCGTCACGCGCTCGAGCCTGTAACTGAGCCGCCGCTTGACCGTGGCGACGCGGAATTCGAGCCATTCCGCGAGCAGCGCCTTGAGACCGTAGACTGCCGGGCGCCCGTCTAACCCGATAACGTTCAGATTGACGCGCACAGACCGCTCGAGGTCCGTCGTCGCGAAAAGATGATTCATGAGCGCTTCGAGATCGACGCGCCCGGAACGCGGCGTGAGCACGAGCCGAGTTGGGTTTTCATGATCGGATTCATCACGCAAATCGTCCATCATCGGCAGCTTCTTCGCGCGCATCTGCCCCGCGATCTGCTCGAGCACCTTTGCGCCGGATACCTGAAACGGCAACTCGGTGACGACAATCTCACCGTCCTGCACGTAGTAACGCGCGCGCACGCGCAAGCTGCCGGAGCCACTCTTGTAGATGGCCGTGATGTCGGCACGCGGCGAGATCAACTCACCGCCGGTCGGAAAATCCGGCCCCTTGATGTGCTTCGTGAGCTGCCCGAGCGTCGTCTTGGGCTGATCGAGCAGCCGGATCAGCGCCGTGGCGACCTCGCGCAAGTTGTGCGGTGGCACATCCGTGGACATACCAACGGCAATGCCGCTCGTACCGTTGAGTAGCAGGTTCGGCAACTGGGCGGGCAGCAATACCGGTTCTTGCAGCGTACCGTCGAAGTTCGGCTGCCAATCGACCGTTCCGTGACCGAGCTCCGCGAGCAATACCTGCGCATACCGTGTGAGCCGCGCCTCCGTGTAGCGCATCGCTGCGAACGACTTCGGGTCGTCCTGCGAGCCCCAATTGCCGTGCCCATCGACGACCGGGTAACGAAAGCTGAACGGCTGGGCCATATGGACCATGGCCTCATAGCACGCAGAATCGCCATGCGGGTGAAACTTGCCGATCACATCTCCCACGGTGCGCGCTGCCTTCTTCGGCTTGGAGACGGCCGAGAGCCCGAGATCGCTCATCGCATAGACGATCCGGCGCTGGACCGGCTTCAAACCGTCACCGAGGTGCGGCAACGCGCGATCGAGGATCACGTACATGGAGTAATCGAGATAGGCTTTCTCCGTGAACACGGCCAACGGCACGCGTTCGACGCCCTCGAAATTGAGCTCCTGTTCTTTCATCGGTTCTTACACCTCGGCGAGGTTGCCTTTTTCCTGTAGCCAGTCACGACGATCGGACGCGCGCTTTTTCGCGAGCAACATATCCAACATTTGATCGGCTTTGTCCTCGCCGCTGACGGTCAGCTGGATGAGCCGTCGCGTCTCGGGTGCCATGGTCGTCTCGCGTAGCTGCGATGGGTTCATCTCGCCGAGACCTTTGAACCGCGTGACGGAGACGCGGCCTTTCTTGTGCTCCGCCTCGATGCGGTCGAGGATCATATCGCGCTCTGCATCATCGAGTGCGTAAAAGACCTCTTTACCGACGTCGATACGGTAGAGCGGGGGCATCGCGACGAAGACATGCCCAGCGAGCACGAGGGGCCGGAAGTGACGTAGAAACAACGCACACAGCAGGGTCGCGATATGCAACCCGTCGGAATCCGCGTCGGCCAAGATACAGATCTTGTGGTAGCGCAAGCTATCCAGTCGGTCGGAAGCCGGATCGACGCCGATTGCGACGCTGATGTTGTGCACTTCTTGGGAACCGAGCAGCTCGCCGGCCTCGACCTCCCACGTGTTGAGGATCTTGCCGCGCAGTGGCATGACGGCTTGGATCTCGCGATTTCTGGCCTGTTTAGCCGAGCCGCCGGCCGAGTCGCCTTCAACGAGAAAGAGTTCGGCGAGGTTCGGTTCCTGGATCGTGCAATCGGCAAGCTTGCCGGGCAGAGCCGGTCCCGCGACGACCCGCTTGCGCACGACTTTCTTCGCCGCTTTGAGGCGCTGCTGGGCGCTCGCGATCGCATTCTGAGCGATTTCGTCGCCCGATTCCGGATGCTGGTTGAGCCACAGCGCGAGCATGTCCTTGGCAACACCGCTGACGAAGCCTGCGCACTCTCGCGAGCCGAGGCGCTCTTTCGTCTGCCCGGAGAACTGCGGATCCTCCATTTTGACCGAGAGCACGAACGCGACACCGTCCCAGACGTCCTCGGGTGCGAGCTTGACGCCACGCGGCAGCAAATTGCGAAACTCGCAGAACTCACGTAGCGCCTCAGTCAGTCCTGCACGCAGTCCATTGACATGCGTACCGCCCTGCGACGTCGGCACGAGATTGACATAGCTCTCCGCGAGTGGCGCTACCTCGTCCGTGCGCCACACCAAAGCCCAGTCGACCGCATCGCGCTTACCCGTCAGGCTACCGGTGAATGGCTGCTCCGGCAGCCAGCTGCCTTTGTCCAGGCTCTCGATCAGGTACTCCTCCAAGCCGCCGCTGTACTGCCACGCATGCTTCTCCGCAGGCTTCTCGACCACGAGCCGCACGTCTAAGCCCGGGCACAGCACCGCTTTGGCGCGCAGCACGTGCTTGAGCCGCGACACGGAGAAGGTCGGACTGTCGAAGTACTTGGAGTCCGGCCAGAAACGCAACGTCGTGCCGGTATTCGCCTTGCCGACCTTGCCGACGACGTCGAGCTTGCCCCGGCGCTTGCCGTTGACGAAGCTCATGTTGAATTCCTTGCCGTCGCGGCGGATCCAGACCTCGAGATTTTTCGATAGCGCGTTGACCACGGAGACGCCGACGCCGTGCAGTCCGCCAGAAAATCGGTAGTTTTTCCCGGAGAACTTGCCGCCCGCGTGCAGCTTGGTCAGGATCAACTCGACGCCTGGGATTTTCTCTTTCGGGTGAACGTCGACGGGCATGCCGCGCCCATCATCCGAAACTTCGAGCGAGCCATCCTTGTAGATCTTCACGTCGATGCGCTTGGCGTGCCCTTCGATCGCCTCGTCGACAGCGTTATCGATGACTTCATGTGCCAAGTGATTTGGGCGGGACGTATCCGTATACATCCCCGGACGGCGGCGCACGGGCTCCAGGCCACTCAAGACCTCAATATCGGCAGCGCGATAGCTCTTGCTCATCCCCTCACCAATACCCCACTCCGAGGCCGGCCGCGGCGCTCGGCGAGACATGCATCGACAATGGAGTTCCCAACTCCAGGCTCACGCACGTGGCGTGCACCGTAAACTCGGCCGGATTGTAACGCTAATCGAGGTCGGCGAGGAGCGAGTCGCGAATCGCGTCGGGAATCGGCGACACGCTATGTGCATAGGCGGCATGGTCGATGCCGAAAGCGAGCGCCGCTCCGCCTTTGAGTGCCGAGCGGGTCTGCGAATCCAACTCGAAGCGCAGGAAGTGCACGGCCGAGGTCTTTTCCTCAGTCGTACGGTCCATATCCTCATCGGCGACGGCAAACACGGGCTCGAGGTCATCGACCTGGCAGAAGACGTGCCGTTCTATGCCGCCTAGCTGTGCAAGCGCTGCCCGACGCTCGGCGACGTCGGGAAATTCGAGCATGAAGGTTGCCTTGAAGTTGCTGCCATCTGGAATCAGCGGGTTGTATGCGCCGAGCTCGTCCGCGATGCCCTCGGCCTCGAATATTCGCTCGACCCGCAGCATCTCCTGGATCTGATACTGGACTGTGAGCCGGTCCTCGAAGTACAGCGTGGCGTTCGGGCCGATCGCGAGCTGCCGGGCCTGCTTATGCTCGAGCACGCGCGCCCTGAACTCAGGGCGTTTCCTATGGTACTCCTCGAGATTCATGAGGTCGCTGTGCGTCAACTTGTCCATCTCAAATACCATAGCTCCTGCGTAAGAGTTGCAGCGGGTGGGTGGGCTCGGCGTCCTGCGCTATCCCCGCGATATGCTCTGCCGCCATCGGGCAGTCGCTGGTGAAATGCTGCGCTTTTGCAGCATCGACTTGGCGCGCGACAGGCCGGCCGATCTTCTTCGCGATTTGACTGCATTCTTGCTTGACGGCATAGGTTCCGTCATGCCCCGAGCAGCGCTCGATCGGAGTTACCTTGGTGTCAGGAATGAGCTCGAGCAGATCGCGGGTTTTCAAGCCCAAATTCTGCACGCGAAGATGACACGGCACCTGATAGCTGACGGTGCCGAGACTGTGCTCGAAGTCGGTATTCAATTTGCCTTCGCGGTGGCGCAGCATGAGGTACTCGAACGGATCGAAAAAAGCCTCCGCAACCGCTTGCACCTTGTCGTCCTCCGGAAACAACAGCGGCAACTCCTGCTTGAACATGAGCACGCACGACGGAATCGGCGCAGTGATGTCCCAACCGTCGCGGGCCCAGCCGTAGAGCTCATCGATATTGTCGTTTTTGAATCGCTCGACAGCCTTGAGATCGCCGAGCTCGAGCTTTGGCATCCCGCAGCAGCGTTCCCGCGCAGGCAACGCCGTCGCGATACCATTGTGTTCGAATACGACGTTGAGGTCCTCGACGACGCCCGGCATGTTGCGATTGCCGTAGCACGTCGAGAAGATGACGACCCGGCCCTTGGTCCTGCCGACCGGATCGGCGGCCGCTTCGCGGCGGCCGATTTTGTCGGCTAGCCTGCCTCGCGCGCTCTTGGTGTGATACTTGGGCAATGGCGCGTCGTCCGCAACGCCGAGTGTCGTCTTGAGCAATTTGCGACCGAACGCGGAACTGTTGACTGCGTTGACGACTTGGGTGACGACAGGAATCCCGGCAAGGGCACCGATCGCATCGGTCGCGGTCAGAATCTTATCGCGACGCTTAGCGTGACCGTCCTCGAAATGCTTGACCTTGGCCCGCAGCATGAGATGAGGAAAATCGACGTTCCACTCGTGGGGCGGCACATAGGGGCACTTCGTCATGTAGCACATATCACAGAGATAACAGTGCTCTACGACTTCCCAGTACGCCGCCTTCGGCACCGAGTCGAGCTCGCCGGTCTCCGACTCATCGACGGCATCGAACAACGTCGGGAACGAGTGGCACAAGCTGAAGCAGCGCCGGCACCCGTGACAGATATCGAAAACGCGCTCGAGCTCGGCGTGCAACGCAGCCTCGTCGGTGAAATCCGGGCTACGCCAGTCGACTGGATGGCGCGTCGGCGCTTCGAGGCTGCCCTCGCGGGGCGGTGTTTTGGTGTCCGTCATCGTCGAAGCGAAACCGCGCGCCCGAAACGGGTCCGGACGCGCGGAATACGCGGAACTACGACCTAGCCGTCGAGGTTGTCCAGAGCGCGCTGAAAACGATTGGCGTGCGAGCGCTCAGCCTTGGCCAGCGTCTCGAACCAGTCGGCAATCTCCTCGAATCCCTCGTCGCGGGCAGCCTTGGCCATTCCCGGATACATGTCCGTGTATTCGTGTGTCTCGCCAGCAATCGCGGCCTTGAGGTTCAGTCCCGTGCCCCCGATCGGGAGCCCCGTCGCCGGGTCGCCGACGACCTCGAGATACTCTAGATGCCCATGCGCGTGACCGGTCTCACCCTCGGCGGTCGAACGAAACACCGACGCGACGTCGTTGTAGCCTTCTACATCGGCCTTCGACGCAAAATAGAGATAGCGCCGGTTTGCCTGTGATTCGCCTGCAAACGCATCTTTTAAGTTTTGTTCGGTTTTGCTGCCCTTGAGATCCATGCTGCCCTCCTGTCTCGACAAACGTTCTAGAAAAATGAACTAGACGATAGCTGGGCGCTATTGCACCCGACTCTCATTTAGACTCAGTCTAAATCTTTCCGCGCACTGTATTGTAGCCCTGGCCCCCTGTCAACGTGACGCTGCGGCCGGTCGAGCACCGATTGACCGGTTCGCGGTCGCTGTGTACCTTGGCGCCCGTCGTCGCAGCAGGTGGGACCATGCCAAAGAAGCAAAAACCGAGCGTAGGCGGTCTCGAGGAGTCTCTCAAGGAGCTCGAGGCGCTGGTCGAGCGTCTCGAAGCCGGTGACTTGCCGCTGGAAGAAGCGCTCGCGCAATTCGAGCGCGGCATCAAGCTCACGCGATCGTGTCAGACGATCCTCAAGGACGCCGAGCAAAAGGTCGAGATCCTGCTCAAGAAAACAGAGCAGGCCGAGCCGGAACCGTTTGAGCCGGAAGGCGGCAAATAGACAAAGCGTTCGCTAGGTCGTGGCGGGGTGCGGCGCCTGCAGACGGTGAATCAGAGTTCGAAGAAAGACTTTATTGAAGCGTAACTGGCATGAAGACGAGGCCTGCTCGAGCAGACTCGAGCTCACTCGCATTAGCGTAACGTCACCACTGGCCACGATCGACGCCGTACGCCGCGCGCCGTCGACATAACTCGTCTCACCGAAGCACTCGCCCTCACCGAGAGCGCCAATCTTGCGCCGACCGGACTCCACGCCAACCTCGCCGCCGACGATGATGTAGAAACGATCGTCCATCTCTCCTTCGCGAATAATCGGCTGCCCATCCTGATAATCACGCCAATCGCTCGCGCGCAGAACTTCATGAATCTCTTCGTGCGAGAAATCGTGGAAGAACCGCAGTTTGCGCAGCAGGTCGAACTGTTCCTTACGATCGATCTGTAAGTACTGGTTTCGCAGATCTTGATAAACGCGCGTCAGCGCAGCTGCGAACTCCGATGCGCTGGGAAAGCGCTTTTCGGGCTCTTTCTGCAGCGACCTCGCGACGACTTTCTCTAGGTCCTCGGAAATCTCCTCACGCAAAGAATGTAGCGGCGGCGGCGTCGCGAAGACGATCTGGTGCAGCAGCTTGCTGAGATTGTTGGCGCGAAATGGGCGAAAGCCTGTCAGTAACTCGTACATCACGGCGCCGAGCGAGTAGATATCCGACTGAGCAGTGATCTCTGCAGATTGAACCTGTTCGGGCGACATGTAGCTCGGCGAACCTGCGATGCCCTCGATTCTCGAGACGTCCGAATCAGACACGATCGCGATACCGAAATCGATGATCCGAACGTCGTTGTCGTTCGTGAGCATGATGTTGTTAGGCTTGATATCGCGATGAACCACGCCGCGGTTATGGGCGTAGTAGAGCGCCTTCGAGCATTTGTAGATGATCTCGACGACGTCGTCGATTCGTAGCAGGTTGTCGGGCTTCGTATAGGCCGCGAGCGTTCGCGCGCCATGGATATGCTCGGTGACGACGTAGTACTTGCCATCTTCCTCACCGGCATCATAGATCGGCACGATGTTCGGATGTTGGAGCCGGCCCACCATCTGGGCCTCGTTGAAGAACATCTTGCGTGTGACGCTTGCCTTCTGCTCGTCCTCCTCGCTCTCGAGGTTGTAGACTTTGATGGCTACGTCACGACCGTAGTAGGGGTCGTGCGACAAGAACACCCGACCTGTGCTGCCCTGCCCGACCTCTTTGATAATTACGTACTTGCCGATGCGCTCCGGCACGCCACCGCTCGATGGACTCGAGTCGCCTTGAGATCTAACTTGCAGCATGCCGCATCACGGAAAAAAGTACTGATAAAACAATAGACAAGCCGCCCCATAGCCGGCGGCAACCAGGTCATCAAGCATAATGCCGATACCTCCGCCCAAACTGTGATCTAGATCGCGTATCGGCCAGGGCTTGACGATGTCAAACAGGCGGAACAGCGCGAACGCGGCGGCGAACCAGAAGATGCCGGCTGGAACGACGAGACACACCGCGAGATACCCGACGATCTCATCCCAGACGATCGCAGCGTGATCATGAACCTGGAGCCGCCGCGCCGACTCACCGCAGATCCAGATTCCCGCCGCGAATGTGGTCACGACGATGCCCACCCGGACAAGCCACGGCCAATCCGCCGTGAGCCAAGCCGGTAGCACCGCTAGCAGCGTCCCGGCCGTTCCCGGCGCAACCGGCGCGAGACCCGTGCCGAACCCGAGAGCAAGTAGCTGCACGGGGTCCTTGAGGGTCGCGGGAGTCGGGCGCACGCCAGCCATCGTCAGAAATGCAGGTAACCTGCGGACGGCGGCTCGAAAGACTCCCCGTCCCGTCGGCACTCGACGCCGGTACCCGCAACAAGTTGGCCAATCTTGCGTGCCGGACAGCCGACAGCGTCGAGCGCGGCCTCGACGGACTGAGCCTGCGCGGGCGCGGCCGTAAAACACAACTCGTAATCATCGCCACCGCTGAGTGCGTAGGCCTCAGCAACGTTCGGCGGAAACACACTCAAGAGTTCTGCCGACAGCGGTAACCGCTCCACGTCGATGAATGCGCCGCAACCGCTCGCCTTGCAGATATGGCCCAGATCGGCCAGCAAACCATCGGAAATGTCGATCGCGGCGCCAGCGAGACCGATGAGCGCACGGCCTGCCGTGACGCGCGGCTCCGGCCAGAGAAACCGCTCCCGCAATGCCGCGTGAGCGGCAACGCCCTCACCCGCCCGCTCCTTGATCAGCGCCAGGCCTGCAGCACTGTCACCGAGCGTGCCTGTGACGTAGATGTCATCGCCGACGTGGCCGCCCGATCGTCCGAGCCAGCGCATCGTTTCGACGGTGCCGATGATCTGCAGAGTCGCTGTCATAGGACCTCGCGTCAGGTCGCCGCCGATCAACGCGACGCCATGCCGCTCCGCGAGCATGTAGAGGCCGTCGGCAAACCCCTCGAGCCAGGTTGCGTCGGGATCGGCCAACGTCAGCGCGAGCGTGCACCAGCGCGGCTGCGCACCCATAGCGGCCATATCGCTCAGGTTAACGGCAAGCACGCGATAGCCAACGGCCTCGGCAGCGAGCCCCGCAGGAAAATGTACGCCCTCGACGAGCGTGTCGACGGCCACGGCGAGCGCTCCGCTGGCGGCGACGACGGCCGCGTCGTCACCGACGCCGAGCAGGATGTCGGGATCGACGCTGTCCCGCGAGAAGTACCGCTCGATGATCTCGAATTCGCCGTTACTCAACGTTCAGGCACCTTCCGATCGCGGTCGCGACCCGGCATGCCCGACGCAGCCTTATCGAGAACGGCATTGACGAAGCGGTGGCTGTCGACCGGACCGTATCGTTTGGCGAGCTCGACCGCTTCGTTGATGACAACCTTCGTGGGCACGTCCAAGCGCTGCTGGAGCTCGGCCAAGGCAGTTAACAGGATGGCTCGCCCGACAGCATCCTGCTGGGTCGCATCGCGATTCGCGTGCACCGCGATAATCGCGTCGAGGTCGACGGCGCCGGCCATCACGAGGCCGAGCACGTCGGTGAAATAGGACTGGTCGATGCGATCGAATTCCGGCATTGCGGCGAATTGCTCGCGCAGCTCCGTCTCGCTGGACTCGGCGAGCTGCCATTGGTAAAGCGCCTTGACGAGCAACTCACGCGCGCCGCGTCGCGCACGAGCCATGCTAGAACCTGTCTGGGATTCGGCCATGAGCCGCGCTACTGCCGCCACCCGCCTGGCGACCGATGTGAGCTAAGGCTCCAGCTGGCGCAGCAACGTCGCCATTTCGACCGCCGACATCGCTGCGTCGGCACCCTTGTTGCCGGCTTTCGTGCCGGCGCGCTCGATCGCCTGCTCGATCGTATCGACCGTGAGCAATCCGAAACCGACCGGGACGTCATGCGCCAACCCTGCCTGACCAATCCCTCGGCTCGCCTCGCCGGCCACGTAATCGAAATGCGGCGTTGCGCCACGAATGACGCATCCCAGCGCGATGAGCGCATCATAGCGACCGCTCGCCGCGAGCTTCTTGACGGCCAGCGGCATCTCGAAGGCGCCCGGCACGCGCACGACGTCGATATCCGTGCTACTCGCGCCATGCTTCGTCAACGTCTCCACGGCACCGGCGAGCAGCCGGTCGACGATGAAGTCATTGAAGCGCGCGGCGATGATTCCGATGCGCAGCCCGCTCGCATCGAGTGTGCCTTCGACCATTCGAATACCCTCGTGCACGGACGGCTACTCCGCACTCTCGTCCGGTGAGGAGACGTACTCGACGACCTCGAGACCGAAACCCGAGAGCGCGTGCATTTGCTTTGGCGCACTG
>Ga0224512_10001401_pt1 | contig 23205 bp, 21 predicted proteins | sample SF_May12_sed_USG_4_FD_169103 | JGI IMG/M metagenome (GOLD analysis project Ga0224512, IMG submission 169103) | Sediment microbial communities from San Francisco Bay, California, United States - SF_May12_sed_USGS_13 | ecosystem: Environmental > Aquatic > Marine > Sediment | place: USA... | reverse complement strand
TGCCCTGGATGCACTTGAGCCCGGCCTCGATCACGGACCACTTGGAGGAATCGATCACCACAGGGACCCGGGCGATGTCCGGCTCGGCCGAGATCAGGTTCAGGAAGCGCACCATGGCGGCCTCGGCATCCAGCATGCCCTCGTCCATGTTGACGTCGATCATCTGGGCGCCGTTCTCGACCTGCTGGCGGGCCACTTCCACTGCCGCCTCGTAGTCCTCTTCCATGATCAGGCGCTTGAAGCGGGCCGAACCGGTGACGTTGGTGCGTTCGCCGATGTTGACGAACAGCGAGTCCTTGCCGATGTTGCAGGGTTCCAGCCCCGACAGCCGGCACTGCACCTCCAGTTCCGGAACCTGGCGCGGCGGATGTGGGCTGACCGCCGTGACGATGGCCTTGATGTGATCGGGGGTGGTGCCGCAGCAGCCGCCGACGATGTTGACGAAACCATTGGCCGCCCAGTCGCCCAGCTCGGCCGCGATTTGCGCCGGGGTTTCATCGTACTCGCCGAACTCGTTGGGCAGGCCGGCATTCGGGTGCGCGGATACGTGGGTGTCCGCGATATGCGCCAGTTCCTCGACGTACTGGCGCAGTTCCCTGGCCCCCAGCGCGCAGTTCAACCCGATGGACACCGGGCGCGCATGGCGCAGGGAATTCCAGAAGGCCTCGGTCACCTGCCCGGTCAGGGTGCGTCCGGAGGCGTCGGTGATGGTCCCGGAGATCATCACCGGCAGGTGGTTACCACTGTCTTCGAAGTACTGCTCGACCGCGAACACGGCGGCCTTGGCATTCAGGGTGTCGAAGATGGTCTCGATCAGGATCAGGTCGGCGCCGCCCTCGACCAGGCCGCGGGTGGACTCGATATAGGCCGCGACCAGTTCGTCGAACTGGATATTGCGGTAGCCCGGGTCGTTGACGTCCGGTGAAATGGAGGCCGTGCGGTTGGTCGGACCGAGCACCCCGGCGACGAAACGCGGTTTATTGCTATCAATCGTGGTGAAACTGTCAGCGGCCTCCCGGGCCACGCGCGCGGCCTCCACGTTGATCTCGAAGGCCAGCTCCTCCATGCCGTAGTCGGCCATGGCAACGCGGGTGGCGTTGAAGGTGTTGGTCTCGATGATGTCCGCGCCGGCCTCGAGGTACTGGCGGTGGATGTCGCGGATGATCTGCGGCTGGGTCAGGACCAGGAGATCGTTATTGCCCTTGAGGTCGGATTCCCAGTCAGCGAAGCGTTTGCCCCGGTAGTCGGCCTCTTCGAGCTGGTGACGCTGGATCATGGTGCCCATGGCACCGTCCAGGAACAGGATGCGTTCTTTCAGGAGTTGGGCGAAGTTTTTCATGACCTTCAGGGCAATAGAATTATTTTGTGAAGTTTAACATGGACGTATGTGTTTACACTTATGATGTTTAGTGAAAAGCCGATAAGGAACAGAGAGCCCGACCACCGCGGGCCGGGCACAGCGGTTTTTTGCAGACCCGGGCGGACGGTTTCGGGAAACCGATTTATTGATAGCTTATATTATATTTATAATCAATGACCTGCGAGAGTATCACTGATCGCCTAAACTCACCTCATGAAACACAAACGTGCCACTCTGCTGCTGATCAGTGCCCTGTCGACCACGACGCCGGCCCCGGCATCCGCGGATGCCATCGGTGACATGATCAGCGTGATGTTCCGCATGATGCTCTACATGATGAGCGGTATGGCCGATTCCACGGGCAGTTCGAACAGCTGGGGCATGCCCATGAACTCCATGGGGCTGGGCATGTCCGGCTGGCCCGCGATGAGTGGCCTCTCCGGCCTGGGTGGCTGGCCGGGCAGCGGATTCGGTGGCTCACCCTGGTCGATGCCCCTGGGTGGCAATGCCTGGGGCTCCCCCGATTTTTTCAATAATCCCTATTTCGGCCACGCCTGGGAGTATCCGATGAGGCGGCCGCGCTCCAGCGCCGGCTACCCCAGTTCGGCCCGTTACGTGTCCGCGTCCCTGCTCGACGGCAAGTGGTACGGGGTCTCCGGTGAAATACTCGAGGTCAAGGGCAAGAGCTTCCGCTTGCGGGATGGCTGGACGACGCTCCGCGGGACGCTGAAGATCAACAACAACGTGGTCGACCTGTTCACGCCGCAGACCCGAGCAGTACAGCGTTACCAGTTCGCCAGAGACCAGACATCGCTGGTACTGCAGGATATGCAGGGCAATACCCTCAAGTTTTATCTCAGCCCGCGCAGCAGCGGCTATCCGGTGCGGGTCTTCTGATATCCATCCATATGACGTGGATGATGCTCAGGGTTTGATGGCGTCGCGCGCCATGCCCCCGGTGTCCTGCAGTGGCCCCAGCGGATTCCTGTGATCGGTGATCTCGTCGAGCATCGGCGTCCCGCCCCACAGTTTGTACACTACGGCGTCGTCCTGCAGCAGGATCAGCGCCTCGAATGTCCAGCCGGTCTCGATAACATTCCTGTGGAAGTTCAGCGTGTCACTCACGACATTGCCGGTGCGCTGGCTGATGATCAGCGAGGGTCTGGCCGCGTAGGCCTGGCAGGCCTGGCGTGCCTGTATACATGAGCGGACAGCAGGATCGAGGTCATCCAGGGTGATCGAGTCATTGGGCATGAAGCGATTGGCGATATTGAGATAGTTGAGAATGCTGATGTTCGGCGAGGTGTACGGGTTGAAGCCGATGCGCTGCAGTTCTTCCCGGGTGGTTTGTCCGGGGATGATCAGATCATAGGCGGTCTTCGCCTCCTCGAAGCTGCCCCAGACCGACCCCACCTTCTTTTCCACGCGTGGCAGGGGGGAACTGCAAGCACCCAGCAGGAGGGCGCATACCACAGCGGCCACGATGGCCCGCAAGCCATCAGGGGGAAATCGTGTGGCAGGGTGAGTGTTCATGACGGTCTTCCGTGATCCAGGGGCTCTGTTAAAAAAACTAGCACTATTCACAGTCGATGGCACCGTACGCAGATCAAGTAAGTTGGAAAAAAGGGGACATTCTCACTGCTGTCCCACATAATTTCGATCATGTCTAAGCGAATCCCTTCACGTATAGGTACAAATTTGTGATGGTAGCCTATGAGACATGAAAGTTACTCTAAATGGAAAAGAGACAAATTCCTTCTCCCTCCGGGAGAAGGCCAGGATGAGGGGATTTAAATACAAGCAGTTATCTGTTTTGATCCCCTCACCCTGACCCTCTCCCTGTGGGAGAGGGGATTATGTGGGACAGCAGTGGGACATTCTGCGTTTTATATTTTATTACCCAGCTGTATGTCCTGATGGTAGAAAAAAGCAGAATGTCCCCGTTTTAGCCGCGCTGGATCACGGCAACAGCCCCCATGTAGGGTTGCAGGGCAGCGGGTACGCGGATACTGCCGTCGACCTGCTGATAGTTCTCCATGACCGCGACCAGGGTGCGACCCACCGCCAGGCCCGAACCGTTCAGGGTATGCAGCAGTTCCGGCTTGCCGGTGTCCGGATTGCGCCAGCGTGCCTGCATGCGCCGTGCCTGGAAGGCCTCGAAATTGCTGCAGGAGGAGATCTCGCGGTAGGTCTGCTGGCCGGGCAGCCAGACCTCGAGGTCATAGGTCTTGGCGGCCGAGAAACCGATATCGCCGGTGCACAGGCTGACGACCCGGTACGGCAGTTCGAGACGCTGCAGGATGGTCTCGGCATGACCGGTGAGTTCCTCGAGCGCAGTATAGGAATCTGCGGGTCGCACCAGTTGCACCAGCTCGACCTTTTCAAACTGGTGCTGGCGGATCATGCCGCGGGTGTCCTTGCCGTAGGAGCCGGCCTCGGAACGGAAGCACGGGGTGTGGGCGACATAGCGCGCCGGGAAGGCATCTGCCTCGAGGATGGTATCGCGGGCCATGTTGGTGACGGGCACCTCGGCCGTGGGGATCAGGTAATAGCCCGGCTCATCACGGGTTGCGAACAGCTCTTCCTCGAACTTCGGCAACTGGCCGGTGCCGCGCAGGCTGTCGGCATTGACCAGGTACGGGACATAGATCTCACGGTAGCCATGCTCGCGGGTGTGGGTATCGAGCATGAACTGGATGAGTGAGCGGTGCAGCCGTGCCAGCGGACCCTGCATGACGCTGAAACGGCTGCCGGCAATCTTTGCCGCCGCCTGGAAATCGAGCTGGCCCAGGGCCTCGCCGAGGTCGACGTGGTCACGGGCTTCGAAATCGAATGCCCCGGGTTCACCCCAGCGGCGTATCTCCGGGTTGTCTGCCTCGCCCCCGCCCTCCGGCACACTGGCATGCGGAATGTTGGGGATCTCCATGAGCAGCCCGTTGAGTTCCTCCTGCAGGGCGGCCAGTTCGTCCCCGGCCCTGTCGAGTTGTTCACCGAGTCCCTCGACTTGCGCCAGCAGGGGTTTGATGTCCTCGCCCGCCGCCTTGGCCTTGCCGATCCCCTTCGAACGGCTGTTGCGTTCCGCCTGCAACTCCTGGGTGCGTGTCTGCAGTTCCTTGCGCTGTTCTTCCAGGCGGTTCAGTCGGGCGGTGTCGAGTTCATAGCCGCGCCGCGCAAGCTGTTGCGCCACGTTGTCGAGGTCGCTGCGAAGTAGTTTGGGGTCCAGCATGGTGTTCCTTGTTTAATTTGGATGTCTTGAAAAAACTCATTCATTGCAAAAAATCTTTTACCGCAGAGTCGCAAAGGACGCAGAGAAAACATTTTTTAAATAAAGAGCAAGATATTGTTACATCAAAAGGTAGTTATCCTGTTTTATACCCTCTCCCTAACCCTATCAATAACTGCTCCTGCGTTACTCTACCTCCTGCATCCATGTAGTCGTCCCGGCGGGAAAGGGTGTTAACAAACTGTAGTGACTTCTAAGGAAACTCTGATTAATCCGTCATTGCGAGGAACAACGTGACGAAGCAATCTCCAAACGATTGATTCTGAATCCTGAGATTGCCGCGCTACGCTCGCAATGACGTGATTTCTCAATTAATCAGAGCTTCCCTAAATGATGTTTTGTCTTGAGCAATTATTTAATGTTTGCTTTGCGTTCTTTGCGGTGATTCGCTCTGCGTTCTCTGCGTTCTCTGCGTTCTCTGCGCCTCGGCGGTGAAATTTTATTTATACCATCAGCGTCGCACGCCAGCTGACGATGTGGCCAGGCTCGATATCCTTCGCGAGCTGTTCCAGGATAGAGGCCACGCGCACCGGCTCGTCGAAGAACTCGATCGCCACCGGCAGGTCCAGCGATATATCGAGCAGGGACGAGTAATGCATCTTGCCGGACTTCCCGAACCCGCTGATGGCGCGAAACACGGTGAAGCCCTGCACCTTGTGCTCGTTATACAGACCCTGCAACAGTCCCTCCAGTTTGCCCTCGCCCTCGGTCAGGTAGATGCGTACAAAGGTTACCTCTTGTGTATTCATAGTTGCCTCGCTAGAAGTATGCCCAGGCCGGCAGCGGCAATGCACACGACCACGCTGATGAGCACGTTGAGAATGGCCTTGCCGAGCTGGCCGGATTCCACCAGATTCAGGGTCTCGACCGAAAAGGTGGAGAAGGTTGTAAAGGCCCCGAGCACACCGATCAGCAGAAAGGCCCGCAACGCGGGCCCGCTGGCGAGTCGCTCGATCAGCCAGATGTACAGGAACCCCATCAACAGGCTGCCGACGACATTCACCGTCAGGGTGCCGTAGGGGAAGCCGCGCCCCAGCACGGCGTGGATGCCGTTCGATACCCAGTAGCGTAGCAGTGCCCCCGCGGCACCGCCGGCGGCGATGGCAATCACCTGGGTCATTCCTGTTCGCCATGTTTCATGGGGCGTTATGGTACACGTCGGGTGCGCGCCGCGCATCTGCACGACCGGGCTTCATGACTGATATCAACGACGCCGTTTCCTGTCCAGTTCGCGCAGGTGGGCAAGTTTTTCCGCGATCCTGATCTCGAGCCCGCGCGGGACCGGATGATAGAAGTCCGGGACGGACATGTCCTCGGGGAAATAGTTTTCTCCTGCCGCGTAGGCCTCGGGTTCGTCATGGGCATAGCGATAGGCCCTGCCGTAGCCGAGTTCCTTCATCAAGCGGGTGGGCGCATTGCGCAGGTGGACCGGCACCTCGTGCGAACCGTGTTTCTTTACATGGGCGCGGGCCGCGTTATAGGCCGTGTAGACGGCATTGCTCTTGGCGGCACAGGCCATATAGATAACGGCCTGGGCCAGGGCCAGTTCGCCCTCCGGGCTGCCCAGGCGTTCCTGCACGTCCCAGGCCTGCAGGCTCAGGGTGAGCGCGCGCGGGTCGGCATTGCCGATATCCTCCGAGGCCATGCGGACGATGCGGCGGGCGAGATAGAGCGGGTCGCAGCCGCCATCGAGCATGCGCACCAGCCAGTACAGGGCCGCATCCGGCGCCGAGCCGCGCACCGACTTGTGCAGCGCCGAGATCTGGTCATAGAAGTCATCGCCGCCCTTGTCGAAACGCCGGGTGCCCCCGGCGATGACCTCGTTGAGCACGGACTCGGGAATGACCCGCGCATCGCCCTCCTCCTCTGCCAGGTCGGAGGCAATCTCCAGCAGGTTCAGGGCGCGGCGGGCATCGCCGTCAGCCGCCTGTACCAGCCGGTCACGCAAGCCGTCATCCAGCTGCAGGCCGAGCCTGCCCAGCCCGTGCTCGGTGTCCGTCAGCGCCGCATCGACAATACTGCGCAGGGCGGACTCGCCCAGGCGCTTGAGCACATAGGTGCGCGCCCGTGACAACAGGGCACTGTTGAGTTCGAACGAGGGATTTTCGGTGGTGGCACCAATGAAGATGATGGTGCCGTCCTCGACGTAGGGCAGGAAGGCGTCCTGCTGTGCCTTGTTGAAGCGGTGCACCTCGTCGATGAACAGGATGGTCAGTCGGGCTTCGGCATCGCGTATCCGGCGTGCCGTCTCGACGGCGCTGCGGATGTCCTTGACGCCGGCCATAACCGCCGACAGGGTGAGGAACTCCGCATGACTCTGTTCCGCCAGCAGCCTGGCCAGCGTGGTCTTGCCGGTGCCGGGCGGGCCCCACAGGACCATGGAATGGAAATGGCCCTCCTCGATGGCATGGCGCAGGGGTTTCCCCGGTCCCAGGATGTGGTCCTGGCCGGTGAAGCCGTCGAGGGTACGCGGGCGCATGCGGTCGGCCAGCGGGCGCCAGGCTTCTTCGCTGTTCTGCATCGCGGCTTGCTGCCGGGGGTCAGTCAGGTCCGCCGACGACGTCCACACCGGGCGGCGGCTCGAAGTGAAACAGCCCTGATTCCAGGTCTGCATTGCGCTGCAGGCCGGTGAAATCAAATGTCGTGGTGTTACCGAATCCGTCCATCGCCTCGATACGGACCAGGTCATCATTCACGAAGTAGAGGTGGATTTCATTGATATTGCTGTCATCGGACCTGGGCTGCAGGCGCGCATGCAGCAGGCCTTCCGCTGCCGGCAGGGCCTCCATATCGAAGACCTCGTCGACGGGCCGGAGCCCGCTGAGCAGCATGGCCGGGGTTGATGTCAGCACCTTGTCGATGGCCTGCACCGTTACCTGTTCCAGGTCTTCATCATAGGACCACAGGCGCTTGCCGTCACTGATGATCTGCTGCCGGTAGGGCGTTTCGTAGTCCCAGCGGAACTTGCCCGGTCGCTGGATCCACATCTGTCCGTCGGATACCTGCTGCAGGATATTGTCGGCATCGACGACCTTCTGGTGAAACCCGGCCTGCAGGCTGGAGAGTTCGGCGAAATAGTCGCGCACCGTATCGACGGCATCCTGTGCCTGTACCAGTGCAGTGGCGGTCAACAGCAGGAAGGCGGCGCTGATTCGTACTGAAATTAAAGGTATGTACATCAGGCCTCCGGTGGCGGGCCGGCCAGGACCTCGCGGCTGCCGTTGGACTGCAACGGACCGACGATGCCGGTTTCCTCCATGTGCTCGATCATGCGTGCCGCCCGGTTGTAACCGATCTTGAGGCGGCGCTGTACGCCGGAAATGGAGGCGCGGCGGGATTCCGTGACCAGGGCCACCGCCTGGTCATACAGGGGATCGGTCTCGGTGTCGCTGTCACCGCCGCCATTGGCAGGCGACAGGCCGGGAACCGGGTCCGACGAGGCCTCGAGGATCTCGGTCATGTATTCCGGTTCGGACCGGCCCTTGAGGTGGGCGGTCACCTTGTGGACCTCCGTGTCCGAGACAAAGGCACCGTGCACGCGCACCGGCACCGAGGTACCGGGGGCCATGTAAAGCATGTCGCCGTGGCCCAGCAATGACTCCGCCCCCATCTGGTCGAGAATGGTGCGCGAATCGATCTTGGACGAGACCTGGAAGGCGATGCGGGTCGGTATATTGGCCTTGATCAGGCCGGTGATCACGTCAACCGAGGGCCGCTGGGTGGCGAGGATCAGGTGGACGCCTGATGCGCGCGCCTTCTGGGCCAGCCGTGCAATCAGCTCCTCGACCTTCTTGCCGACCACCATCATCATGTCCGCCAGTTCGTCGATGATAATGACAATGAAGGGCAGCGGCTGCAGCACGGGATGTTCGGTCCCCTCCAGGGCCTCCTCGGGATTGAACAGGGGATCGGGGATCGGTTCGCCCTCCTCCACCGCTTCCTTCACCTTGCGGTTATAGTTCGCGATATTGCGCACCCCCAGGGCCGCCATCAGGCGGTAGCGGCGCTCCATCTCCGCGACACACCAGCGCAGGGCGTTGGCGGCCTCGTTCATGTCGGTCACCACCGGGGTCAGCAGGTGTGGTATGCCTTCATAAACCGACAGCTCGAGCATCTTCGGGTCGATCATGATGAGGCGCACGTCCTTGGGCAGGGTCTTGTAGAGCAGACTCAGGATCATGGCGTTGATGGCGACGGACTTGCCGGAGCCGGTGGTGCCGGCGACCAGCAGGTGCGGCATGCGCGCCAGGTTCACCACGATGGGTTCTCCGCCGATGTCCTTGCCCAGTGCCAGGGTGAGCGGCGAGGATGACTGGTCGTACTCGGCGGAGCCCAGGATCTCGCTGAGACTGACGATTTCTCTGTGTTCGTTCGGGATCTCGAGGCCGATGACCGACTTGCCCGGGATCACCTCCACCACGCGCACGCTGATGGCCGACAGCGCACGCGCTATGTCCTTGGCCAGGTTGCTGACCTGGCTGACCTTGACGCCGGCACCCAGGTCGAGCTCGAAACGCGTGATCACCGGACCCGGGTGCACGGCCACCACCTCGACCTCGATGTTGAAGTCCAGCAGTTTCATCTCCACCAGGCGTGACATGGCCTCCAGCGCCGCGGCCGAATAACCCTCCTCGGACGGCCTGGGTTCATCCAGCAGCGACAGCGGCGGCAGCTCGGTGTTCGGTGGCGGATCGAACAGCGGGACCTGGCGTTCACGTTCCTTGCGTTCGCTTCTCTCGACCTGCCTGACCACCGGTTCAATGCGCGGTGGCTTGCGATTGATGGCCTTCTGCTGGCTCACCCTGACCGCCTCTTCGCGTTTCTTCAGGGCGCGCCGCCCTTCGATGTATTCGGGTAACTGGCCCACCAGGGCATAGATATTGTCCGCCAGCATCAGGGTGTACTTGCCGGTGATATCCATGGCACTCAGCCAGGACAGGCCGGTGAACAGGGTGACACCTGCAAGGAACAGGGCCAGCAGGAACAGGGTGGCGCCGATCGGGCTGAACAGCTCGACCAGGCCCTGGCCGATGACATTGCCGAGTACGCCGCCGGCCCCGGCCGGCAGCAGGCCGTTGGCCGGACCCGATTCCAGCGTGGCGAGTCCGCAGCCGGCACCGACGGTGAGCAGGAACCCGGACCAGCGTATGGCCAGGATATGCAGGTCGATGCCACCGCTGGGTGTGTGTCCGCGGTACACCAGCCAGCCGCTGTAGGCCACCATGACGGGTAGCAGGTAGGCGAGGTAGCCGAACAGGTAGAGCAGGATATCCGCCAGCCAGGCACCGACGACACCGCCGGCGTTGTGGATGCCGTTCACCGAACCACTGTGTGACCAGCCCGGATCGCCCGGGTTATATGTCAGCAGCGAGACCAGGAGATAGGCACCCAGGGCGCCGAGGATGAGCAGTGCCGCCTCCCGCAGGCCGCGGGTGACCTGGGTCAACTTGCTGTGAACGAATTTTCCATCCTTGTTACGCCGGGCTTGTGCCAAAATAATCCTCTTTTCTAACTATGTGCGCCAATTCGCTAATCTAATTGAATTAATTTTTTCAGGCAAACATTTCTTGCAGGGCCGGGTGGATGACCTGACCGGCCTCGATATTGATACCCCGGCTCAAGGACTTGCATGACTTCCAGTCGGGTTCCGCTATGGCGGTCACGTACGGGATCAGGGCGGCAGACAGGGCCTGCGAGGCCGTCCTGGGCACGGCCCCCGGCATATTGGTGACGGCGAAGTGCACCACGCCCTCCTCGATATAGGTCGGGTTATCGTAGCTCGTCGGCCGGGTGGTCTCGATGCAGCCGCCCTGGTCCACGGAGATGTCGATGACCACGCTGCCCGGCTGCATGGCCCTGATCATGTCGCGGGTGACCACGTGCGGTGCCCGGCTGCCGGTCTTCAGTACCGCCCCGATGACGATATCCGCCTCGGCCACTTCCCTCTCCAGTGCGTCCTGGTAGGGATACAGGGCGGTCACATTGTTGCCGAGTTCACGCATGGCCATAAGCCGGTCACGGCTCAGGTCGAACACCATGACCTCGGCGCCGATATTGGCAGCCAGGGTGGCGGCATTGCCGCCTGCGGTGCCCGCGCCGATGATGACGACATGGCCGCGTTCGGCCGCCGGCACGCCGCCGAGCAGCAGCCCCTTGCCGCCCTGCGGCTGGTGCAGGAGATGGGTCCCGACCTGGGTGGCGATGCGCCCGGCAATCGCGCTCATGGGCGCGAGTGCGGGCAGCTTTCCGCCCTCTTCCTCGACGGTTTCGAAACCGACCGCGGTCAGTCCGATGTCCTGCAGCTTGCGGGCAAGTTGCGGATAGGCCGCCAGGTGCAGGAAGCAGAACAACAGGTGTTCCTGCCTCAGGTGGACAAGTTCGCTGTCCTGGGGTTCCTTGACCTTGACGATAAGTCCGGCGTCGCGGTAGACCTGCGCGGTGTCTGCAACCACCCGGACACCGGCGGCCGTGAATACCTCGTCAGGGTAACCGGACAGGGCACCGGCATTGTGCTCCATGGTGATGCTATGGCCGCAGGCAAGCAGCTGGCGGCAGGCCTCCGGAACCAGCGCAATACGCCCTTCCAGTGGCTTTATTTCCCGCGGAATCCCGATGTGCATGCTTGCTTTACCCTACTCTCCAAGTTACGTACCATAGCGCGCTATCAATCGAGCGGCCAGCGAACCGGAACGGCACAGACACCGCGATCAAGCCTGCACAGCCCGTCAACGCTTGCCCTGAACATGACCCTGGCCTGACATCTGCACTGAACCGCCTGTCCAACGGAGTGATTATACATGAGTGATATCAAGCACTGTCGCCTGCTGATTCTCGGCTCGGGCCCGGCAGGTTACACGGCCGCCATCTATGCGGCACGTGCCAATCTCAACCCGGTGCTGGTTACCGGGCTGGAGCAAGGCGGTCAGCTGATGACCACGACCGAGGTGGAAAACTGGCCGGGTGGCGACGCGGGCCTGCAGGGGCCGCCGCTGATGGAGAACATGCGGCTGCACGCCGAGCGCTTCGACACGGAAATGATTTTCGACCATATCCACACCGCCGACCTCAAGCAGCGTCCTTTCAGGCTGGAGGGTGATTCCGGCATCTATACCTGCGATGCCCTGATCATTGCCACCGGGGCCTCGGCGATGTACCTGGGCCTGCCCTCGGAGGAGGCCTTCAGGGGGCGCGGCGTGTCCGCCTGTGCCACCTGTGACGGTTTCTTCTACAAGAACCAGGCGGTCGCCGTCATCGGTGGTGGCAACACCGCGGTCGAGGAGGCCCTGTACCTGGCGAATATCGCCTCCCACGTCACCCTGGTGCACCGGCGCGACAAACTGCGTGCCGAGAAGATCCTGCAGGACCGCCTGTTCAAAAAGGAGGCGGAAGGCGTGGTCAGCATCGAATGGGATCACGTCCTGGACGAGGTGCTGGGGGATGACAGCGGTGTCACCGGCATGCGTATCAGGAACGTCAAGGACGACCAGACCCGGGACATCGATCTGCAGGGCGTCTTCATAGCCATCGGCCACAAGCCCAATACCCGGATCTTCGAAGGCCAGCTCGACATGAAAGACGGCTACATCACGGTGAAAAGCGGAACCGGCGGCGATGCCACCGCCACCAGTATCGAGGGTGTGTACGCCGCCGGTGACGTCAGCGACCACATCTACCGCCAGGCCGTGACCTCCGCCGGTACCGGCTGCATGGCGGCACTCGATGCCGAACGCTACCTGGAAAGTCTCGAAGCCGGCGACTGATCCCGGCACCAGCGCCTGAGCGGTGGTTCATGGCCCATGCGCACCGGCGTCATTAACCGTCTGGACGATCTGGCTGAGGGCCAGTGGAACCGGGTGGCCGGTACCCGCAATCCCTTCCTGCGATCCGAATTCCTGGCGGCGCTTGAGCGACATGGCTGCGTAGGCGAAACCTTCGGCTGGTATCCGCAGCACCTGGTGGTGTACGACGCTGACGGGGAACCTGCCGGGCTCGCGCCGCTGTACCTGAAGGACAACTCCTACGGCGAATTCGTGTTCGACTGGTCTTGGGCCGACGCCTATCAGCGCACCGGGCGGGCCTACTATCCGAAACTGGTCTCCGCCATTCCCTACACGCCGGTCACCGGGCCGCGCCTGCTGGTCAGGGACGGGGCGGATCGTGCCGGCGTAATCCATGCCCTGGTAGACAAGTCACTGCACCTGACGCGGGACACCGGTTCTTCATCCCTGCACTGGCTGTTCACCGATGTGGGCGATACGCAGGCACTGCTGGACGCCGGCCTGTTGCGTCGCACGGGCTGCCACTTTCACTGGCATAACCGCGCCTACCGGTGCTTCGATGATTTTCTGCAACAACTGATTTCGCGCAAGCGCAAGAAGCTAAGACGCGAGCGGCGCTACGTCATGGATGCCGGCATTCGCATGGAGACCGTTCACGGCAATGATGCCAGCGAGGAACTGTGGGCGACCCTGCACCGCTTCTACCGCTCGACCTTCGAGCAGAAGGCCGGCATCGCCACCCTGTCGCTCGATTTCTTTCTCGATATCTGCCAGACCATGGGCGAACAGCTCGTCCTGGTATACGCCCGCGACGGCAAGCGGGTGGTTGCCGGCGCCATCAACCTGCGCAGCGACACGGCACTCTACGGCCGGCACTGGGGCTGCAGCGACCGCTACCACAGCCTGCACTTCGAGACCTGCTACTACCAGGGCATCGATTACTGCATCGAGCAGGGACTGTCACTGTTCGAACCCGGCGCCCAGGGGGAACACAAGATCAGCCGCGGCTTCCTGCCCACCCTGACATGGTCGGCGCACTGGCTGGAGGATCCCCCGTTCCGGGAGGCGGTCTCGAGGTTCCTGGCCAATGAACACGAACTGATGCTCGAGTACCATAAAGACATGAACGCCTGTTCACCTTACCGGCAGGATGGGGACGCGCACAGTGAGGATGGATAGAAAATCAACGGGTGATGGCCGGTGACCGTAAAATGGGGACATTCTGCTTTTTTTCATCCACCGGTATTTCCTGAATGCACAAAAAAGCAGAATGTCCCCATTTTCCGGTCGCTGAAAGGTTAACAGGAGATGACAAATGACCGTTGAGCGCGGGCTGGCCCCCTTCTGGCTCGACCCGGATGATCCGGATACCGGGTTTCCTGATGTTGAACAGGCATTGAAGGAACCCGACGGCCTGCTGGCGATTGGCGGTGATCTCTCAGTGCCGCGGCTGCTGGCCGCCTACGGTCGCGGTATCTTTCCCTGGTACGGGCCCGGCCAGCCGATCCTGTGGTGGTCGCCGGACCCGCGGCTGGTGCTGCGGCCCGGGGAGCTGCGTATTTCACGCAGCCTGGCCAGGACCATCAGGAAGGCAGCCTTCCGGGTGACCCTGGACACGGACTTTGCGGCGGTTGTTGCGGGCTGCGCCGCCCCCCGTTCCCGCGAGAGCGGTACCTGGATTACCGGGGAGATGCAGGCGGCGTATGAGGAACTGCACCGGCAGGGCTACGCACATTCAGTCGAATGCTGGCAGCAGGATCGGCTGGTAGGCGGTCTCTATGGCGTGTCCATCGGACGTGTGTTCTTCGGCGAGTCCATGTTTACGCTGGTGAGCGATGCCTCGAAGGTGGCACTGGCGCACCTGGCGCGGCAGCTCGACCGCTGGGAATTTCCGCTGATCGACTGCCAGGTCTACACCCGGCACCTGGAGGGCCTCGGGGCCGCATCGCTGCCCCGGCCTGAATTCACCCGGATACTGGAACAGGCCTGTGCCCTGCCCCCGCCACCCGCGCCCTGGGCCTTCGAGGCGGATTTGTTCTAGCGCTGAACCGGGCGGGCGGCGGCCCCGGCAGGCCCTGTATGGCAGGGTGTTTCCTGCCGGACTTCCGCGTATAATGCAGCGCCTGTTGATACTGTTGAAGACTGAATTTCATGGCAAAGGAAGAACATATCGAAATGGAGGGCACGGTCATCGAGACCCTGCCCAACACCATGTTCCGGGTCGAACTGGAGAACGGGCACGTGGTGATCGCGCATATCTCGGGGAAAATGCGCAAGCACTATATCCGGATCCTGCGGGGAGACAAGGTGACGGTGGAACTGACGCCCTACGATCTTTCCAAGGGGCGTATCACCTACCGCGCGCGCTAGCTGCCCGGGGCGGCACCCCGAATTTCAGTGGGCGTATTCTTTATTCTCGATCTCGAATACCAGACTGCCATCGGCTTCACTGACAAGCAGGTGGCCACCATTAGACAATTCACCGAACAGTAGCTCTTCTGCCAGCGGCTTCTTGATGTGCTGCTGAATGATGCGCGCCATGGGGCGTGCGCCCATCTTCGGGTCATAACCGTGTTCGGCCAGCCACAGGCGTGCCGCTTCATCCACCTCGATGGTGACCTGCTGTTCCTGCAGTTGTGCCTCGAGTTCGAAAATGAACTTGTCCACGACCTGGGTGATCACGGTCGGGTCGAGCGGATTGAACTGTACAACGGCATCCAGGCGGTTGCGGAATTCCGGGGTGAACAGGCGCTTGATCGCCTCCATGCCGTCGCTGCTGTGGTCCTGACGGGTGAAACCGATCGACGGCCGGTTCATCTCCTGGGCACCGGCATTGGTGGTCATGACCAGCACCACGTTCCTGAAGTCCGCCTTGCGACCGTTGTTGTCGGTCAGGGTCCCGTGGTCCATTACCTGCAGCAACAGGTTGAAGACGTCCGGGTGCGCCTTCTCGATCTCGTCGAGCAGCAGCACGACATGCGGGTTCTTGGTGATGGCCTCGGTCAACAGTCCGCCCTGGTCATAGCCGACATAACCCGGTGGCGCGCCGATCAGGCGCGATACCGTGTGGCGCTCCATGTATTCCGACATATCGAAACGTACCAGCTCCAGGCCCATGATGCGGGCCAGTTGCCGGGTCACCTCGGTCTTGCCGACACCGGTCGGACCGGCGAACAGGAATGACCCGATCGGCCGCTCCTCGGCACCCAGGCCGGAACGCGACATCTTGATGGCCGATGACAGGGTCTCGATGGCGGTGTCCTGCCCGTAGACCACCATCTTCAGGTCGCGCTCGAGGTTGCGCAGGGTCTCCTTGTCGGAAACAGTCACTGTCTTGGCGGGGATGCGCGCCATCTGGGCAATGATCCCTTCGATATCCGCTACGCCAATGGTCTTCTTGCGACGCGATGGCTTGCGCAGTCGCTGCCTCGCGCCGGCCTCGTCGATGACATCAACGGCCTTGTCCGGCAGGTGCCGGTCGTTGATATAGCGGTCGGCCAGTTCGGCGGCGGCCCGCAGGGCGCGTGGTGAGTACTTCACCTTGTGGTGTTCCTCGAACCGTGTCCGCAGGCCCTTCAGGATCTCGACGGTTTCCTCGACACTGGGCTCGGTGATGTCGATCTTCTGGAAACGCCTCGACAGGGCATGATCCTTCTCGAAGATGCCACGGTATTCCTGGTAGGTCGTGGAACCAATGCACTTGAGTTCACCGGAGGCCAGCATGGGTTTGATCAGGTTGGAGGCGTCCATCACGCCTCCCGATGCCGAACCGGCGCCGATGATGGTGTGGATTTCGTCGATGAACAGGATGGCACCCTTTTCCCTGCGCAGCTGGGAAAGGACGGCCTTGAAGCGTTTCTCGAAATCGCCGCGGTATTTTGTGCCGGCGACCAGCGAGCCGAGGTCCAGGGAATAGATGGTGCTGCCGAGCAGTACCTCCGGGACCTCACCCTCGACGATCATTTTCGCCAGGCCCTCGGCCAGTGCGGTCTTGCCTACCCCTGCCTCACCTACAAACAGCGGATTGTTCTTGCGTCTGCGGCAGAGGATCTGGATGGTGCGCCGCACCTCGGGACGCCGCCCGATCAGGGGATCGATCTTGCCCTGTGCGGCCAGCTCGTTCAGGTTGCTGGCAAAGGTTTCCAGCGGCTGTTTGCTTGCCTCCTCCGCGGCCGGCCCGGACTCGGCACTTTCGTGGCTCTCGTCCGGCTGGTCATGGACCTTGGAGATACCATGGGAGATGAAGTTGACGACATCCAGCCGGGTGATGTTCATCTTGTTGAGGAAGTAAACGGCCTGGGATTCCTGCTCACTGAAGATGGCCACCAGCACATTGGCGCCGGTCACCTCGTTCTTGTCGGAAGACTGGACGTGAAACACGGCGCGCTGCAGTACCCGCTGGAATCCCAGGGTGGGCTGTGTTTCCCGGGTATCGTCCTCCGACAGCAGCGGGGTCGTTTCATCCAGGAACCGGGTGAGGTCCTGCTTGAGTGTGTCGATATCGGCGCCACAGGCCCTCAGGACCTCCACGGCGGATGGGTTCCCCAGCAAGGCATGCAGCAGGTGTTCAACCGTCATGAATTCATGACGGCTGTCGCGCGCTTCCTTGAAAGCGAGATTCAGTGTGAATTCAAGTTCTTTGCTCAGCATGATGACACCTCAAGCCGGCCCGTCAGGCCTCCTCCATACTGCACAGCAGGGGGTGCTGGTGACGCTGTGAATATTCATTGGCTTGTGCAACCTTGGTTTCGGCGATTTCATGTGTATAGATCCCGCATACGCCCTTGCCCTGCGTATGTATGTGCAGCATGATCCGGGTCGCTTTCTCCCGATCCATCGCAAACAGCTTCTCAAGCAGCATGACTACAAATTCCATCGGTGTAAAGTCATCGTTTATTAAGACCACCTTATAAAGGGGCGGTTCCTTTATCTCGGGTTTTGCCTCCTGGAGAGCAAGACCCTCGTCACCATTATGTTCGCGTTCATCTGCCATGTTTGTATTCTAGCCTACCATGCACCTGTAGTCCCGTTGCAGGGGGTATCGCTCATTCGAAAAAAATCCTGATTAAACAAGTAACATACGTAATGTGAATTAGCATAGAAACCATGCCCGGCGCAAGCAACAGCGGCCTGTGCCTATCCAGCATAAATCGGCAGAAAAAATGCATACTTGACTAACCGCAAAGGTCACATTTAAGTTATACGCGGAATGGCTGGGCTGCCAGTCATGGGGGGAGGATGAGCCGGGATACTGGCTTAATAAGTAACCGGTGAGTCCTGTTTATAAAATGACGGAATTCGTTTCGTCTGGTTCAAGTAACAGGAAGGGAATTATGTCAGTTGGTACAGTCAAGTGGTTCAGCAATGCCAAGGGATATGGTTTTATTTCTCCGGATGAAGGCGGAGAGGATGTCTTCGCTCATTTTTCCGCAATCGAGATGGATGGCTACAAGACCCTCAGCGAGGGCCAGAAGGTCGAGTTCGAGATCACCGATGGGCCCAAGGGCCTGCAGGCCTCGAAGATAATGGCCGCCGAATAATACGACCCCGGTGCGCATCTGTTGCGCACCTGTCTATCCATTCTATTTCCCACGCCATTCAGGCGTGGGAAATAATTTCTTCTCCAAACTCCGAGCAGCTGACCTTGCGGGCGCCGCTCATAAGGCGTTCCAGGTCATAGGTCACGGTTTTGGCCGCGATGGCAGCGGACAGGCCCTTGATGATCAAACCGGCCGCCTCGTTCCAGCCCAGGTGTCGCAGCATCATCTCCGCCGACAGGATGAGCGAACTCGGATTTACCATGTCCTTGCCTGCATACTTCGGTGCGGTGCCGTGGGTCGCCTCGAATAGCGCCACGCGGTCGGAGAGATTGGCGCCCGGTGCCATCCCGATACCACCGACCTGGGCGGCCAGGGCATCCGAAATATAGTCACCGTTGAGGTTGAGGGTCGCGATTACGCTGTACTCCGCCGGGCGCAACAGGATCTGTTGCAGGAAGGCATCGGCGATCACATCCTTGATGATGATCTCCTTGCCTGTCCTGGGGCTTTTCAAAACGCACCAGGGACCGCCATCCAGTTCGATCGCCCCGAACTCCTCGCGGGCCAGTTCATAGCCCCAGCTCTTGAACGCGCCCTCGGTGAATTTCATGATATTGCCCTTGTGCACCAGGGTCACGGAATCCCGGTCCTGGTCGATGGCGTACTGGATAGCCTTGCGTACCAGCCGCTTGGTGCCGTCGGCGGAGACCGGCTTGACGCCGATGCCTGAGGTTTCCGGGAAGCGGATCTTGGTGACACCCATTTCATTCTGCAGGAAATCGATGACTTTCCTGGCATCGTCGCTGCCGGCAGGCCACTCGATGCCGGCATAGATGTCCTCGGAGTTCTCCCTGAAGATGACCATGTCGGTTTTCTCCGGCTCCTTGAGGGGGCTGGGGGTCCCGTCAAAATAACGCACCGGGCGCTGGCAGACATACAGGTCCAGTTCCTGGCGCAGCGTTACATTGAGCGAGCGGATGCCGCCGCCGACCGGTGTTGTCAGCGGCCCCTTGATGGCGATGGCGTAGTCGCGAATCGCCTGCAGGGTCTCGTCGGGCAGCCAGGTATTATCGCCATAGACCGTGTTTGCCTTTTCACCGGCATAGATCTCCATCCACACGATGGAGCGTTCACCCCCGTAGGCGCGTTCCACCACGGCATCCACAACCCGCTTCATCACCGGGGTGATATCGACCCCGATGCCATCGCCTTCGATGAACGGGACAATCGGGTGCGCAGGTACACGCAGCGTTGTGTCCTCATTGACCTGGATCTTGTCACCTGCAGCCGGGATCGCGATGTGTGTGTACGTCATGGTTCAGTCCTGTCTGATTCTGAATAATTTGGGATGAAATGGTTTCGAAAAAAAGCCCCTGCTTGATGCAGGGGCTCGAGGTATGACGCCCGACAGGTGTCAGGCATGCAACTTCAGATTACAGCTCCCCGCCGGCCGCCAGGGTCAGGGCTTCCTCGATCGCACCCGGAGAGCACATGATCTTGAAGAAGGTGCCCTGGCCTTCCGGTGCGGCCACCATCGGCAGATGCGGATAGTTGATGGCAATACGGAAGCGGGCATACAGGGCATAGGCCGTACCGTCAGAGACCACGATCTCGTAGGGCAGGTGGGCCGTGCCACGCGGGGTGGCCTTGTCGACGCGGCCCATGACGAACTCGTCGCCGCTGCAGTCATCGGCATTCGCACCCTTGAGGGCCACACCGAAGACGGTCTCGTCCTTGCCGGGGATATCGATACGGTAGACCTTGGAGGCAGCACCCTTGCCTGCTGCCAGGCCGGCTTCCACCGCCTTGACGGCCTCTGCCTGGCTGTCATACTCGGCCAGCTCGCTGGGGTCATCAAAGTACTCCATCATCACGGTGTAGTGAAACTTGCGCAATTTCGAGGCAGTCAGTTCCTTCTCGGAACCGTAGTCCATATCCGCGCCCAGTGCACCTTCCAGCTGTGCACGGATATCGGCCATGTCACCTGCCATGCGATAGGCAGCTGCCATGTAGACCGGGTTGGTATAGGCGACCTCGACGGCATCACCGTTCTTGGTCACAGAGACACGTTGCGCAGCACCGTAGGCACCAAACTCCGACTTGGCGGCATGGGCCTTCATGGCGTCGTTGGTAACGACAATGACGTGGGCACCGCTATAGGGTGAATATTCACCGGCAACCTCGAAGCCGGCCCCGGTGAGCTTGCCACTGACCTCTGAGGCCACGGCACTCACGTCACCACTGGTCTTGTAGGCCAGCACAAAGGGCATCAGCACGTCTTCAGCCAGCGCACTGCCCACTGTTGAAATAAAGAAAATTCCTGTCAGAACCGTTTTTCTTAGCAACGCTATCATTGCAGACTCCTCCACACATGCATGTATTAAAGTTAGTGTTTAGTTAAGCTGACATTTCCGGCGAGGAGGACACCGTTATGAAGGGGGGTGACTCGTGTCGCAGAAATGAATGCGCAGTATAGGGGAATCAGGGCTGTTCCGCGAGTGTCAATTTTTCAGCAATCGGACACTCAAATTTAATGAAATCATTTAGCTGGCATGTATACCTCATATGCCGCGCCAAGAAACTGTGATAGCAGATTTTGTGGCATAATGATTGACTAACTATTTGTAATACTTAGGTATGATCTGGAAACCCCACGTCACTGTTGCGGCCGTCATCGAGGACAACGGCCGTTTCCTCCTGGTCGAGGAGCACATCGCCGGCCAGCGGGTCTACAACCAGCCCGCCGGGCACCTCGAACAGGGCGAGAGCCTGGTGGATGCGGTGGTGCGCGAGACCCTGGAAGAGACTGCCTGGCATTTCCAGCCCGTTGCCCTCATCGGCCTGTACCGCTGGCATCACCCGGAGACCGACACGACCTACCTGCGGGTCGCGTTTTCCGGGCGCGGCCTGTTTCATGAGAGCGGGCGGCCACTCGATACGGACATCGAGCGTATCGTGTGGATGACAGAGGTAGAAATCCGCGAACAGGCCGAGAGCCTGCGCAGCCCGCTGGTACTGAAGTCCATCGATGACTATCTTGCGGGTGCCGCCTATTCCCTTGACCTGCTGGCCGATGTTGACTAAGTACCGCTACCCGGCCACCCTGCTGGTGTTGCTGGCTACGGCTCCGGCGCGCGCCGAGCTGTTTGTCCGTGATGACATCATCACTGCACCGACCCCGGATGCCTTTTCGGTCTGTTTCGATCACACCTGCGCCAGCGTGGCCGGGGTCTCGCTTACCCCGGATGAATGGCGCGCAGCAACCCTGCCCCTGAAACAGCCAGCCGCAACCGCCGTTGCTGAACGTGCTGCGATTGCCGAGTCGATTGCCCTGCTCGAGGCAATCGTGGGCCGTTATACGGGCACGCACCGCGATCGCGGCCGCAATCTGCCCGGCATCGGACAAGCCGGCCAGCTCGATTGCATCGATGAATCGACCAATTCCACGACCTACCTGCGCCTGCTCGAGCGTGATGGTCTGTTGCGACACCACCGCGTCGGCAAGCGCTCCACCCGGTTCGGTCTGTTTATCGGGATGCCACATACCACTGCCGTGATTGTTGAAGCCGGCAGTGAGCGGCGCTATGCCGTCGATTCCTGGTTTCTGGATAACGGCCAGCCGCCCTTTATCGCGGAGCTCGAACACTGGAAGGCCGGTGCAGCCCCGGATGACCACTGAGTACCGTTGCATGGCACTGAGCGGCACATCATGAGCCAGGTCTTTATCGGATTATCCGGTGGTGTGGATTCCGCCGTGGCCGCCCTCCTTCTCAAACAGGCAGGCCACCGGATCACGGCCGTCTTTATGAAGAACTGGGACGAAGACGACGATACCGGTTATTGCCCGGCGGAGGCGGACCTCGCGGATGCACGCGGGGTCTGCGAGCTGCTGGATATCGAATTGCAGACGGTCAGCTTTTCGGCCGAATACTGGAATCGCGTCTTCAGTTACTTTCTCGACGAGTACCGGGCGGGACGCACTCCTAATCCGGACATCACCTGCAACCAGGAAATCAAGTTCCGGGCTTTCCTGGACTATGCACTTGGCAAAGGCGCGGATGTCATTGCCACTGGCCACTATGCACAGACCGGCAGCAACGGCACGGTACGGCTGCTCAGGGGCCGGGATCGCAACAAGGACCAGACCTATTTCCTGCACCGTCTTGACCAGTCGCAACTCGGAAAGAGCCTGTTCCCCATCGGTCACCTGGAGAAAAGCGTGGTGCGTGACATGGCAACGCGGGCCGGATTCCGCAACCACGACAAGAAGGACAGTACCGGTATCTGTTTTATCGGCGAACGCAAGTTCAGCGACTTTCTCGCACGCTACCTGCCGAGACAGCCGGGCGAGATCAGGACCCTGGACGATGCCTTGATCGGCGAGCACCAGGGCCTGGTGTTCTACACCCTGGGGCAGCGCCAGGGACTGGGTATCGGCGGGAAAAAAGACAGCCCGGGTGCGCCCTGGTATGTCGTCGAGAAGGACATGAAACACAATATATTGCGGGTGGCGCAGGGTGTTGACAATCCCGCACTGTACAGGCGATCCCTGCATGCCAGCCAGCTGCACTGGATTGCCGACCAGCCGCCGAAAATGCCGCTGGCATGCACTGCGCGCATTCGCTACCGTCAGTCTGACCAGCCCTGTCGCGTCAGCATCACTGCACCGGACCGGTCCCTGGTCGAGTTCGAGCAGCCACAGCGTGCCATCACCCCGGGCCAGTCCGTGGTATTTTACGACGGCGAGGTGTGCCTCGGCGGCGGTATCATCGATGCGGCACTGTAGGGTGAACAGGGCACAACACTTCTCACCGCAGAGGCGCAGAGTACGCGGAGTAAAAACAAATGATATAACCGCAAAGGCGCAATGGACGCAAAGAAAATGAATGCTAAATATTTCTTATCATATTTATCTCTGCGTACTTCACACCTCTGCAGTAGATTGCAACCGAATATTCGTGACGCCACGCTGGCAATGAATCGGATGATTTAACCAATCAGAGCTTCTCTTTGTGTTTTTGTTATTATGATTTCTTTGCGCCCTTTGCGACTTTGCGGTGAATCTGTTTTTTAAGCTATTTATTTTCTGCGTACTCTGCGTCTCTGCGGTAGATTTTATTTGAATGACCATGAAATCCAGTCCCCGTGATCTTGCCATTGCCCTGGCCGGTATCTTCCAGGCCGTCAGGCTGGTGCAACAGATAGCCAACGGTGAACAGCGGGACGAACGTGCGCTCGCTGCCA
>Ga0224512_10001400_pt1 | contig 23239 bp, 19 predicted proteins | sample SF_May12_sed_USG_4_FD_169103 | JGI IMG/M metagenome (GOLD analysis project Ga0224512, IMG submission 169103) | Sediment microbial communities from San Francisco Bay, California, United States - SF_May12_sed_USGS_13 | ecosystem: Environmental > Aquatic > Marine > Sediment | place: USA... | reverse complement strand
CGCCAGCACGATTTCACCTACATCGACACCGCGAGCCGGGTGCGCTTCTTCGCCGAGCGGGGCTGGCTCGTTCGGGTCACGCCGAACGAGAACTTCGAGCTTCACGCGGTTTCGTTCCCTTATGCACGCGAAGAGGTCGAACTCTTCATCCGCCGTTTGAGCGCCCAATATCGACGCGCCTGCGGAGAACGGCTCGTCGTCACGAGCCTCACACGGCCGACGACCCGTCAGCCCCGCAACGCATCCGACCGGTCCGTACATCCCACGGGTATGGCGCTCGACGTGAGGTACAGCTGGGACCGAAACTGCCGGACGTGGCTCGAAGACGTCCTGACCAGCCTCGAAGGGCAGGGGGTCCTCGAGGCGACGCTCGAACGGCGTCCGCGCCACTACCACATCGCGCTTTTCCCCAAGCAGTACGCCGGATACGTCGAGACGTTGGTGCAACGCGGAGAGAGCGCGACACCGGAGACACTCGAGTACCGGGTCCGCACCGGAGACTCGCTTTGGCGGATCGCCCGTCGACACGGCGTCTCGGTCGACGACCTGAAGAGCGTCAACGGCATACGGGACAACCGGATCTTCGTTGGACAGCTCATCGACGTACCCCTCGGTAGCTGAAGACGCGAATGGGCGCCGAGGCGGGGAGCTCGGAACTCCCGAAGGCGACCCGTAGGATCGACCCGGCCGAGATCTCTGCGCGTCACCGCTACCACCTGATGACGTCGCTCGTCGTCCCGCGGCCGATCGGGTGGCTCTCCACCTGGAGTGGGGACGGCGTCGCGAACCTGGCGCCCTTCAGCTACTTCTCGGCGATCTGTGTTTCGCCGATGCTCGTCGGTGTGTCCATCGGCAACCGGAACGACGGCTACAAGGACACGCTGGTGAATCTCCGGGCCCGTGGTGCGTTCTGCGTGAACGTGGTCACCGAGGCGCTGATGCTACCGATGAACGAAAGCTCGGCAAGCGTCGAGTGGGGCGTCGACGAGTTCGAACTCGCCGGACTCGCGCGGGCCGAGTCCGACCGTGTCGATGCCCCCTTCGTGGCCGCGTGCCCCGCGGTCCTCGAATGCACGGTTCGCATGGAAGTCGATCTGGGGGACATTCCCAACACTCTGGTGATCGGCGAGGTGATCGGCGTTCGGCTTTCGGAGGAGCTCACGTTCGAAGACGACACGCTCCTCGTACGTCCCGAGTCGCTGCGCCCGGTGGGTCGTCTCGGCGGTGCCGCATACGGTGTGATCCGTGAAGTCGAGCGCGTTCTTCGTCCGGACCTCCGCTGAGGTTCGGTCCGAGCCGCTCGTCGGCCCTCGGGTCGGCCCCAGATCGAGCCGCCGGTCAGCCGCTAACGCACTAGCTCGCCCGCCGCCCCTCCCCACAGCATCTCCATGCCCTCCGCATACTCGACGAGGAACCGCACGCCCTCCCGTTCGACAAGCACGTAGGGGGTGCGGTTCAGCGCACCGAGCGTGCGCGCGTTTGCCGCGGGACCGAGATCGCGCGCCACGAAGACCGGCTCGCCGGGAATCGGGGGGTGGCGCCACGCCACCAACTCCAGCTCGAGCGTGCCGAGACGATCCGCGCGGGCCTCGCGTGCGCAGGCCGCGTCGAACGCCGAGGAGGGATCGACCCGGACGAGGTTGCCGGGAGACAAAGTGCGCGTCGATAGCGACGCAGGGGTTCCGGGGAGAGGGTTGAGGTCGAGCAGGGGCTCCGGGCCGGGGTCTCCCGCCACCCGCCACCGAGCGTAGCTGTCGACAGCGCATATGTCGTTGCGCCGAAGCGCCGTCTCCACCGAGTCGCGGCGCATCCCGGCGCTGACCAGCCGGCCCGACACGCGGGAGGCCCAACTCCCGTGAACGAAGATCACGGCCGGCTGCGCCGACGGCAGTGGCTGCCGTGCGGGGGGCGGACCGAGGGCCGCATTGCGGAGCGCACTCGGGGCGAGCGCCATGCCCCCGACAATCGAGATGACCAGCAGCCAGCGGGGCACGCGGTCCGCCGTTCGCGTGGGGGCGTCCTCGCCGCGCCCGCGCCCGAGAAGGGCCGCCGCGGACGACGCGAGGAGGACCGACCAGGCGGGCAGCGTTTCGTACAGCATGCGGGGCCCGAAGTGGATACCGTGATGCCAGTAGGCGGCCGTTGCGACGAGTCCGGCGACGACCCATGCACCGAAGACGCGGGCACCGGCCCCCAGAGGGCCGACGAGGAGCGCGGCTCCTATCAGCGCGGTCGTAGGCAGAGGCGACTCGAAGATTCGGGTCCCGAGTTGGACCAGGTCGGCACCGGTATAGCCGATCGCCTCGATCACTCCGTACCGGTTGCCCCACGGATCGTCGTGGAATCCGAGTCCGTGCGCCGGTCCGAAGGCCACGGAGTACCCCAGGCGCCAAGGGGATCCGAACAGTGCCGCGTTCCACCAAAGCAGGAGCGCCGCGAAGGGCGCGCCGCCCGAGATCACACCGATGACGCGGGCCGGCGTGCGGTCTCGTCGGTCCCACCACAGCGCGGCGACGATCGCGATCGAGCAGACGAGCCCGATCCACGGTCTGGCGCAGACTGCGACGCCGACCGCCGCACCGGTCGCGACCGACCAGCCGATGTGCCCATCCCGTGCTTGGGTGGCGCTTACGAGCGCCATCGTGAGGCCGGCCGCGGCGGCCGCGTGACTCGAGTGGGTGGCGCCGAGGAGGAGCCAGAACGGCGACACCAAAAGCAGCAAGCCGGCGACTCGACCCGTGACGGGTCCCAGCAGACGGTCGGCTGCCCACGTCGTGCACCCCGTGGCGAGGCCCGTGAGCATGGGCCCCACCAACCAAGCGGCGTGCGAGGCCACGCCGATCGCGAGGAGCATCGTGTGCAGGGGTGGGTAGACCGACGCCCAACCGACCTCGGTCATCACTCCATTCTGAGCGGCCCACGAAGCGCCGTTCCCCACGACCGGGACAGCGAGTCGGCCGCCCGCCACGGCGGCGGCATGGAGGAGCTGCGCCATCTCGTCGACCGACGTCGGACTCCGATCGTGCACCACGGAGGCGACCAGCGCGCACAGCGCCATCGATGCCAGCCCCGTGAAGAGCGCGAAGGCCGCCGGGCGGGGCGTGCGAACCCACCGTTCGATCCGCTCTAGCGGGTCGGGGCCGTCCGGCTTGGGGGGGCTCATGCGCACGCCGAGCCACGCGAGCGTCGCCACGATGACCGTCCCGGAGAGGCCGACGACCCAAGCCGCCTCAGCCGCGTCTCGGGTCGCCCGGCCGGCCGGGCCGGTTCGTTCGACATCCAAGAGCCGATGAAACGGCGCGTACGCGGCCAGGAGCAGGCCGAGGCCGGCGAGCCGGCGTACGAGAGGCATGGAGCAAGGTGGCCTCTTGCAATATGCCAGAACAAGATCCTTGCAGTTTGCGAGGCTCAACGGATACCGTTGTTCGAAGCTCGTGTCCACTCGGTCCGCCAAGCGGATCGAACCCGTCTCTCTCGGCAGCACGGAGCCCACCTGCGTGGCAGAGTTGGCCCCAACAAAGCCCAAAGCGGTCAAGGAGCCGGGCCTACGGCGAGCCGACCTTCTCCAGTGGCTCTACGTCGGCCGCGTGACGCTCGTCACGGCGATGCTGCTCGCAGCCCTGCGCCTATGGTTTACCGCGCCGCCGTCCGAGACGCTCACCGTCAGCGTGATGTTCATCATCGCGGTGGGTGTCACGGCGTGGTCGTTTTGGTTCACACATGTCGCGAAGAACCCGCCGAGTGAGAGCTTCCTCTACGCGCAGGTGGTGCTCGACGCACTGATCGTCACGGGCGTCGTGCACCTGACCGGGGGCCCCGACAGCGGCTTCGCCTCCCTCTACATCCTCGTCATCAGTGCCGGCGCACTTCTGCTCCCGCTTCCGGGCGGGGTCCTCATCGGCGGACTGGTCAGCATCTTGTATTTCGCGGACCTGGTTTGGGGATATCAGGAGACGTTCACGCTCTTCGTCGCCCTGCGTATCGCCCTTTTCACGGTAGTCGCGCTCATCACCGGGCTCCTCGGAGACAGGTTGCGCCGGGCGGGGCAGGCGCTCGGTGAGGTGGAGTCCAAGCTGCATCAGCTCCGGCTCGACACGGGTGACATTCTCGCCAACCTCTCGACGGGAGTGATCACGGTGGACGGGGACGGTCGTCTCGCGTACGCGAACCCCGCGGCCGCCACGCTCCTGAACGTCCGACTCGAGGGCTTCCTGGGTCGGCCGGTCCTCGACGAGCTCGACCAGATCGCGCCTCCGCTGGGGTCGATGCTCCAACAGGCCATCCATCGCCGGTCGGCTGTATACCGTGGCCGTGTCGAAGCGCGGGCCCACGAGGGTCAGGTGCGTCTCGGTGTGAGCACGGCCGTGCTGGACCGGGGCGGCCAGACCCTTCCCTCGGCGACCGCGCTCTTCCAAGACATCACGGATTTCGAGCGACTCGACGAGTTGAACGTGCGCAACGAACGTCTCGAGGCCGTGGCCACGCTGTCGGCCTCGCTCGCCCACGAGATCAAGAACCCCCTCGCCTCCATTCGAAGCGCCGTGGAGCAGCTCAGCCGAGGGCGCCTGCGGAGCGATGACCGAGGCGTGCTCGAGCGGCTCGTGCTTTCCGAGTCCGACCGATTGAGCCGACTGCTTACCGAATTCCTCGACTATTCCGGCCTCGGAATGGGGCCGCGCGAGCGCGTGGACCTCAAGGCGCTGGTGCGCGGTTGTCTCCTCCTGGCGAGGCAGCATCCCGCGCTCGAGGGCGTCGAGATCGTACCCGAGCTGGGGGAAGGTCCCATCGAAGTGAGCGGCGACGCCGACCTGCTCCATCGGGCCCTCTTCAACCTCGTGCTCAACGGTGCCCAATCGGCCGGCCCCGGTGGTCGGGTCACGGTCACGCTCGAGAACGAGTACGACCGGCTCCGTCCTCGTGGGACCGAGATCCGACACCCCATCCGCCTCGCTGTTGGCGACAGTGGGCCTGGCGTGCCCGAAGAGGAGCGGGCGCGCATCTTCGATCCGTTCTTCACCACGAAGGATGCGGGGAGTGGGCTGGGGCTCGCAGTCGTGCACCGCGCGGTGGAGGCCCACGCGGGAGCCACGTTCGTGGAAACGAGCGCCGACGGCGGAGCCGAGTTCGTGATCTTCCTTCCCGGTACGAAGAGTGAAGCCCAGATGGAGGCGACAGGAGCCGTCCAATGAAGATTCTGCTGGTCGACGACGAGACGGCGATCCTCAATACCTTGGAGATCCTCTTTCGCGGTGAGGGCTACGACGTCGCCATAGCCGATTCCGGACCGAAGGCGCTGGCGGCGCTCGAGGACGAGAAGCCGGACATCGTTCTCACCGACATTCGCATGCCGGGCGCCACGGGACTCGAAGTGCTCGCGGAGGCCCGAGCGGTGGATCCCGAGATCCCCGTCATCCTCATGACCGCGCAAGCGTCTCTGCAGTCCGCGGTGCGAGCCGTCAACGAAGGCGCGTATTACTACCTGCAGAAACCTTTCGCGAACGACGAGCTTCTCGCGATCTGTCGACGCGCGTCCGAGGCTCGCCAGTTGAAAGTGGAGAACAGGCGTCTCAAGAAGGAGATCAAGCGGAACGCCCGTGCGGGGGTCGACCGCCCCATCGGGATCGCGAGCCGCTTCTTGAGCGTGCTCGAGCTTGCGGAGACCGTGGCGGCGACAGAGTCGACGGTTCTGATTTCGGGGGAGAGCGGAACCGGGAAGGAGGTCGTCGCACGGTACATCCACACACTGTCCGAGCGCGCGGAGGGTCCGTTCCTGTCGATCAACTGCGGCGCACTTCCGGAGAGCCTCTTGGAAAGCGAGCTCTTCGGCCACACGAAGGGCTCGTTCACGGGGGCGGTCAGAGACAAAGACGGGCTGCTCGTGGCGGCGGGCGGTGGGACGTTCTTTCTCGACGAAATCGGAGAAATGAGCCCGTCGACGCAGGTGAAGATGCTCCGGGCGATTCAGGAACGGGAGGTGATTCCGGTCGGGTCGACGCAGGCCGTTCCGGTCGACGTGCGCATCATCGCCGCCACGAATCGTGACCTCGAGGAAGAGATCGGTCGCGGCGCGTTTCGCTCCGATCTTTACTACCGCCTGAACGTGATCCAGCTGCACCTTCCGCCGCTCCGAGATCGGCGTGAGGACATTCCGATCCTGGCGCGCCATTTCCTCGATCACTCGGCGGTGAACGGAGGCGAGCCGTTCGTGCTCGCCGAGACGACCATCGGGATGCTGATGGAGTACGATTGGCCGGGCAACGTACGGGAGTTGGAGAACGCGTTGGAGAGGGCTGTCGTCGTCTCGACCAAGCGCGTCATCGAGCCTTCGGCCCTCCCCGAGCGGGTGCGCGAGGCGCCGTCTCCTCGCCTGGTGGCTTCCGAGGCGCCGGTGAATCCGACCATGGAGGTCATCGAACGCGCCTACATTCTCTGGGTGCTCGAGTCCGAGGGTGGGAACAAGACGCGCGCCGCGGAAGTGCTCGGCATCGACCCCTCGACACTTTACCGAAAGCTCAACCGCTACGGGATCGAAGTATGATGCTGCCTGGCCCTCCCGGACATAACGCCACTGCCCACGACGACCTCGCGTGGGATCGCGTGAGGCTTTCGGTCGTGATTCCGGTCTACAACGAGGTGCGCACGGTGGGGCACCTCCTTCGCCGGGTTCGCGAGGTCCCGCTCTGGCTGGAGGTCATAGCGGTGGACGACGGTTCCACCGACGGCACCCGAGACGTGCTCGAGGAGCTCGAGGGCGGACTCATCGACACGCTCATTCTCCACGAAGTGAACCGAGGGAAGGGGGCCGCGCTTCGGACCGGCTTCGCACACGCGACCGGCGATGTCGTCGTCGTTCAGGACGCGGACATGGAGTACGACCCCCGCGAATTCCCACTGCTTCTCCAACCCATACTGCAGGGCAAGGCCGACGCCGTGTACGGTTCGCGATTTCTCGGAGGCCCGCATCGCGTGCTCTTCTTCTGGCACTCCGTCGGGAATCGGATGCTGACGCTCCTGTCAAACATGTTCACCGACTTGAACCTCACCGACATGGAGACCTGCTACAAAATGATTCGCCGGGAGCTGCTGCACTCCCTTCCGCTCTCGGCGAACCGCTTCGGGATCGAGCCCGAGCTCACCGCACGGCTGGCGCAGGCTGGTGCACGGATCTACGAGCTCCCCATCAGCTACGACGGTCGCTCGTACGCGGAAGGGAAAAAGATCGGATGGAAGGACGGCGTTTCGGCGTTGTGGGCGATTCTGAAGTACAACATCGTCGGCCGGCGCCCGCCGGCTTGGACCCCTCCGCAGGTCGATCCGTGGGAAACCCCCGAGCGCCTCGCCTCGATCTCGGTCGGGCGGGAAGGCGACACGACCGCTTCGGGAGGAAACTGAGCTTTGCTCGGTTCGCCTCTGAAAGACCGACGCACGGCCTACCTGATCGCGGGGCTCCTGGCGAGCGTCGTCTACCTGAACGCGCTCCCGAACCAGTTCGCGTACGACGACACCCACATCGTGTCGGACAATGTCGCGATCCAATCGATCGAGACGCTTCCGGAGGCCATCGTTTCGCCATACTGGCCCGGACCATACGGCAAGGAGCTCGGGTTGTGGCGCCCGGTCTCGACCGCTGTCTACGGCGCCCAATGGATTGCAACGGGCGGCGCGCCGATCGCATTCCACGCGGTCAACCTGCTCATGCACGCTGTGGCGACGCTGCTCGTGTTGATGTTGCTCTACGAGATCCTGTCACCCGCGGCCGCGTTCGCGGGCGCGCTCATCTTCGCGGTGCATCCGGTCCATGCCGAGGCCGTGGCAAACATCATCGGCCTTTCGGAGATCGTCTCCACGATCGCAGTCGTGGGTGCGTGTATCGTGCACGTCCGAGGAGGGGTACGATCGACGTGGCGCGACGCCGCGGTGATCGGAGCCCTGTATGCGATCGGGTTTGGGGCCAAGGAGAGCGCGGTCACGCTTCCGGGACTGGTCTTCCTCTTGGACGCGGCCCGTGGCCGGATCGGTTTCGGTGAGCTGCCGGCGTATGTCACCGCGCGCTGGCGGAGCTACGTCACGATGCTTGTCGTCGCCATCGGCATGTTATCGGCCCGCTACGCGGTTCTCGGGAGCATCGCGAGCCCGTTCGCGCCTTTGGGGGCAGATCTTCTCTCCGAGCTTCCCCGGATCTGGACGCTCGGTGAGGTCTGGATGCATTACGTGCGACTCTGGGTGTTTCCGCTGGACCTGTCTTCCGACTACGCGCCGGGGGTCATCCCGATCTCGTTTGGTTGGCACGTCGAGAACGTGCTCGGCATCGGCTTGAGCCTGTTGATCCTGGGTCTCTCGATCGTCGGGTGGCGTCGCCCAGAGATGGCCGCCGGGCGAGACACGGCGAAGACGATCGCTTTCGGGGTCGTCTGGTTCATGATCGCCATCTCGCCGATCTCCAACACGCTCTTTCTGTCCGGTGTGCTTCTGGCCGAGCGGACGCTGTACCTCCCCTCGGTCGGGCTCGCGGCCGCTTCGGGTTGGCTCGTCGTGCGGTTGGCGCGAGATCGCAAGCGCGCCGCGTGGGTCGGACTGACCCTCGTGGTGGTCGGAGCCAGCATTCGGGTTTGGACCCGGAATCCGAGTTGGCACGACACGACATCGGTCATGACTGCGTTGATACGGGACTATCCGCAGTCTGGCCGGTCCCAGTGGGTTCTGGGCGACGTCCACGTCCTTCAAGGTCGCGTGAGCGAGGGTCTCCTGGCGTACCGGGCCGCGATCGATCTTCTCGGCACACATTACCAGCTCGTGACGGAGATCTCCCGACGGCTCATGGGGGAGGGGCACTATCGCGCCGCAGAGGTGCTCTTGACCTTCGCCGCCCGTGACAGCCCCGATTTCCCTCTCGCCCATGGCCTCCTTGCGCTGATCCGCGCCGAGTACGGAGATCCCGTGGGCACGGAGATCCATGCTCGACGCTCCCTGGAACGAGAGAACGAGGACCCCACCCGCCACCACCTCCTCGCGTGGGCGCTGGCGGCTCAGGGGCGCTTCGATGAAGCCAAGCAAGCGCGGGCGAAAGGGCTCGAACAGGCACAGGCGGTCTTCTGGCAGCAATACGTGTACGGGGCGTACATCCAACGTGAGGCGGGTGACACCATAGCCGCGATTGCTCTGCTCGACACGGCCTGGACGCGGGTGTATAGCAAAATCGGTCGAGCGACGCTCGATTCGGTCAGAGTGTCAGAATTCGGACTCGAACCGCGGCTGGGGGCGGCCTCGGAGTCCCCAGAGGCCGAAGGCGCGCGGTAGGAGCCCGAGGCGCCGCGTCGGACCCGAAAAGGCGGCGAGGAGGTCTTGCAAGCTGCAGGAGAGTTGCAGAATCCTAGGACAAAACGGCCGAACTGGGGGTGCTTCCTCCCTGCACGCGATTCCGTAAATACATATCAGTGAATAATTTACGTGCGCGGACACGGTTTTGGACCCTCGCTTGCTTCTGGAACCGTTCTGAAGCACAAAACCGTGTTCACTCACACCTGGAGTTAATCCGATGCGGGACAACAAGGGTTTCACCTTGATCGAGCTCCTCATCGTGGTCGTTATCATCGGAATCCTGGCGGCCATCGCCATTCCGAAGTTCAGCGCCACGCGTGAGAAGGCTTACTTCGCGGCCATGAAGTCTGATCTCAAGAACCTGGCTTCGCAGCAGGAGATCTACTACTCGGACGCGTACGCTTACTCCGCCGTCACGGCCGACCTCGCCTTCACGAACTCTGATGGCGTCACGGTCACGATCGCGGCTTCGTCCTCCGGTTGGTCCGGCACGGCCACGCACGCCGCGCTCGGGACCGCTGAGGGTTGCGCCATTTACTACGGTACGGCGACGGCGCCAACCGCGCCGATCGCGCCTTCTCAGCCGGGTGAGGTCGCCTGCACCAGCTAACCTCCGGGTTGCTGTCAGGCCCCCGCATCTCGGTGCGGGTGTGACATGAAGCGGTAGGGTGGTCCGGACTTGCTCCGGACCACCCTTCGTTTCACCCACTTTCGAAGGAGTCGACGACCATTGAAGCACTCGCTCTCAGGGTTCATACCCGTCCGGGGCGTCGTCGCATGCTCTTCGTGAAGGACCGACATCGGACGACTCGTTGACGTCGGACGATCGTAGCCCGGCACGCGGTGGGGCCCGCTGAATACGCGTCGTCTGGTCGTTCGGCTCTCCCTGCTGTTCGTGGTCGTTCAAGCGCTCGCGGTCGCCGGTGCCTTGCTGGCGCTGCCCGCCTTGAGGGATGCCGCCGCGGCGCCGCTGTGGATCGCCGGGCTCCTCGTCGCCGACCTCGGCATCCTCGTCGTCTTCGCCGGGTGGATCATCGCAGGATCGGTCTCGCATCCCGTCGACCGGCTCGCGAAGGACGTGATCAGGATCGCCGATGGGGACTACCACCATCGTGTTGCCGACCCTCTGCGACCGGAGCTTCGTGAGATTCAGACGAGCGTGAACCGGCTCGCCGATCGACTCATCGCGGATCAGCAGCTGCTCGCCGAGAACATCGAATCGCTCGACGAAACCAACCGCGCGCTCCGGCGCGCGCGTGACCAAGTCGTGGCTGCGGCAAGGATGGCCTCGGTCGGAACCCTCGCCGCTGGGATCGCGCACGAGGTGGGGAACCCACTGGGCGCGATCATGGGCTTCGTCGATGTCGCGCGCCGCAGGGTCCGAGAGCAGGGTGGGGACGTGGAGCTCCTCGAGTCTATCCGGAGCGAGGCCAAGCGGATCGACCGGATCATCCGAGGCCTCCTCGACTACGTACGCCCAGTCGGGGGATCGGAGTCGCCGACGCCGGCGGCAGAGGTCGTGAGTCGCGTACGCGAGATCCTGGAGAGCCAAGGGGCGCTCGGTGACGTGGCGATGACCTGGACGGCGGGGGTCGGATCGGACCGGCTCGTGGCCCAGCCCCACCGGCTCGAGCAGGTGCTCATCAATCTGGTGGTCAACGCGTTGCACGCGGTCGGGGGCGTCGACTCTCCGCGCATCGAAGTCCGATTGGGTGAAGAGGAGGGTGCCCTCCACTATCTTCCGCGAAGACGAGAGGACGATCCGCCCGGTGTGAACTACATGCACCGCCGGCGTCGGGCCCTCGACGAGGAGTCACTCGGTTCGATCGACGCGGCCGATCTCGTCACCGTGATCGAAGTCCTCGACAACGGGCACGGAATCGCCGAGGATGTGCTCGAGCAACTCTTCGATCCATTCTTCACGACGAAGGAGCCGGGCGAGGGGACCGGTCTCGGGCTTTCCATCTGCGCGCGGCTGGTCGAGGGCATGGGTGGCCGGATCGATGCCGAGAATCGCGAGGAGGGGGGAGCGCGTTTCGTCATCCGGCTACCAGCGCTGTACGATACGACGGGCGAGGACTCCAAAGAGGAACAGCAGCATTGAAGATCCTGATCATCGACGATGACGCCGGGCTTCGAAAGTCGCTCACGCTCATCCTGTCCGACGCGGGCTATGACGTCGTCCAGGCCGAGGATGGCGAGCACGGCTTGGCGACCGCACGGGAGCAGTCCCCGGACATCATCCTCTGCGATGTCCGAATGCCCAAGCTGGGTGGGATCGAGTTCCTGGAGGCGTATCGGGAGGGCGGGGGTACGGCGCTGATCCTGGTGATGACGGCATATGGTGGCCTCGATCTCGCCATGGAGGCGATGAAGAAGGGCGCGTACGACTACATCCCCAAGCCGTTCGGGTCCGACGATGTGTTGCTCATCGTCCGGAAGGCCGAAGAACGAGAGCAGCTGCGTCAGGAAGTCGGGCGCCTCCGAAAAGAGGTCCGCGCCGACGCCCGTTTCGGAGAGATCGTCGTGGGCTCGCCGGCGATGCGTAAGGCGATGGAAGTCGCGCAAAAGGTCGCGCCGTACGACTCGCCTGTGCTGATCACGGGGTCGAGCGGAACTGGCAAGGAGCTGGTGGCGCGGATGCTCCACCGCGAGTCGGGCCGATCGGACATGCCGTTCATTCCGGTGAATTGCGGAGGGGTCCCCGAGCAGCTCCTCGAGTCCGAGTTCTTCGGCTTCGTGCGGGGGGCGTTCACCGGGGCCGATCGCGAAAAGGAGGGCCTCTTCGAGGCTGCGGACGGCGGTACCCTCTTCCTCGACGAGGTCGGGGAGCTGCCGGGCGCACTTCAGGTCAAGCTGCTGCGCGCGCTGCAGGAGGGAGAGGTCCGTCGGATCGGCGCGACCCAGACGTCGCGGGTCGACGTCCGTGTGATCTCGGCGACCAACCGGGATCTCGAGGAGGCCGTCGACGAGGGTGATTTCAGAAAGGACCTCTATTACCGACTCGCAGTGGTGCCCATTCACCTCCCGACGCTGCAAGCACGCAAGGAGGAGATTCCTCAGCTCGCGCATCATCTCTTGGCGCGTCATTCGGCTCGGCTCGGCGTCCCGATCGAGGGGATCGAACCCGAGGCGATGGAGATTCTGCTCCGCTACCCGTGGCCGGGGAACATCCGGGAGCTCGAAAACGTCCTCGAGCGCGCGCTGGTGCTCACCGACGACCACATCGTCTCGGTGGATGACCTTCCGGAGGCGGTGCGTCGCCCCGCTCCCGACACTCCGGGCCTGGGCGTCGATCAGGACGACCTGTCGGTGAAGAAGCACGGCGCCCGGCTGGAGAAGCACCTCATCGAGCTGGCGCTCGACCGCACGGGCGGGAACAAGACCCAGGCGGCGGATCTGCTCGAGCTCTCGCCACGGGCGTTGCGCTACAAGGTCCAGGAGTACGGGATCGGTTGAGGCGGACGACGGGATCGGCGGTCCCGTTCGGACATGGGATCGCCCCTTCGAGGGGGCGAGCTTCTCTCCATGGATCGACCCTCAGCTGCAGGATTCACGGTCACGGAGCTCGCCGCCGTCCTCGCGATCATGGCGGTGGGGGCATCCGCGCTCGCGCCGACTGCGCGACGCCTGGCCGATCGAGCGGCGGTCGTCGCCGCTCGCGAGACGATCGTTCGCTCCTTGGTTCGGGCGCGCGCCCGTGCGATGGCTTCGGGCGGTGCAACCGTCACGGTGGCGACCTCGCCCCCGACTGTGCGGATCGAGGCGGATGGTGGGGTCGTTCACTCGAGCGCGGTCGCTCCGGAGGGCGAGGTCACGATCTCGCTGGTCGGCGGCCGTGACTCCACGACGTTTCGGTTCGATCGCCTCGGAATCGGACGCTTCGCCAGCGGTACGATTGTCGCACGGCGCGGGGACGCACGAGCCACCCTCGTCGTCTCGAGCTACGGACGCATACGACGCAGATGAAGCGCGCGGGCTTCACCCTCGTCGAGGTGGTCGTGGCGCTGATCGTCTTGGAGGTGGCGGTGCTCGGTGTGCTGGGCGTCCTCGCGTTCACGGCGGAGACGTCGCGCCGGGCTGACCAACTCGAGCGGGCCACCGGCCGGGTGGAGTCGCTTCTCGACTCGTTGCGCGAAGACGCGACGGTGGACTCCTCGTCGCTGGCCTTCGGCGATGGCGGAATTCGCTGGTCCGTGGACAGCCTCGGCCGTCTGGAAATCGAGGCGGTCGACGAGCGGGGGGGGACACTTCTGCGCGTTCGATCCCGCGTCGCGACTCTCCGATGAGGTCCGCGCTGGCGCCTGTCGCGAACGACTCGAAGCGATCGACCGGGAGCCGTATGTCGCTGTACCGAAGCGGCACCTCCCTCGTCGAGGCTCTGGTCGCGCTACTCCTCGGTGTCTTCCTGATGCACCTCGGACTGACCACGCTCAGGCGACTCGACGACTTCGAGGATCGTGCGCGTCGGCGGCACGACGCGATGCTCGCGGCGCGAATCGCCCACACCGTATTGCGCAGTGAGCTCGATCGCGGGAGGGCCGGATTCGACTGGTTCGCCACGGAAGATTCTTTGGTGCTTCGGGCCTTTCGCGGTACCGGCGTCGTGTGTGACCTCGGCACGGACCCGAACGAAGTGAGCGTGGCCTATCTCGGGGATCGACGTCCCGATCCGTCGAAAGACTCGGTCGAAATCACCCGTCGCGACGGAACCGACACGAGGGTGGCCCTCGAGGCCGACATGCGTGCGGCTTCGCCATGTGGAATGGAGCTCGACGGGGAAACGACCCGGGTGTGGCGCCTGAGCGCTCCGGTCCCGGCAGACGCCGTCGTTGCGAGGATCTACGAGTCGGGCTCCTATCACCTCTCGGGGGCCGCACTCCGGTACCGCGTGGGTCGGGGCGGTCGCCAGCCGCTCACTCCCGACGTGTGGCAGGACGTGTCGACCGGACTGTACCTCGTCGACTCCGGGGTCGGGCTCACCCTCACGCCTCTGCCCGGCTTCGGCGCGCCGCGTTCCGGCTTCCTGTCGTGGGCGCGGCCGTGAAAGAGGATCGCGGCGCGGTCCTCCTGGTCGTGCTCCTCCTCGCTCTCGCGATGCTCGGGTTGGGCCACGGCTTGATGATCTCCGCCGAAGGGGTGCTCACGACCGCCAAGCTCCACGCACGCATCACGCGGCTCGAGGCGCTGGCGGACGGCGCCATGGAAGACGAGCTCGACCGTGGGTGGCGCGTCTGGATGGACAGTATCCCGATCGGTGCCACGTCCCTCCGCACGGTGCCGGAAGAGCCGGCCGTCGGGGTCCGGTGGCGCCGCTTGGCTCCGGAGGTCTGGATCGCCGAGATCATGGCGACCGAGGGGGGAGGGGCGTCGGTCGGGGGTCGCAGGTTGGCCTGGATTCTCGATCCCGCGTCGAGGGCGCAGGCTCTGCCCGGCGTCGTCTCCGTGGGCCGAGGCGGCACCGTGACCGGCGCCGGCTCGATCATGGCCGATGCCATGCCCGGGATCGCATTCGTGGATAGCCCGGCGTTGGGCCTCCTCGACCTGGACCGTCTCCTGTCCGTCGCCGATTCGATCGGGCCCGTCGGCTCTCCCGGGCCAGTCGAGCGTGGCGGTCGGTGTGACACGACCGATCGGTGGAATTGGGGTGATCCGGCTGGACCCCGACGGCCCTGCGGATCCGTCTTCGCGCTGTCGGGAAGCGAGGCCTCGGTGGCCGTGGACGGAGGGGCGGGTCAGGGTTTGCTGGTGGTGCGGGGCGACGTCGTCGTGCGTGCCGGCGCGGAATTCCACGGAATCGTCCTCGCGTCCGGTCGAGTCGAGGTGCTCGGGACTTCCAGGATCTACGGAAGAGTCGTCGCGTTCGCCGGCGTCGCCGTAGAGCCCGGGTCGCTCATCGTCGGGGATATCCCGGCGGCACAGCGAGCGCTCTTCGGCCTTCTACCCCGCCTGGGGATCTCGGTCGCGCTACACGACGCCGTCACGCTCGGCCCGGACTGACCCACGGCGGGCATAGGGTGAACAGCAGCGGTCGAGCGTTCGAAGTCCCAAGCGGGATCGGGCGCGATCGCAGCGGGGGCCCGTCCTCCATTCAGCGAGCCGACCCGTCGGAGTCCGCCATCGCGGCGTCCACGAGCGCGCTCAGGATCCGGTCACGGAGGTGCCAGCTCGGACGACCGGTCCTCGGCACCAAACGCCGAAGCGCCGTTCGTGCGGCTTCGGGGCGCCCGACCTCCAGGTAGGCGAGCACGGCCACGTCGAGAAGGACGTCGGGCGGTACCCACCGTTCGCCGACGCCGACCGGGTCGACGAGGCGATCCGCCGCGGTCGCCGCCCGCGACCAATCGCCGACGCCGAACGCGTGCATGAGGTCCACGCTGGCGCGTGCTTCCACGGGCGCCCCGCCCCGATCGAGGAAGGCGTACACGTTCTCGTAGAATGCGCTGTCGACCCACTCGGTCAGGCCCCAGTGAAGCGAGTTCTCGGCGCGAATGAAGCCCGACGACCACGTCTCCCACGATCCGAGTTGCACCGAGCTACCCGTCAACAAGAAGAATGTCTGGAGGTGAACCAGCTCCTCCTCCCACTCCGGGAATTCGTCCGGGGCCACCCCGCCCCCGACCCGCATCGCCTCCCGCAGCCAGGCGCCTCGCTCGTTCGAGACCGTCGGCGCGAGGCCATAGGCGGGTGGAAGCATGAAGGCTCGCCGATCGAGAGGACGGTTCGACACGTAGCGTTGGAGGTTCACTCGACTCGTTGCCAGGCTGTAGACGCCCGCTGCGAAGGAGTCCTCGAAGCGGGCTCGTTCAGCGCCGAGGTCGAGGACGGGGCGGTAGTCGGAGTTCGGTTCCACGCCACGGTCGAGCACCGGGCGTAGCGTCTCCTCGTCGAACAGGAAGAGCGGCTCCATGTGCTGCCCTCGGAAAGGGGGCGCACCGACGGTCATCGTTCGGAACGCGTCCCCCTCGACCACGGACCAATCCGGCCACGCGAGGTCGGGGTCGGCCGAGGCGACGATCGCCAGGTCCGCGTCGCCGACTAGGTACGCGCGGTAGGAAGGGAACACTTCGTCCAGGGCGGCGACCACGGACAAGACGAGGTCATCGTCGAGCTCATAGATCTGGACCCACTGTCCGAGGACGCCCCCGTCCCCGAGGAACTCGCTGATCCGCTCGTAGAACTCCTTCGTGAACAGGCTCGCGATCCCACTCACCCAAGGATTGCTCGGTTCCGCGAAGATGACGTCGAATCTCTCGCGTTGGTACGAAAAGTACGACTTGGCGTCGTCGAAGACGTACGACATTCGTGGGTCGGTGAACGCGGGTTCGTTCGCCGGCAGGAACACGACCGAGCCCTCGACCATGAGCGGTTCGATCTCGATGGTCACCAGTCGCTCGAGGGCCTCGCTCGTGAGCAGCGAGGTCGCGGTCAAGCCGGACCCGTGACCGACGTTCGCGGCCGTTCTCGCATCGGGTCGATGGGCAAGCGCGACCGCGGGGGCGAGAATCTGCGTGGTGAAGTCGCGTCCCTGCGGGATGGGCAGTTCCGGGAGGGTATCGCGACGATCCATGATCCAGCGCGGGCCCACGGAGGCGTCGGGCTTGCCGTTCGTCGCGAGAACGATGACGCCGTCAGAGGTTCCGATGTGCGCCGAAACGGTGGCGGTTCGCCCATCCTGGTAGAAGAGACTCCGTCGGCGATCCGTCTCCGAAGCGACGCGCGCGCTGTAGACGCCGCTGGCCAACGTGTCCGGGGTGAACTGGACGCCGATGCCCACGGCTGTGCAGAGGAGCGCAGCCGTCACCGCGGCCGCCGCCGGCTTCGTCAGGGGCGCCCCAGTCCATCGAGACGAGCGTTCGAGAAGCCATAGGCCGAGCGCGACGTCGATCGCCGCACCCGCGATGATCAGGCCCTTCAAGCCCAGCAACGGGAGCGCGATCAGTCCGGCAATACCGGCTCCGGCGACCGATCCGATCGTGTTGATACCGTACACGCGCCCGATGGTGTGCTCTCCTCGACCCGAACGGAGCAGAGCCCCCGTGATCATCGGCAGGGTCATGCCCGCCAAGACGGTTGCCGGCAACATGACGACCAGGGCCAGGCCGTACCGCCCCATGTTCAACAACAGGTAGCCGCCTCGGTCCCCCGACAGGCTGCGTACGAGCGCACCCATCACATCGAACGTCCCGAGATACAGGGGCAAGGATGCCAGCGCGGCCAGGCCCATGCCGACCTGGATCCAGCCGAGGAGTCGCACCGGTGTAGCGGAGGTGTCGGCGCGTCGCCGGATGAGCCAGGCTCCGATCGCGATCCCGAGGATGAACGCGGAGAGCATGAGCTCGAAAGAATGCGTCGCGCTCCCGAGCACCAAGGACAGCATTCGGATCCAACCGATCTCGTAGACGAACGAGGCGAGAGCAGTGCCGAACGCCACGACGAGCAGGATGGGGACCAGTCCGGGGGCGGCCGACGTGAGCTCCGGAGCAGAGTGCTCCGTCGCGTCAGGCTCCGAATCGATGGGCGTCGCGTCGGCGGAGCCTCCATGAGCCGCGAACCCGAGCACGAGGCCGGCAGCCGAGAAGTTCAGCACGGCGGCCGCGACCGACGTGCCCGGCAGGCCGAACCAGGCGATGAACCCGAAGCCGGCGAGAAGCACGCCCACCGCGCCACCCAGAGTATTGAGCAGGTACGCCAGGGCCACGCCCCCCCCGGGCCGCGAGGCATCCGCGCGGACCAAGGCGGCCGCCATGAGGGGAAAGGTCGTGCCGAGCACGACCGCCTGGGGCAAGATCAGGAGCCCGGCAAGCCCCCACCGCAGCGCCCCCACGGCCGCCGCGCTTCCGACGCCCGGAAACAGCACGTCGTAGCTGTACTCCGTCACCGCGACGAAAAGCACGTGGAAGAGCAGCCCGAAGACGCCGAGGACCGCTTCCGCGCCCGCGTACCAACGGATCGGGTCGTTCAAACGCTTGGACAGGTCTGCTACCGCGAGTCCACCGACGGCCATGCCCCCCAAGTAGACCGAAAGGACCAGGACCTGAGCGTAGGCCGAATGGCCTACGTAGAGGCCGAGGTATCGACTCCAGAGCACCTCGTACACGAGGCCGGCTGTTCCAGAGAGCAGAAAGGCCGCTCGAACTCGGACTGGTGGGCTCACGACGACTCCGTGATGGCGGTTCGAATACGCCTGCCTCGGGCCTTGACTGGCGGCCCGTTTCGGGATTGCGGCGAACTCCGTGCCGGTCCCGGTAAGAAGTGCCCGCAGGAAATCTTTGCGGCCCCGGGAGGCCGCATCAATATTGAGCGCGACGCTGGCACGGAACTTGGTGAAGGGTACGTCAGGCTTCCCCCCACTTTCGACGAACGGTCACTCATGAAGCGCAAGGCATCCGGGTTCACGCTCATCGAATTGGTGATCGTGATCCTCATCGGGAGCATTCTGACGAGCATCGCGCTCGCCAGCTTCCAGGGGGTGCAGACCCGCTTCGCGGTGCAGGGGGCCAAGCAGATGTACCAAACCCTGCATCAGCGTGCACGGTCGAAGGCGGTCGAGATGGGGGAGACGGTCATCATCGTGGTGTACGTGGACGGGGACTCGGCGCTCATCCTGAGCCCGAGCGAAGGCGTCACCGACGTAACGCGCTTCGACGAACAGATGGACGTGGACCTTCGAACGGAAGGCAACGTCTCGTACTTCATGTGCATGACGCCTCGCGGATATGCCGACTACTCATGTGGCTCCTTCGGCGCTTTGGGCATTACGGCCACGTTCGCTGACACGGTTCGCCTCCAGTTCTGGCAGAACGCGGACTCCGCGAGCGTCCTGGTGCTCCCCATGGGCCAGTTGATCGGATGAGACCATGATACCGAACCCGACGTTCGAGCCAACCTCGCGACGGACGACCGCCGTCGGTCTGGTCGCGAGCAAAGCGCGAAGCCGCGCGGGCTTCACGCTCGTGGAAGTGATCATCGCCGTCATCATCCTGGCGGTCGGGGTGCTCGGACTCGCCGGGTCGACCGCGTATATCGTGCGGCAGATCACCTTCTCCGATCTGCTCACGGAGCGTAGCGTGGCTTTTCAGACCGTCATCGACCGACTGCAGTCGATTCCCTATGACAGCGTCGTCGACGGAAGCGACTCGATCGGAGTATTCGCCATTCGGTGGCGAGTGACTCCGGACGGTCCTCAGTCGAAGATCGTTCGTCTCTGGACCCGGGGCCCGGGCATGGCGAACGCCCCGGTCCCGACGAACAATCCACTCCACGTCGACTCCTTCGACTTCCGGGTGCTGAGACGATGACCCGTGATCGCAGAGGCTTCACGCTCATCGAGCTACTCGTCGTCACCGTGCTCGGCGCGCTTGTCGTGGGAGCCGCGCTCCAGGTGCTGATCACGAATCGGCGAGCCTACACGGCCCAGACCGCGACGATCTCGGGTCAGCAGAGCACACGGATGGCGGTCGAGGTGTTGTTCGCGGAGCTCCGCGAGGTCAGCCCGTCGGGTGGAGACATTCTCGCGATGAGCGGTGACTCGATCCGAGTCCGGCTGATGCGCAAGTTCTCCATCATCTGTGCCACCGATTTCACCGTGGCCGACCCCACCGTCACGATCATCGACACGCTTCGGACAGCTTCTTCCATGGTGCTTCAGGCCGGAGCGAACCGCTTTGAGGCGGGCGACTCGGTGTTCATCTGGGCGGACAACGATCCCGACCTCGACTCCGACGACGTCTGGATCTCCGCGGAGGTCGACGCGACCGACACCACGGTGACTTGTCCGCAAGACGGCGCGGGGGCCACCGAGCTGGAGTTCACGGGACTCCTCGCCGTCTTCCTCGCCGACTCCGTTGGGATCGGCGCGCCCGTGCGAAGCTTCCAGGAGTTCACGTTCGGGACATCGACCATGAACGGGGACGTGTATCTGTCCCGTCGTCGGGGTGGGGGGGACATGATTCCGATCACGGGGCCGCTCCAGCCTTCGAACGGCCTCGAGTTCGTGTATCGCGACTCGCTCGGCGCCGTCACGGCGACACCGGCTGACGTCTCGCAGATCGAGATCGTCATTCGCACCGGCTCGCAGGTTCTGGGCCCTCTCGGGCAGATGGTGCAGGACTCCGTCGAAGTCTTGATTCACACGCGTGGGTAGTCCGCGCTTTTCTTGGAGGGGGCGGCCTCGCCGGTCCCACCCGGGTGCTTCACTATGAAGATCGACTCGATATACAGCGACCGCCGAGGCTTCGCGCTTCCCGCGGCGATCGGTGCGCTCGTCATCATCGGCGTGCTCATTACGGCCGGCTTCTTCATGGCGCAGCAGGAGCTGCGCATCGGCGTTGCGAGCAAGCACGCGAACATGGCGGTCAACGTCGCACAGGCCGGCGCCAACGAGGTGATGGGCAACTGGAACGGATACCAACTCGGGAACATCCCGGTCTGGTCGGACACGGTGATCACGGACACGATCGCGACAGGCATCTGGGAGGTCTCGATCGCCAACGCGAACAATTTCGTCTACTTCGTCACCGCCTCCGGAGAGGTCACGGAGGGTGGCGCCCGCTGGGCAGGGGCGAGCCGCACGATCGGAATTGTCACGAAGATGATCTTCGCCAACATCGACCCGCCCGCTGCGCTCACCACGCGAGGCAAGACCGTGGTCAAGGGGTCGGCGACGATCAACGGAACCAACACGACCCCGCCCTCGTGGGGCCCGTATTGCACCACGTTCCCCTCGAATGACACCACGGGCGTGCTCACCAACGACACCTCTAGCATCGGAACGTCCGGTGGTGGAAGCGTGGGCGGCAACCCACCGTACGATCAGGACTCGACGATCGTCGACTCGACGTTCACCAATTTCGGCACCATGGATTGGGCCCAGCTCACAGCCTTGGCCGCAGCGGAAGGCAAGGACGTCACCCCGCTGGGTTCGACGGTGAGTACCGCGATCGAGCCCGATACGACCGCGGCCGGGCGGTGCAACGAGGCGACGCTCACCAATTGGGGAGACACCATTCCGACTGCCGCGTGCGGATCGTATTTCCCCCTGATCTATCATGCAGGCCCGAGTCTACGAATTCAGGGAGGGGCCATGGGCCAGGGGATCCTGCTCGTCGACGGAGACCTGGACCTTCGAGGCAACTTCCTGTTCTACGGCATCATCATCGTTCAAGGGAACTTCGAGACGCAGGGTACCGGAAACCGGATCATCGGCGCGGTGCTGGCATCCAACAGCGCGGACATCGATCAGGACATCGTCGGGAGCTCCGAGATCACCTACTCCCGATGCGCGGTACGACGTGCCATCCTCAACAACTCCTCGCTGTCCCGTGCGCGTCCCCTCGCCGAGCGAAGTTGGGTCGACCTCACGGCGGTCGTGAATTAGGAGTCAAAAGGCCGGTGGAGAGAGTCTCCACCGGCCGCTTTTTCCGACGCTTCTGCGTCAAATGTTTACCAATTTTTGCACTTTGGTGGAGTGGGACATTCTTCTTGACAAGGCTCGACATTCAGTGGTAACCTGAGTCCGAACTTCGCAGAAAAATGTCCTTTCTATTTCCTCGGCTGAAGGCGGAGTATGGGCCTCTTCGGACGAAAGAAGACGGTGATCGGCCTGGATATCGGTTCCGGGTTCGTGAAAGTCGTGGAAGTCGACCACTCGGGCGATCAGCCCGAGGTGGTCCGCGTCGCGATGCGCCCCTTACTTCCCGACGCGATCGTCGAGGGTGAAATCATGGACTATGGCCTCGTCTCGGACGCGGTCATGGGGCTCTTCCAAGAAATGGGCATGAAGGGCGCGGAGGTGGTCACGGCCGTCGGTGGTCACGACGTGATCATCAAGAAGATCCAAATGGATCGCATGAAGGAATCCGACGCGCGTGAGATGATCCGCTGGGAGGCCGAACAGCACGTTCCGTTCGACATCAAGAGCGTCGAGCTCGATTTTCAGGTGCTCGATCCCGCGGGCGACGGACTCCAGATGGAAGTGCTGTTGGTCGCGGCCAAGCGCGAGCTCGTGGACAACAAGGTCGGGCTGCTGCAAGACGCCGGCGTGAACCCCGTCGTCATCGACGTCGACGCGTTCGCGCTCCACAACGCCTTCGAGCACAATTATCCCGATCAGCTCGACGGCATCATCGCCCTCGTGAACATCGGCCACGAAACCACGAACGTGAGCATCCTCGACGACGGGATTCCCATCCTCACCCGTGACATCCCGATCGGGTCTCGGAAGATCCGCGAGGACCTCCAGCGGGAGCGCGGGCTCACGGCGGAGCAGGCCGAGGACGTCGTCCAGGCCCGTGAGAGCGCGGCCGATCTCGACAGCTTCGTGGCGGCCTCCGCCGACGAGGTGGCGGTCGGCATCGAGCGTGCCAGCGCGTTCTTGATGACTCGCGAGGATGGCCAGTCGGTCGGCAAGATCTTCCTCAGCGGGGGCGGGGCTCGGATTCCGGGCATGAGCCAGACGCTCGCACGGCGTATGAACGTGCAGACCGAATTGGTGAATCCCTTCGAGCGGGTGCCTGTTCGGCCCGGCGCGGCGGGAGACATCGCGATCGACGAAGCTGCACCGATGCTGCTGTTACCACTCGGACTGGCCCTTCGTGCCTAGGATGAGGACAGCGATACCGTGATCGAAGTCAATCTTCTTCCGGGGGGTAAGAAGGGGTCCGCGGGTGGATTCTCTTTCAACCTCGACGCGCTCAAGAGTCTCCGTCCGGGTGGTGGAGGTGGAGGTGGGGCCGGCGGCGCCGATCCCTACCAGCTCTTCCTGGCCGGTGCCGCGATCATCGCCCTCGGGTACATGGGCTTCGCCTTCTGGTCTATGCGTTCGACCACCGAGGAGCTTCAGGTTCAGCTGGATGCCGCGGTGCAGGACTCCATCCGGAACGCGGCCATCATCCAACGCACGAACGAGCTCCGTGCTCGC
>Ga0224512_10001399_pt1 | contig 23248 bp, 20 predicted proteins | sample SF_May12_sed_USG_4_FD_169103 | JGI IMG/M metagenome (GOLD analysis project Ga0224512, IMG submission 169103) | Sediment microbial communities from San Francisco Bay, California, United States - SF_May12_sed_USGS_13 | ecosystem: Environmental > Aquatic > Marine > Sediment | place: USA... | reverse complement strand
TCGCCGCCGGAGTCGACGACCGGCGGGAGCTGCAGGCCATCACGAAGCAGGTCGACGAGCTGTCGATCGATGACGCGTACGCCATTCAGGCTGCTCTGCTCGAACTCCAGCTCGGTCGGGGCGACAACCTGGCCGGTGCCAAGCTCGGCCTGACATCAGTGGCCAAGCAGGAGCAGATGGGGGTCAGCGAGCCGTGCTACGGCTGGGTGCCGGCCTCGACCGTCGTCGCCAACGGCGGCACGATCTCGCTCGACGAGCTCATCCACCCCCGCTGTGAACCGGAACTGGTGTTCGTGCTCGCTGAGGACCTCGCCGGGCCCGGCGTGACCGCCGATGACGTGCTGGACGCCACCGACATGGTGGCGGGCGGAATCGAGATCATCGACTCCCGTTACGAGGCGTTCTCGTTCACGCTGCCCGACGTCATCGCCGACAACACCTCGGCGGCCCGGGTGGTGCTCGGCACCGACGGAATCGGCCCGCGGGAACAGGATCTGGCGGCCATCGACTGCTGGTTCGACATCAACGGCGAACAGGTCGGCGAGGCCACCGGCGCCGCGCTTCTCGGAGACCCGGCGACCTGCGTCGCCCACCTGGCCAACCATGTCGGTAGGGCCGGTCTCAAGCTCGAGGCGGGCTGGCACATCCTGGCCGGAGCCGTCACCGACGCCAAGCCGTTCGCGGCGGGCACCACGGCGACGGCCCGATACTCGGTGCTCGGCGACGTGACCGTCACCGCGGTCTGAGCCCCGATCAACCAAGGAGCCCAACGATGCCTCTCGTGAACGTGCATATGGCCCGAGGCCGCAGCCCCGAGCAGAAGAAGGCGCTGATGGCCGCGATCACCGACGCGGTGGTGAACACACTGGACGCTCCCCGGGATTCGGTGCGAGTCTGGATCACCGAGATGTCGAATCTCGACTACATGGCCGGTGGCGAACTCCTTGCCGACAGGCAGCGACGGCTTACAGCCGAAGGAGCCAGCCCCGAAGAACCGTCGTCGAACGGAGGAACCGATGGTTGACCAGAACCTGATCGAACAGGCCGCCCTCGCGCTGCGCAAGGCGGCGGCTTCGCTCACCCCGATCGATCCGATCCGAAACATCGTCGGCACCGACACTGACGTCGACCTCGGCTACGCCATCCAGGATTTGAACACCGAGATCGACATCGCCGCCGGTCGACGGGTCTGCGGCCGCAAGATCGGCGTAACCGCTCAGGCCGTGATGGACATGATCGGCGTCGACCAGCCCGACTTCGGCACCCTGTTCGCCGACATGGAATACGGCGACGGGGTGCCGATCGAACCGGGACGGCTACTCCAACCCCGGGCCGAGGCCGAGGTGGCACTCGTTCTCGACAAGGATCTCGACATGGGGCGCCACACGTTCAACGACATCATCGCCGCCACCGCGTATGCCCTTCCCTCGATCGAGATCGTCGACTCCCGCATCGCCAACTGGGACATCACCATCGTCGACACGGTGGCCGACAACGCCAGTTGCGGCCTCTACGTGCTCGGCGGTCGTCCGATCGGACTGGACCGTTTCGATCTGCGGACCGTGCCGATGACGATGTCGATCAACGGCGTCGAGGCCACCACCGGGATCGGTGCCGCCTGCCTCCACCACCCGCTCAACGCAGCCCGCTGGTTGGCCGACACGTTGTCGGCCAGGGGCATTCCCCTCCGGGCCGGTGACGTGCTGATGACCGGCTCCCTGGGTGCCATGAAGCCGATCGGCCCCGGCGACACCGTCGAGGCCGATTTCGGGCCCCTCGGCACCGTGACGACGTACCTGGAGCAACCGTGACCATCTCGACGTCTCCGGCCAGGGCAACAGCCGCCATCGTCGGTTCCGGCAACATCGGTACCGACCTCCTGTACAAGCTGTTGCGGTCCGACCACATCGAACCCCGCTGGATGATCGGCGTCGACCCCGAATCCGAAGGCCTGAAGCGGGCCGCCGATCAGGGCCTGGAAGCCTCGGCCGAGGGCGTCGACTGGCTGCTGGCCCAAAGCGAGCTTCCGCAGATCGTCTTCGAGGCTACGTCGGCCTACGTGCACGTTCGCAACGCTCCCCGCTACCGGGAGGCCGGTATTCGGGCCGTCGACCTGACCCCGGCGGCCCGAGGCCCGTTCGTCGTTCCGCCGGCCAACCTCACCGAACACCTGGGGGAGCTGAACGTCAACATGGTCACCTGCGGCGGCCAGGCCACGATCCCGATGGTCCACGCCGTGTCGCGGGTCGTGCCCGTCGACTACGCCGAGATCGTGGCCACGGTGGCCTCGAAGTCGGCGGGACCGGGCACCCGCCAGAACATCGACGAGTTCACCCGCACGACGTCACGGGCCGTCGAGGAGATCGGCGGCGCCGGACGGGGCAAGGCCATCATCATCCTCAATCCGGCCGAGCCGCCGCTCATCATGCGCGACACCATCTTCTGTTCCATCCCGGCCGACGCCGACACCGACAAGATCAGCGACTCGATCGCCGATATGGCCGCCGAGGTCCAGACGTATGTGCCCGGCTACCGCCTGACGGCCGAGCCCCAGTTCGACCCGCCCGAACGGGGCCAAACCACCGGCCGGGTCGCCATCTTCATCGAGGTCGAGGGCGCCGGCGATTTCCTGCCGCCATACTCGGGCAACCTCGACATCATGACCGCAGCCGCCACCAAGGTGGGCGAGGAGATCGCCAAGTCCCCCGTCCCCTCCCAATCCTAGGAACTCCGAGCATGAGCGCTTCCATGAACGCACTCCCCCGCACCTACTCCGACACCCTCGACGTCCGGGTCACCGACACGTCCCTGCGCGACGGCTCGCACGCCAAACGCCACCAGTTCACCGAGGAACACGTCCGCTCGATCGTCGCCGCACTCGACGACGCAGGCATGCCCGTCATCGAGGTCACCCACGGCGACGGCCTCGGCGGCTCGTCGTACAACTACGGGCACTCGCTCGTCGACGAACGCATCCTCATGAAGGCCGCCGTCGACGAGGCCAACAACGCCAGGATCGCGGCCCTGATGCTTCCCGGGCTTGGCACCAAGGATGACATCAAGGCCATCGCCGACATCGGCGTGTCGATCGTGCGGGTCGCCACCCACTGCACCGAGGCCGACATCTCCGAACAGCACTTCGGCCTGGCCCGGGAGATCGGTCTGGAAACCGTCGGCTTTCTGATGATGGCCCACACCTCGTCTCCGGAGGACCTGGCCAAACAGGCCCGGATCATGGCCGACGCCGGCTGCCAGTGCGTCTACGTGGTCGACTCGGCCGGCGCCATGATCCTGGAGGAGGCATCGGACCGGGTCGCCGCGGTGGTGGCCGAACTCGGTGACGACGCCCAGGTCGGCTTTCACGGCCACGAGAACCTGTCGCTGTCGCTGGCCAACACGATCGCCGCCATGCGGGCCGGGGCCGTGCAGGTCGACGGCTCGACCCGCCGATTCGGGGCCGGATCGGGCAACACCAGCTGCGAGGCCCTGGCTGCCGTCACCGAGCGAATGGGGATCAGCACCGGTCTCGATGTGTTGAAGATGATCGACGCCGCCGAGGATGTCGTGCGGCCCGTCATGGACGGCGAGTGTGTACTCGACCGCATGTCACTCATCATGGGCTACGCCGGGGTCTATTCCAGCTTCCTGAAGCACGCCTACCGGGCGGCCGAACGCTACGGCGTGTCCGGCGCCGACATACTGATGGAATGTGGCAACCGCAAGCTCGTCGGCGGCCAGGAGGACCAGATCATCCAGATCGCCGCCGACCTGGCCGCCAGGCGATCCTGAGAGGCCTAGTCTTGGTCCCAAGTCGAGTGATACAACCGGAAGGGATCGACAGTCATGGACCTGGGAATCGACGGACGGACGGCACTGATCACGGGGGCCTCGGCCGGGCTCGGACTTGCCTGCGCCCAGGCGCTCGCCGCCGAGGGGGTGAGAGTGGCGCTGTCGTCACGGTCCGCCGAGAAGCTGGCCGCGGCGGCCGACACCATCCCCGACGGCGCCATCACGATCCCGGCCGATATCAGCGATGTCGACGAGCGGCGGATCATGATGGGCCGGGCTGAATCGGAACTCGGCCGGATCGATATCGTCATCGCCAACGGAGGCGGTCCCCCGGCCGGCAACTTCGCCACCACCGACTTCGAGGCCTACACCGACGCCGTCGACCTGAACCTGCTGCCGGCCATCGATCTTTGTAAACGGTTCGTTCCCCCGATGCAGGAGCGGGGTTGGGGACGGGTGGTTGCCATCACCTCGACGTCGGTTCGGGAACCGATCGACCGGCTGATCCTGTCCAACACCGCCAGAGCCGGCCTCACCGCATTCCTCAAGACCACGGCCCGGGAGGTCGCCGGCGACGGGGTCACGGTGAACTCGGTGCAGCCCGGCCTCCATCTGACCGACCGACTCAAGTCGGTGTACGAGGATCCTGATGTGCTGGCCGAGACCGTACCGGCCAGGGCGCTCGGCGACCCGGCGGATTTCGGCCGGATCGTGGCGTTCCTGTGCTCCGGGCACGCCCGGTTCCTCACCGGTCAGGCGATCGCCGTCGACGGGGGTGCGACCCGAAGCCTGCAGTAGACGCGAGAACGTCGGAAGGGGAAGGACCGACGGCCCTCCCCCTTCCGACGTCGAGTGAGGCTTTCGACTCAGTCGTTCAAGGTGAAACGAACCTGGACCAGACGGAGGCCGTTGTTGTTGTACTCCCAGAACTCACCCTCGATGCGGTCGTCGAAGAGCGGGATCGTGATGCGCTCGGTGGTGGTGACATCGTCGACGGTGATCTCAACCTCGAACGTGATCGTGAGCAGCTCCTGGGTGACGTTGCCCCACATCGGGCGGCCGTTGTTGCGCACCAGGTTCACGTCGTATTGCTCGAGCGTGCAATAGGCGTCGGGATCGATCAACGACCTCCGGTTCTTCACCGAGAGCTCACCGTCGAGACCGAGGTCGACGATCTCGGCGCAGGTGGAGATGGTGGCCGAACCGCCAGGGGTGCCGAGCGCCCGAACGTGGACCGAATAGGTGCCGTCGAGTACACCGTCGCCGTCAACGTCGGGATCAAGCAGACCCAGCGTGGCACCGTCCTTGTCGGTGCCGTTGCCGTCGAGAACCTGGAACTCCTCACTCTCCTCCAGGTTGATCCTCGACAGTCCCTCCAGATTGACGAAGATGGTCCGGCGATCCGTGTCGTCCAGGTCGTTCGTCTTCGCGTTGTCGACGCCGATGATGTTGACCAGGTAATCGGGATGGGGTGCCGGGCCGTTGGCCTCGGCATCGGCCGACATGCCGCCGAGCACGACGAGTGTGGCCAGCAGGCCGACAACGACACCGATCGCAGCGAGAATTCGAGTGAGTGGCTTTCGTGACATTTGTTCCTCCGTCGCCCGTTTGGTGGATGATTACGACAAATGCCCGCGCTGAAAACGAAGCCCTCTCAGGTTCGCCCCCGCCCGGACGGGGTCAACCTAACCCCGGTAGGAGAGGCCCTCAAGGATCTCGGACCAACAATCCGGCAATCCTCGTTAAGATTGGCAAAAGCCTGGACAAGCAGCTTCCATTGCTAGGAAACATTGCCCAGTTCCGACCCCCTTTACGTCAATTTCGGGGATTTCTAACCCGTTCCAGGTAGCGGGCGGCGACGGCCCGGGACTCGTCATCATGGAGTGCGGCAACCAGGCTGTCGGCGTCGTTCCAATTCCGGACCGCACCCGACATCGACTCCAGGACGGCGTTCACGTGGCGTTTGGTGGCCTGGAGCGTGAGCATGGACTTCTCCGCCAGATCCGAGGCCATCGACTCCACCTCGGCGTCGAGGTCGGATGCCGGTACCACCCGGTTGAGGAATCCGAGCGCCTTGGCCTCGTCGGCACCGAACGGCCGACAGGTCATCACCAGCTCCCGGGTCATCGCCGGCCCGATCTCGCGGACCAGGCGAGGGATCCCACCCCAGGCGAGCGGAATGCCGAGATCTACTTCGGGAATGGAGAACCGGGTGTCGTCGGCGGCGACCCGCAGATCACAGCCTGCAGCCAACACCAAGCCGCCGCCGACACAGTGACCGCGAAGAGCGGCGATCGTCACGGACCCGAGCCGCTCCAGTGCCTCAACCATCAATCGGCCGGCGTCGGCCGCCGCCCGCGGGCTCAGGCCCTGATTCGCCTCGGCGGAACCGAAGAAGCTCAGATCGGCGCCGGCGGAGAAGGCCCGACCGCGGCCTGAGACGATCACCACCTTGAGGCCATCGGTCCGGTCGAGCGCGGTGAAGGCATCGGCCAGCTCCAGCAGGGTGGTCGTGCTCAGTGGATTCAGCTTCTCGGGACGATTCAGCGTGACCCGACCGACAGCGCCGTCGGCCGCAACCTCGATCGTCTCGTACTCATGCGTGGTCATGGGCGTATCGTCCTTCCGTTGTTGGGGCCGTCCGGGCCGAAAACAGCTTGTGTCCACGGCATCGGGTGGCGATGATAGACGGCCCTGGCCGCAACCTCGAACCGTCGGCCGGCCATGTTCGCCGAGGACGCCGGTTGGATCCACATTCCCGACGGGATCGTTTTGACCGGGCGGGCCGGTGGTATGTTCGTGTTCTCCCGCCATGTCCTCAACTCCGGAACCAAGAACCGGTCGACCACTCCCCGACCGGCCTTCCACATCAGCCGGGTCCCCGCCCGACCCTGACCGACCGGCGATCGTCTGGTTCCGCCGGGATCTCCGGTTGGCGGACAATCCGGCCTGGGCCCGCGCCACCGACGTGCATCCACGGGTCGTGGCCTTGTTCGTGCTCGAACCCGAGTTGCTGACCGCCGCCGGACCCCATCGACGTCGGCAACTCCTCCACCACCTCCACGCGCTTCACGACTCGCTGCGGACCGAAGGCGGTGGCTTGACGGTTCGGTCGGGGCCCGCGGGCGCTGCAGTCACCGAGGTTGCCCGCGAAGTCGACGCGTCGGTTCTCTACCTCAACGCCGACTACTCGGCCTTTGCCCGACGGCGGGATGAGACTGTGATCGGGGCCCTTGCCGACTCGGCCACGGCGGTCGAGATCTTTCACGGCAACGTCGTCCACGAGCCTGGTGCCGTGCTGACGAAGTCGGGCGGTCTGTCCCAGGTGTTCAGCCCGTTCCACCGCCGTTGGCAGCAGACCGCGATGACCCCCTGGCCGGCCGGCGGGGAGGCCGAAACGATAACCGTGCCGGGAGCCGACTTGCCGGTACCGGACGGCGGCGAGTCGTACCAGTCCGGCGGCGAGGCCGCGGCCTGGGCCCGGCTCAACGACTGGTTGGAGCGGGTCGACGACTACCCCGACACCCACGACATCCCGGGCGTCGAGGGCACATCCCGCCTGTCGGCCGACCTCCGCTTCGGTACCGTGGCCGCACGAGCCGTGCTCGACGTCGTCGGCACCCACTCACCGGGGAGAGCGGCGTTCGTTCGCCAGCTGGCCTGGCGGGACTGGTGGGCGCACACGCTCGCCGAGCGTCCAGATCTCCCCTACCGAGCCCTCCGTCCCGACTACGACCGCATTCGCTGGCGCACCGCCCCCGACGAACTCGAGGCATGGAAGCAGGGCCGAACCGGCTATCCGCTCGTCGATGCCGGGATGCGGCAACTGGCTCAAACCGGTTGGATGCACAACCGGGTCCGCATGGTGACGGCGAGCTTCCTCGTCAAGGATCTCCTGATCGACTGGCGGGAGGGCGAGCGTCATTTCCGCCGCCTCCTCGTCGACGGCGAACCGGCCCAGAACGGCGGCAACTGGCAGTGGGCCGCCGGCGCCGGACCCGACGCCGCACCGTACTTCCGGATCTTCAATCCAACATCGCAGTCGCAGAAGTTCGACCCCGACGGCACCTACATCCGGTGCTGGGTTCCGGAGTTGGGCGAGCTCGACGACAAGGCGATCCACGAACCGTCGAAGCTGGGGCCCCTCGAGCTGGCGGCCGCAGGGATCAGGCTGGGCGACACCTACCCCGAGCCGATCGTCGACCACAAGGCGGCCCGGGAACGGATCCTCGCCGCCTACAAGCAGGCACTCGGATAGTCCATCCCCCACCTCTTCCTGAGGAATCCGCGCATTGTGCGCGGATTCCTCAGGAAGAACGGACAACGGGGCCGATGACCCGGTCCAGGTGGGGGTTGGCGAAGGTTCCGGTCGGATCGAGGCGGATCCGGGCGTCCATGAACTCGTTCCATTTCGGGTAGCGCCCACGCAGCGAGCCGGCGTCGTGGAAGTGGAGCTTGCCCCAGTGGGGGCGGGCGCCGTAGTCGTCGACGATCGCCTGGACCCCGCGGAAGTACTCCTCGTAGGGCATGCCCCGGTACTGGTGGACGGCGATCCAGCCGGTGTCGCGACCCTCGGCGGTCGACAAGGCGATGTCATCGGTGGCCGACACCCGCACCTCGATCGGGAACAGCGGCGCCGGATCCAGGGTCTCGATCAGCGTCCGGATCCGGTCCACCGCTTCCGGCACGTCCTCGACGGGAATGGCGAACTCCGCTTCGCTGAACCGGACCCGGCGGACCGTGCTGAAGATCCGATGGCTGTCGTCGGTCTCCTCACTTGCCGTCACGGCACCGGCGAAAAGCCGTGCCAAGGTCGCCCGGGTGACCGGGAAGCGGCGGTTGATCCGCATGACGACATCGAACAGAGCGTTCTCGAGGATCTCATCGTCGACGAAGCGACGGACCGCCGACGCCGGACGGGCCGGATCGCTGGTCCGATGGTTCCGCTTGACGAGGCAACGGTCCTGGCCGGGCAGCCAGAAGAACTCGACGTGATCGGCGCTCGACGTGAACTCGGCCCATGCGGCGAGAATGTCGTCCAGCTCGCCCGGTTCCTCGACGGCCCGCAGCCGGAAGGCATCGAGGCACTGCAGGGCGACCTTGGTCACCACCCCCAGGGCGCCGAGGCCAACCCGGGCCGGACGCCACAGGTCGGCCTCGGTGGACGGGTCGCACCAGATCACCTCACCGGTCCCGGTAACCAGCTCCATCCCGACGACGCCTGTCGACAGGTTGCCGTAGGCCTGCCCGGTTCCGTGGGTGGCGGTGGCGATCGCCCCAGCGACGGTCTGCCGGTCGATGTCACCCAGGTTCGGGAGGGCCAGACCTCGCTCGGCCAGTTCGAGGCTCAGGCGGTGAATCTCGATACCGGCGCCGACGGTGACCACCTTTGACCGCTGGTCGACGGCCTCGAAACGGTCGATTCCGCCGACATCGAGCTGGATGTCGTCGGTGCAGGCGATGTCGGTGAACGAGTGGCCGCTGCCCACCGCCTTGACCCGGAGCCCTCGGCGGGATGCGTCGGCGATGATGGCCGCCACCTGCTCGACGTCGGTCGCCTGCCGCCTCTCGCTCGGCCGCGACGCCGCGGTCCGCCCCCAGTTCCGCCAGGTCTTCCGATCGGCTCGGCGTCGCTTCGAGAGCACGACCTCACCAACCCCTGAGGTCGACAGGCCAGTGTTCCACCACCCGGTCGTCGTCGAGCAACCACAGCGACTCGTGGCGGGCCACGGTGGGGTCGATGTGCGCCGGCGTCAGCCGCACCCGATCCCCGACCTTCCACTGTCCGGGATCCTGCAGGACCAGCGTGGCGTGCTCGTCGGAACAGAACAGCACGTCACCACCGTCCCAGATCGGATTGCCGTGATCCATGGCGATCGCCTTGATGCCGGCGTCGGCCACGATCCAACCCTTGGGATTGACGGAGATCACCGTGGCCAGCACCGACAGCGCCGGTCGAAAAGGTCCGTCGAGACGGGCGTAGTCGCTGTCCATGAGCGTGAAGCTGCCGGCCTGGATCTCAGTGGCCACGGTGTTGACGTCGAACGTGCCGGTCCCGCCGGCGGAGATGATGTCGCCCCCGACCTCGACGGCCACCGCCGCCAGAACGGCCATCGACTCCGCGACTTTCTCGATCCGTTCGGCCCGATCCTCGATCATCATGAGGTGACCCTCGTAGCCCATCACGCCCCGCACCGTCAGGCCGCGGGCGCGGGCAAGGTCGGCCAACTTCGGGGCCTGTTCGGGGCTGCAACCGCATCGGGGTAGGCCGACGTCGACGTCGATCAGCACCTGGTCGATCCCGGCGGCGACCGCAGCTTCGAGAATCGTGTCGGAGTCAACGGCGACGGTGATCGACGCAACGTCGGTCAGAGCGCCGAGTCGGGCCAGGTCGAGGGATTCGTTGGCGAGAAGGAGGTCGTCGGTGTGACCGGCCGCGACCATGCCCTCGATCTCGCGAGGGGTTGCGGCGCAGAAGTTGCGGTGGCCACGACGAGCGAGCTCAGCCGCGATCGCCGTCGATTTGAAGGCCTTCACGTGAGGACGGAGACGATCGCCGGGCAGGACGGCATCGGCGGCGTCGAGGTTGGCTTCGAAGGTGGCCTTGTCGACGACGAGTGCCGGCGTGGAGAGCTGATCGATCGACGTCACCGCATCAAACAGCGAGCTCAGACATAGGCCCGCTTGGCCACTTCCTCCAGCATGACCTCCGTTGCGCCACCGCCGATCGGCAGGATCCGGGCGTCGCGGTACATCCGCTCGATCGTGGATTCCCGCATGTAGCCGATCCCACCGTGGAACTGCACGCAGTCGTACATGATCTGGTTGACAACCTCGGCCCCGAAGGCCTTGACCCCCGACATCTCCTTGACGTTGTCGACGCCCTGGTCGCCGAGCCAGGCGGCGTGATACATGGAGGCCCGAACCGCGTCGATCTTGGCCTGGTTCATCGCCATGCGCTGACGGATGCCTCCGAGATCGTAGAGCGTGGCCCCGAACGCCTTGCGATCCTGGGTGTAGGCGTTCGTCATGTCGATGGCGACCTGCGCCGCCCCGACTCCCATGCCGACCAGCACCATCCGCTCGTTCTGGAAGTTCCTCATCGTCTCGTAGAAGCCACGGTGCACGGTACCCAGCACCTGGTCGTCAGGGACGAAGACGTTGTCGAGCACCAGCTCAGCGGTGTCGGAGCACCGCCAGCCGTGCTTGTCGAGCTTCTTGGCCACCGAGAATCCCTCCGTTCCCGCCGGCACGAGGAACATGGTGATGCCGTACTTGTTGTCGGGGTCGGTCTTCGCCGCCACGATCGTCATGTCGCCGTAGACGGCGTTGGTGATGAAGGTCTTGGTGCCGTTGATCCGCCAGCCGTCACCGTCTTTCACCGCCGAGGTACGGATACCGGCGACATCGGAGCCGGCGTCGGGCTCCGACACCCCGATCGACAGGATCGTCTCGCCCGACAACACCCCGGGCATCCACTGCTCGAGCTGCTCGGGCGTTCCCGAGTTGACCAGGTGCGGGCCCGCCATGTCGGTGTGGACCAGCACCGTCACCTCGAACCCGGCGAAGGTCGACGCACCCAGTGCCTCCGAGAAGGCGGCCGAGGCCAGCATGCCCATGCCCAACCCGCCGTGCTCCTCGGGCACCCGGAGCGCGAGCATGCCGAGTGCCCCCATCTTCGTGAGGACGTCACGAGGTACCTTGCCCTCCTCCTCCCAAACCTCGCCGTGAGGCATGACCTCCTTGGTCACGAAGTCGACGGTCTGATCGTAGATGGCCTGAAGCTCATCGGTCATGTAGGCGTTGCGGTGGCGGAGCGAGGACACGGTCGCGGTCATGGTTGTTCTCCTTGGAGCGGTTCGATTCTGGCGAAGAGAGGTCAGGTCTCGTCGTCGTCGACGACGAATGTCACAAGCGTTTGGTTGCCCTCGACCTGATCGCCGACGGCGACACGGATCTCGTCGACCGTGCCGGCGCCGGAGGCGGACAGGGAGTGCAACATCTTCATGGCTTCGATGACGATCACCACGTCGCCACCGGCCACAGGGTCACCGACGCCAACCCGGATCTCGGCGACGACGGCGTGGAACGGGGCGACGATGGCACCGGCCGAGGCGCCGGCGGCGGCCGCGTCGGGGGCCCATCGCTCGGACCTGGTTATCGGCTCGAAGGTGTGGGTTGCACCGGCCACATTGACCGCGATCGCGGCCGACCGTCGGGTTCGATGGGAACCGGGATCGAGGTCGACGACGGCTTTGCCTCCGGTCCCGCCACCGTTGGCGGCCAGGTCGCGGATCGCCACGTCGATCACCTCGCCGGTGTGGTGACGGAGGGCGATCGTCTGGGTGGAGGTCCGAGGAGTCAGACTGAAGGTTCCGAGGCGACCCCACGGTCCGGCGCTTCGGCCGGCCTCGACATGGGCCAGCCAGGTGGCCGCTGCGGTACCGGCGGCGGCATCGAGCTGGTCGGCCCCGACCGCCGGAATGTCGGTTTCGTCGAGGAAACGGGTGGTGATCCGGCCGGCGGTCAGCGGAGGCTGATCGGCCAGCCAGCGGTGGAAACCGGTGTTGGTGGTGAGTCCACCAACCACGAGCCCGTCGAGGGCGGCCCGCAGCCCGGCCAGGGCCTCGGTCCGGTCGGCTCCGCCGACGATGAGTTTGGCCACCATCGAGTCGTAGTGGGGGCTGATCGTGCTGCCGGCCTCGATGGCCGAATCCCAGCGAACACCGTCGGGCACGACGAGATGGGAAACCGTGCCGATCTGGGGGGTGAACCCGCTGGCCGGGTCTTCGGCGTTGATCCTGGCCTCCACCGCATGCCCCTCGAACCGCACGTCGTCCTGGGCCACCGGGAGCGGTTGGCCGAGGGCCGAGCGGAGCTGGAGTTCGACGAGGTCGAGGCCGGTCACGAATTCGGTCACGGGGTGTTCGACTTGCAGGCGGGTGTTCATCTCCAGGAAGTAGAAGTCGCCGGTCTCGTCGTCGACGATGAACTCGACGGTACCGGCCGAGTCGTAGTTGATGGCTTCGGCCAGCGCCCGGCCCCGGTCCCGTAGCCCCTGGCGAGTGGCTGGGGGCAGGTTCGGGGCCGGCGCCTCCTCGAACAGTTTCTGGTAGCGGCGCTGCACGGAGCACTCACGGGTGCCCAGGTCGATCACCGAGCCATGCTTGTCGCCAACCACCTGAACCTCGACGTGGCGGGGCCGGGTGATGTAGCGCTCGACGATCATGTCACTGTTGCCAAACGACCGCTCGGCCTCGGCTCGGGCTTCGGCCAGACCGGCGGCGAACGCGGAGGGCTCGTTCACGATCCGGATGCCCTTGCCGCCGCCTCCGGCCGCCGCTTTGACCAGGACCGGATAGCCGATGTCGGCCGCGGCCTTGGCCAGATCATCGGGATCCTGCGATGAGTCGAAGCCGGGGATGATCGGCACGCCGGCCCGCTCCGCGATCCGCCGGGCCTCGATCTTGCCGCCCATCGACTCGAGCGCGCCGGGGTGAGGTCCGACCCACACGAGACCGGCGTCGATCACCGCTTTGGCGAACTCGGCGTTCTCGGACAGGAACCCGTAGCCGGGATGCACGGCGCTGGCAGCCGTCTCGGTCGCCGCGGCCAGGATCCGCTCCATCGACAGATACGACTGGGACAGATCGGCCGGGCCGATCAACACCGCCTCGTCGGCCTCGGCCACGAACGGGGCGGTCGCATCCGGTTCGGCGTACACGGCGACCGTGGCCATACCCAGGCGGCGGGCGGTGCGCATCACCCGGCGGGCGATTTCGCCCCGGTTGGCCACCAACAGCTTCATGTCAAGCATCTCGTCCGTCATCACTCCCTCCCCTACATCCGGTAGACCAGAGCCGGACCGGCGGCCGGTTCGTCCTGGCGGGCGGCCAGCGCCAGCGACAAGCCGAGCACGTCGCGGGTCTGCACCGGATCGATCAACCCGTCATCCCACAGCCTCGACGTTGCGTGGTAGGGATCGGATTGGGTTTCGTACTGATGACGGATGCCGGCCCGGATCTCGGCGATCTCCTCCTCGGTCGTCTCAGCCCCCTTGAGACCGCCGAGGCGGATATCGGTCAACACCGTCTCCGCAGTGTCGGCGGCCATGGTCGCTATCCGCGAGTTGGGCCAGGCGAACAGGAGCCGGGGATTGAAGCCCCGGCCGCACATTCCGTAGTTGCCGGCCCCGTAGGAACCCCCGATCAGCACCGTGTACTTGGGAACGGTTGCGTTGGCCACGGCCGACACCATCTTGGCCCCGTTCTTGGCGATACCGCCCCGCTCGGAGTCGGAGCCAACCATGTAGCCCGACGTGTTCTGGAGGAACACGAGAGGGATCCGCCGCTGTTCGCACAGCTCGATGAAGTGGGTGGCCTTGAGGGCCGATTCGGAGAAGATGATGCCGTTGTTGGCGATCACGCCGACCAGGTGACCCCAGATCCGGGTGAATCCGCAGACGATCGAAGAACCCCACTCGGGTTTGAACGGCGAGAAACGGGAACCGTCGACGATGCGGGCGATGATCTCGGTCGCGTCGAACGGAATCCGGTCGTCGGCCGAGACTATGCCGTGGAGTTCGGCCGGATCGTAGGCGGGCGGTTCGGGTTCGACCCAGCCGATCCAGCCCTGGCGATCCTCGATCGAACGCTGGTTGGTGGTGGCACAGATGTCGCGCAGCCGGCCGTAGGCCTCGGATTCGGTGGCCGCCATGTAGTCGCTGACCCCGGAGATCCGGGTGTGGACCTCGGCCCCGCCCAACTCGTCCGGGCTGACGATCTCGCCCAGCGCCGCCTTGACGATCGGTGGGCCGCCGAGAAAGATGCCGCCGATCCCCTCGACCATGATGACCTCGTCGCTCAGCGCCGGAACGTAGGCACCCCCGGCGGTGCAGCCGCCCAGCACGACCGACAGCTGGGGCAGACCCTGGGCCGAAAGCCTCGCCTGGCGGTAGAACGAGCCACCGAAGTGGTCCTTGTCGGGGAAGATCTCGTCCTGCAGCGGGAGGAACGCGCCGCCGGAATCGACCAGGTAGATCACGCCCAGATCGTTCTCGGCCGCGATGTCCTGAGCACGGACGTGTTTCTTGATGGCCATCGGAACCAGCGACCCGCCCTTGACCGTGGCGTCGTTGGCGATGAAGACGTACGGCACACCGTGAACCAGCCCGACGCCGGTCACGATGCCTGCGCCCGGGACGTCGTTGTCGTATTGCCCCCATCCACTCAGCGTCGAGAACTCGAGAAACGGCGTGGCGATGTCGGTCACCATGTCGATCCGATCCCGAACCAGGATCTTGCCCCGATCGAGGTGGCGCTCGATGCTCTGTTCCCGATTGGGGCCGCCACTGATCGCCCATTGCAGGCGCTCGTCGAGCGTTTCGAGGAGCGCCTGGTATGCCTTCGTGTTGTCCTTGAACTGAGCCGAACCGGTGTCGATGGCGGATTCGATCGGTCTCAACGTTTCCCCTTCCCTGCGGTGTTGGACGGAGCGCCCGAGCCCACCCCGTACCAGAACTGGGCGGCGATCAGCCGGGCGAATCGGTCGACAGTACCACGGCCGGTGTCGAGCCATTCAATGGATGCGTTCATAGCCCCGAAGAGCCCAAGACGCAGCATCGTGAGATCGCCGATCGGGCGGTCGGGCAACACGTCGGCGAGCAGGTCCGTCCACCTCGCCTCGTAGTCGTCGCGCAGTGGCAACACGGCCTCCCGCACCGCCTCCGGAGCCGTGCGGAACAGGGTGACATGGCCGGCGGTGAATGCCCGATTGTCGTGCAGTGCGCGCAGGTGGGCGGTGATGTGGGCGGTGAGGCGCCGTTCCGCATCGGGCGGATCGGCCGCTGCGAACTGCTCGACCACACCCTCGAACGCTTCGACCATGAAGGTCATCCCCCGCTCGAGCACGGCGATCAACAGAGCGTCCTTGGACTCGAAGTGGTAGTACATCGACCCGGCTTTCATGCCGACGTCGGCCGCGAGATCCCGCAGCGATGTCTCCACGTAGCCGGCTTCGAGGAATCGCTGGGCGGCGGCGGCAAGGATTCGCTCACGGCCGCTCTGAGTCTCAGTCGGGTTCGACGACGCGGTTGCGGTTGGCATCGGGTTCAGCCTAGCGCATCCCGAGAAACCTAACAAACGTTAGGCAGATATGCGACACCGGTCCAATCGCCTCATTGCTCCGGGCCTGAAACCGGGAGCGAATCGGTCAGAGTGCGTCGAGTTCGAGCACAGCGGCCCTGATCGCATCGGCCAGCGGATCGAGGTCGTCGATCAGCTCACGGTCGGCGATCAGACAGAGGTCGACCGATTCGGCCTGCGAGAGTACACAGATCGAGAGTCCCGTTCCGTCGACCAGCGCCGGAAGCGAGAACCGATGGAGCACCGGCGCCCCGAGCACATCGCTCTGTCTGGTCTCACCGGGCACGCTGACGACGACGACGTTGAACGGCGGATGAAATCGGGAAGCCGAACCGGTACGGGCCATCAGCCGCGACGCCATGGCCGCCACGGCGGGCGAGGCCTGGTACAGACGGCGGATGGTGTCGACGGGATGGGCCTCGACGGTGGCCAGCAGATCGTCCATCTGCGAGCGGATCGAGTCGAGCCGGGCGAGCCCGTCGCCGGTGTCGGTGGCCAGCCCGATCAGTGCGGTTCCGAGCGGTTGGTCGACCGAGTTCACGAGAATCGGCGCCAACGCCACCAGCTGGTCGACAGGCAGTTCCGCCCGATCGATGAGCCAGCGACGCAAACCGCCACCGACGGCGGCGAGAACGACGTCGTTGAAGCGGGCACCCTGGCGTTTGCGGATGTCACGCAAGGCGCCGACCGGCAGCGAGGTCAACGAGACCTTGCGCGATGCCCCCAGCGCCCGGTTGAACGGCATACGAGGGGCGGTCAGTTCGCCGGCCTCGACATCGACATCGCCCTGGGGTGCGGCCCATTGGGCGGCGAGCGATGGGAGGATCTGCGGCCCGATGACGGGGATGTTCCGGACAAGTGAGACCCCGAACCTTCCCCAGCGGACCGGCGAACGCAGCTGCGACATCGCGGCCTCGGCCAGAAGCTGCTGGTCGGTCATCGGCTCGTCCAGAACCGGCCGCGCGGTGGACATCCCGCCCCGGTCGGGAGACTCGGCGGCGGTCAGCGGGGTTACAAGGTCGAGGCCCGTGATGCCCTCGATCAGAACGTGGTGGACCTTCACGTAGATGCCGGCGGTGCCGTCGGGTCGATCGATCAGGTACAGCTCCCAGAGCGGGCGTTCCCGGTTGAGCGGCCGCTCGTGGAGCCGGGCGATCAGCGCCGCCTCCTTGTCTCCGCGACCGGAGGACGGAACCCCGATGTGGCGAATGTGGAAGCTCGGATCGAACCGGTCGTCGTGCTCCCACCAGGGCCGATCGAGCCGCAGCGGCACCTCGCGGAGCCGGTAGCGGAGTTCGGGGACGGCGGCGAGTCGCTGCTCGACCAGGTCAAAGAGGTGTTCGAAATCGAAATCCGGCGCCGCCGACCGATCGACCACGGTGTAGACGGACGAGTGGCCGAGATTGGTCGGCGTCTCCGATCGCAGGAGAGCGGCCTCACGGGCAGTGAGTTGTCGCATCAGCCCCCTTCGCTGCTCGGGTACAGCACCCGGGTAGCCGAGGTGACCTCGAACGGTCGCCACTCGCCGTCGGGCAGTGCGAGCCGATCGGCGACCACCCGGAGGACGGCACCGTTGCAGCCCAGACCGAAATGGCTACCCCGGACCTGGACCGCTTCGGCCCGGGGCCCGGGTGTCTGACGGCAGGCGATTCCCGGCACGATGCCGTCGTGGCGGGTCCAGATCGTGGTCGACGGAACAGGAATACGATCGACGTCGAGTCGCCGGGAGACGAACGCGAACTTCCAGATCGATCCCATCAAATCGAACAGGAGGCGGACGTTCGACTGATTTCGGTCGATCCGGATGGGTGAGCCAAGCGTGATCACCTGTCGGACCATCTCCGGACGGTTCAGGGCCAGCATCCGACCGAACACCCCGCCGAGACTCCAGCCGACGACGTCGATGGGCCGCTGGTGGCGCTTGTGCAACCGAACGAGCATGCGGTCCAGTCCTGCGGCGACGTGATCGGCGGGACCGACGTTTCGCCCGATACCCCATCCGTAGGGCTGGTGCCCCTGGCTCCACAGGAAGGTTCGCAGTGGCAGGGTCGATTGATCGGTTCCGACGAAACCAGGAATCACGAGCACGGGCCGGGACTCTGCACTCGGCGTCGAGAGGGCGGCCGTCACCGCGGCCAGAGGAAACACCACATGCTCCGGGACAGCCAACAGCTCCCGCCACAATCCGGCGGGCCGGGCGACGAATTCAGTCGGCTCCTGAGATGCCATTACCTGATTACCGTCGGCCGGCGCAGCGACCGCGAGAGGAGAACTGTTCAATTGGTTGGCCTATCCATGAGGATTCAGTTTTATCCGACCCGGGATCACCATCCGGGGTCAGGGCCACGTCGTGCACAGAACCGAAACCCGACCTCAGCGGGTCCGTTGGGCCTCCTGCCGATCGAGCGAGCCGAATCGGCTATGCCGGGACCTCGGGCCGGTTCCAGGCTCCGTAGCCCCCGAGAATGTCGGAGACATCGTCGAAACCGGACTGGCGGAGCGAGCTTGCAGCCACCGATGAGCGATAGCCTCCGGCGCAGAAGACCACGGTCGTCTTGTCCGGATCGAGCTCGCCGGCTCGGGCGGGAATCTGACCGACGGGGATGTTGACGGCACCAGGGATGGTCCCAAGCTTGAACTCACCCTGGTTCCGAACATCCACCAGCTGCAGGTCACCGAGGTCGGCCCGGCGGTCGTCGAACTCGGCCGCAGTGAGCCGTGATGCCCGACGGACCCGCTCGGGATTGGCCTCCATCACCGTCAGCGGCGACTGGAGATGGCCGACCACCCGGTCGAAGCCGATACGGGCCAGCCGGTTCTTGGCCTCGAGTTCGAAGCCGTCGTCGACGACGAGGACGATGTCGACGTCGGAGGGCACCACTGATCCGGCGAACTCGGCATACCGGCCGTTGAGACCGACGTTTATCGATCCGGTCAGATGACCTCGGGCGAATTCCTCGGGGTCCCGTCCATCGACGATCATTGCGCCGTCGGCGACGGCCCTGTCGAACTCGTCGAGTGTCAGGGCGGTCGGCATGGCCGTCTCGTCGAGCAGGTCCCGATCCTTGCGGTTGAGGATGGCGTCGTAGACGAAATAGTCGGGGGCCGGCGGCTGACCCTCGGTCACCAGATCGATGAACGTCTGGCGATCCGGCGCCAGCAGGGCGTAGTTGGTCTGCTTCTGCTCCCCCATCGTCGACCAGGTGTCGGTCGACAGGTTCTTACCGCACGCCGAGCCGGCGCCGTGGGCGGGGTAGACCCTGGTGGCGTCGGGCAGCGGCATCAGCTTGTTGTGGAGGCTGTCGTAGAGCTTCTCGGCGAGCTCGTCGCGGCTGAAGCCGATCGACGCAAGCAGGTCCGGCCGACCGACGTCTCCGATGAACAGGGTGTCACCGGTCAAGACGCCGTAGGGGATCTCGTCGTCGGCGTGCTCCCACACCACGATGCTGATCGACTCGGGGGTGTGGCCGGGGGTGTGCAGAATCTCGAGCGTGACCTCACCGAGCGGGATCTTCTCACCGTCGGCCAGCTTGCGGGAGGGGAACTCGGTCTCGGCGACCGAGGAGAAGCCGATCTCGGCTCCGGTCGCCTCGGCCAGTTCGAGGTGCCCCGACAGGAAGTCGGCGTGGAAGTGGGTTTCCAGGACGAGTTCGATGGTGAGACCGGCCTCGGCCGCGTCGTCGACGTATTCGTTGATGTCTCGACGGGGGTCGACGACAACCGCACGGCCGGTTGTCTCGTCGCCGACGAGATAGGAGGCGTGGGACAGGCAGTCGAGGTAGTACTGGTTGAATATCATCTGATCCTCATTTCTGGTGGGCCAGCATGCCGCCGGCCAGGTCTATGACGTCGCCGAAACCCCGGGCGATCAGGTACTCGGCGGCTTGAGCGCTGCGGCCGCCCGAGCGGCAGAACAGGACGACACGCCGGTCGGCGGCCAGTTCAGAGGCCCGGACGGGCAGTTCGCCGAGGGGGATGTTGACCGCGTCGGGCAGCGTACCGGTCGCCACCTCCTCGGGTTCGCGCACATCGACGAGCTGGACGCCGTCGCCGAGGAGGGAGCGGTAGTCGGACATCGGGTGTTCGGTGTAGGTGTTGACGGTCGTCATTGTGTCTCCCGTGTGGTCGTGACGAGTTCGGAGTCGGGTCGGGGGCGTTCGTCGATTCCCGAGGCAATCGGGTCGGCCGGCGCAGTGATTCCGGCCAGGATGGCGGCGACCGCATCGTGGGTCGAGGCGTGGATCCGGTCGACGAGATGATCCCACAGGCGGCTTCGGCGGAGCACGTCGCGCACCGGGCCCTTGACCCCGGAGAGATGCAGCCGGACACCCATGCGGTCGAGATCCTCGACGATCTCGCCCATCGTCTCGGCTCCCGTGGCATCAATGTCGTTGATCCCGGAGGCGTCGAGCACCAGGGCGCTCGGGGGTGAAGCGAGCGCCTCTGCACCGTGGTCGGCCATCAGCTTCTTGACGTGGTCGGCGTTGACGAACGACACGGCGGCATCGATACGGATGATGCGAATGCCTTCGATCACCTCGACGTCGTCGAAACGGGCCACGTTGCGGTAGGTCGTGGTGCCGGGAACATGACCCAACACGGCGGTGTGCGGCTTCGACATCCGGGCGAACACTACAAGCATCGAGGCGACGACGGCGACCCCTATGCCGATTTCGATGCCGAGGACGAGTGTGGCGACGAAGGCGGTCACCAACCCGACCAGGTCCGATTTCTTCACCGAGGCGATGTGACGCATCTCGGCGATGTCGACCAAACCGACCACGGCGGCGATGATGATGGCGCCCAGCGCAGCGTTGGGAAGGGATCGGAACAACGGGGTCAGGAAGGCGATCGTGACCAGAAGTACCACCGCGGTGACGAGCGAGGCCAGCGGTGTACGAGCGCCGGCGGATTCGTTGACCGCCGTGCGGGAGAAGCCGCCGGTGACCGGGTAACCGCCGAACAGCCCCGAGGCGACGTTGGCCGCTCCGAGTCCGATCAGCTCCTGGTTGGCCTCGATGTCGTAGCGATGGCGTCGTGCGTAGACCTTGGCCACCGCGATGGACTCCATGAATCCGACGATGGTGATGACGACGGCCGTCGGCAGGAGCGTTCCGAGCAGCGAACCGTCGAGCGTCGGGAGGCTGAAGACGGGAAGCGAGTCGGGGATGTCACCAACGACGCTGACACCACGATCCTCCAAACCGAACAGCTCGACGGCGAGGATGGAACCGACGACCACGACCAGAGCCCCCGGTATCCGCCGGGCCCATCGCTTCAGTGCGAACAGAGTGACCAGGCTCACCAGCCCGATGACAAGGGTCACCGTGCTGGTCGAGCCGAGTTCGGCGACGACTCCCCGCACGGTGCCGACGAAGTTCTCGGCGCGCTCAGGCGAGACGCCGAGCAGGTGTTTGACCTGGGAGAACCCGATGATGATGGCGGCGGCCGCCGTGAACCCAACCAGCACCGAGTGCGAGAGGAGGTTGACGAGAAAGCCGAGGCGACCGACGCCCATCACCAGATGGACGAGACCGACCAGAAGGGCGAGCAGGGCGGCCACGGTCAGGTACCCGGCCGTGCCCTCCTCGACGATCGGCGCAAGGGCGGCGGCGGTCAGGAGTGACACGATGGCGACCGGGCCGACGGCCAGCTGTCGTGACGTACCGAACAGGGCGTAGGCGACGATTGACACCGTCGAGGCGTACAGCCCCACCTCGGGCGGCAGGCCGGCCAACAGGGCGTAGGCCATGGCCTGGGGCACGAGCATGGCTCCGACCGTCAGGCCGGCCGCCAGATCGCTGCGCAGCCAGGCCCGGTCGTAGGTGCGGATCCACCGCGAGACGGGAAGTGCTGTGGCCAATTCCATAATGACCGAATATACGGACATTTAGACTGGTTGTCAACCTCCCAGCCTCGTGGGGGTTGCGATTGCCGCTAGGCCCGACCCTTCAGCATCAGGTTCCAGTACAGGAACGGCAGGCCGTACTTCTTGAGATACCACATGTCGCGGCGAGGCCTGGTGGTGTCGATGATCGGGATCGACGGCGCCGGCTCGGCCGTGTAGTCGAACTCGGCAAGCAGCATCTTGGAACGCGAGGTCGTGAGCGGGCAGGAGGAGTAACCCTCGTAGCGCTCGGTCGGATCCTTGCCCTCCAGCTGCCGCAGCACGTTCGCCGTGACGACCGGTGCCTGCTTGCGAACGGCGGCACCGGTTTTCGAGTTCGGTGTCGAGCCCGCGTCGCCGAGCGAGAAGATGTTGGGGTAGCGCACGTGCTGGTGGGTGTGCTTGTCGACCTCGACGTAGCCGGTCGGCTGGTCGGTCGACAGGGGGCTGGACTTGATCCAGTCGGGAGCGGACTGGTGGGGCACAACGTGCATGACGTCATACGGCAGGGTGAAGTTGGCCCCGCCCTCGTTCATCGGCATGAACGTTGCCTTGCGACCGGCGACGTCGACCGATTCCAGCTCGGCCTCGGTGTGGAGGTTGATGCCGTACTCGGCGATGACCTCGTCGAGTGCGTCGGCGAAGACCTTGACGCCGAAGATTCGGGGTGTTGGTACGACGAGGTGGACGTCGATGTCGCCCAGCACACCCTGCTGCCTCCAGTAGTCACAGGCCAGGTAGGCGATCTTCTGCGGTGCGCCCCCGCACTTGATCGGGCCGGACGGCATGGTGAAGACGGCCGTTCCCGAGCGGGTGTTCTGGATGAACTCCCAGGTCTTCGGAGCCAGGTCGTAGGCGTAGTTCGAGGAGACACCATCGCGGCCGAGGGTGTCGGACACCCCGGGAATACGATCCCAGTCGAGCTGGATTCCCGGGCAAACGATGAGCACGTCGTAGCCGATGGTCTTGCCCCCGGCGGTCATCACGGCGTTGTTCTCCGGGTCGAACTCGGTGGCGGCATCACGGATCCAAGTGGCCTCCTTCGGCATGACCGAAGCCTCGGACCGCATGCTCGTCTCGCGTTTGGCACAACCGCCGCCGACGAGGGTCCAGAGCGGTTGGTAGTAGTGCTTGTCCGACGGCTCGATCACGGCGATGCTGTCGACCTTGCCGGCGAGCCGGGCGGCGACGGAGATGCCGGCGGTGCCGCCGCCGACGATCACGACTCGGTGGTGAGATGTGGTGGTCATGGTGTATCCCCCTTGGATGGACGACCGATGTGGCGGGCCCTCGGATGAACGCGACAGCGACAGAAGGAGCGCTACCTTCTAATGTACGTTCTTTCGGACAGCCGGTCAAGTTTCAGGCGGAACTGGCGCTCGGCCGCAACTCTGTGCGGGAGCCCGCCGACCAGTCGGTCACAAAGCGG
>Ga0224512_10001398_pt1 | contig 23270 bp, 25 predicted proteins | sample SF_May12_sed_USG_4_FD_169103 | JGI IMG/M metagenome (GOLD analysis project Ga0224512, IMG submission 169103) | Sediment microbial communities from San Francisco Bay, California, United States - SF_May12_sed_USGS_13 | ecosystem: Environmental > Aquatic > Marine > Sediment | place: USA... | reverse complement strand
CGGCGGCAATGATACGTCGTCTTCCCGCGATGACGGCCGCGAGAGCAGGAGGCCGACGACGACGACCCCGACCGTCGCCCTGGCGGTGTTCACCACGGCGATCAAGAAGCGGTATCCGGCCAACGACGTCGAGACGCTGGATGATCCCCACCAGGCGATTTCGTTCTTCAACGAACTTCACGCCATGGCCGGCAAGCGAATTACCCATCGCTGGGTCCACAATGGTTCCGTTATGTTTGAGGCGAGCTTCGACGTGATGGCGCAACGCTGGCGGATCTGGTCGACCCAGCTCCTGCCCGCCGACCAGGCCGGCGAATGGACCGTTGAAATCGTCGACGAAGACGGCACTGTCCTGGAAGCACGCAGTCTGTTCTATCAGCCAAGAACTTCCGAACAACTCGCAGTGCGGTGAAGCGAAACAGGTCGGCCGCCTTTAGCCCCCGGCCAGACCTGACCTGGGCGCGTCGTGCGAAACTTCGTCACGACGCGCCTTTTTTTCTCTTCGGATCGGTTGGTGGCAGACCGCCTTCCCGGCAGCGGGTTGGCAGTTGCTCTCGGAACAGTGGCGGTGGCGTCCACGCAGGCTATTCTTCTCCGTTATGAGCCTGCGCCGTCCCCTTCTCTCCGCACTCTTCATGGCGCAACTGTCGGCGGCGCACTCCCTTCCGCTGCCGGCCGGCGCTGCCGCCGACCCGGCAAAAGGGCGCGCCATCGCGATCGAGCACTGTTCACGCTGCCACGTGGTGGGCGACCAAAATCCGATGGGCGGAAAATCGGCAGCACGCCGTCCGCCTGATGCACCGCGCCCTCAGCCCAGCTGTCGGGCGTACAGTTCCGCCAGCGTCAGATAGGTCTCCGCCCGGCCCTGCGCGTGAGCGGGAACTCCGGGGCTCCCGTTGGCGGGAATCAGAATTGCCGCCCCTGCGCGCAGCATGGCACGAAACGCCTTGTAGAAGGCGATGAGTTCCGGTGGCGGATCATCCCCCAGCCGATCGCAACAGGTCTCAAGGATCACCTTGCCGGCACCAGGACCTCCCAGGACCTCGCACTCTATGGCAAGCCGGGACAGTTCATCGGCCGAATCCTGAATCCGGGAATCCCTGCTGAACTCGAGACAGTCGATCACCGCCGCCTTCGGCCCAAGGAAAACATGCTCGGCGCGAAGGTCCCCATGGCCCTCGCGGATACGCCCCCGACGCACGCGCCTGTCGAAAAGCGGCGTCTGCCCCATCACGAACTTGCGCAGCATCGCGGTCACGATTTCGACCGGCCGGATCGGCATCCCGCTGGCGGGATCCGCAAGTATCCGCCGGTTCGCCGTGACAGCACTGGCCAGGCGCCGCCGGTATTCTGCCGGCGGCATCGCCACCGGCACCGCATCAGCGAAGAATGTCGCCAGGAGTCGCGCGACAGTCCGCAACTCCCGTGTCTTTGCGGTCCCGTCCCGGATGGCCTGGTCCAACATCCGTTCCGCCGGCAACCGGCGCATCTTGACCAGCCAGTCGACAGGATCACCGGCGCCATCGACGGCAAGGGTGCCGTCCGCCTCCACTGTCAGCGGAACTGTGCCGAGATATACATCCGGCGCCAGACGCCGGTTGAGCCGCACCTCGTCCCCGCAGTTGCGGCGGCGCGATTCCAGGCCGCGAAAGTCGAGGAAATCGTTTTGGACGGGTTTCTTGAGCTTGTAAGCGATCCGACCAGCCAAGAAGACCCAGGACATATGGGTTTCGATAGCGGCAACCTCCACGGCCTTGCCGCGATAGGCCTGCGGCTGCCGCAGGAAGGCGACCTTTTCCGTGAGATCCCGGCCGGTCGGCTCCGGCGCCTGGCTTGCCGTCAAGACGAAACACCCCCGGTGATTCGTGTGCGTTGGGTCATTCCGATACCGCTTCACTCAATAGTGCCACAAATCCACGACCGTCACGCTTGACGTGCATCAATGCGCTCGGCGCCGCGGTGTTCTACGTCTTCGCCATGGGTCATTGAACAGCCGGAGGGCGTGAATCATGACCGAATCCGACCGGGATATTGCGAATGCCACAGCCAGTGACGTGGCGGAAATCCTTGGCCCGATGCCCGATGCCCGCATTGCGGCGATCCTGGCGACCGGCGCCACGCTTGAGCAGCTTGAGGAAGCCGCCGCATGGGCTGCCGGCGAAAGCGACGTGATGGGCGGCATGCGACGCCCCGTCATCGGCCCGGTTGCCGCCGTGTACGACATACTCACCGCCGACGAAGTGCTCGCCGAAGACCGGGACTGAGCCGACCGCCGCACGGGACAGCAGGGCCGGATGCCGGATCGCCGACCGCGCCGTGACGGGATCCATGGAATCACTGGCGCGCGTGACCGGATTTGCATAACCAACGGGCTTTAACGACGACGCCATGACCACTCTGGCCTTTCTCGGCGATATCATGCTGGGCCGCGGCGTGAACGAACAGATTGCGATCCGGAGGCCCGAGGAATTCTGGGGCACGGCACTGCCGGTATTGCGCAACGCGGACGCAGTCTTTGCCAACCTGGAATGTGTGCTTACGCCGCATCGAGTGCCCTGGACACGCACCCGCAAGGTCTTCCATTTCGGCGCACACCCAGCCGCCGTGAACGTGCTAGCCGCCGCCCGCATACGCTATGTCAGCCTCGCCAACAATCACATCCTGGATTTCGAGGAGGAGGGCCTCGCCGATACGCTGCGCCTGCTCGACGAGGCGGGCATTCGCCACGCCGGGGCGGGCCCGACGTTACCGGCGGCAATGCGCCCGGCTGCTGTCGAGGTCGCAGGTCTGCGCGTCGACGTTCTCGCCCTCACCGACAATGAACCGTCCTTTGCGGCCGCGGCAGAAAGACCGGGGGTCTGGTACCTGCCCGTCGGAGAGTCTTCCGCCACGCTTGACCCGCTGGGCGCCGCGGTGGGTCGCCTGCGGGCCGATGGTGCGGATCTCGTGGTCCTGTCGTTGCACTGGGGGCCAAACATGGTGGACACGCCGCCGCCCGAATTCCGCCGGTTCGCGCAGGCGATGGCCGGTCTGGGCGTCGATCTCTTGCACGGTCATTCCGCCCATGTCTTCCAGGGCGTGGAGCAAATCGGCAGAAGCCTGATCCTATACGATACCGGCGACTTCCTGGACGACTACGCGATCGACCCGATGCTGCGAAACGACTGGTCGTTCATCTTCCTTGTCGACGTCGAGGGCGGAGAGCTGACGCGCCTCCGCATGGTGCCGGTACGGCTGTCCTATGCCCGCACGGATCTTGCCACGGGCGATGAGTTCGAGCGCATCTGCCGGCGAATGCAGGAGCGCTGCGCGCCCCTCGGGACCGACCTCCACCGCACCGATGAAGGCCTCGAGCTGATCGCCGCCAGCGGCGTTGCGCCCGGCGCGGGGCGGACCGGCTAGGCCGCGCCGGCCGGCTCGCGATAATGGCCGGCGCATTCGGCTTCGCGACCCCGCACGACGCGGCGCCCTTTGAGCGGACCATGGGTCTCGGTGACCACGGTCCGCTGTCCCTCGGGGCCGCTGTCGGTGTGGAAAAACAGCACCACCCAGTCGCCGGTGCGGCCGAGTTCATGGGCCCGCGCGGTATTGGAAAACAGAGCCGTGAAATGCCACTCTTCCCATTGCGCATGGAGGATTGGCAGCCACCTCTCACCCTTCGGGTTGAAACGTCGCGGCGTGATTTTCCGAAGTGCGCCGGCCGCAGCCTTCTCGCGATACTCGCGGTCGACATCGAGGAGCACCTCGACCGGCGGTTCCACGGCTGCCCGAGCCGGCCGGCGCTGCAACATCTGGCCCAGTGCCGCCGTGATCATTCGGGCGCGTCGCGGCCCGACGCCGGGCACCTGCTCCAGCCGACCGTCATGCGCTGCGATTTCCAGCGCTTCCAGCGTATCCACATGAAGCCGATCGTGTATGCGGCGCGCTATGCGCGGCCCCACGCCCGGGATCGACTGGAAGACCTGCTCTGGGTCGAGGGTGCCACGCAACCGCTCAAGCTGGACCCAGCGCCCGCTGCGCAACATCTCGTCTATGGCGAGCGCGATGGAGTGCCCGATCGCCGGCAGGTCTTCCAGCCCCTCCACACGGCCCCGTTTCCTGATTTCGGCAACGGACTCGCCGTGGCCGGCGACGGTGCGCGCAGCCCGGCGGTACGCATTCACGCGAAACGGGTTGGCGTCCTGCTGCTCCAGCAGGTCCGCCAGCTCCAGGAGTTTTGCGGCAATGTTTTGGTTGCTCCAGCCGGCCATCGGGCGATCTCCAAGGTAGCGCATGTCGGCGGCTGTCGCTCATTATAGGCGGGGATACCGCACACACCAAAGGCCGGTGCAATGAGAAACGCAGAGTGCCGCGATTTCCTTGCCTGGGCGCTGCCGCGAATGGGCCTGTCGCCCGCTTCGTTCCGCAAGGTTCACGGGCAGGTCTGCAAACGCGTCGCCCGGCGTATGCGGGACCTGGGGATGTCAGGCCATAGTGCCTACCGGGCCCACCTCGAGGCCAACGAAGACGAGTGGCCGTTGCTGGACAGCCTCTGCCGAATCACAATTACCCGTTTTTGCCGAGAGCAGGACGCCTGGAATTGGCTGCGCGACGCGATCCTGCCCGGTCTGGCCGACCAGACCGGCAGGGCCGGCCGAAGGGTGTTGCGCGCCTGGAGCGCCGGTTGCGGCGGCGGCGAGGAACCGTACAGCCTGCGTATCCTGTGGGATCTGCATCTCGCTCCCCTGTTCCCCTCGCTGCGGCTGCAAATCGTGGCGACCGATGCGGACGCCGTCATGTTGCGCCGCGCCCGCAACGCCGTGTACTGGCGGGGTACCCTTCGCGAAGTGCCCCCCGAATGGATCAGCCGCGCCTTCGCGGAGGACGGCGAGCGGCTGCGGTTGCGTCCCGAATACCGGGCCGGCATACGATTCCAGCAACAGGACATGCGCATCACGATGCCGGATGGTCCATTCGACCTGGTGCTGTGCCGGTACCTTGCCTTCACCTATTTCGACGCGGACGGCCGGCGGGCGGCGGTACACGGCATTGCACACAGGCTGCGGCCAGGCGGAATCCTGATGCTCGGCGCGAAGGAGCATCCGCCGGCCCGGTCTTCCGGAATCGTCCCGGAGCGCCGCGAGCTTGGTTTCTGGCGCCGCCGCGACGGCTCTTGAACACCATGGCCGCAGGCGGCACCATGACTGCGATGAGTCCTGACCCGCAACATAAAGAGGCGACCCGTGCGGCCCTTGATTCACAGCAGGCTGATCAACCCGCCCTTCGGCGACCCCGGGGTGTACCTCGAGTTCATGTTCGAGCGGCGCGGCATGCTGTTCGACCTGGGCGACCTGCAGCCGCTGTCGGACCGGCGGTTGCTGCGAGTAAGCCACGTTTTCGTCTCGCACAGCCACATGGACCATTTTGTCGGATTCGACCGGTTGATCCGGATCCTGCTGGGCCGGGACAGGACACTGCACCTGTTTGGTCCGCCGGGATACATCGAGCGTGTCTGGCACCGGCTCGCCTCCTATACCTGGAACCTGGTCGAGAGTTTCAAGACGGACCTGGTGCTGCAGGTCGGCGAGTATTCGGGCGACGGCGAAGTGACTCGGGCGCGGCTGAGCTGCCGCGGCGGATTCGAGGTCGAGCCGCTGGATCCGCTGCCGGCGCCGAACGGTGCTCTTGTCGACCTGCCGGACTATCGCGTCAGGGCGGCGGTGCTGGATCACGGCATCCCCTGCCTCGGATTCGCGGTCGAGCAGAAGCGGCACGCGAACATATGGAAGAACAAGGTAGAGGAGATGGGCTTCCGGGTCGGCCCGTGGCTGCGCGAATTGAAGCAGGCGATTCTGCGCGACGATCCGGCCGATACGGCGTTCCGCGTCCACTGGCGGGACGCTGACGGCAAAACACAGGAAGCGGTGCATCCCCTGGGTGAGCTTCAACACCGGTTGACCGATATCGTGCCGGGGCAGAAGATCGCCTACGTTACCGATGTCCGCTGGTCCGAATCGAATCGCGCCGCCATCGTCGAGTTGGCACGCGGCAGCGACCTTTTTTACATAGAGGCTGCATTTCTGGACACAGATGAAGCGCTCGCGGCGGCCAGGAACCACCTGACCGCGGCGCAGGCCGGCAAGCTGGCCTGCGAGGCCCGCGTCAAGCGGATCTCGCCGTTCCATTTCTCACCCCGTTACAGCGACCGGGAAGCCGACCTCTGGCAAGAGGTCGAGGCGCATTTCGGGGCGAAAGTCGGGACCGGATTCGAATGACCGAACTGCTTGTCATCGATGGCTCCCATGGCGAGGGCGGCGGTCAGATTCTGCGTTGCTCCGTGGCGTTCTCCGCGATGTCGGGACGACCGGTCCGTATCGAAAATGTCCGCGCCGGCCGCAGGAGACCTGGCCTCGCCGCACAACATGTAACCGCGATCCGGGCTGCCGGCGCCATCTGCGGGGGCAGCATTGTCGGCGGCGATCTCGGCAGCCAGAGCCTCACGTTCTCGCCGCAACATCCGGTGCGCGCCGGAGAGTACGCGTTCGACGTCGCGGAAGCCCGGGAAGGCGGCAGTGCCGGGGCCGCGAGCCTTGTCCTGCAGACTGTTCTGATGCCGCTGGCGCTGGCGAACGGAGAATCGCGGGTTACGGTGCGCGGCGGCACCCACATGGCCTGGAGCCCGTCTTTCGATTACCTGCGTGACGTGTGGCTGCCGGCGCTGTGCGATACGGGCGTCGCGGCCGAGCTCGAACTGCAGGCCTGGGGATGGTTTCCCGTCGGCAAGGGCTGCGTGCGAGCAACCATCCAGGGAGAAGGACGGCGTCGCCTGAAACACCGCATTCTCGCCGATCGGGGCGATCTCTGCGAAGTCACGGGGCGCGCCGTGGCCGCCAACCTGCCCGCCCATATCCCGCAGCGCATGGCCGACCGGGCCCGTTCATTGCTCGCCGAGCTTGCCGTTCCGGTAAGAATTGCGCCCGAGCGCGTGCGCGCAGCCTGCGCCGGTGCCGGACTCTTCATGACAGCCCGCTACGAGTCCCTGAGATGCGGTTTCAGCGCGTTGGGCGCGCGCGGCAGGCCGTCGGAGGATGTGGCCGAGGAAGCCGTAACGGAATTGCTGGCACACTGGCGCTCGGGCGCCGCGCTCGACCCACATCTCGGCGATCAGATCCTTGCGCCGCTGGCTGTCGCGGACGGTCCGTCGTCCTATACGGTGCCGCGGATCACCCGTCATCTGGAGACAAACGCGTGGCTGATCGAACGCTTCGGACTCGCGCGCGTCTCCTTCGAGCGAAATCGCGGTGGCCCGCAGCTGGTTACGGTGACGCCACGACTACCGGCAGGCTGAGTCGCCGGGTTTATTTGTCGGACAAGGGCAGACTGGATTATTGTAATTGCAGTCTGTCGTCCTACCTCAGCATGGCTGCCCGTCCTCTGCATATTGATGACAGGGCGGCGAAACTCTTCCGGTCGATGTGGGCCGGGATGGCACCGGTGCTGGTGGAACGACAGCGAGTCGGATGAAAGCTACGAGACGGGATATCGCGGGATGGCGGCACGCATAAGACGGCGAACGTTCTGTCGGCTGTGTCTTGCAGCGGTATCTGGCCTTGCGGTCACCAGACCCGCGACCGGCGCGGTCCGCGGGACCCGGAGCGCGGTCATCGGCCGGCTCGAATATCACACCGTCGGGGCCAGGGAAAACCTGCTTCTGATCGCCCGCCGAGCCGACCTCGGATATATCGAGACCGTGGCGGCCAATCCGGGCATCGATCCGTGGACACCGGTGCCGGGCCGCACGCTGGTCCTGCCCAAGGCGCATGTCCTGCCCGACGCCCCGTACAAGGGCATCGTCATCAATCTTCCGGAACTGAGACTGTATTATTTTGGCGACGGCACCGGGCCGGTCATCACACATCCGATCGGCGTCGGCCGCCTGGGCCGGGAAACCCCGATCGGCGCAACGCAGATCGTACGCAAGCGGGAGGCGCCGACCTGGACTCCCCCGCCATCGATTCGCGCGGAACGGCCGGGACTTCCGCCGTCCGTGCCTCCGGGGCCCGACAATCCGCTCGGCGACTTCGCGCTCGACCTGGGGTGGCGGAATTACGTGCTGCACGGTACCAACCGGCCCTACGGTATCGGCCGGCGGGTAAGCAGCGGATGCATCCGGCTCTATCCCGAAGACATCGAGCGCCTCTTCGCCATGGTGTCGGTGGGCACACCGGTTACCGTGGTCGACCAGCCCCTGAAGCTGGGCTGGTCGAATGGCCAGCTGTACATGGAAGTCCATCCGGACGCCCTGGAAGGCGACCAGCTGGAACAGCGGGGCTGGTTCACGCCGGCACCGCTGCCGAACCTGGAAGAGCGCGTCCGCGCCTTCGCCGGTGCACAGGCGGGCCGCATCGACTGGCCCACCGTCCGCGCTGTCGCCCGAAGCAAACGCGGCATCCCTGTCCAGATTACCGTCTAACCCGGATTTGTCACCAGCATGGCGTCGTCATCGCGCCGGGCGGAGCCATGGCACGCCGCCTATTTGCGCAATGACTGCCTGTAGATCCGGTCCGCCTTGTCGCTCGCAGCCGCCGCCGCGCGTGCCGACTCGTCGGCGCGGGCAGCCGCATCGCTGGCACTCTGTGCCGCCGCTTCGGCGGTCCTCGCGACGCTGTCGATTCGGTTCCGCAAATCCGCGATCTCGGATCGCAGTGCGTCGATATCGGTTTGCGTGGCCGCCCCTTCGGGTGTCGCACAACCGGCAAGAAACGCCGCCACAACCAACGTTCCAACGCCGGCCAGGCTCTTGGTTCGCATCATCATGCCTCCTCGGATATCGGGAACCTGGGCCCGGCAACGGGTCGGGCGCAGCGGTTGTCTGATTAGCACAAGGCGAAAGGGCCCGCCTTGATCTTGATCACAAGACGGACCCGATCGACGTCCCCCCCGTATTCAGATGGCTCTGCCGCCGTCCCCGATCGCCTCGTCGCGGACACCATCCGCCGCTGGCGCTTCCTTGAAGGCCCGGACCGCCGAGGTCAGTTCATCACCCGACGGTTTCGGCTCGGCCCGCGTCAGTCTGGGATTTCCAGGCACGTAGAACTGGTGCCGTCCGATCATCGGTCCGCGCGCCAGTTTCCGGCGCCAGGTGGGCAATGCATAGTCCGCGTGGTACCACAGCGCTCCGCCGGTCGGATCCTCGGCGTAACCCCAGAATACCACCCGGGCCAGAACCTGACTTTCCTTCCACGCCTGCAGGTCGCGAGGACGATCACTTCGGCCATCGCACCACCAGGAAAACTGGCACCTGTGCCGCGGCCTCGGCCCACCCTGCTTGACGACCTCGCAGATCTTGTCGGGATAACGTGCGTCTGCAACCCTGTTCAGAACGACATGGCCGACCGCGATCTTGCCGTCGACCGGCTCACCCCGCGCTTCGAAATAGATATTCAGCGCAAGGCAGTTGATTTCATCTCTGAGATCGGCCTTCCCTTCACCGGGAAGTATGATGGCCAACAGGACCGTCGCCAGAGCGATCAATGAACCCTTTTGCAGCATACCATCCACCCTATTACCAGTGTTTTTCTATCCTCCAGCCCCATTCCGGCCCTGCCGGTATTGTCTCGAGGCGAGTTTTCGGAGATGTTGCGGCGGCTGAGACCTCCCCTGATCGAACAGCTGCCTCCCCAAAACTGCTTAACAAATCGTTAATATCAGATAATCATCCGGGAATCAATTGAACAGTCAGCCAATTCCAGACATTTTATCTAAAATGTATTTATTAACCTTTTTGGTTTACTATAGTTATTAACCAATATATTTCGGATATTGGGGAAATTCCGCGGATTCCCTACCAGACCGCGAACGATGCTTCAGTCTGCGGGATGAAAGTCGATATCGCCACTTCAGGAGCGGTCCGATATCAAGATACGGCAACATGCATCGACCCAAGTAAGCTATGGCGTGGCGCGGGCGGCTCTCCGGTGCTGCCGTGTGCAGCACGGAACGTTCACCTCAAGTAAACACTTTCCGGTCTATGATCCGCGCCAAGGGGTCGTTGTAACAGCCAATCACCGTCGTTCGCCATGACAGCCATCACTGCCGACAGCCTGGGACGCGCCGCGATCCGCCTGCCCGCCGCTGTTTTCTGGCCCGCCCTGCTCCTCGCCGCCGCATGGGGCGCGATGCTGTTTTCAAGCCACATTCCGTCGGCCATTGGCGCGCTGCTGCCCTATCTGCCCTATGGGCTGGGACTGGTCGGCGCAATCATCGGCTGGCGCTTCAATCGCAGCCGCCTGGTATTTTCGATGGCCATGCTGGTGACCGGACACTGGCTGCTGCTGGGGCCGGCAAGTAACATCAAGCCCGGATCAGCCGACGAAATCGGCTATATACTGTATGCGTTTCTCTTCCCGATCGGTTTCGTTGCCCTGTCGCTCCTGCATGAGCGCGGCCTGCTGTCGCGGCTCGGGCTGGTCCGCGCCCTGGGCTTCGCGGCTGTCGGCGGCGCCGCGGTGGCCATTGCTGCGGCGCATCTGTGGCTGGTCAAGGATGTCACGGCCGACCTGCACGGTTGGGTAAAACTTATCCTGTCCCTGCAGCTGGTGCCGCAGGTCTATCTGCCCCAGACCGCCATCCCGGCAGTTGCCCTTGTGGTCTTCGGCGCGGCGGCGGTGTTTTTCGTCTTGCGACTTGTTGCGCTCGGCAACCCGCCGCTCGAAAGCGGTGCCTTGGGGGCGTTGGTTGCGGCGGGGCTGGCGCTGCATTTCGCGGGCAATGCGACCGCAGGGTCGGTTTTTTTCACCACTGCGGCGACAACCCTGCTGATCGCAGCGATCCAGGACACCTACCGGCTGGCGTTCCACGATGAGCTGACCGGTCTGCCGGGGCGCCGCGCGTTAATGAACGAGACCATGAAGCTGGGCCCCCGTTACGCGATCGCGATGCTGGATATCGATCATTTCAAGAAGTTCAACGACACTTACGGACACGATGTCGGCGACCAGGTGCTGCGCATGGTCGCAAGCCGCATGGAACGGGTCGGCGGCGGCGGCAAGCCCTTCCGATATGGTGGCGAGGAGTTCACAGTGGTATTTTCCGGCAAAACCAGTACGGAGGCCGTTGAACACCTTGATTCATTGCGCCAGAACATCAAGGAATCGGGTTTCACGATCCGCTCCAAGGACCGAAAGAAAAAGAGCGCCGACAACCGGTCGAACGGCAAGACAAGGAACGGCAGGAAGGTCTCGGTGACGATCAGCATCGGCGTTGCCGAACGGACGGACCAGAATCCGTCTCCCGATACCGTGATCAAGGCCGCCGACCAGGCGCTCTACCGCGCCAAGAAGAACGGCCGGAACCGGGTCAGTACCTAGCGCACTATCCACTTTCGTGGAGTCGGGAGCGGACCGGAGCGAACATAACGGATAATGCGTTCGGTACGCTACTCGAACAGCTGGCGAATGACGTCGCTGAGATCCTTCAGACTCAGCGGATCGTTACCGTCCGCCGCAGAAACGGGCACGTGCTTCGTCGCCGCATCGGCGATAAACGGCTCCTCGCCGCCGGCGCCCGGCGCCGCGTACACCGCGGTCATGAAATCACGCCAGATGCGCGCCGGAACTCCGCCGCCCTGCAAGCCCTCGACCGGCTTGTTGTCGTCACGGCCGACCCAGACACCGACCACCAGGTCACCGGTAAAACCGATAAACCAGCCATCACGGTTGTCTTCGCTGGTGCCGGTCTTGCCGGCCGACGGACGGCCGAAGGCGCTGGCCCTGCCGGTTCCGGTCTGCACCGCCGCCATCAGCATATCGACCATTGCATCGCGCTTCCACGGAATCGCGCCCCGTGCCCCGCCGGCGAGCGAGCGGCGTTCATAGAGGGTCCGCCCGCGGCCGCGAATCTCCCGGATCACATACGGCTCGACTCGTTTAACGTCGGCGGCGATCGCCGCATAGGCGCCGGTAAGTTCCAGCAACGTCGTCTCGAAACTGCCTAGCGCCAGGCTCGGGGTCGGCTGAAGATTCGAGGTAATCCCCAGCACCCTGGCGACACCGATGACCTTGTCGCGGCCGATATGCTCGGTGAGTTTCACCGCAACCGTGTTGATCGATTCGGCGAAGGCGGTACGCAGGGTCACCTGGCCCCTGTAGTCTCCCGAAGCGTTGCGCGGACGCCAGCCGTCGACCTCGATAGGTTCGTCCATCGCCAGGCTGTCGGGCCGGAATCCGGCGTCGAGTGCCGCGAGATAGACGAACAGCTTGAAGGCGGAACCCGGCTGCCGTTTGGCTTGCGTCGCACGGTTGAACTGAGTCTCCTGGTAACTGCGTCCCCCGACCATGGCAACGACGGCGCCGTCGAGCGTCATGCCGACCAGGGCTGCCTCGACCGCCTCCTCACCGTCGCCTAGGACGCCCGACCATCGTGCGATCGTATCTTCGGCAAGATCCTGGATCTCCGGGACCAGCGTAGTCTGGACGGAGAGATCGGCGGCCATCGGGCCAAGCAATCTGTGCGAATCCTGTTCGGCCCAGTCGGCAAGATAGTTCCAGCCCGGGTGCGCGTCCGGCGCTATCGCCAGGACGGCCGGATCGGCGCGCGCCGCAATGACCTCTGCGTCGCTGATGTATCCCTCGTCGCGCATCAGGCCGAGCACCATCGAGGCGCGCGCCTGCGCCGTCTCCAGATCCTTCACCGGCGAATACCGCGACGGCGCCCGGATCAATCCGGCGAGCATGGCGGACTCCGAAAGGTCCAGAGATCGCGCCGATTTTCTGAAATAGCGCCAGGCCGCAGCGTCGACCCCGTACGCCCCGGCGCCGAAATAGACGGAATTCAGGTAATTCGCCAGGATGTCATCCTTGGCAAGCCGGTGTTCCAGCCACAGTGCCAGCATCATGTCCTGAATCTTGCGCTTGACGGTGCGGTCCGGCTCGAGAAAGTAGGTCTTGGCAAGCTGCTGCGTGATGGTGCTGCCGCCCTGCCGGATTTCGCCAGCCTCGAAATTCGCTGCAACCGCCCGACCGATGCCGCGAAGATCGATGCCCGAGTGCGAATAGAAACGGCGATCCTCGGCCGCGACCACGGCCTGCCGCAGCTGCTCGGGCAGATCCCCGGATGAGAGCCACTCGCCGCGAAACTCGCCGCGGCTTGCAAACACCTCATCGTTTTCCGCCTTCAGCAGCATGGACGGACGGTCTGGCGCTTCCCCAAAACCATCCGGAAGCGGCAGGGTGTAGGCGAAATAGGCAAGGGTGCCCATGACGACGACGGCGCCGGACAAGAGCGCGATGATCAGATCGCGCCAAGTGAGGCGGCGTCGATCACGCCTTGAGAATATTCTCGAAGCCTTCAGTCGGCTCATGACCATCCTGCCTGCGGCGATTTCAGGATCCGGCGGATCGTCTGCCGTGCCGTCGGATCCTTTCTGCCGATCCTGCCCTTAACCGGACTATCGCGCGTAATTATGGCGACGCCATGGCGCATCGCGGTCGCCAGCCAAAAGCGCGAAGGCCCCGTATAATGACGAGGCCTTCGTCCAAACGATCAGCAGGCGGACGCGAGTCGCCGGCTTCAGTGCGCGATGCCGAGCAACTTCATCGCCTCGTGCAGCGCGTCGAGCGATTCCTTGTGATTGCCCGAGCTGTGCAGGGCCACACCCTTGTCGAGCAGGGCTTTCGCCTCGTCGTTGCTCTGGCCGGCAAGGGCCTCTTTGATCAGATTTGCGTCCTTCGGGCAGTGCGCCGCGAGGACAGGGCTCGCGAACCCGAAGATCACGATCATGGCTACAAGCAGTTGTTTCATTTCGAACGACTCCCTCTCTGGGCTTCTCGATGGTTTCAAGGTGCGTACACCCCACTCACACTGTTATTCCGGCCATCGGGTAAAGGGCGCGGCCGCACCTCATCCCGCGCCGTCACCCGGGTCCCCTTGCCGGCGCAGTCGGTCCCAGTATTCAAGCCGCTTGGCGATCTCGCGCTCGAAGCCGCGTTTGACGGGACGATAGAGCTGCCGGCGCGCCATCGCCTCGGGAAAGTAGTCCTGTCCCGAGAAGCCATCCGCCGTGTCATGGTCGTAGGCGTAATCCTTGCCGTAACCGAGATCCTTCATCAGGCGCGTCGGCGCGTTGAGGATATGCTTTGGCGGCATCAGCGAACCGGTTTCGCGGGCGCTGCCCATCGCCGCCCCCAGCGCCTTGTAAACGGCATTCGATTTCGGCGCGGTCGCAAGGTAGATGACCGCCTGCGCAAGCGCCAGTTCGCCTTCCGGCGATCCGAGCCGCTCATAGCAGTCCCAGGCGGCCAGCGCCTGCAGCGCCGCCTGCGGGTCGGCAAGCCCGATATCCTCGTAGGCGAAGCGCGCCAAACGCCGCGCGATAAAGCGGGGGTCCTCGCCGCCGACCAGCATCCGGGCGAGCCAGTAGAGGCCGGCATCTGCGTCCGACCCGCGCAGCGATTTATGCAGCGCGCTGATCAGGTTGTAATGGCCCTCCTGGCTCTTGTCGTAGAGCGGCGCCCGCCGCTGCACCGTGGCGGCCAGCGCCGCCGTATCCAGCGGCGTGTCGGCGCCCAGGGCGAGCAGCTCTTCAGCCAGATTCAAGGCGAACCGGCCGTCGCCGTCGGCCATCGCCCGCAACGCCACCCGCGCGTCCGCGTCCAGCGGCAGGGCCCTGCCTTCGGCGGTTTCCGCACGGTGCAGCAGGCTCTCGAGGGCAGTGTCGGCCAGCCGGTTCAGGACGAACACCTGGCAGCGGGAGAGCAGCGCCGCGTTTAATTCGAAGCTGGGGTTTTCCGTCGTGGCGCCGACCAGCACCACGGTTCCGTCCTCGACATAGGGCAGGAACCCGTCCTGCTGGGTGCGATTGAAACGGTGGATCTCGTCGATGAACAGCAGCGTCCCGCGTCCCGCAAGCCGCCGCGCCTTGGCCCGCTCGAACACCTTGCGCAAATCGGCGACGCCCGAAAACACTGCCGACAGGGGCTCGAATTCGAGTTCCGTGCGGTCGGCCAGAAGCCGTGCGATGGTCGTTTTGCCGCAACCGGGCGGTCCCCACAGGATCATCGAGGCGAGACGTCCGGCATCGGTCATGCGGCGCAGCGCCCCGCCCTCCGCCAACAGGTGGTCCTGGCCGACGACCTCCGCGAGGTCTTGAGGCCGCAGACGGTCGGCAAGCGGCCGTGGCGCGGAGGATTCGAACAGGCCCTCCTGCCGCGGCCCGCTGCTCATCGAACCTCGACCTTGAGGATCCGGTCGCCGCGGCGGATTGCGATTCGCCAGGTTGCCGGCCGTTTCGAGATGATCTTTGTGACGTCCCGCACCAGTGCGATATCGCCGCCGTTGATCGCGGCTAGAGTATCGCCTGGACGCAGGCCGAGCCGCGCCGCCTGCGATCGCCGCACAACGCCAAGCACGATGACCCCGCGCGGCTGTCCCTTCAAGCCGAGTTCCTCGACCAGCGCCGGCGACAAATTCGCGATCCGGGCGCCGGCGAGCGGCTGATCGCCGTTCAGCAGCGTCTCGTTGCGGGGCGGATCCTCGGGCGGCGCCACGAGCGGGAAGCGGACGCTCCGCTGGACCTTCCTGCGCAATACGGTCATCTGCACCGACTCGCCGATGCGGCGGGTCGCCAGCCGGAAGCGCAGCGCCTGCAAGTCTTCGACATCCTGGCCGGCAACCGATACGACGACGTCGCCCGGCCGCAGGCCCGCATCTTCCGCCGGCCCGCCCCGATATACGTCCTCGACGATGACGCCGACCGGCCGCCGCATACCCATCGCCTGGGCCAGCTCCGCCGTCACCGCACGGCCGTCGAAGCCGAGCCAAGGCCGCACCAGCGCACGGCCCTCGATGGCGGAGTCGACAATGGCCCGAACCATGTTGCTTGGAACCGCGAAGCCGATCCCGAGCGAACCGCCGCTTTTCGAGAAGATCGCCGTATTGATGCCGACCAGGCGGCCGTCCATGGCGACCAGTGCGCCGCCAGAATTGCCCGGGTTGATCGCCGCGTCGGTCTGGATGAACGAGCGGTAGTCGGCAACGCCGACCCGGGTGCGTGCCAGTGCCGATACGATGCCGCTGGTCACCGTCTGCCCGACCCCGAACGGGTTGCCGATGGCCAGCACCAGGTCACCGACCTGCAGGCCGTCCGAGTCTCCAAATTCGACGGCCGGCAGATCCGCGCCGTCGGGCTGGATGCGCAGCACCGCGAGGTCCGTTCGCGTGTCGGCGAGTACGATTTCCGCCTCGAATTCGCGCCGGTCGGACAGGATCACGGTGATTTCGTCGGCGCCCTCGATGACGTGGTTGTTGGTGACGACAACGCCGTCGGCGCGCACCAGGACACCGGAGCCAAGAGAGTTCTGCACGCGCTCCCGAGGGGCACCGCCGAACGGAAATTCGTCGCCGAAGAAGCGCTTGAAAAAGGGGTCGTCGAAGAGTGGCGAGATCGAGCGCTGCTGGACGGTTTTCTTGGTGTAGATGTTGACCACGGCCGGCGCCGTGCTGCGCACGACGGGTGCAAAGGACAGCGTGATCTGCTCACGGGATCCGGGCACCGCCGTATCCGCCGACACGGCGCCCGGCGTCAGCGCCAGGATGAAGCTGACCAGCGCCGCTGAGGACAGACGGATTCGCGAAATTGTCGAATACATGTCCATCAACTTAGGCACCGACAGCCCCGACCACAAGAAGCCCGAAACAGGGCCGTCACGACGAAAGGGCGGCACAATGGCCGCCCTTTTCCTGGAACTGTCGAACCTGAACGCCCGGCGTGCTATTCCTCGTCCGAGACGGCGGCGGCGGCCTCCTGGGTCGGGCCGGAATCCTGGCCCTTGGCCTCGGTGTCGCGCTCGACGAACTCGATGACCGCCATATCGGCGGCATCGCCGTGGCGGTGTCCTGCCCGCAGCACGCGTGTATAGCCGCCCGGGCGCTCCGCATAGCGGCCGGCCAGCGTATCGAACAGCTTGGCCGTCATCGCGTTGTCGCGAAGCACCGAATAAGCCTGGCGGCGGGCATGCAGGCTGCCGCGCTTACCCAGAGTGACGAGCTTCTCGACAAACGGCCGCAGTTCCTTCGCCTTCGGCAGCGTCGTCTTGATCTGCTCGTGCTTGATCAACGCGTTGGCCATGTTGGACAGCATCGCCTTGCGGTGGCTGCTTGTCCGGTTCAGCTTGCGGCCGCTCATTCCATGTCGCATCGCGACGGCTCCCTCGATTAAACCCGTGCTACCCGGTGGCCGATCAGTACGGCTCGTCCAGCCGGCGCGCCATCTCCTCGATGTTCTCCGGCGGCCAGTTGGGGATTTCCATACCGAGATGCAGGCCCATCTGCGCCAGCACCTCCTTGATCTCGTTCAGCGACTTGCGGCCGAAATTCGGCGTGCGCAGCATTTCCTGCTCGGTCTTCTGCACCAGATCGCCAATGTAGACGATGTTGTCGTTCTTCAGGCAATTAGCCGAACGGACCGACAGCTCCAACTCGTCCACCTTGCGCAGCAGGTTCTTGTTGAACGGCAGTTCGGAGGGCCGTTCCTCGAGGACCTGCGTCTGCGGCTCCTCGAAATTGATGAACAGCTGGAGCTGGTCCTGCAGGATGCGCGCCGCCAGCGCAACCGAATCATCTGGCGTCACCGACCCGTCGGTCTCGATGGTCATCGACAGCTTGTCGTAGTCGGTGACCTGGCCGACGCGCGTGTTCTCCACCTTGTAGGACACCTTGCGGATGGGACTGTACATGGCGTCCACCGGGATCATGCCGATCGGCGCATCCTCCGGGCGGTTCTGGGTTGCCGGGATATAGCCCTTGCCGGTCTCCACGGTCATTTCCATGGCCAGCTTGGCGCCCTCGTCCAGCGTGCAGATGACGAGACCCGGATCCATGATCTCGATGTCGTGGCCGGTCTCGATCTGCGCCGCCGTCACTTCGCCGGGGCCGTGCGCCGTCAGGCTCATCCGCTTGGAACCCTCGCCGTGCATCCGCAATCCGAGGGATTTCAGGTTGAGCACGATATCGGTCACGTCCTCGCGCACGCCGGTTATGGACGAGAACTCGTGCAGCACGCCCTCGATCTGGATAGACGTAATCGACGCGCCCTGCAGCGACGACAGAAGCACCCGCCGCAAAGCGTTGCCCAGCGTCAGCCCGAAACCCCTCTCGAGAGGCTCGGCAACGATGGTCGCGGTTCTGCCCGGATCGGCACCGCCCTCGATATGGAGTTTCGTGGGCTTAATCAGCGTTTGCCAGTTCTTCTGAATCACGTTCGTAAACCTCTCGGTCAATTCATTGGCGCACTATCGCCCGCACGGCGATTGCGCCCCTGTCCTTCATGCCCGCCTGCGGTGGCCGGCAACCTGTCGCGTCAAACCCGACGTCGCTTGGGCGGGCGACAGCCATTGTGGGGAATCGGCGTCACGTCGCGGATCGCTGTGATGGTAAAACCGACGGCCTGCAGGGCCCGCAGCGCCGATTCGCGTCCCGAGCCCGGCCCCTTGACCTCGACATCCAGCGTCTTCATGCCGTGTTCCATCGCCTTGCGCCCGGCATCCTCTGCCGCCATCTGCGCGGCATAGGGCGTCGACTTTCGGCTGCCCTTGAACCCCTGGCTACCCGCCGACGACCAGGCGATCGCATTGCCCTGCGCGTCGGTAATCGTGATCATCGTGTTGTTGAACGTGGCGCTGACATGCGCGACGCCCGAGGTGATGTTCTTGCGCTCGCGACGTCGCGTGCGCGTGGCTGCCTGTTTCGCCATATTGGATCAAGCCTTCTTCTTGCCGGCGATCGGCCGCGCCTTGCCCTTGCGCGTCCGAGCGTTGGTGTGAGTCCGCTGGCCGCGCACCGGCATGCCTTTGCGGTGCCGCAGGCCCCGATAACAGCCGAGGTCGAGCAGGCGCTTGATATTCATCGCCACCTCGCGCCGCAGGTCACCCTCGACGATATAGTCATGGTCGATGATTTCGCGGATCTGTATGGTCTCGTGATCGGTCAGGTCCTGCACCCGGCGCTCCGACGGGATATTGCATTTCCCGCAGATGTCCCTGGCCTTGGTGCGGCCGATTCCATGAATGTAGGTAAGGGCGATCTCAACGCGTTTTTGCGTCGGGATATTCACGCCAGCTATGCGTGCCACGCTGCCTGCTCCTCGATGTCGTTAGAAATGCCGTCCGCCGCCAGCGACGGGAGCCTTAACCCGGGCGCACCCGAACGCCGGACCGTCCCCGGTCCGAGCGGGCGGATTATAGTTTTATCGGCTGCCATGTCAATCACTGGAACGCCTCCAGAACCTCTTCTATTTCCGCGGCGACCCGATCGATCGGCGCCATCCCGTCGACCGAGCGCAAAATGCCCATTTCCCTGTAGTACGGGATGATCTGCTCTGTCGAACTATGGTAGGCGGCAAGCCGAGCCTTTACGGTTTCAGGATTGTCGTCTTCGCGGCGCGCAAATTCCGCAGATCCGCATTCATCACAGATACCGGGCGATTTCGGCTGCTTGTAGCGATCATGGTACCCCGCGCCGCATTTCGCACAAGCGAACCGGCCGGTGATCCGCTCGACAAGCGCTTCGTCATGGACCGTCATCTCGACGACAGCGTCAAGTTTCATTCCCGTTTCGGCCATGATTCCGTCCAGCGCCTTCGCCTGGTCGGTGGTGCGCGGAAACCCGTCGAGAATGAACCCGTCGGCGCAGTCGGGCTGCGCGATGCGGTCGGCGACGATGCCGATCATGATATCATCGGATACAAGACCGCCCGACTCCATCACGGCCTTGGCCCTGAGGCCAATCTCGCTACCCGCGGCGGCCGCCGCACGCAGCATGTCGCCAGTCGAAAGTTGTATCATATTGCGCGTTTTTTCCAGTCGTTCGGCCTGAGTGCCCTTGCCTGCTCCAGGCGGGCCCAGCAGTATGATGTTCATCCACGTCTCCCACGCAGCTTGCTCTTCTTGATGAGCCCCTCATACTGATGTGCCAGCATGTGTGCGTGGATTTGACCGACCGTATCCATGGTCACGCTGACCACGATCAACAGGCTGGTTCCGCCGAAGTAAAATGGCACGGCATATTGCGATATCAGGATTTCCGGCAGGATGCAGACAGCCGACAGGTAGGCCGCGCCGACAACGGTCAGCCGGGTGAGGACGAAATCCAGATATTCCGCCGTATTCTTGCCGGGCCTGATGCCCGGAACGAATCCGCCGTACTTCTTCAGATTGTCGGCGGTATCCGCCGGGTTGAAGACGACCGCGGTATAAAAGAACGCGAAGAAAATGATCAACGATACGTAGATCAGCAGGTAGCCCGGCTGACCCCGGCCCAGATAGGCCGTGATCTGCGTCATCCACGCCGGCCCCGCACCGCCGCTGAACCCGGCGAAGGTCGCCGGCAGCAGCAGGAGCGAGCTGGCAAAGATCGGCGGAATCACGCCGGAGGTGTTGAGCTTCAGCGGCAGATGCGACGACTCGCCGCCGAACATGCGGTTGCCCACCTGCCGTTTGGGGTACTGGACCACGATGCGCCGCTGCGCGCGCTCCATATAAACGATGAACGCAATCACGCCGACGGACATCGCCAGCAGGATGATAATCAGAATGGTCGAGAGTGCCCCGGTGCGGCCCAGTTCCAGTGTCTGCGCCAGTGCCGCCGGCAAATTGGCGACGATTCCGGCGAAGATGATCAGTGAGATGCCGTTGCCGACACCGCGCTGGGTGATCTGCTCGCCCAGCCACATTAGGAACATCGTGCCGCCGACGATGGTGATCACGGTGGTGATTTCGAAGAAAAAGCCCGGGTTGATGACGACCGAGCCGACGGAACTCGTGCTTCGTTCCAGCCCCACCGCAATTCCGTAGCCCTGCACGGTCGCCAGCAGGACCGTCAGGTAGCGAGTGTACTGGTTGATCTTCTTGCGGCCCGTCTCGCCTTCCTTCTTCAGTTCCTCGAGCGTCGGCACGACCGCCGTCATGAGCTGCATGATGATTGATGCGGAGATATACGGCATCACGTTCAGGGCGAAGATCGTCATGCGGCTCAGCGCCCCGCCCGAGAACATGTCGAACATGCCGATCAGCCCGCCGCCCTGGCGCGAGAAGATGTCGTTCAGCGCCACCGGATCGATCCCCGGAAGCGGCACATAGGTGCCGAGCCTGTAGACGATCAGAGCGCCCAGGGTAAACCACAGGCGCTTTTTCAGTTCGGTGGCCTTGCTGAAGGCCCCGAAGTTGAAATTGGCGGCTAGCTGTTCAGCGGCGGATGCCATGGCACCGGTTCCCGCCGGACGAATCCGGCTTCAGGTTTCAGTTGTCTTCTGCCGGCGTTTCGTCGGCCGGGGCGTTTTCGTCTGCGTCCGTATCCTCGTCCTTGGCCCCGGCCTTGTTTTCGGCCTCGACCTTGCTCTTGTCGTTGGCCTTATTCTCATTCTTGACCTTGGCCTTATCCTCGTCCTTGACCTTGGCCTTCGCTTTGGCTGCGGCCTTTTCCGCCTTTTTGCCGGCCTTGGGCGCTGGCGCCTCGGGGAGCACGACCTTGCCGCCGGCTTGCTCGACGGCCGCGACGGCCGCCTTCGATGCGCCGGCAACATGAATGGTTATCTTTGTCTTCAACTCGCCTTTTGCAAGAAGCCGCACGCCGTCGCCCACACGGCGCCCCACCAGGCCCGCCCCGGCCAGGGCGGCGGTGTCGACTGTCTTGCCGGCGTCGAGCTTCTTATCGTCGATCGCCTGCTGCAGCCGACCGAGATTGACCACCGCATATTCCTTGCGGAAGAGATTCTTGAAGCCGCGCTTGGGCACCCGCCTGTAAAGCGGCATCTGGCCGCCCTCGAAGCCCTTGATCGCCACGCCACTGCGGGACTTCTGTCCCTTCATGCCGCGTCCGGCGGTCCGGCCCTTGCCGGTGCCTGCGCCCCGACCGACTCGCGTCCGGTCCTTTCGGGCGCCTTTGTTGTCGGAAAGCTCGTTCAGTTTCATCGACCGTATCCCCTGTTGCGGGCCGGAGGCCCGCTCAGCCGGCGTCCTCGACGCGGACCAGATGTTTCACCTTGTTGATCATGCCGCGAACCGATGGCGTATCTTCCAGCTCACGGGTCCGGTGCATCCTGTTGAGCCCCAGCCCCCGCAGTGTCGCCATCTGTTCCTTCGGCCGGCGGATGGCGCTGCGAATCTGGGTCACACGGACGGTGGCGCCCTTCTTGTCAGCCATCGGCCTGCTCCTTCGCGACTTCCGCGTCGCGGCGACCGACGATATCACTGACCTTCTTGCCGCGCTTTGCCGCCACGGAACGCGGCGACATGCACGACTGCAGCCCGTTGAAGGCCGCCTTGATCATGTTGTGCGGGTTCGATGTGCCCACCGACTTGGCGACGACATCGTGCACGCCCAGCGCCTCGAACACGGCGCGGATCGGACCGCCGGCAATGATTCCGGTGCCCGGCGGCGCGTTGCGCAGGACCACACGCCCTGCGCCGTACCGCCCCTTCACATCGTGATGCAGGGTGCGTCCCTCACGCAACGGAATGCGGACCATCGACTTGCGCGCGTTCTCTGTTGCCTTGCGGATCGCTTCCGGCACCTCGCGCGCCTTGCCAGCCCCGTAGCCGACACGGCCCTTGCCGTCGCCGACAATCATGATGGCGGCGAAGCCGAAGCGGCGTCCACCCTTGACCACCTTGGCCACCCGGTTGATACCGACCAGCTTTTCGATGAATTCGGATTCCTCGCGCTGCGCGCGGTCGTCCCGGGGTTTACGTGGTGTCCGTCCCATTTGCTCTGGCCCTTGTTAGAATTTCAGTCCGCCTTCGCGGGCGGCGTCGGCCAGGGCCTTGACCCGGCCGTGGAAAGCGTAGCCGCCGCGGTCGAACACGACCTCGGAAACACCCGCCTTCTTCGCGCGCTCGGCGATCGCCTTGCCGACCTCCGCCGCGGCGGCGATATTGCCGCCCGTATTCAGGTTCTTCCGCATGTCCTTCTCGACGGACGAGGCGGCCACCAGCGTGCGGCCGCCGTTGTCGTCGATAATCTGGGCGTAAATGTGCAGACCCGACCGGAACACCGACAGACGCAGTCGGCCCTTGGCACGCCTGCGAAGCTGGTAGCGGTTTCGCCGCGCACGTCGCGCGAACAGATCTTTGGAGTTCAACATCGCTTGTCCCTACTTCTTCTTGCCTTCCTTGGACCGGACATACTCGTCCGCATACCGTACACCCTTGCCCTTGAACGGCTCGGGCTTGCGGAAGGCGCGAATTTCACTCGCCACCTGCCCGACCTGCTGCTTGCTGGCGCCAAATATCTCGACCAAG
>Ga0224512_10001396_pt1 | contig 23284 bp, 23 predicted proteins | sample SF_May12_sed_USG_4_FD_169103 | JGI IMG/M metagenome (GOLD analysis project Ga0224512, IMG submission 169103) | Sediment microbial communities from San Francisco Bay, California, United States - SF_May12_sed_USGS_13 | ecosystem: Environmental > Aquatic > Marine > Sediment | place: USA... | reverse complement strand
GCCGCTGCCGGAATACCGGCGCTCGATGGTCCTGCCGTCATAACCGCCACCCGAGAATCTCAGGGTGATGCTGACCAGCCGGCCGGCGGTGCCGGCGCGGCCGATCGACGCCAGGGCGACCACGGTGCCCGCCGCCTCGTATTTGCGGGCAATCTCCTCAAGCCCGATCCGATCGCTGGCCAGCGCATGGTTGACGCTGATCGCCGCCACATCCGACAGATCGCCGATCGGCATGACGAGCGTGAACAGGCCTGGATGCGGCAATTGCCCGGCCCAGGCCTCGCGCCACGGATTGGGATCGTCCCAGAGCCGCCGCGCTGTGCCGATGTCGATCACCGGCAGAACGACAATCGGGCGGCTGCGTGTCATGGCGAACGGTATGCGCTGCGACCGCAGCACCGCCGCAACCTCCTGCGGCTCGAACCGAACCGACAGCGTGGCGATATAGCGGCCACCGCCGAATTTCTCGTCGGAGATATCGTAATCGCGGACCATCGTGATGAGCATGTCCGAGGTTACCTCGGGCAGCCGCGCGACATCGTCGGCGGATACCAGCCGCCGGAACACCTCCTGCAGCGCCTGTTGCTGCGCTTGGGCGATGCCCTCTTGCTTGGCCTGGAGCTCGTCGGCGGCATGTGCGTCGATCGCCAGACCGACGACCTCGAAGAGGTCCTGAGCGCCAGCCGGGCCGCCGGAGACGGCGACAACCGCCAGCATGGCGAAGCCGGCGCACGCAAGACGTCCCATTCTCATTCTATCGATCATTGCAAACCATACCGGATCAAGTATCTTTGGCGCCCGTTTATACTAGCTCGGCAGCGAGGATGCCATAACAACCGATACGTCTCGCAAGAGCCTGGATTATCGCGCGGCGGGCGTCGACATCGACGCCGGCGAGGCGCTGGTGCAGGCGATCAAGCCGCTGGCCCGCAGCACCATGCGGCCGGGCGCCGATGCCGCGCTCGGCGGCTTCGGCGGACTGTTCGATCCCGCCGCCGCTGGCTACCGCGATCCGCTCCTGGTTGCCGCGACCGACGGCGTCGGCACCAAGCTGAAGATCGCGCTTGCCGCAGGACTGCACGCAACCGTCGGGATCGACCTGGTGGCGATGTGCGTCAACGACCTTGTCGTGCAGGGCGCGGAACCGCTGGTGTTCCTCGATTATTTCGCGACCGGCAGGCTGGAGGTCGAGATCGCGAAAACCGTTGTCTCGGGAATTGCCGAAGGCTGCCGGCAGGCGGGTTGCGCGCTGATCGGCGGCGAGACCGCGGAAATGCCCGGCATGTATGAAGGCGGCGACTACGATCTCGCCGGCTTTGCCGTCGGCGCCGTGGAGCGCGAGGCGGTGCTCACCGGGTCGGGTGTCGCGGCGGGCGACGTCGTTCTCGGGCTCGCCGCCAGCGGGCTCCATTCCAACGGCTTCTCGCTGGTGCGCAAGGTGGTGGCGCTGCAGGGCCTCGACTACGCGGCGCCGGCGCCGTTCGACCCGCAGCGGCCGCTTGGCGAGGCACTGCTGGAGCCGACGCGGATCTATGTGAAGAGCTGCCTCGCCGCGATTCGCGGCGGCGGCGTGCATGCGCTCGCCCACATCACCGGTGGCGGGCTGATCGAAAATCTGCCCCGCGTGCTGCCGGACGGACTCGCGGCCCGGCTGGACGCGGCCGCATGGCCGGAGCCGCCGGTGTTCGGCTGGCTTGCCGAGGCGGGCGGGATCGCGCGTCATGAGATGCACAGAACATTCAATTGCGGCATCGGCATGGCGCTGATCGTCGCGCCGGACTCGGCGGTGGCGGCCGCGGCCGCGCTCACCGGTGGCGGCGAGGCGGTGTACGAGATCGGCCGGATCGTCGAACGCAGCGACGGGCCGGCGGTGACCATCGGAAACGGACCATGAGCGGCCGGCGCAAGGTTGCGGTCCTCATCTCGGGGCGGGGCAGCAACATGCAGGCACTGGTCCGCGCCTGCGCCGCAGTCGACCATCCCGCCGAGATCGTCCTCGTGCTGTCCAACCGGGCGGATGCGGGGGGCCTCGACTTCGCCCGCGATGCCGGCCTTGCGACCAGCGTCGTCCCGCATGGGGACTTCCCCGATCGTGCGTCGTTCGACGCGGCGATGGATGAAGAGATCCGCGGGCACGGCGCCGAGCTGATCTGCCTTGCCGGGTTCATGCGGCTTCTCGACCCCAAGTTCGTCGGGGCCTGGCGCGACAGGATGCTGAACGTCCATCCCGCCCTGCTGCCCGCCTTCAAGGGCCTCGACACCCATGCGCGGGCGCTCGAGGCCGGCGTGAAGATCGCCGGCTGCACGGTGCATTTCGTGCGCAGCGACATGGATACCGGCCCGATCATCGCTCAGGCCGCGGTCCCGGTGTTGCCGCACGACACGGCGGAGAGTCTCGCCGCCCGCATCCTCGAGCAGGAGCACATCATCTATCCGATGGCGCTGCGCCTTGTCGCCGAAGGCAGGGTGACGGTGGAGGGCGACCGGGCGATCGTCGCCGCCGGGGGCGGGGCGGCGGCGCTGCGCAATCCGGATCCCGGCTGACTTGCCAAAATCGCCGCGCCGGTATACCAAGGGCGCGACATTGGGATTTTGGTGGGGGAACAGATGACGGGCGACAAGATGGACTTCCTTAATTCGCCGGAGGAAAACCTCCGGACCTGGGACAGGGTCTCGAAACTGATGATCATCTCCGGGGCGGTATCGCTTGTGGTGCTGGCGCTGCTCGGACTGATCTTCGTCTGAGCCCGACCGGCCGCGACAGGTATGACTAAGGGCGCGCCCGGCACGGCGCGCCCCTTGAATTTCAGACAGGCAATGCCGGCGCGCTTCACTGATGACGCATGCGCTCCTTCGTCATTGCGACCCCGAGCGAAGCGAGGGGTAAGCAATCCAGAGTCGCGCGGCACCGGCCGCCCGTTTCTGGATTGCCGCGGCGCTGCGCGCCTCGCAATGACGGAACTCTTGATAGGCCTTCCTGACCCGCGATACCCGGTCAGCCGACGATCTCGATGGCGCTGAAGAAGAAGGCAATTTCGGTCGCCGCGTTCTCGGCCGAATCCGAGCCGTGCACCGAGTTGGCCTCGATCGACTCCGCGAAATCCTTGCGAATCGTGCCGGCGTCGGCCTCGGCCGGGTTGGTCGCACCCATGGCCTTGCGGTTCGCCGCCACTGCGTCGTCGCCCTCCAGCACCTGGACCACCACGGGGCCCGAGGTCATGAAGGCGCAGAGATCGCTGTAGAACGGGCGCGCCTTGTGCACCGCGTAGAACGCCTCGGCCTGGCCGCGTGTCAGCCACAGGCGCTTCTGCGCGATGACGCGCAGCCCGGCCGCCTCGAAGCGGGCGTTGATCTGGCCGGTCAGGTTGCGGCGGGTCGCGTCCGGCTTGATGATCGAAAGCGTACGTTCCTTGGCCATCCTCGAAAAATCCCTGATGCTGCGTGGCGGCGAGCCCGCCGGAGTGAATCGGTCGCCGGGTTATAGACGGGGCCGGTCGCGCGGACAAGACCTGGATCGGGCCGCGTTTGCCGCATCCGGCTTTGCCCCGCAGCACAGAAATGCTATGGCAGCGCCGCCATGCTGACCATCGACGCCCTGACATACCGGATCGCCGGCCGCACCCTCCTGGAGGGCGCCGCCGCGCGCCTTGCCGCCGGCTCGCGCGTCGGCCTCGTCGGCCGCAACGGCACCGGCAAGTCGACGCTGCTGCGGCTGATCGCCGGCGAGATCGCGCCGGACGCGGGCGAGCTCCGCGTGGCCAAAGGCGCGCGCATCGGCACCGTCGCCCAGGAGGCGCCGACCGGAAGCCGCACGCCGCTCGAGATCGTGCTGGCGGCCGACAGCGAGCGCGCGTCCTTGCTGGCCGAGGCCGGGACCGCGACCGACGCGCACCGGATTGCCGCGATCCACGAGCGGCTGGCCGACATCGACTCGCACCGGGCCGAGGCGCGCGCTGCGTCGATCCTGGCCGGCCGCGGGTTCGACGAGGCGGCGCAGGCGCGGCCGGTGGACGAATATTCCGGTGGGTGGCGCATGCGCATCGCGCTCGCCGCGGTGCTGTTCGCCGAGCCCGACCTCTTGCTGCTCGACGAGCCGACCAACCATCTCGACCTCGAGGCCGCGATGTGGCTGGAGGGCTTCCTCGCCTCCTGGCCCAACACCATGCTGCTGGTCAGCCACGACCGCGACCTCTTGAACCGGGCGGTCGACGGCATCCTGCACCTGGAGCAGTTGAAGCTGACCTTCTACCGCGGCGGCTACGATGTGTTCGACCGCACGCGGCGCGAGGCGCTGGTCCGCCAGTCGGCCATGGCGACGCGCCAGGCCGCCGAGCGCAAGCGCATCGAGGCCTTCATCGAGCGCTTCCGCTACAAGGCGACCAAGGCGCGCCAAGCGCAGAGCCGGATCAAGGCGCTTTCCCGCATGGAGCCGATCGCCGCGGTGGTCGCCGACCGCACCGAGCGCTTCGACTTCCCGCAGCCGGAAGCCCTGGCGCCGCCGATCGTAACCCTGGACGGCGCTTCGGTCGGCTACGCGGCCGGCGATCCGGTGCTGCGGCGGCTCAACCTGCGCATCGACATGGACGACCGCATCGCGCTCCTGGGCGCCAACGGCAACGGCAAGACGACACTGCTGCGGCTGCTCGCGAAGCGGCTCGCGCCGGCGGAGGGCAAGATCGTCCGCTCGGCCAGGCTGAAGGTCGGCTATTTCGCCCAGAACCAGCTGGAGGAGCTGCCGGATGGGATCACCGCGGGCGCGCACATGGCGGCGCTGATGCCGAACCTGCAGGAGAGCCGGGTGCGCGCCCAGCTTGGCCGCTTCGGCCTCTCCGGCGCGCGCGCCGGGACCCGCATCGCCGATCTGTCGGGCGGCGAGAAGGCGCGGCTGCTGCTCGCCGTCATCACTCGCGACGCGCCGCATCTGCTGCTGCTCGACGAGCCGACCAACCACCTCGACGTCGACGCCCGCGAGGCGCTGGTGCAGGCGCTCAACGAATACGAGGGCGCGGTGCTGCTGGTCAGCCACGATTCGCACCTCGTCGACCTCATCGCCGACCGCCTGTGGCTGGTCGCCGGCGGCACCTGTCAGCCGTTCGACGGCGACCTCGCCGACTACCGCCGCGCGCTCACGGAGGCCGGCCGGGCGGAGCGCCGTGAGGCGCGCGCATCGAAGCCGGACAACGGCGCCACGAACAAGGCCGATGGCCGCCGCCGCCGCGCCGCCGCGCGCGAAGCGACGGCGGCATTGCGCCGACGGGCGAAAGCGGCCGAAGCGGCGCTGGAGAAACTGAACGCCGAGAAGGACCGCCTGCACAAAAAGCTCGCCGACCCGAAGGTCTATGACGGCCCGGCCGAAGCCGTCGCCGCACTCAACCGGCGCGCCGGCGAGATCGAACGCGACATCGAAGCCGCCGAGGCCGCGTGGCTCGCCGCCCAGGAGGCGCTGGACGAGGCGGAATAGGGCTCGTGGTGCCACGCTCAAGCGCGCAGCGGGATGGCCACGGGATCGGGGTGCGGATTTCCGATCCGCGCCCCGCGGCGCTGCGCGCTCCCCGGCCGCCGGCCATCCAAGATACGGATTGCAGGGTCTACCTTCAAAGGAAATGGCTCGACCCGCGCCCGGCCGGCCACCGGATTACCGGCCCCTGAACCCCGGCCGCGTGGAACAACCCCATGCACCAGTGTTTTCTGCGGGTTTCAGAGATCCGGTCCGGGGCCAAACGCGATATCATGATACCGCCGTCCCCGGCACCGCGGAGGGCATCGAATGTGGATTCGGGCGCCGGCGCGGGAACGCGGTAACGCATGCCCGCCCTGGTTCACATTGCCTCTATGCCTTCGTGCGCTTTCTGTATGTCCTGGTACAGCAGCAGAACCGCCGATGCGGCGGCAAGGGCCGAGCGGGTCCCGGGCGGCGCCGCGTCGTCGAGCCAGACGGTCCCCGTGTTCATGACCTCCACCGCGCCCACGGGGCGGCCCTCGATATGGAAGACATAGCCCGTCGGCCTGTCCACCTGCACGGGCGTGAAGTCGAGCTTGTGCGTCGCCGAGATGTCGATCCGCGTCGCGCCGTCCACCATGACGCCGTGCAGCGCCGTATCCCTGTTGAGAGACTGCGCCATGACAAGCTTCGCAGGCTGCCCGCCGCCGTCCTCGGTCAGGGTGCAAACCAGTTGATGATCGGACGAGAACTCCAGGCCGAAGCGCCCGCCCAGGAAGCCTTCCGTTTCCATCTCGCTCCAGTCGGCCGTCGTGGCGCATTGCACGGCCCGGGCGGGGCGGTCCGGTCCGTTGATCGAGAGCTCGTATTTCTGCTTTGCATTGGAAATGCTGAATTCGGAAGCGCCAGTCGATACCGAATGCCCTCCCACCCTGGTCCACCCCCGGTGAACATCGGTGACGCGGTAGGGCCCGAATTCGAACGTCCCGTCGAAGACCGAAAGCGCCCGCCCTTCGACGGCCAGTTTGGTGGTTTCGCCCTGCAACTCCTGCGGCAGCGCCATGTGCGCCACCTGGCAGCCGCCCAGCGCCAGGGCCGCGAATACCGGCAAGAGCCGGCCCGCCATCCGGCGCCGCCGTCCGGTAGATGACCTGTTCATTGCCATTGTCGCCTCACCGCTGTTTGCCGACGCCGGGAGCCGCATGACCGCCGACCGTCCGGCGCAATCGGCGCCTTATCGCACAGCGTTCCATAACGCATGGTTAATTCGGCGATTGCGTAGCCCCTGTTCGGGTCGGAACGCGAGCGCGCAGCGGGATGGCAGCGGGGCAAAGGCGCGGATCTGAAATCCGCGCCTGCGGCGCTGCGCGCGTCCCCTTTTTCCCCCTCACGCTGCCCTCTCCCGCCGGGGGGATCTCTGCGAAAGTGGGCAGGGACCCTTCGAGACGGCCCGCCTGTTTCGCGGCTCGCACGCGCCGCCTGGCGGCGGCTGCTCGGCGCGGCGGGCCTCCTCAGGGTGAGGATACGCAAGATCTTCCTCATGCTGAGGAGGCTGCGACAGCAGCCGTCTCGAAGTGCGAGGAAAATCTCCCCCGTTTCGCAGAGGTCCCCCTCGACGGGAAGGGTTATTGGTATCCGGGCGCCCCCGTCTTACCCCCTCCCCTGGCGGGAGGGGGCAGGGGGAGGGGGTGAGTCGCCGTCGGCGGACGGGAGGCACCGCCTCCTGGGGGCCGGCCAGCGCCACAAGGCCCCGGACATGAAATCCGGGGCGTCGATCCCGCCGCCATCCCGCTGGCCGGCGCGGCGCCGGGCCGGATCGCCCGGCGACTTGACAGACAGTCTATACGATCCCGACCCCATGCCCGGGTAGAACTGCGTATCTGGTTATATCGTCCCGGGAATTGCGCTGGGAATGCAGTGGGCGCCGGAGCGGTGAAGGACCGCTTCATGCTTCAAAGCCGAACTGACAGGGCGCATCGACAAACCGCTGTTCCTAGCCAAGACCTGACTCTTGTAGCCTGCGCGAACCATGCCCGCTCGTTGAGGAAAGAGCGGACCCTCATGGCGCGACTGGCTCACTGCACGAAACTGGTCCGAAGCCAGGACATCGACGAAACGGGTGCTGGCCCAAATCCCGGGCCCGCAACCACCTATACCGAACACATTTTCGGTGGTTCAGAAATGCCGCATAAAACCAAATCCCGGGCCCGCAACCAGCGTTATTTGCAGATCGCCGAGGGATGGATTCCGCGTGTTCGGTAAGTCTGAATCCAGGGTCCGCAACCAACAAATTCGACGGCTTAGCCGGCTTTGGTCAGGCCTTTTCTCTTCGCCCGGACGCATATTGCAGGTAGTCGACCGGACTCAGCATATTCAGGCGGATCCCTAGGTGCTCAACGCCTTGGCGTGGTGGGCGATATGGTCGCCGACAAAGCTTGCGATGAAGTAATAGCTGTGGTCGTAATCGTCCTGCATGCGCAGGTTCAGGGGCTGACCGGTGGCCTCGCAGGCCTCGCGCAGCAAGTCGGGTCTTAGCTGCTCTTCCAGGAAACCGTCCACCGTGCCCTGATCGACCAGAATCTCAGGCGCTCGCGCGCCGTCGTGGATCAACTCGCACGCATCATATTTCCGCCAGCTCGCCCGCTCCGACCCGAGATAACCACAGAATGCCTTCTTGCCCCAGGGCACCCGGGTGGGCGCGACGATCGGCGCGAAAGCCGATACCGACCTATAAAGGTGCGGGTTGCGCAGGGCGCAGACAAGCGCGCCATGGCCGCCCATGGAATGGCCGAACACGCCCTGACGCTCCGCGTCACTAGGGAACTCGTCGAGGACCAGCTTCGGTAACTCGCCCGTGATGTAACTGTACATCCGGTACTGGGCCGACCAGGGTGCCTCGGTCGCATCGACATAGAAGCCGGCACCGGTACCGAAATCATAGGCATCGTCCTCCCCCGGCAGGTTCAGCCCACGCGGGCTGGTGTCCGGCGCGACCAGCATTACCCCGTGCTCGGCGGCGTAGCGCTGCGCTCCCGCCTTGACCGTAAAGTTCTCTTCGGTGCAGGTCAGGCCGGACAGCCAGTAGAGTACCGGCACCGGCCCGGTTTCGGCTTGCGGCGGCCGGTAGACCGAAAAGCGCATGGCACACTTGGTGGTTTCGGCGGGATGGCTGTAGACGCCTTGGGTGCCACCGAAACACCGGGCCTCGGAGATGATCTCCAGAGTCATGGCGCGGCGCGGTTCAATAGACGACCACGCTGCGAATCGACTTGCCCTCGTGCATCAGGTCGAAGGCATCGTTGATCGCATCAAGCGGCATGGTGTGGGTGATCAAATCGTCGATGTTGATCTTCCCCTCCATGTACCAGTCGACGATCTTCGGCACGTCGGTGCGGCCCCTGGCGCCACCGAAGGCGGTGCCGCGCCAGACCCGCCCCGTGACCAACTGGAACGGCCGCGTCGAGATTTCCTGGCCGGCGCCGGCGACCCCGATGATGGTGCTCTCGCCCCAGCCCTTGTGGCAGCATTCCAGCGCCTGGCGCATGGTATTGACGTTGCCGATGCATTCGAAGCTATGGTCGGCACCGCCCTTCGTCAGGTTGACGAGATAGGGGACGAGATCGCCCTCGACCTCCTTCGGGTTGACGAAATGGGTCATGCCGAATTTCTCGCCCAGCGGCTTGCGCGCCGGGTTGAGGTCGACACCGACGATCATGTCCGCACCGACCAGCCGCGCCCCCTGGATAACGTTGAGGCCGATGCCGCCGAGCCCGAACACGACGACGTTGTCGCCGGGCCGGACCTTGGCCGTGTTGATCACCGCGCCAATGCCGGTCGTCACCCCGCAGCCGATATAGCAGATCTTGTCGAACGGCGCGTCCTCGCGCACCCTGGCGACCGCGATCTCGGGCAGCACGGTGTAGTTCGAGAATGTCGAGGTGCCCATGTAATGCAGCACCGGCTCGCCGCCCAGCGAAAAGCGGCTGGTGCCGTCGGGCATGACGCCGCGGCCCTGGGTCTCGCGGATCGCCTGGCAGAGGTTGGTCCGGCCCGAGGTGCAATAGTCGCATTGCCGGCATTCCGGGGTGTAGAGCGGGATGACGTGGTCGCCCTTGGACACCGAGGTTACGCCCGGGCCGGTGTCGACCACCACGCCGGCGCCCTCATGGCCCAGGATCGCCGGGAAGGCGCCCTCCGGGTCGGCGCCCGAGCGCGTGAATTCGTCGGTGTGGCAGATGCCGGTGGCCTTGATCTCGACCAGCACTTCGCCGTCCCTGGGTCCCTCGAGCTGGACCGTCTCGATCGAAAGAGGCTCGCCGGCCTTAAGGGCGACCGCCGCGCGCGTATCCATGATTGTTCCCCCTGTTCCGCAGTTCGTTGTCGTACAGCGGCGTCGCGAATGAATTCTGATTTGTCATTCGTGATTCGACGCGACCGTCAGGGACCGCCTGAGGGTGCGAGGATGCGCCCGTTCGAGGCCGAGTTCAACATAGTATTTTGATCGCCGCCGCTACTCCACATTTCGCAGATGGACGGCCGATGTACCCGCCCTATTCAGGGGCCGGGTCCGCCGCCAGGCGGTTTCTGACGATGTAGGAAACGCCCCGCAGCCACGACTCATCGGTATTGCCCCGGACGTCGACACTCATTCCATCCACATGCCCGCCGGTCTTCGCATTGCTCACATAGATATTGATGTTCAGGATCAGATTGCTGACCTTTTGCACGGTGCCCCTGACCGCGAGTTCGGCGCCGAGCTGCCGGGCGATGTCAGCTTCGCATCCGTTGCATCCGTGCAGGAAGCCGGCGGCTTCAATGGCCGAGGCCGCCGGCGCGGTATCGATAACGGCGTATTTTCCGGAGTCCGCCAGAAGGCGGCGCAGATGATCGCTGATGAGCCCGAGACGCGCCTGTTCGGCGGGCTGGGGGCCCCGCATCTCGCCTTCAAGGCTGGTATCGATCAGCTCAAAATCGAAGACGGCCGCCATCTTCGGCTCGGCCGCGGCGCCAGCGGCGCCATCCAGGACCGTCGCCGCCAACCCGGTCATCAGAACCACAAGCCAGCATGTAACCCGGTTCGAGATCATGGAGCACCCTGTTTCAGTTTAATCATTCGAGCACCCTTTACATGAAGGATAGTCGGCAATACCGCAGGCCACAATCCGGCAGTTGCTGCGACGGCGATCGCGAGATGGGGGCCGCTCCACGAATCTCTGTTTTTCTCATCGCGCGAAGCCGATACAATTACGGGGCGATCGTTCCGGCAGGCAGCCACCCCTTGCGGAAGGTGGGCGCAAAATTGCAGTCGGCAAAGAAGGCTGGTACCAGAACCAGCCGAACACGGGAGGAAGAGCATGCCGTTCGCACGTCCGTCGCGCAGGCCGTTTTGTGCGTTGACAGTTCTGTTCCTAACACTTGCGGGACCGGCGCCAGCCCAGGAAGACGATAGCGCCCTCGTGCGTATCGCATTCCTCAAGCAACTTGTCGACCGCCCACCCGCCCTGTCGAACCTGGATGAGGCCTCTGACGATATCGGGGTTTCCGGCGGCCAATTGGCCATCAGGGACAACAATACGACCGGACGGTTCATCAAGCAGCGGTTCGAACTGGACGTGTCTGTTGTCCCCGCCGACGGGGATCCGGTGTTGGCCTTTGCGCAGCTCGTCGCGGACGGGCACCGTCTGATCATCACCGACTTGCGTGTTGACACGCTGCTTTCGATCGCCGACCGGTCCGACGCGAAGGACGTGCTGATATTCAACGCGAGCGCCTCCGATGACCGGTTGCGCAATGCCGATTGCCAGCCCAACCTGTTGCATACAACCCCCAGCCGGGCGATGCTGGCCGACGCCCTGGCGCAATACCTCGCCTGGAAAAGATGGAGCAGATGGTTTCTCGTCGTCGGCCGCCGCGAAGAAGACCGATTGTTCGCGGCGGCGATCAGACGCGCGGCGAACCGGTTCGGTGCCAAGATCGTCGAAGAAAAGGAATGGACGTACGGCCCCGATGCCCGGCGCACGGCCCAGTCGCAAGTTCCCGTATTCACCCAGGGCATCGATTACGATGTTCTCATGGTTGCCGACGAGATCGGGGAGTTCGGCGAATATCTGGCGTACCGGACATGGGAGCCAAGGCCGGTGGCCGGGACGCAGGGGCTGGTCCCAACCCCATGGCATCGCACGCATGAGCAGTGGGGTTCGGTGCAGTTGCAGAACCGATTCCGCGAGACGTACGGGCGTTGGATGGCGCCGGTGGACTACGCGGTATGGATGGCGGTCCGGTCGATCGGCGAGGCCGCGACAAGGACAGGTTCGGCCGACTTAGCCTCATTGGCCGGCTATATCCGCAGCGATAAGTTCGAACTTGCCGCTTTCAAAGGACGCAAGCTAACCTATCGTGACTGGAACGGACAGTTGCGGCAGCCGATTCTCCTGGCCGCGCCAAGGTCGCTTGTCGCCGTGTCGCCACAGAAGGGTTTCTTGCATCAGGTTTCGGAACTGGACACGCTCGGCTATGACCGACCCGAGAGTGGCTGCAAACGAAAATAAAACAGTACTTTCAGTTGCCGCACCGCGTGCGGCAGCCGCGTGCCACACCGGGAGGACAGGGATGAGAACAATCGTGCGGATGGTATTGACCACGGCCGTTGGCGTCATCTGGTCTGTCGGGGCCCAGGCCGTGACCGTCTACGTGTCGAATGAGAAAGACAACTCGATCAGCGTTATCGACGGAGAAACTTATGAGGTCCTCAGGACGGTGCCGGTCGGGCAACGTCCGCGCGGCATCATCCTGACCAAGGATCACACCAGACTTCTCATCTGCGCCAGCGATGACGACCATATCGAGGTTCTGGATCTGGAAACTCTGGAGGTGATTGGAACACTACCGTCGGGCCCCGACCCGGAACTGTTCGTTATGCATCCTGACGGGAAATTGCTCTACGTTGCCAATGAGGACGACAACATGGTGACGGTCGTCGATATCGAGGCCGGAAAGGTCGTCGCCGAGGTTCCGGTGGGCGTGGAACCGGAGGGTTTAGGGCTGAGCCCGGACGGGAGGGTGCTCGTGAACACGTCCGAGACGACGAACATGGCCCATTTCATCGACACCGGAACATACGAGATATTCGACAATGTTCTGGTGGACAACCGTCCCCGCGTCGCGCAGTTCACCAAGGATGGCAAATATGTGTGGGTATCGTCCGAGATCGGTGGGACGGTCAGTGTGATCGATACCCTGACGCGCGAGGTCGTTCAGAAAATTTCCTTCGAAATCCCGGGGGTCCAGGAAGAGGCGATCCAGCCGGTCGGAGTCCGGCTGACCAGCGATGGCAAGCTTGCCTTCGTGGCGCTGGGCCCGGCCAACCGGGTGGCTGTGATCGACCAGAAGACCTATGAGGTCAAGAAGTATCTTCTGGTCGGGCAGCGGGTCTGGCAAATGACGTTTACGCCCGATGAGAAACGGCTCTTCACGACGAACGGGGTGAGCAACGACGTGTCGGTGATCGACGTGGAAAAGCTTCGGGTCCGCAAATCGATTGCGGTCGGGCGATTTCCGTGGGGCGTCGTGGTCGCGCCCTGATGTACCGGAACGGTAATCCGGGCGCGCGATGGCGGCAGGTCATCGCAATCGCCCTTGGGTTTCTGGGCGCCGGCGGCGCGGCAATCGCCGCGGGCGAAGATCCGGACTGGCCGTGCATCCAGCGGCTGGTGCCGGAGATTTCCGCCGGGATGGTCTGGGCGGGGCCGCCGCTCGATGAGGCACCCGACTGGCGCGACGATTCGGCGATATCGAATCTCGCGGCCCGCCTAGCAGACCGGCGTCTTCCACCCGCGAAAACCGAGGCCCTCGTAGAAGAGTTTGCGCATAACCTGGGCACGGACAATGACCGGCAGTTGACGATGCTGTTCGCGGCGATCCTCGACCGTATCAACCGCGAACGATCGTCGATCACAGAGGGTATCAAGAAATTCACCCGCCGGCAGCGGGCTTTGGCGTCACGGATCGAATCTGCGCTGGCGGAAATCGACGCGCTTCCCGATGAGGGAACGGCGGAGCAGGAGGCTCGGCGCGCCGCACTGATCGAACAGACCCGCTGGGATACGCGGATTCATGAGGAGCGGGAAAAATCAGTGACCTATCTTTGCGAAACCCCGGTGTTGCTGGAGCAGCGCGTCTTTGCGCTGGGCAGGACGATCCAGGGCTTCCTCGATTGACGCGGTGGATCGCACGCCGAAACCCGGCGGCGGGCCGGACTTATTCGCCCAGCGGCACGGGCTCGCTACGTTTTAGCGGCAGGCCGGCCTCAGCCCACCCATCGGTCCCGTCCGGGTACCAGTAGACGTTTCCGTATCCCCAAGCCAACGCCCGCTTTGCCGCATTCCACGACATCCAGCAGTCCGCGAGGCAATAAAAGACAAGCGGATGGCCCATATCGTCACCGGTCAGGCGCCGCAGGTTCCGCCGGAAATATTCGTCCTCCTCGACCGGCAGCGCACCGTATCCCGTGTTGGGCAGCCAGATGCTGCCCGGAATGTTGCGGCGCTTCTTCGGCAGCCACAGCACGCCAGGCCGCAGGTTTTCCGGTTTTCTCGGCGCGGGCAACACGTCGATCAATATGATGTCGTCACGCGACTCCAGCAGCTGTCGCAGCGCCTCCGTGTCGACCACGGCCGCTCCCGACAGCGTCGCCGGTGTCGGCGAGCGGTATTCGTCCAGCCGATAGCCGTGGGGTTCGGGGACCGCCGGGCCCTCATCCGCCAGCGCCCCCACGGATGATGTGGCCACCAACGCGATAAACACGAGCCGCAGGTACCGGAACGCTCTCACACCGGCACGCGCCGACAAGATCTGGTCGGCGTTGTCCGGGCTGTATGCGCCTGCGGTCGACACCCCGCCCCAACTCTATTTCGGCGCGTCGATCGGATTGCCCTGGTCGTCGAGCAGCGGGACGCCATACTCCATGAGAATGGCCCTGATTTCATCCTGTTTGTCCCGGATGAGCCCGTTCAGACGAAGCTTCCACTCGGGTTCGTTGTAGCGGAGACCCATGTGGATGCGAAAATCGATGCGGGTCCCCTTCTCGGTGTGGGGATCGATCGGAACCATGACCAGCGGCGGATTATGGGTCTTGACGTGATAACCCGCGATCGGTCCCCAGAGTAAACCGACGTCCACTTCGCCAGAGGAGATGTCGTCTATCATTCTGGCTGTGGCTGACTCGAAGCGGGTGTCGACCATCAGGTGATACGGGCGCATCTGGTCGAACAAATCGTATTTGGCTATCAGGGTAGCCGGCGGTGTTCCGGCCACCACTCCGATCCGCAGAGACTCCATGGCGGGGTCTGCAAGCGACGTCGCGGTTAGCCCGGAATTCTTCCTATAAACCAGCGCATAGGTTGACCTATAATACGGATTCGTGTTCTGAAGAAGCTCGCTCGCTGTCGGTGCGGCCAGGACAAGATCGCATTTGCGCGCGCGCAAGGTGTTGCGTATGAAACCGACGGTGTTCGGGTACCAAGTATATTGAACCGGCACCCTTAGCTCGGCAGCGAACAGCTCGGCAATCTTGTTTTCAAAGCCTTCGCCGGCCTCGTTTGAGTACGGCATGTTGTTCGGGTCGGCACAGACCCGGAGCGCCGCCCTGTCGACGGCCTCCGATGTCGCAGCCCGGCCGGTCGCAGGGAGTCCCGCCAGCAGTATCGAGCCGGCCATGATAGCAATGGCACCAGCCCGGCGGGCCGAATCGGTGGACCGTTCGCGATTTTCCTCCGGGCGACGTGCAAACCGAATTCGCCGCAAGGTGAAGTCCATCTCAAGGTTCTCCTCGGCAAGCTCCCCGGGGGTCTATCCTTGCTCTCCGCCGCCGCCCCGGAAGAGCCGTCCCGGCTATTGGCTCCCTGCTGTTTATGATGCCGCCCTTGCGGTCATTATCCCATACAGGAGTCGTCGCGTTCTTTGGCCTCTTGCGGTTTCGCGTCATGTTCCGGGCGACCTCGACCGAGCGCGCCATCTGCACGGGCCTTAAGGTACGCGTAAATATCATCGACAAAGCACATGACGTTGACGTTCTCGGCAAAGGAAGGCATGACACTCTGGCCCGACGCTCCGGCTCTCTTCCTGCCGTTCACCACGGTTTCCAGGAAAAGCTCGTAGCTTACCGTCTTCAGCGACTCCGCGAGGGCCGGTGCAAACGTGCTTCCCATTCCGTCCGGGCCGTGACAGACATGGCACTCCGCGTGGTAGCGGCGAAATCCGCTGAACGTATACCAGTCCACGGAGCCGTTCTTGACAACATACGGCTTTTCCTCCTCGGCGGCAGCGCGGGCAACCTTTGTCGCATTTACTGCTGCGACCGCCAAAACAATGCCGATGCAGAGTCCGCTCCAACCTAGCGCGGTTCGCACCATCAATCGAGCCTCCGTTATTCGTTAAAGCCTTCAGGTCCGCCGGTGGGTTGGAATCTGAGCAGAGCCAACGCGGCGTTCCTCACACCGTCAGTTGCGGGGTTCCTGTCGCAGCCGTTCATTTCCTGCTGTGCCAAGAGAGAAGCCCGGCACCATGATACACGATCAGGATGCCGGGCCGTATGAGTCGATTATCGTCGATTAAGACGATCAGTTCGGCAGCGCGAACACTGTCAGCACACCGCCGAGCTGGGTGTAGTTGTGCAGCGACTTGTATGCGCCAACAGCACCCAGGCCAGCCGTATCCTCGGTCAGGCCCGCGGCGAGGCCGATGCCGGCCCAGCCGCCGATACCCGAGAGAACGCCGATATACTGCTTGCCGCCGTGTTCCCAGGTATTGACGTTGCCGATGATGCCGGACGGGGTCTTGAACTTGTACAGTTCCTTGCCCGACTTGGCGTCGACCGCCTTCAGGTAGCCTTCGAGCGTGCCGTAGAAGACAACGTCACCGGCCGTGGCCAGGGCGCCGCTCCAGACCGAGAACGGCTCCTTGTTCGACCAGACAATCTTGCCCGTGCCCGCATCCCAGGCGATGAAGTTGCCGAGATTGCTATCGCCCTTCGGCGGATACATGCTCAGCGTCGCGCCGACATAGGGCTGGCCCGCGGTGTACGAAACGCGGAACGGCTCATAGTCCATGCAGACATGGTTGGTCGGCACATAGAACAGGCCGGTGCGCGGCGAGTAGGACGCCGGCTGCTGGTCCTTGGTTCCCAGGGCCGCCGGGCAGACGCCCTTGGTGTTGACGTCTTCGCCGTTCTGATCGGTGCTGTACTTGGCCACCACCTGCGGACGCCCGTACTTCATGTCGACATGGGTCGCCCAGTTGACCGCCGGGTCGAATTTCTCGGCCACGAGCAGCTCGCCGGACACCCGGTCAATGGTGTAGCCGAAGCCGTTACGGTCGAAGTGGACCAGGGCTTTACGCTTTGTGCCCTTCACGTCGATGTCGGCCAGGATCATCTCATTGATGCCGTCAAAGTCCCATTCGTCATGGGGCGTCATCTGATAGACCCATTTGGCCATGCCGGTGTCGGCGTCACGAGCCCAGACGGTCATCGACCAGCGGTTGTCGCCGGGCCGCTGCGCCGGGTTCCAGGTGCTGGGGTTGCCTGAACCGTAATAGACCAGGTTCAGGTCGGGATCGTAGGAGTACCAGCCCCAGGTGGTGCCGCCACCGATCTTCCACTGGTCGCCTTCCCAGGTCGCAGTGCCGGAATTCTTGCCGACCGGTTGGCCGAGATGGGTCGTCTTGTTCGGATCCATCAGCGTATCGGAATCCGGGCCCATGGAGTAGCCACGCCAGGCAAGCGTGCCGTCCTTGACGTTGTAGGCCGTCAAATGGCCACGCACGCCGAATTCGCCGCCCGAGATGCCGACCATCACCTTGTCCTTGACCACCATCGGCGCGCTGGTGCCGGTTGCGCCCTTCTTCGGATCGCCGTTGGACACCGACCAAACCTTCTTGCCGGTCTTGGCGTCGAGGGCGACGAGCGTGGCGTCGGCTTGATACAGGAAGATCTTGCCGTCACCAAAGGCGACACCCCGGTTGACGGTATCGCAGCACATCACCGGAATGACATCCGGGTCCTGCTTCGGCTCATAGCGCCATATGATCTTGCCCTGTTCATTCAAGTCGAGGGCGAACACGACGTTCGGGAACGGCGTGTGGATATACATCACGTCGCCAATCACCAATGGGCCGCCTTCGTGGCCGCGCAGCACGCCGGTGGAGAACGTCCAGGCGACCTGCAGGTTCTTGGCGTTGCTGGCATTGATCTGATCCAGCTTGCTGTAACGCGTGTTGGCATAGTCGCCGGTCGGCATTGCCCAATTGGCGGCATCGTTCGACAGCTTGATCAACTCGCTGCTTGCCATGGCAACACTCGGCACCATGGCCGCCGCCGTGAGCGTCAGTAACATCCTGCGGATTTTCGAGTTCATGAAATTTCCTCCCAAGCGAAAACGTTTGACCGAAACCTCTGGAGACGTGAGGCGGAAGTAGGTTTCCTAACGTCTTGGTGGCCCGGTCCCTGTTTCCAACAATTTGACCCAACCCAGTTGCCGTCTTCTCGTTATCAGCGCCTGACTGCGAAGAACTGATGCGTCAAGCCGGTTGACGGACGACAGAGATTAACGATGTTTCTTCGCCCCGGACTTATCGGTAATTACATGACCATGATCATGTTCATGCCGCCAAGCCCCGAAACACGAAACAAAATAATAAAGCGCATATACCGGACTGGCGCAAGGGTAAATGAAGGATCAACCCCATAACACTGTACAATGTGCTGATTTCACCGCCCACCGGGGACAAGCGCTGCGAGTCGTCCGGGGCAAATCCGTATCTGTAGATATACATAGGCTGGACTGTTTAATTTCACGATTATCGGCAGGCCGAAATGTTGTGCCTGTCATTCCGGCGAGAGCCGCTCGATGTGGCTTTGTGGCTGTTCTCGGGAAACCGTGCTACGTTTTACAGCTCAGTGGTCGTCCAACTGCCTCAATCAGGCCGTCTGCATCCCAGGCCATCGACCAGATGACCGTTGGGTCCGGTGAGTTCGCGTCGGCTGCTGGTGTGGCGCCGCGAGCGTTCGTGCGGACCGACATCTGAAAGGCAAGAGACATGTTGCGCTGGATTATGCGTTGCTGTGACCGGGCCCTGCGGCGGCGCAGGCCAATCCATGGAGCTCATGTTTTGGCGCGGACAATCCAGCAGGCGGCGAAGGTCGTCGTGCTGCTGCTCGCCGGGGCCATGGTATGGCCTGCCGTCGCGGGGGAGACGACGACCGAGGAGGTGAGGGCTGTCCTGCGCGACGCGGCCGGTGAGCCGGCGAATCTCTCTGGCATGGATCTCTCAGGTTTGAACCTCTCCGGGATGGACCTGCGCGGGGTGAACCTTCAAGGCGCCGTTCTGAAGGGTGCCGATCTTTCAGGCGCCGACCTTTCAGGGAGCAACCTGGATGTGGCCATCATGCGGGGTGCAAACCTGAAAAATGCGAAGCTACGGAATGTCAGCGCCCATTCGACGGTGCTGGCGGAGGCTGATCTTCGCGGCGCCGATCTTTCTGGCGCCCTGTTGGTCGGTAATCTCGAATACGCGCAACTGGACGGTGCGGATCTGACGGCCGCACGGTTGGGCGCCGACATGCGGAACCAGCCGATGGGGCTCATGCGGGTATCGCTGCGAAAGGCCTCACTCAGAGGCGCAATACTGGACGGAGCCGATTTGTCTCGCGGCATGCTGGAATTTGCGGATTTCACCGGCGCCAGCCTGCGGGGTGCCAACCTGATGCGCGCAGAGGCGGGCGGAGCCAATTTCAGTGGGGCCGACCTGACCGGTGCGAATCTCGGTATGGCCGATATCAACAGCGCGCGGTTCGCGAAGATCAAGGGAGGCGACGCCATCATCGGGCTGGATACCGCGATCAATGCGGACACGGCACAATTCGACTGAGTCGAATGTGATGCGGGACGCCGTCGCCGGACGCACACGTGCTGCCGTGAGAATCCTGCTCTGCCACTGCCGTGCGGCTCCCGCGCTGTCGATCGCGCTTGCGGCGTCGGGAGTCATGGCGCAGGAGGCGCTTCCGGTCACCGAGGTGGCCCCGGGAGTCTACGTCGCCGCTGGCGTCCATGAAGAGGCTTCGGCGGACAATCTCGGCGCCATCGGCAACGTGGGATTTATCGTTGGTGGCGAAGCGGTCGCCGTCATCGATACCGGCGGAAGCGCGCGCGCCGGGCAGCAGCTGCGCCAAGCGGTCCGCGCAGTAACCCGACTGCCCATCCGGTTTGTTGTCAACACCCACGTCCATCCCGACCATATCATGGGCAACTCTGCCTTTGTCGGGGACGCCCCCCAATTCATCGGCCATCGCAACCTGACGCGCGCCATTGCCGCGCGCGGGGAGCACTATCTGCGACGCCTGCGAGACGAGCTCGGTCCTGCCGCCGAAGGAACGCGCTTGATCCCGCCGACCCGAACGGTGGATGGCATGGCGGAAATCGATCTCGGGGGCCGCGTGCTCCGCCTCACGGCATACCCGGCCGCGCATACCGATACCGATCTGTCGGTCCTTGACGTCGCGACGTCCGTGTTGTGGACCGGCGATCTGCTGTTCATCGAACGTATCCCGGTCGTCGACGGCAGCCTCAGGGGCTGGTTGGCGGTCAGCGGCGATCTACGCGGGACCGAAGCAGTCCTTCTCGTTCCCGGCCATGGGCCGCCGACCGCGGAGGGAGACGCTGCATTCGATGCCCAGGAGCGCTATCTGCGCAGATTGCTGACCGAGATCCGGGCTTTGATCGCGCAAGGCGGCTCGATGGAGCAGGCAGTGGAGACCGTTGGCGTCTCGGAGCGAAACAGATGGGTTCTGTTTGACGCCTATCATGCGCGCAACGTGGTCACGGCATATGTCGAAATCGAATGGGAATAGCGCCTATTTGACGGGGTGCGGCACGTGAACCATATTTACACTCTAGGTCGCAGTGACGTTGGAGGACGGGCAGAAGCTTACGATGCCCGGTGAGAGGTCGAGGATGAGCATTCGGGCTGTATACGCGATGGCTTTCGCACTGTTCATGGCGATGACGGGTGTCTCCGCCGGCGCGGAATCCGAGGACGATGCGCGCTGGGCCGAACTCAGGCAGATGGTCTTCGACGACAGGGAGATTCTGGATGGCTCCGGCGTCGTCGAGCTTGAAGCGCCGATGCGGGCCTACGATGCGGCGATCGTTCCGGTGACGATCAAGGCTCTGATCCCCCAGACGGCGGAACGTTTTATCAAGACGATTACCCTGCTCGTCGACAAGAACCCGGTGCCGGTCGCCGGCGTATTTCACATGACCCCGCAAAACGGCATCGGGACGATCTCGACGCGCATCCGCGTCAACGAATACACCAATGTCAGGGCCGTCGTGGAAACCAGCGACGGCGCGCTTTATCAGGCGGTGCGGTACGTCAAGGCCGCCGGCGGTTGCTCGGCACCGGCGACGAAAGACCAGGAGGCCGCCCTGGCCCGTCTGGGGCTGATGAAGCTGCGTGTCGATGAGCAAGTGACCTCGAACGTGCCCAGCCGGGCGCAGATCCTGATCAGCCACCCGAACAATTCTGGCCTGCAGATGAACCAGCTGACCCGTCACTACATTCCGGCGCATTATGTCGAGAAGATCAAGGTCTCGTATGGTGGGCAGACCTTGATGACCGTAGAGGGGGACATTTCGCTAAGCGAAAACCCGAGCATCCATTTCTATTTCGTTCCCGACGGGCCGGGCGAAATCACTGCGGAGGCGGTCGACACCGAGGGCAACATCTTCACTGGCGCCTGGCCGGTCACGCCCAAGGCGGGTTCCTGACCTGACCGGGCAGGAGACGGCGTTTCTTCTGACCCGCCGGCCGACGCCGCAGAACTGTCGGGCTCAACGGCTCAAAAGCATTTCAATTCGGCTTCAGCCTGGGAGCGGCGCAAAAGGTCGACGGTTTCCTGCGTCCAAAGCGTGTCTCTCATGGCCGCGGTCTTCTCGCCGGGAATCGCGCGCATGCGGATGATCGTCTCGGCCTGTACATACTGGTCGTAGCGCATCATTTCGGCGATCGCGTCAATGCTGCACGAGCATTTGTACAGCATCTCCTGCGTCTGGCCGTTGCTCGCCATACAGGCGAATACATAGTCGGCTCGTGCCGCCGTCGGGAAATCGTTTTCCGCACCTGCGTCTGCTGGCTGGATGCCGACCAAGAGGGCCGTGACCACGCCAGCCGCTGCCATCGCACTGCAAAATAACCGTCTCAACGCCAGACTCTCCTTGCTCCGGGTCCCGATTGTAGCCAAGAAAGTTATTCCAATCACCGGAGAATTCCCTGGCTTTATGAACGGCTACCGCGATATGTCAACGTATCCTGGACCAGCGGTTTTCCTGCCGCGGATAATGACGGCACCGTGCTGCGCATCTGAAAGATGCCACCAGGAACCTCGGATGAAACCACAAACTCGTAGACCTTGTGTTCGTATTCACCCAACCGCTCCCGGTTCTTGTCCCCGACAAATGGCGTAATAGTGATCTGCGTTCCTGGGACCTTGCGGCCGTTCAGGTTGAAGGTCACGGGTTGTGTCCGCCCGCGCTCGTAAAACGCGTGACGAATCCGGTTTCTCATATAGACGCCGCCGCCACCGAATCTCTCCATCATGCGTCGAAGATCGTCCTCGAGAAAAACCATGACTAACGGGTTGCCGCGAAAACCCATGACGGCCCCAAACGGACGCCTGTTCGGACCCGTCAGATACTCGAACGCCACGTTCTTTCCGCCATCGGGCGAGATTTCCGTCACCGTCATCGCGACTGTGTCGACGAAGCTCTCGTCCGGGCCGGCTTCCCGACGGTACTCGTACTCCAGGGTCCCCGGCTGCTCGATGTTATCGAGATGCGGTGTGCGGAACAGGGCAATCTGCGCGTCGGAATATGCGTCACCCGAAGCGTTCTGCGCGGCGGGCGCTCCGAGCGCGCAGAACAACAGCGCAAAGCCAAGCGCTCCGAAAACGATTCCGTTTCGCAAGATCTGCCTCCGTTAACCTTCACGCTATCCTTAGCACGACCGGTTTACTTTTTCTTCGTTGTTGCGGTGCATCTTTGTGTAGATATCCCAATTCGGGGTCTCAGGGCTGGAACAAGGGCAGCTGGCCAAGGGCACCGGGAAAGAGAGACGCGTGGATTCAACAGGCATCGCCCGACTGATTGCGGAATTGCTGACCGTGGTACAGGTCCTTACCGGATATCCGGACCCCGCCCAGGATCCGGTCGTCGAACTTGTCGCGCACGTCGAGCTTCAGGAGATCGCATGCGAGGGCACGTGCGAGGTACGCGGGTGGTATGCCGGTGGCTCGACAATCTATCTTGACGACCGGCTCGATCCCGAAAACAACATGTGGGACCGCGGCATCTTGGTCCACGAAATCGTTCATTACCTGCAGGAACAGGACGGTGCCTTTGGTGTTGTCCCGACCTGCCGGCGATGGCTCGAGCGCGAGGAAGAAGCGTACGAAGCGCAACGACAATGGCTGCGGGCCAACCGCCCGCGCCGACCGCGGCCGGGTTATGCCCGGTTGCCCCGGATCGATATCGATTGCGATAGCTGAGCATTGCTCGCCTCGTGTCGGCGGCGCCGACCACATGGGAGCGCCGCCGCTGGGTGCCCGGCACAGTGACAACCAGCCATTGTCAGACGGAAGCGAAACGCCCATTGGCGCCTGCGACATGGCGCTACCGCAAGGTTCGTGTCCGCAATCTCGTCTTAAACCACCTGCGGTGGCACCGGGCATGGCCGCAGGAAACAGTGGCGCGCGACGCCGCGCCGCGCGCCCTCGCCCGGTCGCATTCTACAGTG
>Ga0224512_10001395_pt1 | contig 23300 bp, 23 predicted proteins | sample SF_May12_sed_USG_4_FD_169103 | JGI IMG/M metagenome (GOLD analysis project Ga0224512, IMG submission 169103) | Sediment microbial communities from San Francisco Bay, California, United States - SF_May12_sed_USGS_13 | ecosystem: Environmental > Aquatic > Marine > Sediment | place: USA... | reverse complement strand
TCGCGGAGCCGCCGCCGACCCGGTCGACGAACCTGCCGGCCAACGGCGAGCTGAAGGCTCCGACGACGGTGTTCAGCGCAACGACGAGCCCGAGCTGGGCACGTGTGATCGTGAACTCCTCGATCACAAAGGTGCCAAGAATCGACAAGATGGCCGCGGTGAAGGTCCCGACAGCCATGGCGAGGAGGAGATACACGGCGACCCTGGGGCGGGCCCGCTCCTCATATCTGACTGTCTCGCCGCTCAACCGATGTCGTCCTCGGGCCAGATGCCACGGCGACGAGCCTCGTGAACCAGCGCGTCGTCCCGATAGAGCATCAGCTCGGGCCGCCACTCCACTTCGCCAACCGTGGGACGATCGCTCGCCAGAAGCTCCCGAGCTCCATCACGCAGCGTGCGTGCCCAGGCGCGGCCACTTGCCTCGTCATGCTTGCTGAGGGTGGCGTCTCCGTTGACTACGTAAATGGCAGCCATCGGATGGGGGTTGGCTCGCGAGCCGCGCTCGCCGTAGATCAACAGGATCGAACCAACAGGAACATCCTGGATTCCTCCGACAGAAATGAATTCGCCCTCAAAGGCCCAACCCGAGGCCTTCTGCTCATCGACGTTGTAGACGACCTTTGCCCAGTTCTTACGCCGCTCATCGCCGAGGAGCGGGATCTCAACTGGGACCAGGATCTCGTCGCGCGCGTCTGTGGGCCCTTTTTGCGGCGCGTTCATCCGACAAAACTATCAGACCTACCCGCAGAGTTCGATGCATCTGACACCGGAGCGACGGCAGCCGCGCTGCTGGCGAAGAGGTTTACCGGGCAGCCCAAACGCGATAGCGAAGGGCGTCGAGCTCAAAACGGGCGTTGGCGAGTTCGGCAATGGAGCCGCCACCACGGAGCTCCTCGTGGCGAACCCACGCGGCCAGGAAGGCGTCGAACTGCTCGTCAAAGTTGGTGCGGCTCATGGTGAGCTCCTCAATTCTTGTTTCTGGCCGTGTTCTGTCCGGAATATCGGCCAAACTTGAGTTCAGGTCTAGTTAAACTTCCGGATGCCTACCCCAAGTTTCTCTTAAGTATTGGAGTTTGCCGTGTTGTCGGTCCCGAGATTGCTTTTGCTCCGAGAGGTGGCTGCCCGCGGAACCATCGCGGCAGCCGCCGAGGCGGTGGCTTACACGGCCTCTGCGGTATCCCAACAGCTCGCCAAACTCGAAACGGAGGTCGGGGCGCCACTCCTCGAACGACACGGTCGCGGCGTGGCCCTGACCGAGCTCGGCCGAATCGCCGTCGAACACGCCGACGAGATCTTCAAGTCGCTCGATCGGGCAGAGGCAGCCATCGACGTGGCCAAAGGTACGATCGTCGGCCGAGTCGGCATCGCCTCTTTCTCTTCAGGTATCACCGAGCTGGTAACACCAGCCGCCCGTCGTCTCCGCGACAGTGCGCCCAACCTCCAGGTCGAAGTGTCGCAACTCGAAGACAACGACTCCATCACGGAACTGCGCCTGGGAACCGCCGACATTGCCCTGCTCCAGGAATACACCAACGCCCCGACGAGACGCACGGCCGGACTGAGCTCTCACTCGCTCCTGGACGATCCCTTGATGCTCGCCGTGCCCGCAGCATGGGACGAACGATCGGTCAACTCCCTGGCCGCCTATCGTGACGAGATCTGGATCGCGGAGCCGGCCGACACGGCTGCGGGACAGGCGCTCGACTACGCAGCCCGAACCGCCGAGTTCACACCGGACATCAGGTACCGGGTCGTCGATTTTCGGACGACCCGAGCGCTCGTCGCAGCCGGCTTGGGTGTTGCACTGATTCCTCGACTGGCCGCGACGGACATGACTCACGGCGTACGCCTCGTGGCACTCCGTCAGCAGAAGATGAAGCGGCACATCTATGCGGCAACGCGCCACGAGGAGGTACAGCGACCTACCGTCCGGGTGACCCTCGACGCCCTACGCGAGGCGGCGGGCGCCATCGAGCGCGCGTCCACTTAGTCGGTGGCGGCGTGCCGCTCGAGAAACTCAAAAACCTCAGGCATGTCGACACCAGGGATGGTCTCAACCGGCATCGCTGCCAGTAGATGACTGTTGGGACGCACGGCTGGCCACGAGAAGCCCTGCCACTTCGCGGCCAGCGCTGCGGGCGGCCGCTGGCAGCACTCTCCGTCGGGACAACCTGACAGGGCGTGGCGATCCGTTTCCCGTCCCCTAAAAAACTGCGCGTCGTCGAACCGGGCACCGACCGTGATGGCAGCCATACGATCGGGGTCGATATGAGTGCCGCACCAGAAGCTGCCTCCCGCCGTGTCGGTGTACTGGTAATGCATCGAGAACTTGTCTTCCGAATGGAACGCCTGGCGCGCCCCCCACTCCCGGCACAGTCGTTGGCCCTCGATCGCCCCGACCGAGTTCTTTGGCAGCGGGAGCCCGTTGTTCTCGTATGCCTTCCAGGTGGTGCCCAACTCGTCAGAGCGAATGAAATGGACCATGAGCCCGAGGTGCCGGCTCGCCAGGTTGGTGAACCGATGCGCCGCCATCTCGTATGAGACGTAGAAGGCATCACGGAGATCCTCGATGGCCAGGTCGCGCTCGCTTTTGGCAGCCGTGAGGAAATCGACCGCCACCTTCTCCGGCACCAGCACCGCACCCGCGAAGTAGTTTGCCTCGACCTGCTGGCGGAGGAATTCACCAAACGTCGCCGGATCGGAGTGATCAAGGGCGAAGCGCCCCAGAGTCTGCAGCACGACCGACCGGGCCCCGCGAGTCGAAAGCAGATCTCGCTGCGGGACGTAGATACGACGGTTGCGCAGATCGGTGACCGAACGGACCGCAGGCGGCACATCCTGGGCCCGCACCAAGCCGAACCCGAAATGGGCCGTCAGGTTCTGGATATCGCGCTCTGTCAGCGACCCGGCCCCGGCATACCCAACGGCCGCCAAAGCCTCTCCGGCCAGCCGCTCGATCTCTCCGAAGTAGTTGGCGCGGTCGCGCATCTCGGCACGTAGCTCGGAGTTGGCGATCCGCGCCTCTTCGCGGGTGACGATTGTCCGTCCGGGTGCGCCTTGCAACTCGTCGAACAACGCCAAAATGTGTTCGATCGCCACGTCTGGGATTTTGGCAGACGGTTTCAGGTGAGCGAGGCCCAGCGCCGCATACGCCGGATGTTGTTGCGCCCGCTCGAGGCGCACTTCGAGGTCGGCGCGGCGGCTCGGCGCCTCCGACGCCAGCAGCTCGACCGCCGATACATCGAGGGCGGCCGCCAGATCGTTGATCAATCCGATGCGCGGCTCTCGTTTCCCGTTCTCCACCAGTGACAGATACGGGGCGGGGCGGCCCACCTTTTCTCCCAGTTGATCGAGAGTCATCTTGTGGTTACGACGAAAGTATCTGATCCGCTGGCCCAAAACCAGCGGATCTACGCCTCCTGAAGACATCCAAACATCCCCATCTCGATGCTCTAGCATAAGATCGATTGTTCTTACGGGCAACATAACTTGCTCTCGAGGACACGAAGCTCGAAGCTACGAGCAATATCGGGACCGCTGCGAAAGGGCACGGACGTGGCACAAGCCGAGCAGGTAATCGACGAAAAGAGCGTCGCCGCAGCCCAGGAGATGATCCTGACTGCGGAAGCGATCGGCTTCATCACCGACCTGCAACGTCGCTTCAACCACACACGCCAGGACCTCTTGCACCGCCGTCAGAATCGCCAGACGGCCATCGATGCCGGCGAAATGCCCGACTTCGCCCAAGACACTGCCGACATCCGCAATGGTACCTGGACCGTCTCTTCACCCCCGGACGATCTGGCCGACCGCAAAGTGGAGATCACGGGGCCGGTCGATCGCAAGATGATCGTCAATGCGCTCAACAGCGGGGCCCGGGTGTTCATGGCCGACTTCGAAGACGCCTCATCGCCGACGTGGGCCAATGTGATCGAAGGCCAGGCGAATCTCTTCGACGCCGTTCGCCGCCAGATCGACTTCACCTCGCCCGAGGGCAAGGACTACCACTTGAACGATGACGTAGCCACCCTGATGGTGCGGCCCCGCGGCTGGCACCTCGTCGACAGAAACCTGCAGGTGGACGGCGAGCCTGTCTCGGCGTCACTCCTCGACTTCGGGCTGTTCTTCTTCCACAACGCCGCCGAACTGGTCGCAAACGGCTCCGGCCCCTACTTCTACCTGCCGAAGCTGGAGAGCCATCACGAGGCCCGCTTATGGAACGACGTTTTTGTCTTTGCCCAGGAACGTCTCGGCCTGCCGCTCGGCACCGTCAAGGCGACCGTTCTCATCGAAACGATCCTGGCGGCTTTCGAGATGGACGAGATTCTCTACGAGCTGCGCGATCACAGCGCCGGGTTGAACGCGGGCCGCTGGGATTACATCTTTTCGATCATCAAGAAGTTCCGTAACTATCCGGACAAAGTGTTGCCAGACCGCGCTTCGATAACAATGAGCGTGCCGTTCATGTCCGCCTACACCGCATTGCTGGTGAAGACCTGCCACCGCCGGGGCGCCCATGCCATGGGAGGAATGGCCGCGTTCATTCCCAATCGCCGCGACCCGGACGTCACTACGAACGCACTTGCCAAGGTTCGAGCGGACAAGGAACGGGAGGCCAAGATCGGCCACGACGGCACCTGGGTGGCCCACCCGGACCTGATCCCCCTCGCGCTGGAAGTCTTCAACGATCACCTCGGAGAGGCCCCCAATCAGATCGGGCGTCAGCGTGATGACGTGGAAGTCACCGCTGCTGAGTTGATAAACACCACCGTCATCGGCGCCGCCATCACTGAGGCCGGTGTTCGCCAGAACGTCGATGTGGGCATCCAATACCTGGCGGCATGGCTCAGCGGCGATGGTGCCGCCGCGATCTACAACCTGATGGAGGACGCCGCTACAGCTGAAATCAGCCGCTCACAAATCTGGCAGTGGGTCCACAGCGGGGCGGTCACCGACACCGGCCTCACCGTCGATCGCGCCGCAGTCGAGCGTATCGCAGATGAGGAGATGAGTCGGCTCCGCGAAGAGCAAGGCGACGCGGCCTTTGCGGCGGGCCACTTCGAGCTGGCGAGGTCGCTCTTCGAGCGAGTGGCTCTCAGCGACGATTTTGCAGATTTCCTCACACTTCCCGGTTATGAGGTTCTGCCCGGCAGCACCGGTGCAGACAGCCAGGCGGGTGAACCGAAGAATGACGACCAAACACAACAGCCAGCGACCGAGCCAGGGATAGAAACATGACAACAAGCCAGACCATGCAGCAACGCGTCGCCGCCATCCAGGCGGACTGGGACAACAACCCGAGGTGGGACGGGATCACTCGGAGCTATTCGGCGGAAGACGTCGTGAGGTTGCAGGGCTCATTCGTAATTGAACGCTCGCTGGCACGCCGCGGAGCAGAGCGGCTGTGGAGCCTGCTCACTTCGGCCGATTACGTCAAGGCTCTTGGGGCGATGTCGGGCGGCCAGGCCGTCCAGATGGTCAAGGCCGGACTCAAAGCGATCTACTTGTCCGGTTGGCAAGTGGCCGGCGACGCCAATCTGGCTGAGCAGGTTTACCCCGACCAGTCGCTCTACCCGGTCGATTCCGGGCCATCGCTGGTGCGTCGCATCAACAACGCTCTGCAACGCGCCGACCAGATCGAGTTTTCCGAGGGAAGCCATGAGCGCGAGTGGATGGCGCCAATCGTGGCCGATGCCGAAGCCGGATTTGGCGGCGCGCTCAACGCGTTCGAGCTGGCCAAGAACTACATAGCCGCCGGTGCCGCCGGCGTGCACTTCGAGGATCAGCTCGCCTCAGAGAAGAAGTGCGGACACATGGGCGGCAAGGTGCTGGTTCCGACCGCCCAGCACATCAGGACACTGACCGCGGCCAGACTCGCCAGCGACGTCATGGGCGTCCCGACTGTGGTCATGGCCCGGACGGACTCGTTGGCAGCAACGCTCCTCACCACAGACGTTGACGAACGCGACCGTCAGTTCGTGACGGGAGAACGGACCGCCGAGGGCTTCTTCAACGTCCGCAACGGCATGGAGGCGGCGATCGCGCGCGGGCTGGCTTATGCCCCCCACTCCGATCTGATTTGGTGCGAGACAGGTAAGCCGGATCTGGCGGAGGCCGCCCAGTTCGCTGAGGCAATCCACTCCCAGTACCCGGGCAAGATGCTTGCCTACAACTGCTCGCCTTCGTTCAACTGGCGCCAACATCTCGACGACGAGACCATCGCCAAGTTCCAGAAGGAACTCGGCGCGATGGGCTACCGCTTCCAATTCATCACGCTGGCAGGGTTCCATGCCCTCAACGAGCGGATGTTCCAGCTGGCACAGGGATATGCCTCGCGGGGCATGAACGCGTATGTCGAGCTGCAAACCAACGAATTCGCCATGGAGGAGAAGGGCTACACCGCCACTCGTCACCAGCGCGAGGTGGGAGCCGGCTACTTCGACGACGTCGCCACCGTGATCAGCGGCGGTTTGGCCTCCACGCTGGCCTTGGAGGGCTCAACCGAAGAAGAGCAGTTCTAGCGGCGGACGTCCTGTCAGTTTTTGCCAGACCGGGATCGACGGTCAAGGCGGGATCTCTGTAGCTTGCTGGTGATTTGAGTTCCACCGACCGCTATGTGAAGCCCGACGCGGCCGATGGCTCGCTCCATCGGTCGCTGGGAATAGTGGGCGTCCTGACGCTCTCGATCGGTGCGATGATCGGCTCCGGGATCTTCGTGCTCCCCAGCCTCGCCTTCAAGATCACGGGCCCGGCGGTGATCCTTGCCTATGTGATCGCCGGGATCGTCGTCCTCCCTGCAGTCTTCTCGAAAGCAGAGATGGCCACTGCAATGCCGTCCGCCGGCGGCACGTACCTATTCATCGACCGCGCCATGGGACCGATGTTGGGAACGATCGCCGGCTTTGGCGTGTGGTTCTCGCTCACGTTCAAGGCCGCCTTCGCCCTTGTCGGGCTGAGCGCATACCTGTCACTCTTCTTCACCGCTGATGCGAGGCTCGTCGGTCTCGTGATCACCGCCGTCTTGATCGCCCTCAACCTCGTGGGTGTCAAGCAGTCGACTGCGTTCCAGACGGTTCTGGTGACCGGGGTCCTAATCGTGCTGGCCGTTTTTGTCGGCACCGGGGTGCCGCAAGTCGACACGGCAGCTTTCGAGCCGTTTTTGACTCAAGGCAACAAAGCACTGTTCTCCGCAGCTGCGGTGGTCTTCATCTCATACGCCGGAGTGACCAAGATCGCGTCCATCGCCGAAGAGGTCCGCGATCCGCAACGGAACATCCCGCGCGGCATGTTCCTATCGATCGGACTGATGATCCTGCTGTATCCGGCAATCGTCGCCATCATGGTGGGCGTTACTCCGGCCGCCGACCTGGCCGCCACGACAACACCGGTGGCGACTGCGGCGAAACAATTCCTCGGCGACAACGGTGAGTTTCTCGTTTCCGCAACCGCGGTCGTTGCGCTTATCTCGATGGGCAACGCCGGGCTCGTCGCTTCGGCTCGCTACCCCTTTGCCATGAGTCGCAATCAGTTGGCTCCGGCCTACCTCAGCCGTCTCAGCAAGTCAGGGGCCCCGACCGGAGCAATCATTACCACAGGTGCCGTAATCGGCTTGCTGGTGGCGTTCGTTCCCTTGCTCGAGATAGCGAAACTGGCGTCGGCTTTCCAGTTGCTGGTATTCGCCTTGAATAATCTGGCGCTGATCGCATTCCGCGAAAGCAGCCCCGCCTGGTATCGACCAACGTTCCGATCGCCCGCCTACCCCTACGTCCAGATCTTCGGAATCCTCGCCTGTCTCGGCCTGCTCACCCAGATTGGGCTCATCCCGACGATCGGCGCGATCGGCTTCATTGCTGCCGGCATTCTGTGGTATCGGAGTTTCGGGCAAGCACGGGCGTCACGCGAGTCGGCTGCCCGCGACGCGTTGCGTAACCGGGCTCAGGACCGGTATGTCACCGACACCGAGGCGGCAATCGCTTCCCAGGGCCTGGCTCACGTCCTCGTTGTGCTGCGTCGTCCGGCAAGGCTGCAGCGGCAACAGAACCTCGTGCGGCTCGCCCTCCACCTCGCCGCCGCCCCCGGCGGGCGGCTCCACGTGATGCATTTCGACGATCAGCTCGGAGTCGATGTCCCCTCGAAGGCGCAGATCGCAGCGGCGGCGGGACGCGGCCTCGAGGTCACAGTCGAATACGACCCGGACGGTGACCGCCGCGGGAAAGTCCACCTGTACGCCGAGCAGAACCACGTTGACCTTGTGCTTGCCGATCTGCCACAGGAGATGAACGCAACGCGGCACATAGTGCGTGACTGGCGCTGGCTACAGGAGCACCTGCCAAGCGACTCAGCATTCATCCGCAACCGGCACATCGATGACATCAGCATGATTGCCGTGATGGGAACCGGAGGCCCTTACGACCCACTCAAACTGATGATCGCGTCTCGGATCGCCAAGGGTGAGGGAGCCGGACTGCGATTGATCCACGTCGCCCAGGGGACAGCCTCCGAAGAACAGATAACAGACATACATGACTATCACGAGCGCCTCATCTCGACCCTCGACGTTCCGGTCGAGTCGCAAGTCGAGGCCGCCGACAACCTCGTGGCTACGCTCAGCAGGCTGTCACGGGGCGCCAACCTGGTGGTCCTCGGTGCCCCGTCGCACCGATTCCATGTCGTTACCGACCTGGCGGACCGCATCGCCGAAGGTCTCGATTGTCCGTCTCTGTTGGTCCATACACCAATCCACGAGCAAATGACTCTCCGGCGCCGGGTCATCGAACGATTCATCTCCTGAATCGCTAGCCGACCCAACTCTCGAGACGAGATCGCAGCCTCGTTCCGTGCCCGTTGGCAATTGTCAGATGGAGGTTGTGATTCCGCTGGAGAAAGGCGAGCTGGCGGGCCGAGATCCGATCGCACACATAGTCCCAGTGCAGCGCAACATGGTCGCCGGGGACCACGGCCGCGGCGCGCGGATCGATCGAGACACTTACCAACTCAACCCGTTCGCCGCCGAGGTGCAGACGGGCTCCGTCCCAGGCCAGCGGCGCGGAGCTTGCCAGCACGCGGCCGTCGCCGGCATTTTCGAGCACTCGACCCCACCGGATACGACAGCGGTCGAGCACGTGGAGAGCCTGGTCGACTACTCCAGACCGCAGCAGCCCGACCCACGGATACACACAGAAGACGTGGAACGCGTGGTTGGGCACGCCGCCGCAGTTGAGGGCATCGCCGACCTTGTCCCAGTCCCACCCGGCCCGGGATCGAAAACGATCATCGCTGGAGTTTCCCCACGTCAGTAGGTCGACCTGGCCGAGCAAATGGTTACCGATCCAGTACGCCTCGACGACCGTGGCGTCGAGTGGATCGTGACCAGTGGCCCGCGCGATCAGCTGCAGATACGGCCAAGCTCCGGCGAACGCCGCGGTCGCTTCCCGCAACTCCCCGCTTGCTTCATCTCCGGCGGCAATGAGCTCTCCCAACACAGCCGTGTCGACGGGACCGCAGTAGCCAAGCGAGTTGGGCGGATAGGCGAACCGCGTGAACAGAGCGGGGCCGGAGGTCACTGCGGGCCGGCAAGGACAGGGCGGCGTCTGGCCGCAAACATTGCCACGACCACGCCTCCGGCCACCAGGCCAAGCCCGTTTACCGATGGCACCATGACGCCTTCGGCACCCAGTCGCAGCAGCGCCGTTATGAGCGCACCGCCCACGAGCACCGCCGTAACATCAACTGCCTGAGCTCGCGCCAGGGCCGCATACCAACCGGCGACATAAATGGCGAGGACAAGCCCGGTGAGCAGGATCCACATGAGGTGGCGACCCGAGACGGCGGCCAGCTGGCCAAACGAGCCGCGGGCGATTCCGTAGCCGACGAGTAGCGTCGCCCCACCCGCCATCCGGGCAACCCCCACGGTGAGCGGCGTCACATCGGCGAGCAACCGCTTAGCAATGATCACCTCGACAGACCAGAAAAGGGTGGCGGCGAGCATCATCCGCTCCCCGGAGCCGAAACTGAGTTGGTCAAGGCCTCCAACCAGGGCGGCCTGCCCCAATACGAGGAGTACGACGGCGATCAGGTGGGCCCAGCTGATGCGCTCCCGCAGGAAGATCGCCGCCAGCACGACTACCCAAATCACGAGAGTCTTGTGAATGAACGCCGCTTGGGCGGATGACACGCGCGAGAAACCTTCGAAGAACAGGACGAACGGAATGCTACCGCCGAGCACGGCAACCAGGGCGAGCCCCACCCACTGCCCGAAACGTTGCGGTTTGGCGAACCCGGCTCCTGATCGGTGACGTCCGGCGACCGCCGCCGCGGCCACAAGCACACCCGCCGCCACCAAGTTCTTGAGCGTGGTGTAGGTCGTAGCGTCTGCCACCTCCGACCAGGCACGCACCCCGTAGCCGTTGACGAACACGGCGACCCCGCTCACCACCGCAGTCATGGCGGCGATCAACAGCCCGGCTCGTCGCCGGCCGGTCCCGGGACTGGCTCCGTCGCGCATGGCACCTCCAGAAAACACGTCCTGAGGTCAGGTGTAGCGGTCTGCCGGCGGCGATTGCAGAGTCCAAAGACTCTCCCGCGGCCGCCAGCCGCCAGAGATACTGGCGCCGATGGCTGCTCGGACATTTCCATGACGGGTCGAGTCGTGCAGCGAAGGGACTTTGGGATTCTCTTCGAGACGCTGATCGAGAATGGCTACTCCCTGATCGGCCCGACCATTCGTGACCAGGCGATCGTGTACGGCGAGGTGACGACCGTCGACGAACTGCCGATCGGCTGGACGGACGACCAGGACGCCGGCACTTACCGGATCCGGCACCGCCAGGACGACGCACTCTTTGGTTACGTTGTCGGCCCGCATTCATGGAAGAAGTTCCTATTTCCTCCGGAGTCCGTCTTGTTCCGGATTGGCAAAGTGGGCGACGCGCTGACGTTCAGCGAACCAGAGCGGCCGACCCAACGGCGCGCCTTCATCGGGGTACGGGCGTGTGAGCTGGCCGCCATCGCCATCCAGGACAACGTATTCCTTGGTTCCGGATACGTCGACCGCACCTACGAGAACAATCGAGACGGCACCTTCACCGTGGCCGTCAACTGCGCCGTCGCCGGGGGAACGTGCTTCTGCGTTTCCATGGCCACCGGACCGGAGTGCACCTCGGGCTACGACCTCGTCGTCACCGAGGTAATCGACAACGAGCGCCATGAGTTTGTTGTCGCCGCCGGCAGCACCCTCGGTGAACAGGTATTGGCTGCCCTCCCCGGCCGGACGCTCGAAGATCAAGACCGCACTCGGGTGGCTGCGATCGTTGCCGGCACGACCGCCAACATGGGACGCAGTGTCGATACAACAGGCATCAAGGAGATGCTCTATGCCAGCCGGGAGAGCCCGCGATGGGCTGAAGTTGCCGAAGTCTGCCTTGCTTGCACTAACTGCACATTGGTCTGCCCGACGTGCTTCTGCTCGACGATCGAAGACGGCGCCGATCTGGACGGGAGCGCGGCTACCCGGAGCCGGCGCTGGGACTCATGCTTCGCACTCGATTTCTCGAGGTTGCACGGGGCACCCGTTCGGTCTTCGACAAGATCGAGGTACCGCCAATGGATGACCCACAAACTGGCCGGATGGTACGACCAGTTTGGTTCGTCGGGCTGCGTCGGTTGCGGGCGCTGCATCACATGGTGCCCCGTCGGCATTGACATCACTGAAGAACTGGTTGCGCTCAAGGCGAATTCGGAGGTTGTTGTATGAAGTTGGACACGTTGCTGGCAGGGCGCCATTTGCTGGCTGATCTCAGCGCCAACGAGATCGAGTTTCTCGAGTCGGTTGCTTCCGAGGTGCATTTCGCCAGGGGGGACGTCCTGTTCGAGGAGGACGCCGTAGCCGACACGTTCTACATCCTCCAGGAAGGAACGGTGGGCCTCCAGCTGACTACGCCCGGTGAACCGCCGATGGTCATCCAGACGCTTGGCAGCGGGGATCTACTCGGCGTGAGCTGGGCCCTTCCCCCATATAGATGGAGTTGGCAGGCCACGGCAGTCACCGATACGGCACTGATCGCGTTCGACGCGGAAAAAGTGCGCCAACGGTGCGAGGTCGACGGCAGGCTGGCCCACCAAATCCTGCGGCTGGTCGCCCGGGAGGCGATTCGCCGGCTCAACGCCGCCCGAACCCAACTACTCGATCTCTACCACACAGGAGATAGATGACGCCAAGCCTCACGTCCGCGTCCGTGCGGCCCGTCGAAGCGATGCTGCCCCGCCCGTTTCGGGTGATTGATCATCATCAGGAGACGTCGGACACGACCACGGTGATCCTCGAACCGGCGAACGGTTTGGGACTCGACTTCGCTCCCGGACAATTCACGATGTTCTACGTCTTTGGCATCGGCGAGGTGCCGATCTCAATTGCCGGCGGCCACGGCGCCACTCTCATCCACACCGTCCGAGCAGTCGGCGCCGTGACCGCGGCAATATGTGCTCTCGGGGTGGGAGACGTGGTTGGCATCCGCGGGCCGTATGGCACCCCATGGCCGCTCGAGCAGGCTGAAGGCAGAGACCTGGTCATCGCCGCCGGAGGCATCGGCCTGGCGCCATTGCGGGCCGCATTTCAATACGCGCTCGAGAACCGGGAGCACTTCGGTCACGTCTCCCTGATCTACGGCACACGCTCGCCGGCTGAGCTCCTATATGAAGAAGAGCTGCGCGAGTGGCGGAGCCGTTTCGAGGTCGAGGTCGAGGTGACCGTCGATCGTACGGCTGAAGGCTGGCACGGCGACGTTGGCCTCGTCACCAACCTGTTGCCCCGCATCGTTTACGACCCAGACAACACGATGGCATTGGTGTGCGGCCCGGAAATAATGATGAAGGTCGTGGCGCGGGAATTGGGGAGCCGGGGCGTTCGACCGGAGGACGTCTACGTAAGTCTCGAACGCAACATGAAGTGTGCGATCGGCTTCTGCGGACACTGCCAGTACGGGCCCGACTTCGTCTGCACAGACGGTCCCGTCGTTCCATATGGGCGGGTGCGGGATCGAATGAGGGTGGCCGAAGTATGAGCGATCGTCCCAAACTCGCCGTCTGGAAATTCGCTTCTTGCGACGGATGCCAGCTCAGCCTTCTCGACTGCGAAGACGAGCTCCTCGACATCGTCGGCGCCGTCGACATCGCCTATTTCCCGGAGGCGACACGCGATGAGATCGAGGGCCCGTACGATCTATCACTGGTCGAAGGGTCGGTCACGACAGCTCACGACGCAGCCCGCATCCACGAGGTCAGGCAAGTCTCGAAGACCTTGGTGACCATCGGGGCCTGCGCCACGGCGGGCGGCATCCAATCACTGAAGAACTGGGCGAACGTCGATGACTTCATCTCGATTGTGTACGCAGAGCCCGACTACATCGAGAGCCTCGACACGTCGACTCCAATAGCGGACCACATCGACGTTGACTTCGAGCTGCGCGGCTGTCCGATAGCCAAGACTCAACTACTCGAGGTAATTGCCGCCTTCCTGCAACGACGAGCCCCCAATATCCCCAGCCACAGCGTCTGCGTCGAATGCAAGCTGCGCGGCACCGCCTGCGTCATGGTCGCCCAGCAGTTGCCGTGCCTCGGTCCAGTGACCCACGCCGGGTGTGGCGCCATCTGCCCCGCGTACAACCGAGGTTGCTACGGGTGTTTCGGGCCGGCCGAGTCGGCCAACGTGACATCGCTCGCCTCGTGGTGGCTGAAGCTGGGGATACCCGAAGATGACCTGGTCCGGTCGTTACGAACGTTCAACGGTTACGCCCCCCAATTCAGGGAGGTGAGCGAAACATATGGGCAGTGAACGAGAAATCGCCGTCGACTATCTCGCTCGGGTCGAGGGCGAAGGGGCTATGTACCTCAGATTGCGTGGCGACGAGGTTCTCGACCTCAAGTTCAAGATCTTCGAGCCACCGAGGTTCTTCGAGGCCTTCCTGCGGGGTCGCAAGTTCTGGGAGGTACCAGACATCACCGCCCGCATCTGCGGGATCTGCCCGATCGCTTATCAAACCAGTTCGTGCAACGCCATGGAGCACGCCGCCGGAGTGGACCTCGACGGCCAGCTACGGGCGTTGCGCCGACTGATCTACTGCGGAGAATGGATTGAAAGCCACGGCCTTCACATCTTCTTCCTCCACGCCCCGGACTTCCTCGGTTACCAGAGCGCCATCGATATGGCCGGTGATCACCTCGAACAGGTCCAGACTGGGCTCCGGCTCAAAAAGATGGGCAACACGTTGATGACACTTCTGGGCGGACGTGAGATCCACCCCGTAAACATCCGTGTTGGCGGCTTCTATCGGGTCCCGACCAAGGCAGCGCTCCAAGACCTAGTGCCGGAACTCGAGTGGGCACTGGGTGCCGCGATCGATACCACTCGCTGGGTGGCTGGGCTCGACTTCCCGGAGTTCGAACGGGACTACGAGTTCGTGGCACTGCGGCATCCCGACGAGTACGCGATCGCCTCCGGCCGCATAGCCTCCAATCGGGGGCTGGACATCGCAGTCGAAGAATGGCCGGAGCACTTTGAAGAGTCCCATGTGGAATGGTCGAACGCGCTGCATGCCAGGCTGAAGACGGGCGGGTCCTATCACGTTGGGCCGATGGCCCGCTACAGCCTCAACTCCGAGCAGCTGACCCCGGCCGCCCGCCGGGCGGCGGCCGACGCCGGCCTCGGCGCACAATGCACCAACCCGTTCCAGAGCATCATCGTCCGTGCCGTAGAGCTGGTCTTCGCTTGCGAAGAGACCCTCCGACTGATTGGCCAATACGAGCCGCCCCCGGCGCCCTATGTAGAGGTAGCCCCCGAAGGCAACACCGGTCACGGCGCATCGGAGGCTCCTCGCGGCATCCTCTATCACCGCTACTCGGTCGATGACGACGGTCTCATCACCGACGCCCAAATCGTGCCTCCGACTTCGCAAAACCAGTTGAGCATCGAGGAAGACCTCCGCAGTTATGTAGTCGGCCGCGCCCACCTGCCAGACGACGATCTGCAGTGGCAGCTGGAGCAGGCCATCCGCAACTACGACCCGTGCATCTCGTGCGCCACCCACTTCCTCGACCTGACCGTGGATCGGGAGTAGACGCGCCATGAAGCGGCTCGTGATCGGTCTCGGCAACCCGTTTCGCGGTGACGATGCCGCCGGCCTCGAGGTCGCCGGTCGAGTTCGTTCCTCACCGGCCATCCAGAACATGACCGGCAGCTATGAGTTGATCGATCTGTGGTCCGGCTCCGATGAAGTCATCATCGTCGACGCCACCCACTCCAACTCGCCGGCCGGCACCATCCACCGATTCGACCCGCGGCGGCGACCGCTACCTGCAGGCACCTTCGCTTCCACCCATGCCATCGGTGTCGCCGAGACCATCGAGTTGGCCCGCCGGCTGGACCGCCTTCCGGACCAGCTGTCGGTATACGGGATCGAAGCAGGCAGTTTTGCTCGCGGGACCGACATTTCGCCGGCCGTGGCCCACGCTATCGAACTGGTGGCGGAGGAAATCGACGATGCATGAGAGCCGGCTAATCGCAGACCTGGTGAATCGAGCCGAGATCGAGGCCGCCGGCCGGCCGGAGGCGATCACGGGACTCAGGCTGCGCCTCGGAGCCCTTTGTGGAGTCCCACCCGAGGCGCTGCGACGCGGGATGGGACAACATGCCCTGGACCGATGGGGCCACGTGCCCGCCATCGTGATTGACGAGTCGGTCGACCCTGTGGCGCCCAGCGCTCGCGGAGTGGTGCTGGTATCGATCAAAGTGGAGCCCTAGCTGTGTGCGTAGCCATTCCTGGTCGGATCGTTTGGATCGGCGAGTCCGGCGACGCTTCGACCCCGGCTCGGATCGAAACTGGGGACACCGTACGCGACGTCGACCTGGTGATGGTCACCGGTGCCACTGTCGGCGATTACGTCATCACCCATTCCGGGTATGCAATCAAAGTGATTCCAGCCGCCACCGCTCGGGGCACTCTGCAGCTTCTCGGCATCGATCAGCAGCACCCGATCGCAGACGAGAACCGGCTGCCGGCTCGCTAAGATCCGGTGTCGTGAGCTTCCACAAGACCACCAGCACTGTTCGGCGCGTCCTCGTTCTCGGCGCCGCCACAGCGCTGTTCGCCACGGCGCTTGCGGGCAACGCTCTCGGCCACCCGGAGGACGGTGAACGCGCCGCCGCTAAGGGTGCCGAGGTTCTCGTGACCGAGGCCGACAGACAGTTCTTCCGGATCAACGCCATCGAGCGAGCGGCCATGCAGGCAAGCCTGGTACCGGTCAGCAACGTGCCATGCTCTGGCGGCGACGCTGCGGGTTACTCGTGTGAAGGCGTTGACCTCGCCTCCTTCCTACCCCTGTCGATACTCGGTGGCGGAGACGGCAACGATCTGTGGGGATGGACGGACCCTGCCACCGGTCGAGACTACGCGCTGATGGGGCGGAGCGCAGGAACGACGTTCGTGGAAATCACCAATCCGCTCAATCCCCAGGTGATCGGAACGCTCCCCGCTCACAGTGTCTCGTCGCCATGGCGAGACATCAAGGTGTACGACTCCCACGCGTTCATCGTCTCCGAGGGCGCGACGAGCGGGCTCCAGGTGTTCGATCTTCGGACGATGGCGACCCAGGCGCAACGGCCGCACGTCTTTGAGGAGACGGCCTGGCTTGGCTCGTTCTCGACGGCCCACAACATCGCGATCAACGAAGAGACAGGGTTCGCCTACGTCGTCGGCGCCAACACGTGCTCGGGCGGGCTCCACATGATCGACGTCAGCTCACCGGCCAGTCCAAGCTCCGCAGGCTGTTTTTCGGCAGACGGATACACCCACGACGTGCAATGTGTCATCTACCGCGGGCCGGACCCGGACCATCAGGGCGCCGAGGTCTGCATGGCGTCCAACGAGGACACTCTCACCATCGTCGACGTCACCGACAAGACGAACCCGGTCCAGGTCTCACGCACCGGCTACGCCGGTTCGGGCTACGTACACCAGGGATGGCTCACTGATGATCACGAGTTCCTCCTCGCTGACGACGAAGTCGACGAGCTTTCAGCCGGCGGCAATACCCGGACTTATGTATGGGACCTGGCCGACCTCGACAATCCCACCATGGCGTTCGTCCACAGCGGAACGACGCCCGCGATCGATCACAACCAATACATCAGAGACGATCGCAGCTACCAGGCCGACTACACAGCCGGGCTCCGCATCGTCAACACCGATCGGTTGGCGCTCGACGTAATGAAGGAGCTGGCCTATTTCGACACCCACCCGGAGGGAAATGGCCCCCAATTCGACGGAGCCTGGAGCACTTATCCTTTCTACCGCGCCAACATCGTGGCCGTCTCGACCATTGATCGCGGGCTGTTCATTCTCGGATATGCCGGCGAGGGCGGCTCGCTCCACGTCGCCGACCTGGATCGAAGAGCTGTCGTGAAGGACGCCAACAAATGGCGTGCCATAGGCAAAGTTGGAGTCCACGACGAAGACGGAAACCCCGTTGCCGGTGCCGTCGTCACCATGCGCTGGGCCAACGGCAAGGTGAAGACCTGCACCACCGGCCCACTCGGGCGATGCAAGACGGCGATCATCCGCTACAACTCGACCGATCGCGTCGGGTTCAGGATCCTTGACATCGAAGCCGGCGACATGACCTACGCCTCGTGGCTCAACGAGGACGCCGAGGGCGACAGCAACGGATTCCGTAAGACCGTCTGGCGGCCGTCGAACTAGTCGGGCGGTGGAGGTCCTACACCAGCTGGCTCAGTCGAGCAGTTGCCTCGTCGTCGGCGTAGGAATCGACCGGGGCATCCGGAAGCTCTCTTTCGAAAAAGGCACGATTGGCGGCGGCGTACATTTCGAGCACCCGGCGTCGTTCTCGATCCGTGAAGAGTTGCGGCGGAGGGTACCGAGAAGCGGGAAAGGTCCTGCGCAGAAACTTCCGTGTAGCTCGCAGCTGCTCGGTCCCTTCGAGCAACGGGTTGATTGCCAGCGCGGCGACCAAGGCGGGAGCGGTGTAGCTCGGATTGGCGCGGCGCTTGTTGAGCACGGTGAGGTCGAGGTCGAGGTCGAATGGCCGCAGCAGGTCGGCGACAAACCGAGCCGGCCCCGCCGCGACCGCCTCGAAGGGGCGGACGCGAACAGTCACAACGGCGTCGATCCGGCGCAGACGATCCGCGAGGTCCTGATACTGGATGAAGGTGTCTGCGGTGGCTCGGGCTGCAAAGTCTGCAAAGTCATGCACTTCGCCGTCGTGAATTCGCTGCATGTACTGCGACTCGATCAGCGTGTCTTGTCTGCGGACGTACAGAACGAGGTGGGTACGAGTCGGCTCCAGCGCTTCCAGCACGTGACCGAGCGCCGCCACGGCCCGAGGCCGATAGACGGCGCCAAAGTCTGGAGCCTCGGAGCCCACGAGCGTTTCGTTGGACATCAGGAGGTGACGGAGCGAGTCACCGCTCGAACTGGCAACTTCGGCACATCGCCTGGCCGCAAGGGCCCGAAGCTCGTCAGTAAACGCCGCTGCCAAGTCAGGCCGATGTACGCCGAACGCAGGCATCTGCGGGCGCAGCTCGGGAACCGGAGCGGTCGGATCCCGAAACGCCCGCCAGCCATGTAGCGCCGGCAAAAGGGACATCTCCCCGCGATCGACGTAGGCGACGCCCTGGGCGGCCAGCTGACTGCGCAGCGTCTTCAGCGAACGCTGGATCAGCGTCGTCGCCGTCTTGTGCACTCCGATGTGGAGCGTGATCTCATTGGCCAGCACGTCATTACCCGGGTTGTCGCCGCGTTCGGGCAGCAGCTTAAGGGAGGGGCTTCAGCGGGCGGCGAACCGACCCGGCATCTCGACAACCGTGCCGCCCCTCTCTGCCGTTTTGAGCAGATCCAGAGCAGCACCGACAACCGCACGGTGTCGGTCCGGTTTGCCGGCAGGCCCCATCGGCCGACCCATCGGGTGGTGAGTGATCAGCGTGCGCGGCAGCTTCATGTCCTCGGCAACATGCCGGAAAGACGAAACGTACACGGCAACCGTCGGTATACCCGAATCTTCAACTGCCCGCGCGACGTGCCCGACCGACACGTGGCAGACGGGTCATACGGGCACGAGCAGCAGCACATCGATGGCGGTGCTGTGCAGCATCTCGACCCACTGCGGCAGAACATCGCGGCGCAGCCGACCTTGCGACACCGCGCCTGGGAACGAGTAGAGCATGTCGGCAAGCTCACCGATCCGGCCGGCAGCGTCCTCGGCGAGCAGAGCGTCGCGGGGAAACGTGACATTGAAGTCCTTGACGGCGCTGCGAATGTCGTAGCCGCCGTGACGGAGCCGCAGATCGTCCTCGGGGACTTCCTTGGGAATCGACGACAGCACGGGCGGCGCCTTCATGAACTCGCCAATTCGCTCCTCAGCCTCCTGCTGAGTCATGTCCTTCACTCCGAAGGGCTCGGGGTCGTCACCTGTGACGAAGTGCCCCGAAGATGTCATCAGGCCGACGCGGCTCTCGTCTAGCGGCTTGCGGAGCGGCGTAAACGGGCCCTCCTCGTAGACAAAAGCTCGAGCGGCCCCAGATGCCGGTGTGTACCCGGTGCGGTGCCACCTAACCAACAGATCGTGAAGCTCGTCGACTTCTCCTGAATCCAAGGAGGTGCCAACGGCTTCGAGGATCTGTCGGATCGCCTCAGCAGCCACCGGAGGCTCGAGTTTCTTGAGGAACTTGAAGCTCATATCCGACCGGGAGCCGTATGAGAACGAGTTCTTGAACTCTTCCAACGTTTCGGCTGCGGCCTGGTCGGCGGGATCGACCATCAAACCCTGGAGTGCGACTGCACCATGATGCACGCGTCGATGAGGTACTCGAAGCCATTGGCTTCGATGTAGGCACGCACTTCCGGAGAGGACGATCCCGGCTGCATCCATACGAGATTGAGGCCGAGCTCCTTCGCCTCGGCGAGCACCTCTAGCGACACCCGAGGAGGCACGACGAAGTTGACGATGGTCGGAGCCTCCGGCAGATCCTTCAACCCCCCATAAGCTTCGTCCCCGTCGACCGAATCACGATGCGGGTTCACCGGGTACACGGTGAAGCCCTTGCGCTTGAGATCCCGATAGATGATCGACCCGTATTTGCCGGGATCGTCATTGGCGCCGACGACCGCAATGGTCGACTGCGGGTCAAGAAGTGCTGCAGATACGGGGTCCATGTTCCTCGATTTTCGATTCGCCGCCGCCGGACGCTAGCCGCCCGGTCTCCGGACAACTGTACCGAGTGTCCTGACCAGGATCGATAGATCGCGCCTGACCGACCGCGTCGCTACGTATGTGGCGTCAAGGCTGGAACGCTCGTCAAGGCTGATTTCATCCCGTCCTGAGACCTGCGCTAGTCCTGTCACGCCGGGCTTCACTGTGAATCGAGGGTGATCGACGCCGACCAATCTCGCTTCACTCGCCACCAAGGGCCGTGGCCCGACAAGAGACATGGTCCCGCGTAAGACGTTCCACAGATTGGGCAACTCATCGAGCGACATGGCGCGTAGGTACCGGCCGGAGCGGGTGATGCGCGGGTCGTGGTCTATCCGCAGCACCGCACTGTGCTCGTCGCGCCGGTCGTTCTCGAGCTGGCGGATGTGTGCGGCGAACACCTCCTCGCCGTGGTCTGCTCGCATTGTCCGTAGTTTCAGCATGGCAAATGGACGGCCCCCAACACCGACACGCTCTTGCCGAAAAAAGGCCGGGCCGGGCGATTCGAGTTTCACAACGATGGCGGCAACCACCAGTACCGGTAACGTCAGCACCAACAGCGCGATCGACCCACCGATGTCCATGGACCGCTTAGCCATCTCGTACCCGCGCCCCTCAGGCGATGCCGTCGCAACCGTTCCCCCAACGAGCGCCGCCAGCGCAACTATCTCGCCAACCAGGAATGCAATCGCAACACGTTGGACAGGATCGCCTCCAGTCATTGCGAGGCTCGCCCCGGCAGCGCCGGCTCCCGCCAGCCAGGCGATCCCAAGCCGAACCGGCTGGCTGCGTGCCACTAGGACTTGGCCGACGAACAGCCCGGCGCCGGCGAGGACAACCCCCGTCGCTACGAGGGCGGCGACCGACGCAGATGGACGGAACCCATCGCCGAAAGCCAATGCGACGAGGGGCGGTCCGAGAAGCCCCCCGGCCATGGCGCCAACACCGGCGAGCAGAACGGCGGCGAGGCCGATACCCCGGGCCCAGGCACGCAGTTCCTGCCGCTCGCCCCTGGCAGCCATCTCCGTAAAGGGCGGCAGCACCCGAGCCAGCAAGTTGTATCCGAACACGAGCGGAGCTCTCTGGAGCGTGAAGGTGGCGAAGGCAACGCTGACGGCTGCCTCGCCCGCTCCGAGAGCCGCCACGAAGAGCGGCCCGGCCAGCAAGAGAACCTGGGATACGGCGGACGCCAGAACCAACCCCGTCAGCAAACCGTGCTCTCCCATGGCGGCGGCCTGCTCAGGTGCCACGGCGCCGCGGTCCGTCGCTACCGGCTTGTGCGGCCTCCACAGAACGATGACCAATGGCCCGAGAATCAAGCCCAGAGCAAAGCCCGAGGCAGTCGGACGCACGGCCAACACGCCGCCGGCAACCGCCAGGCGAACCAAAGAAGCAGCGCCGCTGGATATTCCGTAGGACCGAAAGCGCCGTCGCCCCGCCAGGAACCCTCGACCAATGACGAATATCGTGTGGGTGACGATTGTCGCCGCGGTGAAGACCACAAACCGAGTGTCGCCGCGCAGGAGCGACTCGACGCCAATCCAGGCGTAACCAACGGCCACGACCAGTGTCGCCATCACCAAGCCCCACACCTGTCGAGGAATGGCAACGGCCGCTCTGTCAAGGGTGAGCCGCCGGATGATCAACTGCTCCACAGGCAACAAGACCACGATGAACACCAGAAAGTGGATCGTCAGCAGCACAGATACCGGAGCGAAAGCTTCAGCTCCCAAAGATTGACCACCGAGGAACTGATAGGCGTAGGCGCCGACTCCGGCGACCAGGCTGCCGCCAAGGATGAACCCGGTGCCGTCCTCTGTCAGGTGAGCAAAGCGAGTCCGGGTGGCCGACACCGCCGGCACATCGTCGCCGGCTCTCGGCGGCTTTCGAGAGGGCGGGGCCGGTTGACCGATCGAATCATGGGGTGGCGTGTCGATTGTAGGCAGCCTAGTTTCGGGATCCGTGATGCCGTGCCGGCCGTGTCGGGGGCCCTACTGGTGGTCGGGGACCCGTGAGCTGAATCGCTGGAAATAGGTCTCGGGCGGGTCCGGACGCATCGTATCGCGCAGATCTATCGTTATCTGCGTCAGATCGAGATCGTCCTGATCGAGCGGGTCGACCCACTCTGTCTGGCCGGAGGCCCCCGGCTGCGGGCCCGCTTCTGAATCAGCGATGTGCCCGACTGAGGCTCGCCCGACGTATTTCTGCGGCACCGTCGGGGTGTCGCTGCCGTCCTTGGCGCTCGCAGCGCTTTGTCTCTGCTCGGCCGGATCCGGGGCACCCTGCGGGGCGAAATGCCGGGCCTTTCCCGTTGCGCGTCCGGTCCCTGCGTTGTGGGCACCCGGATTGATCTGCTTGCTCGGCCGCATCGTCACCCCCACCTGCTGCCGCCATCGTAGCGACCAGCCGACCGGTCTGATAGCTGCCTCTGAAAGTGACTAGTCTCCCCGGACCATGGGGAAATAGTGCGCAGCATTCCTCGAGCACTACCGATGAGTATGGATGGGAAAGAAGGGCGGATCCTCGTCACACAGCCTTCGCCGGGGACTCGTCGCAGTTTCTGTGGCCGGAGGCATAGGCATGATGCTTGTCGCGTTCGCGCTTGCTTTCTCCAACGCGACCTCTGCCCGCGAGATCGCCGAAAGCTCTCAAGAACTGCAGTGGGCCAACGCCGCCGCCGGCGCGTCGGCGGTTAGCCGAGCAGCTATCAACCAGGCCTTGGTATTCACGGTCGACGTCCGGTTGGGTGTCGCTGCCGTCGATGCGGCCGAACAGGCCAGAGCGGAGGCCGAAATAAGCCTCGAAGCGCTCGAGAGCTACGTCGGCCAGGCTCCTGACCAGGGGCGCAAGGAGGTTGGGGACGTCGAGCAACTGATTGTCCTCGGCCGGACGGCTTTGAGCCAGATGGCGCGCGGTGACATTCGTGATGCAGATGCCACGCTGACACGTGACTTTGAACCGGCGTACGGCGAAGCGAGCGAGTCGCTTCGCCTCCAGCAAGAGATTCAGGCAGCCCGCATCAACAGCGCTTCGTCTAGCGCGGG
>Ga0224512_10001394_pt1 | contig 23300 bp, 17 predicted proteins | sample SF_May12_sed_USG_4_FD_169103 | JGI IMG/M metagenome (GOLD analysis project Ga0224512, IMG submission 169103) | Sediment microbial communities from San Francisco Bay, California, United States - SF_May12_sed_USGS_13 | ecosystem: Environmental > Aquatic > Marine > Sediment | place: USA... | reverse complement strand
GCGACTTCGATGTCTTGCAGCTGTAGCTCCGTGCCTGCCGCATCGCGCGGGGCTTTGCTCGTATCCATAGCGAGGTATTCCGTAGCCGCCGCCTCGCTTGGCACGCCCGCGGCGAGGCCGCCGCCGGCTGTCGCGGTCTTCATGATGATCTCGCCGCTGTGGCTGCTGCCAATGGCGCCGATGGCGTCTGGGTCCGTATACGGCAAGCCGCGCGCGTGATCGACGATCGCGAGATGATCGTCGGAATCCAGCGCCGGTACCGAGCGCAGCGTGCGGTTCCCGCCGCTGACGGTATCGTCCAGGAGCTCGGCTTGGGCGATCTCGTTATAAAAACCGGGCACCTCGTTGCGATAGCTCACGAATGCAGCGACGTAGCCGCGCTCGACGAGGCGCGTCATGAGCGTCTCAGTGCGGTCCATGTATTCGTCGATCTTGCCGATGCCGTCACTCCCCTGGCCGGAGCCGATCAGAATCATCGGAAACGGACCGTCGCCTTCGGGCTTGCGCACGCCGATCGGCACGTAGATCTCATCGCGCGTCAGCACGAGATGCAGTTCCCAGGGTGTGCCCGTGCGCGGCGTCGTTCGGTGCACCGAGATATACGGATGGGCGGATTGCCCGATTGCAGCGGTCTGCGCCTGGGTGCTGGCGCTCGAGAAGGCCGTCACGGCAACCCAGACAGCTGCGAATAGGATTTCCCTGCATCGAATCATCGTTGTTCTCCTGGAGCGGCTTTCGGTTCGGTGATGTGGGGCATTCTATATGGGGCCCTGATCGGGTGATAGAGGCGGCGTGCGCAGTCGCTGCGATAGGGAGGCGGTCTTTCGTGCGCGCAGTGCGAGTCCTGAGCGACGGGTCGCAGCGATGCTTGGCGCGTGGCTGTTAGCTACTCGAGCCAGATTCGCGAGACGAGTAAGCCCTCGCCGATGCGCTCGGGCTCGGAGTTTCCGCTGACGAACAGGATCAGCCCGGACACTTCGTCGATGTCGAGATTGCGGTTGCGCGGCGCACGCGAGATATCGCTTATGGGCAGGCGCACGATGCTGCGCTCGCGTGGTGCGAGGTCGATAATCGTATTGAATCGGTCCGAGTACTGATTGTTGTGCGCGCGGTCGTCTATACGAATGTTCAGCGGCAGCGCTGCGGGATTCGGGTTCGTGACGTCGATCGCAAGGGTTTCATAGCCGCGCCAGTCGGGCGCGGGCTCGGCGAAGTGCAAGCCGGGCCAGGCCGTCTTGCCAAAGGAGATGCGCATCGCCTGCTCACCGGCAAAACCCGCCCAGGTCTGGGGCATGAGGTCGTGTGCGCGTGACGTACCCTGCGCCTGTAGGAAATAGTCATCGAAGCTCAGGCGATAGTCGGCGAGGACCGGAAAGGCTGCCTGGCGCCGCGCGTAGGCGTGGATGCAAGTCACGAGTGGCACGGCCAGCACGAAGAACGGAATCAGTCCGCTCAACGGTATTCCGATTCGCCCGACGGTGCGCAGTCGCGAGTCGAAGACTGCGAACGCCGCAAGCCCGGCCCAGGCGCCCAGAAGATCCGTGCGAAAGTCCTCCAAATTCGCGTCGCGCGGAAGCCAGATCTGTAAGACCTCGGAGCCGAGCCCGAGCAATCCGGTGAGCGAGACCACGGTACCGTAGTGCAACCAGACGGGCCACCGACGCGTCCATTCACTCCCCGCAACTACGAGCGCTGCCAGCGCGGCCGTTAATGCGAACGTGACGCCGTGACCTGTCGTGAGCACGACATCGGTCCAGCGACCCTGCCCGGTCACAGGCGTCCAAACGGTACCGAGCAGTACGAGCGCAATCGCAAGAATTAAGAGGAGGACGTTTCGGCGGCTCCCGATCATGCGGCTAGTCGGGCTCAGCCGCTTCCTGGCTCGCGCGCCTGGAGTGCGGCCTTATAATATTTACCGCGCTCGACGTAGTTGGCGACGATCCGTTCGAGCTCGACGATTTCGTCGTCCCGCACTTCGCGCATGCGGCGCGCCGGGGCGCCGATGATCAATGAGCGGTCGGGGAATTCCTTATGCTCGGTGATGAGTGCGCCTGCGCCGACGATGCACTGCTTGCCGATCACTGCATCGCTTAATATCGTCGCGCCCATGCCGATGAGGGTGCCGTCGCCGACGCGGCAGCCGTGGACCGTGGCGGAGTGTCCGACGCTGACGCCCGCACCGAGTATGACGGGCGAGCCTGCATCGATGTGAAACACCGAGCCATCTTGGACATTGCTGCGCTCGCCGATCTCGATGAGGTCGTTGTCGGCACGCAGCACGACGTTGAACCAGATACTGACGTCGCGGCCGAGCACGACTTTGCCGATGACGGCGGCGTTTGGAGCGACGTAGTAGTCGTCACCGCTTGTTTGCACACGGTCCTCGCCCAGATCGTAAATCATCGTCGGTCAGTCCTCCGTTTCCGTTTCGTTCTCAGCGAACAGCGCGCAAGCGTGCTCGATTGCATCCAGGCGTCTAGGGATCCTGGTGCAGCGTTTTAGGGAATGCAGCATGCCATAACGGATGAACGATCGGACAACAGGTCGGCGCAATCCGGTCAGAATGACGGTCTGGTCTGCTTCCGCGGCGCGGTGGATGATTGTCTCGAGCGCCAGTGCCGCGCTGTCGTCGATATGGGGGACGTCCGTGAAATCGAGGATCATGCCTTTGTAGCTTGCGACCGTTGCCAGCCGCTTCGTCAGGCCCGTCGCCGCGCCGAAGGTCATCGGTCCACCGAAATGGATCAAGAGAACGTCGTGAGCGCAGGCCGATAATGCGATTCGCTCGGCGTCGTCGAGTCCCGGTGCCGCGGTGGCCTCGGAGCTGAGCTCGACGGAGGCGAGCTGCAAGTCCGTCATACGCTTGACGAGCACGAGGCTCGCCATGATGACGCCGACCGCGACGGCGGCGACAACGCTGACGAAAACGGCGAGCACCCAGACGACAATCATGATGAGTATGCTGCTGGGCGGGGCGAACTTGAAGCGCCGAATATAGCGCCAGTCGATAATACGGATGCCGATGTAAATCAGAATTCCGGCGAGCACGGCGGCCGGAATGTACTGAATGAGCCGCCCCGCACCGAGCAGCAGCACGAGCAGCAGCGCCGAATGAATCAAGGCCGATAGCGGTGAGACGCCGCCAGCGCGTATGTTGACCATCGTCCGTGACGTCGCGCCGGCACCCGGTATGACGCCAATGGCGCCGGCGAAAAGATTCCCGATACCCTGGCCCATGAGCTCCTTGTTGGAGTCGTGAAAATCTCGCGTTGCGCTGTCAGCGGCCATCGAGGTTACGAGACTCTCGAGCGAGCTGATGAGCGCGAGCACGAGTGAAGCAATCCAGATGTCGCCCCAACGAAGCTCGGATAGAGGCGGCCAGGTCAGTGTCGGCAGGAGCGTCTCGGGTCGTTCGAGCAACGGCAATCCGATGCCGAGGGTGGTCGCGGCGAGACTCCCGGACACGAGTGCGAAGAGCTCGGCAGGCGCAATTTCGCGCAGCCGCGGCGGAGTGAAATAGCAGATCGCCATCGTTGCGCCTGCTGCGAGCACGGTCCATGGGTTGCCCTGGCTCAGGCTTGGCAGAAACTCGCGTGCAGCAGACACTGTATCGTTGACACCGGGTTGGCCAAGCATCGGGTTGAGTTGCATGACGATAATGATGCAACCGACGCCGGAGGTGAATCCCGAGATGACGGGGTAGGGGATCAGGCTGATGTATGGGCCAAAATGCAGCGCGCCGAACGCGATTTGCATGAGACCGGCGAGCATGACGACAACCATCGCCGCTGCGGGTTGATCCGCAAAACTTGCAAACACGCCAGCCATGACGATGGCCATGGGTCCGGTGGGCCCGGCGATCTGTGTCGGCGTGCCGCCGAACAGGGCCGCGAAGATTCCCGTGCAGATCGCGCAGTAGAGGCCAGCTACCGGGCCAGCGCCGGAGACGACGCCGAAAGCGAGACCGAGTGGCAGCGCGACTGACGCCGCGGCAAGACCGCCGCGAAAATCCGCGCGCCAGTGCGCGGTAGTGACCGGGTTAAATGCGGGAAGCTGGACGAGCGGCTTCAACGCGTCTCGTCAGCCCTTGGCTTGATCGGCGACGGCCTTGGCCGCAGCTGCGACGGCTGCTGCATCGCCTAAGTACTCGGCGCGCGTTGGGCGCAGGTTGCCGTCGAACTCGTATACCCGCGGCACGCCGGTCGGGATGTTGAACTCCACGATATCCTGTTCGGAGATATCTTCGAGCATCTTTGCGAGCGCGCGCAGGCTGTTGCCATGGGCAGCGACGAGTACGTCTTGCCCGGCCACGAGCTCGGGCAGGATGCGGTCTTCCCAATACGGTTTCACGCGATCGAGCGTCGTCTTGAGTGACTCGGTGGCCGGTAGATCATTTGGGCGAAGCTTGCGGTAGCGCCTATCGTGAGACGGATGCCGCGGATCGTCGGGTTCCAGTGGTGGTGGCGGAATGTCGTAGCTGCGTCGCCAGATTTTGACCTGATCGGCACCGTGTTTTGCGGTCGTTTCCGCTTTGTCGAGGCCTTGCAACGCACCGTAGTGGCGCTCGTTGAGTTTCCAACTGCGCTCGACAGGTATCCACATCAGGTCCATTTCGCTCAGGATGAGCCACAGTGTTCTAATCGCGCGCGTGAGCACTGACGTGAACGCAATATCGAATTCGTAACCCTGCTTTTTGAGTAGTCTTCCGGCGTCGCGCGCCTCGTTGATGCCTCGCTCGGTCAGGTCGACGTCGGTCCAACCCGTGAAGAGATTCTTCAGATTCCAATCGCTCTGTCCGTGACGGACGAGCACGAGTCGCCCGGGTCGGGCTTTGTCTGCTGTGCTTGTCATGGCGCGTATTCTATAGAAAACCGGCAAAGTCGGGGACGAACCGAGATTTTCGGGTGCCGGTTGAGACGGAGGCGGAATCGAGGCTGTGAAAACCTCGGTTCGTCCCCGGATTCACTCAACATAGGCGCTCGATCTCGCGGATCGCGACAGACAGTGTGGCGAAGTCCGTAGTCTCCGATGCACGCATATCTTGGATGACCTGGCGGATGCGCGCGATCTCTTTGGCATTCTTCTCGAGCCAGTTCGTGAGGGCTTCCCGCGGGCTGTGCTCGCTGCGGCGGCCGAGAATTTTGGCGAGCACGGCACTTTGTTGCCGGGCCAGGTTCTGGCGCAGCGTGTCGCGCGCAACCGCTTGCCAGCGGCTGTTGACGGCGAGGCCTTCTATGGCCTGGCGGATCCAGTTGAGGTCGAGGCCCTGGCCCAATCCGAAATACAGTCGCGCCGTCTCGGTGACCTCGACGCCCTGGCGATCCGCGACCTCGATGATATCGAGCGTTTGCGTCAGAACGGCTAGTGCCGCTACTTTTTGCGCGAGCGCCGGATCGATACCCATCTCCACGAGCTCGCCGATGTTCTTGGTTAAGCGTTTGCGGTCCGTGGGGGCCGTTAGCTCCAGGAGCTGGCTCGAAACTTCTGCGGCCAAGGGCCGCATTGTCGACACCAAGGCGCCGATGTCGAGCTTCGTCGGATGCCGCTGCAGCAGCCAATGGACAGCACGTCTGAGCATTCGGGTTGTTTGAAACATGAGGTTGTATTGCAGCGCTGGCGCGACGTGGTTGTCCGCTGCTTCGAGCGCGCTCCAGATCGAGCGAATATCGAACACATCGCGCACGATCGTGTAGGCTCGCACAACTTGGTCGACGGTGGCGCCGGAGTCCTGCACGGCTCGGAAGACGAAAGCGGGACGCATCCGGTTGATCACGTCATTAGTGATTCGCATCACGATGATTTCTTTGCGCAACCGGTGGGCCCGCATAGAAGACGCGAAGCGTTTGCTCAGACGCGCGGGGAAATAGGCCTCGATCTCATCGTCGAGATAGCCGTCTTCGGAGATATCCGTTTGCATTAGCTGCGCGGTGAGCGCCAGTTTCGCGAAGCTCAAGATGACGGCAAGCTCGGGTCTCGTGAAGCCCTTGCCAGTGTTGTGCCGCTCGGCGATGGCATCATCGGTCGGCAGACTTTCCAGTGCCCGGTCGAGAAGCCCCTGCGCCTCCAGTATACGAATCAAGCGCACGCCCTCACCAACCCGATCGACGCTCTGCGCGCTCATCATGCTCAGGGTCTGAGTTTGGGCATAGTTGTCCTGGAGCACGAGCGAGGAGACCTCGGATGTCATCTGGGCGAGGAGGGTGTTACGCCGAGCGCGCGCGAGCTTGTGGTCGCGGATCGCCTGATTCAGCAGAATCTTGATATTCACTTCACGGTCGGAGGAGTCGACGCCGCCGGAGTTGTCGATGAAATCCGTATTGAGGAGACCCCCGCGCAACGCGAACTCGACACGGCCGAGCTGAGTCAGGGCGAGATTGCCGCCCTCGCCGATAGCCTTGCACTTGAGCTCATCGGCATTAACGCGAACGGCATCGTTGGCTTTGTCGCCGGCATCCAAGTGCGATTCGTTGCTCGCCTTGACATAGGTGCCGATGCCGCCGCTCCAAAGTAGATCGACGCGTAGGCGGAGGATGGCCTTAATCAACTCCGGTGGCGTCACCGTGGGGGCCTGTATACCGAGTAGTTTGCGCGCAGCCGGTAATAGCTCGATAGATTTGGTCTGCCGTGAGTACACGCCGCCCCCTGCCGATAGATGCTTGGGGTCGTAGTCGTTCCAGCTCGAACGCGGCAGCTCGAACAGCCGTTTGCGCTCGGCGAAGCTGGTCGCCGGGTCCGGATCCGGGTCGAGGAAGATATGGGTGTGATTAAAGGCTGCGAGCAGCTTGATTTGGGGCGATAGCAACATGCCGTTGCCGAAAACGTCACCGCTCATGTCGCCGATACCGATGACCGTAAACGGGTCCCTTTGGATATCGACGCCGAGCTCGCGAAAGTGCCGCTTGACCGATTCCCATGCGCCGCGCGCGGTTATCCCCATCTTCTTGTGGTCATAGCCCGCCGAGCCGCCGGACGCGAACGCATCGCCGAGCCAGAAGTCATAGTCGCTAGCGATCTCGTTGGCCGTATCAGAAAAGGCGGCCGTACCTTTGTCGGCGGCGACGACGAGATAAGGATCGTCACCATCGCGGCGCAACACGCGGCGAGGCGGGACGATCTTGTCATCGACGACGTTATCGGTCAGGTCGAGGAGCGCCCGGACGAAGGTCTGGTAACACGCTACGACTTCGGCTTGTGTGGCCGCACGATCACCTTCCGGTAGCTGCTTGCAGACGAAGCCGCCCTTGGCGCCGGTCGGAACGATGATCGTGTTCTTGACCTGTTGCGCCTTCATGAGCCCTAAGATCTCCGTGCGAAAATCTTCGCGGCGATCCGACCAGCGCAGGCCGCCCCGCGCGACATGGCCGAGGCGCAAGTGAGTACCTTCGACGCGCGGCGAATGGACGAAGATCTCGAACATCGGGCGCGGCCTCGGTAGTTCGATAACCTTCCTCGGGTCGAGCTTGACCGAGAGATAGGGCTTGGGCTGCTCGCGCTCGAGCTGAAAGAAATTGGTTCGCAGGGTCGCGTCGAGAACGCCGAGGAAAGCTCTGAGAATACGATCATCATCGAGGTTCGTTACCGTCTCGAGCTCTGCCGCAATCGTTGCCTGACTACTGCGCTCGAGCTCACGGCGTGCGCGTGCCGTTAGATCGGGGTCGAACGAGGCGTGGAAATTCTCGACGAGCGCGCGCGTGAACTGCCTGTGCCGGGCCAGCACTTCGCGCATGTATGCTTGACTGAAGGGTAACCCGGTCTGCAGCAGATATTTGCCGAAGGTGCGGAGCAAGGCTACCTCGCGCCAGCTCAGTTCGGCGAGGACGATGAAGCTATTGAAGTCGTCGTTCTCGCAGCGTCCTTCGAGCGTCGCCAGAAAACCGTCCATAAAGCGCTGCTCGAGTGCCGCAGTGTCCAGGCGCAAATCGCTCTCCGGGATTAGATCGAACTGCTGCAACCACGCCTGCTTAGTTGCTGTTTTAATCCGATACACGTGTTCGCTCAAGACCTTCATGCCCATGCGCTCGAGTATCGGCACGACGGTAAACAGCGGGATGGCCTCGCTGGGTCGGCAGGTCCTGAATTGCAGCTGCGCAGGAGCCGAGTCGGGCGCCTGCGACAAGGACATCTCAATCGGACTTACGCCGTCGAGCACGGCAGCGATGTCCTGGATTTCGTCGCTCGCTCGCAGCGGGCTGACTTCTTCCTGATAGCTGACTGGGAAGCAGTGGCCGAAGCGATCGAACAGCTCGAGCGCCGTGCGCTCGTCGAGCCGTTCGAGCAGCGCGGCGCGCAGCTGATCCGTCCAGCTCTGCACGGCCTTGCGCAGTTTGGCTTCGACGCTTCTGAGCTGCGGTGCGACGCCGTCCTCGGATCGTGTGCGGATCGTGGCTTCCAGGCGTGCCAGCACCGATTCCGAAATCGTCAGCCGAGTCTCGATGTCTGTGCCGTCGAAGCTCTCGAGCAGGATTTGCTCTATGCGCTTGCGCGTCTGCGCCGTGTAATGATCGCGCGGTAGATAGACAAAGCAAGAGTAATAGCGACTCAGCGCATCGCGCCGACAGAACAGCCGCACCTGCTGACGCTCCTGTAAATCGAGAACACCCAGGCCGATGCGGGCAAGATCCGCGATCGAGATCTGGAACAGATCGTCGCGTGGAAACGTGTTCAGTATGTGCTGCAGCGCTTTGCCGGTATGGCTTTTCGGATCAAAGCCCGATTCGCGCATGACTTCGTTGACCTTCAGCCGCAGCAGCGGGATATCCGTGGGCTTTTCGCTGTACACGAGTGACGTATAGAGGCCGACGAAACGTTTGACGCCGACGGGTTTGCCGTCCCGCCCGAAGATTTTGATGCTGATCTGATCGAGATGCCCGGCGCGGTGAACCGTCGAGCGCTGCGGCGACTTCGTGATCAGAAGCGGCAGCTTCGACCGCGCCACGCGCTGGTCGTGTCCGGTAAGGACGAGGCTGCGGGCCGGGTGCTCGGGATTATCGCGCAGGATCCCGAGCCCCGTGCCGGCGACGGGTTCGAGCCGGTCCTTGTATCGACCCCTCCTCAGCTTGTACTCGCGATAGCCGAGCAACGTGAAGTGGTCGTCGGCAAGCCATTCGATGAGCGCACAGGATTCTTCGAGTACACCGGGCTGGCGCGGCGCGCTGAGCTGAACCTCGTCGCAGCTGACGCGCATTTCCTTGAGAATCGCTTGCCAGTCGTCGACGGCCGCGCGCACGTCCCTGAGCGTCGATTCGAGTGCAGCCTGAATGCTGCTGAGATCGTCGTCGTCGAGGTCCTTGCCGATCTCCATCTGGATGAACGATTCGGCCCGGCCCGTCGATCCGGCCGTGTTGGGCTGCAGATCCGTGAGTCTGCCCGCGCGCGTGCGCGTCGCCTTGAGAATCGGATGCATCGTGATCTGGATGCCGCGTCCGAGCTCGTTGAGGCACATGGTCAGTGAATCGACGAGGAAGGGCATGTCGTCGTTGACGACCTGCACGATGGTGTTGTCCGACTGCCAGCCGTCGCGGCGAGGGTCGGGGTTGAACACGCGAACCTTCGCCGTGCCGGGCCCACGGCTGCGCGCCCAGCTCAGATGACTGAGCACGGCGGCTGCGAGGTAGGCGGGCTCTGCAGCGAGCAGATCGTCCTCGGCGATTTGCTCGCAATAGGCGCGCAGAAGCGCCGCACGCTTGCCCGGCAGCGGTCCGCTGTCTGCGATGCGTCGTGCTTGGCGCCCAGCGGCGGTTATCTGCTCCCGACTTTGTTTGGAGAGTTTCCGGGCCAAGAACGGCTGCCTCGTGTTCAGGTGGCCTGTGTCTGGGCCACGACCGGGCTATTCTGCACGAATTATGTAAAAGGTGTGCGTGAACCGTCTCTCACAATCTCAGGCTTTCGGCCCGACCTCAGGGCAGATGCGATGCCGCGAGATAGTCGTGACTCTGCATTTCCTCGAGCCGGCTCTGTGTGCGCTGAAACTCGAAACGCAAACGGTTGCCCGCGTAAAGCTCGGCCGGCCGCACGGCAGCCGAGAGAATGAGCTTGACCTTGCGGTCGTAGAACTCATCGACGAGCGCAATGAAGCGCCGCGCCTGATTCTCCATGAGGTGCGTGAATTGCGGAACGTCGGAGATCAGGACCGTGTGGTAACAGCGCGCGAGCTCGATGTAGTCCGACTGGCTGCGCGGCCCATCGCAAATTGCCTCGAAGTCGAACCAGACGATGCCCTCAGCCTCGCAGCGCGCAGCCAGCTTCCGACCGAGAATCTCGATCACGGCATCGGTGACGCTGTCGTCGGGCGCAATTTCGGCGAAAAACTCCGCAAGCTTCTCCTCGGCTGGTGCGCCGAGCGGGCACTGATAGACGTCAGCGCGCTCGAGCGCGCGCAGCCTGAAATCCGATGGCCCGCCGAGATGCACGAGCTCAGTGTTCTGCTCGATGAGCTGGATGGCGGGCAGGAAGCGCGCTCTCTGTAAGCCTTCTGTATACAGATCCTTCGGCTTGACGTTGGAGGTTGCTACAAGCGTGACCCCGCGCGCGAACAGGCCTGCGAACAAGTTGCCGAGGATCATCGCATCGGCGATATCGGAGACGGCGAACTCGTCGAAGCAAATGACTCGCGTTTCTGCGGCGATTTGCTCGGCGACGACCTCGAGCGGATCGGCTCGGTCGCTGAGCGCGCCGAGCTGCGCATGTACGTCATTCATGAAGCGGTGAAAATGTTGGCGGCGCTTATCGGCAAACGGCAGGCTCGCGAAGAACAAGTCCATCAGAAAGGTCTTACCGCGTCCGACCGGCCCCCAGAGATAGAGTCCCTTGATCGGCTGCAGCGTTTTGCCGCCGAGCTGCGAGAGCCGGCGGCGCCAGCCGCGAGGCGGTGGCCCGGCTGCGATGAGCGCATCGTGCACCGTCTCGAGCGCGATAATCGCCTCGCCTTGGGACGGGTCGGGCGCGATCTGGCGCTCGCGCAGCAGCCGCTCGTATTGCGCGGCCGGCGTCACACTGCGAGCTCGGGCCGGCTCTTGAAGTGTTCGAGCGCCTCGGGGTTTGCGAGCGCGTCGAGATTGGCAACCTCCCGACTGTGGACGACTTCGCGTACGGCGAGCTCGACGACCTTGCCGCTGATCGTACGTGGAATCTCCGGCACGTCGAGTATCTTGGCGGGTACGTGCCGCGGGCTCGCCTGGCTGCGCAGCGCGTTTTTCATGCGGTCGCGAAGCGCGTCGTCGAGCTCATTGCCGGGCTGCAACTTTACGAATAGCACGATGCGGAGGCCGTCATTCCAGTCCTGGCCGATGACGACGCTCTCGGCGATCTCTTCGAACTGCTCGACGACACGGTAGATCTCGGCCGTGCCGATGCGCACACCGCCGGGATTCAACACCGCGTCGGAACGTCCATAGATAATGAGCCCGTCGTGCGCGGTGATCTCGGCGTAGTCGCCGTGGTTCCAGACGTTCGGGAACCGCTCGAAATAGGCCTTGTGATACATGCTGCCGTCGGGATCGTTCCAGAACGCCACGGGCATGGACGGGAACGGTGCGCGGCACACGAGCTCGCCTTTCTCTTCCCTGACGGGCTCGCCACGATCGTTGAAGATCGCAACGTCGAGGCCGAGCGCACGGCACTGCAGTTCGCCGCGGTACACGGGCAGCATCGGGTTGCCGGAGCCAAAACAGGCGATCAGGTCCGAGCCACCGGCGATCGAGGACAGTTGCACGTCCTGTTTGATCTGCGAATAGACGAAATCGAAGCTCGACGGGCTCAACGGCGAGCCCGTCGATAGCACTGCCTTTAGCGCGCCTGCTGAAACCTGTTTGCGCGGCTCGAAGCCCGATTTCTCCAGCGCGCTCAGATAGCCGGCGCTCGTGCCGAACACTGCGAGATTTTCGCGCTCGGCAATCTCCCACAAATGCGCGGGCCCCGGATGAAACGGCGAGCCGTCATAAAGCAGTAGCGTCGCGCCGCTTGCGAGGCTCGAGACGAGCCAGTGCCACATCATCCAGCCGCAGGTCGTGAAATAGAAAACGACATCACCGGGCTTGATGTCGACATGCAGCTCGAGCTCTTTCTGGTGCTGAATGAGCGTGCCGCCGGCGCCATGGACGATGGCTTTCGGTATTCCGGTCGTGCCGGACGTATAGAGGATATACAGCGGCTGCGCGAACGGAACCTGTGTGAACTCCAGCGCGGCGGCCGTCTCGAGCAGATCCGTGTACAAATCTGCATCCGGAAATGCGCTACGCGCGGCTCGCTCGTCGCGGTTCGGCACGATGACGAGCTGTTCGAGCGTATCCAACGCAGCAACGAGCGCTCCGACGCGCTCCAGTGAGTCGATCGGCTTGCCGTTGTAGCTGTAGCCGTCCGTGGCGAACAGCACCTTTGCGCCGATCTGCCCGAGTCGGTCGAGCAGGCCGTCCGTGCCGAAATCGGGAGAGCACGCTGACCAGATACCACCGAGGCTCGCCGTTGCGAGCATCGCGACGACGGTCTCGGCACCGTTAGGCAGAAATCCCGCAACGCGATCGCCAGGACCGACGCCGTAGCGTTTCAGCGCGTGCGCAACGCTCGCGACCTGCCGTCTGAGCTCATCCCGGCTGAGCTCGGTACGCCGGCCTGTCTCATCGTAGGCGATGATGGCCGTGGCCGTGTGCTCGGGCTTTAGGAGGTTCTCCGCAAAATTGAGTTGGGCCCCCTCGAACCAGCGAGCGCCGGGCATGCGGTCGAAGTCTTCAATGACCGACGTGTACGGCGACGAGCTGCGGATATCGAAGAATTTCCATGCCGCTTCCCAGAAAGCGCTCGGCTCATCGACGCTCCAGGCATACAGGCTCGCGTAATCTCGCGCAGCGAGCGGCGCGCCGCACGTATCGATGAACCGCTGCATGTTGCTCGCAGCGATACGTTCCGCCGACGGTATCCAAAGCGGTGCACTCATGTCGTGCTTTGTTCTCCGGGCCAAGCTCAGTCGGGGTGCGATTCTAGAGCCTATCTCATCATCCCGCACGGCTGCGAAGCTAGCTTCGCAGGATGAAGTACGGTTGATATCGCTCCACCGCCGCACCGCCACCTCCCCTCGGGTTGCCTCTCATGGCCCAGCTCCGGTGGTGTGAGCCTCGAGAATCGTGCCGGCTATTTGCGGCGGCTGGCGCCTAGGTGCTGGGCCTATGGCGACAGAAACGCAGCTCATGAACGATCATGAGATTGGATCTACAATGCAGCCTTCCATCGTCGAAGGTAGTTACGTGCAGCGAGAGATCCTCGAGTTCGACGTCGTTATCGTCGGTGCGGGCCCGGCCGGGCTTGCAGCGGCCTGTCGCCTGGCGCAACTCGCAGCCGTCCAGGGTGCTGAGCCGAGTGTCTGTGTGCTCGAGAAGAGTGCCGAGGTCGGCGCGCATATCCTGTCGGGCGCCGTGCTCGAGCCGCGCGCGCTGGACGAGCTCTTTCCAGATTGGCGCGACCGCGGCGCTCCTGTGACGGTTGCAGCCGAGTCCGAAGCCATGCACCGGTTGATCAACGAGCGTCGCTCGATTCGTGTGCCGGATCCGTTCGTCCCTCGGGTCATGCGCAACGAAGGCAATTACATCGTGAGCCTCGGGCGGCTTTGTCGCTGGCTTGCGGAGCAGGCAGAAGCGCTCGGCGTAAATGTGTTTCCCGGCTTTGCGGCCGTCGAAATTTGCTACGCGGACGACGGTTCCGTATGCGGCGTCGTCACCGGTGACATGGGGATTGCGGCCGACGGTAGCGCCAAACCCAATCACGAGCCCGGTATCGAGCTCAAGGCGCGCCAGATCATATTCGCCGAGGGCTGTCGCGGCAGTCTGGGCAAGGAGCTCGAGCGGCGCTTCGACCTGCGCGCAAGCTGCGATCCACAGCACTACGGTATCGGGCTCAAGGAGATCTGGACTGTCGAGCCCGAGCGCCACGAGCTCGGCAAGGTTGTGCATACCTTCGGCTGGCCGCTCGACGATCATACCGAGGGTGGCGGGTTCCTCTACCACGCGGCCGACTATGAGGTCTATGCTGGTTTTGTCGTCGCGTTGAACTACACAAACCCCTACCTGTCGCCGTTTCACGAGTTTCAGCGCTGGAAGCAACACCCGGCGATACGCTCGGTGCTCGAAGGGGGCAAACGTGTCGCCTATGGTGCGCGTGCCGTTAACAAAGGCGGCTGGGCATCGATACCACGGCTCGTGTTTCAGGGCGGTGTGCTCGTCGGCTGCGAGGCGGGCTTGCTCAACGGTGCAAAAATGAAAGGCATCCATACGGCGATGAAAAGCGGCATGCTCGCGGCTGAAGCGATCTTCACAACGCTTTACGAGGATGATGAGGCTGATTATTCAGCAGCGCTCGAAGCTTCGTGGCTTGCCGAGGAGCTCAAGGCTGCGCGCAACTTCAGCGCGGGGTTAACACGTTTCGGCACGCTGCTCGGCGGCAGCCTCGCGTTCGTTGAGCACAATTTGTTTCGCGGCAAGATGCCCTACACGATTCACAACACCGTGCCGGATCACGAGACGTTGACAGAGGCTGCGGCAGCCAAACCGATCGACTACCCTGCGCCTGATGGGGTGATCTCCTTCGACCGGCTTGCATCGGTGTTTCTGTCCAGTACCCATCACGAAGAAGATCAGCCGAGCCATCTGCGCCTGACCGATCCGGCGCTGCCCGTGCGAGAGACGTTGCCGAAGTTTGCCGAGCCCGCTCAGCGTTACTGCCCTGCGGCCGTTTATGAGATCGTCACGAACGATGCAGGTGGCCCGCGCTTTCAGGTCAACGCGCCAAACTGTGTGCATTGCAAGACCTGCGACATCAAGGATCCCGCGCAGAACATCACGTGGGTGCCACCTGAAGGCGGCGGGGGGCCGGGTTACTCGGGAATGTGATTAAATATTCAGTAAAATCAATCTATTGGGAATATAATCCGCGGCCTGCGCAATATGCTCCGAGCTTGTGTCGATCTATTGTGTTCTGCTAACGTCCCCGAGCATCGAAGCCCCCAGCCTTGGGGGGTTGGGGCTTCAAAAACCAAAGGGTTAACCGATGGGCGCTTTTCGGGGCTGGCGGCGAGCCATGGTTCGCCACGTGCCGATTGTTTCGGCAATCGTCGTCCTTTGTCAGACCGGTTGGGCGCAGGCGCCGCAGGCCTTGCTCGACGCCACGGTTCAAGAGCAGGCGCAGAGCGACAGCGATGCGGTGCGCTCGCAGCTCAGAATCAGCCAGCTGGCCGACGAGACGACCGAGCTGTTGGGCGAATATCGCCTCGCGTTGCAGCAGCTCGACCGCGTACGGATCTATAACGACAACCTCGCGGCGCTCGTCGCCGATCAGCAAGCCGAGGCGGCCGATATACGCCAGCAGCTCGATGACTTCACGAACACCGAGCAGGGCATCGTGCCGCTCATGTTCAACATGATCAGCGCGCTTGAGCAGTTCATCGACCTCGACATGCCGTTTCAGCGTGGCGAGCGCGTTGACCGCGTCCGGCGGCTGCGCGACAACATGGATTCTGCCGACATCACGATCTCTGAGAAGTATCGGCAGATCATGGACGCTTATCTCGTCGAAACCGATTTCGGCCGGACCGTCGAAGCTTACATCGACACGCTCGAGATCGATGGCGCGCCGACCCAGGTCGACATTTTGCGCGTCGGCCGTGTAGTGCTCGCCTATCAGACGCCGGATCGGTCCGCGACGGGCTATTTCGATCTCGATACGCGCAGCTGGGAGCCGCTATCCGACGACTACCGCGCTGCCGTTACGCAGGGCTTGAGAATCGCGCGGCGCCAGGCTGCGCCCGATTTATTGCGACTGCCCGTACACGCAGCGGGAGGTCGATAGTGAGCCGATTGACCTCAATCGCCGGTCTGGTTCTGGTTCTCGTGGCAGGCGGCGCCGTCGCTCAGGATGCACCGTCGAGCTTCGACGAGCTGCTCGCAGCGGTTCGTTCAGACGCCGCCGCGCGATCGGCGGAGAATACGGAGCGTGAGCAGCGCTTTCTCGATTCGCGTAACGAGCAGCAGACGATGCTCGATGAAGTGCGCGCCGATCTCGCCGCGGAGAATGCGCGCAGCGATCAACTCAAGCAGCAATTCGATTCGAACGAGTTATCGCTCGGTGAGCTCACCGAGACATTGCGTGTGCGCGTCGGCAATATGGGTGAGCTGTTCGGCGTCGTGCGCCAGGTCGCAGGCGATACGAAGGGCGTCATCGATACCTCGCTCGTCTCAGCACAGCTTCCGGGTCGATCTACGCAAGCCGACGAGCTCGCACAGTCGCGCGGCTTGCCGTCGATTCAGGAGCTGACCGACCTTTACGTGCTGTTGCTCGAGGAGATGGCCGAGAGCGGTAAGGTCGCACGTTTCGATGCCGAGGTCATCAGCGCCGAAGGGCTCGCAGGCCAAGCCGAGGTTGTGCGCGTCGGTGTTTTCAACGTGATCTCGGGCGATGAATTTCTGCAATACGTCCCTGAGAGCACGAGCCTGCAGGCGCTCGCGCGCCAGCCCGCCGGGCGGTTCCGCTCGTTAGCGGAAGGTCTCTCGGCGGCGACCTCGGGCGTCGTGCCGATGGCACTCGATCCGAGTCGTGGGGCGATCCTCGGTTTGCTGATTCAAGCACCGAGCCTGGTCGAACGTATCCAGCAGGGCGGCATTGTCGGCTACGTCATCATCGTGCTCGGGCTGCTCGGTGTGCTGGTCGCCCTGGAACGTATGCTCAGCCTTTGGCGCGCATCGCGCGGCATTCACGCGCAGCTCAGGTCGAGCAGGGCCGATACGGGCAACGCGCTCGGCAGGATCCTATCGGTCTACGATATCAACAGGTCTGTCGACAACGAAACGCTCGAGCGCAAGCTCGACGAGGCGATTCTGCGCGAGGCTCCGCTACTCGAACGCTGGCAAGGGTGGATCAAGGTGCTCGCGGCCGTGGCGCCGCTCTTGGGCCTGCTCGGTACGGTCGTCGGCATGATTCGGACGTTTCAGGCGATTACGCTGTTCGGCACGGGTGATCCAAAGCTCATGGCCGGCGGTATCTCTCAAGCGTTAGTGACGACCGTGCTCGGTCTTTGTGTCGCGATACCGCTCGTGCTACTGCACAGCCTCGTCGCGAGTCGCAGCAAGACGCTCGTTGAGATCCTAGAGGAGCAGAGCGCCGGCATTATCGCGAGGCATTCGGACAAGCCGGCGGGTGATGCCTGAGCGCAGGGGCCGTGAATGACGATTTTCGCCGACGCCTTCGCCGCGCTTCGCAGCTTCTTCGAAGCCGGCGGTGACGTGCTCTGGGCGATCTTCGCCGTCACGACGTTGATGTGGACATTCATTATCGAGCGGTTGTGGTTTTTCGCGCGCGTGTTTCCACAGCGGCTCGAGGAGACTCTGAGAACCTGGCACGAGCTTCGCGGATTGTCGGGATGGGAGCAGCGCTCCGTGCGCCGACAGCTGATCTCTGAGGTTGCCCAGGATGCACGCCGGTTTTTGCTGCTCATCAAAACGCTCATGGCCGTGTTGCCATTGCTCGGTCTGCTCGGGACCGTGACCGGCATGATCCAGGTCTTCGACGTCATGGCGTTCACGGGCACGGGTAATGCGCGGCTCATGGCCGGCGGCGTGTCGGCCGCGACGATACCGACGATGTCGGGGCTGGTCGCGGCGCTGTCGGGTCTCTACCTCGCTACGCATCTGGAGCAGCGAGCGAATCATAAGATCAAACAGGCGGAGGATCTGCTGGTCCGGTGACCAGCGGCTAACGGTCTAATGCGAAGGCGACAACGCCGCGGCGACGACGAAGCCCAGATCAACATCACGCCGATGCTCGACATTGTCTTCATCATGTTGATCTTCTTTATTGTCACGACTTCGTTCGTCAAGGAATTCGGCGTCGACGTCAACCGTCCGTCGAGCGCACCTATCGAGGAGCAGCGCCAGTCGGAGGTGATCGCCGTACGAATCGATCAGAACGATCAAATCTTCATCGAGGAACGGCTCATCGATGTCCGCGCCGTGCGGGCCAACATCGAGAGCGGTCTAGCCGTGCAACCCGAGGCGACCGTCGTCGTGATTGCCGACCGGCTCGCAGATGCCGGTTTGCTCGTTCGCGTCGTCGACCAGGCGCGCGTAGCTGGTGCCATGCAGGTATCGCTCGCAGCTGCGCGCTAAACGGAACTTGCGAATATGACAGTCCAGCGACAGCGCGAAGAAGACGAAATCGAGATCAACATCACGCCGATGCTCGACATCGTGTTTATCATGCTGATCTTCTTTATCGTCACGACCTCGTTCGTGAAGGAGCCTGGTATCAGCCCGCAGCGGCCGAGCGCGGAGACCGCGGTCGAGAAGACGCGCGGCAACGTGCTCATCGCGATCTCGCAGACGGACCAGATATGGATGGACAAGCGCTCCGTCGAGCTCAATCAGGTGCGCGCGCTTGTCGAGGCCGCCCTCGCCGAGAATCCCGAGTCGAGCGCGGTCATCATTGCCGACTCGCAGGCGAACTCCGGGATCCTGATCGATCTCATGGATCAGATTCGGCTCGGTGGAATTGGTAACATTTCGATAGCGGCGGAGCCGAGCGGTTAGGCGGGAGGTTGAGCCGATGCGTTTCGTGATTGCGGCAGGCGCGGGTATCAGTGCAGCCTTATTGCTGTTCCTGCTCATGCATACGCTGATCTCGGGCGAGCAGGAGTTTACGAGCGATGAGCTGACCGGCGGCATGGTCGACTTCATTCGCGTTCGCGAGGACGAGATCACGCAGATCAAGGAACGCACGCCGCCGAGAGAGCCTGAGACGCCGGATCGCCCGCCGCCGCCGCCGCAGCTGCACGTGACTGCGCAGGCGACGCAGGCGCCGGCTGCTGTGCTCGATATCGACGTGCCGCTCGTCTCTGTGCCCGTATCGACCGGTGGCGGCCCGTTCATCGGCCAATGGTCGCCTGGGGAAGCAGCGTCGGAAGGCGACGTCATCCCGATCGTGCGAATCGACCCCCAGTGGCCGCGCGAGGCGTTGATCGAAGGCACGGAGGGCTGGGTCGAGGTCGAGTTCACGATTCTCCCGGACGGCAGCGTCGCGGATGCCGTCGTCATCGATTCCGAGCCGCCGAGGCTGTTCGACCGCAGCGCGGTGCGTGCAGTCCTGCGCTGGAAATTCAAGCCGCGCATTGTCAACGGCGAGGCCGTCTCGAGGCGCGCCGCGCAGCGTATTGATTTCGTCCTGAATCAGCAGGCGCAGTAAGGCGTTGTCGTGACAGGTCGGGAACGGTTCGGCTTCGCGTGGCTAGGCGCCGCGGCGCTCGTATTGTGGTTGTCGGCTGCAGCGGGCCAGGGCGTCCAGGAAGCGGGCACGACCGTGCGCGAGGAGCGCGCGGTGACGATGACGGAAAACGTGTACCGACGCATCAACGCAGTCCACGAGCTGCTCGGCGAGGACGACCTCGACGGTGCGATCGAGCGGCTCGACGCGCTACTCGAGATGCGCCTCAGTGATTACGAGGAAGCGCTGGCCCATCAGGCTTACGGTTTCGCCTATGCGCAGCAGGGCGATTACGCTCGCGCGTTGGCTTCATTCGAGAGGTGCCTCGCAATCGACGCACTGCCGAATCTCGCCAATCAAGGCATGTTGTATTCGCTCGCCGGGCTTTACGCGAACGAGGGTCAGTTTCAGAAGGCCATCGATACGATGAGCACGTGGTTCAGCTATGCCGAGGAGCCCGTGCCGGCGGATGCCTACATGCTCGTCGGATCGAGCTACGCTCAGCTCGAGCAGCTCGGTGCTGCGTTGCCGTACGTGCAGGAAGCCAATTCGCGCGCAGAGACGCCGAACGAGTCTTGGCGCATGTTGGAGCTGTCGATTTACTTCGATCCGGAATTAATGGATTTCGAGCGCGCAGTGGAACTGCTTCGCGATATGGTTGTGCTTTGGCCGGACCGGGCACGTTATTGGGAGATGCTTGCAAGCGCCTACCTCGAGCTCGAGGACGACCCGAACGCACTTGCGACGCTCATGGTCGCTTACAAGCAGGGTATGGTCGACGAGGCACCAAAGCTGCTCAATCTCGTCCGTTTGAATCTGTTCCTCGAGTTGCCGTACGAGGCCGGGCAAATACTCGAGACGGAAATGGGCAACGGCCGGATCGAGGAGAATGCGGCTAATCTCGATCTGCTCCTTTCGGCGTGGGAGAGTGCGCGCGAGTACGATCGCGCGGTTGCAGTCATCGACAAGCTGGCGCCGCTTAGCGATGACGGTGAGTATTACATGCGCAAAGCCCAGCTCTTGGCTGAGCACGGTGATTGGGCCGAGGTGATCGAAGCGACCGGTCAGGCACTCGCGGCGGGCGGTCTCGAGGCGACCGGGCAGGCACTCGTGCTCAAGGGCATGGCCCATGCTGAGCTCGGCGACTACGATCTCGCGCTTGCAGCGTTCGACGAAGCGCGGGATTACGAGGACGCGGCGCGGCGCAATGCCGATGCCTGGATCGAGTACGTCAGGGACCGGAGCCAGGTCGCGCAAAATCGTCCCTGAGGTTGCGCTCGTCCAGAGTAGACCCATCCAGGTCAGGCTCACCGAGCCGCGCGAGAATGCTCTCGCGCGTCGCTCGGAGCATGGCTCGGGCCGAGTCGTGAACCGTCGGGTCGATCGGTTCACCGATACTGATCCGTAACGGTCCCGGCGCTGGTAGCCAAACTTCCGCAGGCAGCTTCTCGCGCGCGCCATAGATCACGATCGGCACAAGCGGCACGCGGCTCTGCCACGCAGCGCGAAACGCGCCGGGCTTGAACGGCCGCAGGCCCGGTTCGGCTCGAAAGGTACCCTCGGGGAAGAACGCGAGCGCATCGCCAGAACGCGCAGCCTTGAACAGCCGCCGGGCAGTTCGCTTCTTGTGTGCGTCGCTGGCACGGTCGACGAACTCCGAGCCGATCCTGCGCAGAAAAAATCCCGCGAACGGAAACCCAGCCATCTCCCGCTTGATCACAAACGTGAAGTTTGGTGGCAGCGCAGCAGTCAAGATGATGCCGTCGAGATAGCTCGCATGGTTCGCGACGACGATGCAGGCGCCGATGGGCATATTTGCCGACTCCATGACGCGAACTGGGCTACCGATGACCCGAAAGAAGAGTCTCGCGAACCAGCGGGTTAGACGCCGGCGCATGCGCCGGCCCGGGGTGATTGTGACGAACAGCAGCGCCGGTATGCCGCAGACGAGAAGCGCGAGCCACGCGTAAGGGCCGTAGCTCAGGCGTGCGAGCGAGCGCCGGGTTGCGGTATTGGTCACGGTTATGTCAAACAGTTGGTCGTCTGCAGGGTCGGCTGCGGGCATTTGGGAAGGGATTTCTGTGACACGAGTCCATTTATGTCAACGCTCTGGACGATCTGTGAATCCTGTCACGCTGTGCCCCAGGGGGCTCACGCATACTCGCAATCGACGTCGTGGTCTGAAGTACGGATGCTGGGGGCTACGACAACAATGCGCTGAATTATATATGGTTTCCTCGAAACTTGGCGTGCGCGAAAAGGTGATTGTGGTGACGACCTACGTCGTCACGTGACGATCGCCCGGGCCGAGTCGGCGGAGTACACGACAGAGGCAGAATGGCTCATAATTTCCTACACGCGAGCGCGAATCCGCGATCCGGCTCGGAAACTCCGGAGGATCCTAAACAAGTGATCGATCGGTTTCTCGATGCGATCTGGATGGAGCGCGGCCTCTCCGAAAATACGCTCGGCGCCTATCGGGCGGATCTGATGGCGTTGAATCAGCGTTTGACGGGGAAGAGCGTGGATCTAGTCGCGGCCTCGAAGTCCGACATTCTCGACTACATCTCCTGGCGCGTAGAAGGCGGCGCGAAGCCCCGTTCGACGGCACGCCAGCTGTCGAGCTTCCGGCGCTTCTTCCGCTACCTGCTGCGCGAGGGCGTGATCTCGGATGACCCGACGGCGCAGATTGCCATGCCGAAGATCGGCCGGGCGTTGCCGACCTCCCTGACCGAGGAAGAGGTCGACGCCCTCCTCGGCGCGCCGAACGTCTCGGAGTCGCTCGGGCACCGTGATCGGGCGATGCTCGAGCTGCTCTACGCGACCGGCGTGCGCGTGTCCGAGCTCATCAACCTCAAGATGACCCAGGTCAATCTCAATCAAGGCGTGTTGCGCATCGTCGGCAAGGGCGACCGCGAGCGCCTCATACCGCTCGGCGATGAGGCTCAGGATTGGCTCAAAGAGTTCATCGACGGGCCGCGCGTCGAGATCCTGCTCGAGCGCCAAAGCGAATACCTCTTCCCGACCCGCCGCGGCGATCGCATGACGCGCCAGGCCTTCTGGCACATCATCAAGCGCTATGCCAAAAAAGCCGGCGTTCGCAAGAAGCTCTCGCCGCATACGGTTCGCCACGCGTTTGCGACGCATTTGCTCAACAACGGCGCCGACCTGCGTGTCGTGCAGCTGCTGCTCGGCCACAGCGATGTGTCCACAACGCAGATCTACACGCACGTTGCCCGCGAGCGCCTGAAGGATCTGCACGCCCGCCACCATCCTCGAGGTTGATCCCGGGATGGGTTCTAGCGCCGAATCTGCTAGAATCCGGCGCACTGAACTGAACTTGTGTCGGCTCGAGCCGGTCTATAATCCTCAGTCGAGCGAGCTTTGGACCGCTGCCGGAAGGAGAGCCCAGTGAAGCCCTATTGGACGATCTTCGCATTGACCCTGGTCTGCGCATCAGGCGCTGCCCAGGAACTCACGAAAGAGCAGCTCGCCGAGGAATTTCCCGGCATCGAGACCAACGATATCCTCGATGCCCCGGTTGCCGGTTTCTACGAGGTCGCAATCGGTTCGTCCGTCGCCTATGTCAGTAAGGACGGGCGCTACATTCTACAGGGCGATCTTTACGATCTTTCCGAGAACACCAATCTGACCGAGCGCCGGCGCTCGACTGCGCGTGTGGACATGCTCGCCAACGTCGATCCGGCAACCATGATTGTCTTCAGCCCGCCGGCCGAAGAGGTCAAGCATACGATCACGATCTTCACGGATATCGATTGCGGTTACTGTAGGCAGTTCCACCGCGAGATCGAGACCGTGAACGCCTTGGGTGTCGCGGTTAACTACCTGTTCTATCCGCGCACGGGCCCCGAAACAGAGTCCTGGTTCAAAGCCGATAAAGTCTGGTGTGCAGAGGACCGCAATTTGGCGCTGACTGACGCGAAGCTTGGCGGACGCGTGCCTGAGGACGGTTGTGAGTCCACCCCTGTCGAGAGCCACTACGACCTCGGCAACCTTGTCGGTGTGCGCGGTACGCCGACGATCTACGCCGCCAACGGCGAGCACATCGG
>Ga0224512_10001393_pt1 | contig 23303 bp, 23 predicted proteins | sample SF_May12_sed_USG_4_FD_169103 | JGI IMG/M metagenome (GOLD analysis project Ga0224512, IMG submission 169103) | Sediment microbial communities from San Francisco Bay, California, United States - SF_May12_sed_USGS_13 | ecosystem: Environmental > Aquatic > Marine > Sediment | place: USA... | reverse complement strand
GGTGCAGTCGGTGGGCGACGGCACCGTCATGCTCGAGTCGGGCGAGGCGATCGCCACCGAGACGCTGGTCTGGGCCGCCGGCGTGACGCCCAACTGCCTGAGCGGCGGGCTCGCCGCGCCGCGCCGCCCGAACGGCCGCCTCGAGGTAGACACGTGCCTGCGACTGCCCGGTCGGGAACGCGTATTCGCGATCGGCGACGTCGCCGGATGCGTCCAGGGTGGCGCCGAGCTGCCCCTGCTCGCCCAGCCGGCCATGCAGGCCGGCCGTGCCGTGGCGGAGAACGTGCTCCGCGATCTTCGCGGTCATGCGCCAGAACCGTTCCGCTACAAGGACCCCGGGATCATGGCGACGATCGGGCGCAACGCCGGGGTCGCGCTGATCCGCGGAATCGCGCTCAAGGGCTGGCTCGGCTGGGTCTCGTGGCTCGGCGTGCATCTCTTCTTCATCATCGGCTTTCGAAACCGGATCGCCGTGCTGGCGCGCTGGGCGTGGAACTACGTGTTCTACGATCGGCCGATTCGGTTCATCGTGCGGGAGGCGCGACGCGGGGTACCCCACGTGCGCGGCTGAGGGGGGTCTGTCCGACGTGCCGGGTGATCGGTCCGGCTAGACGGCGGTACGCGGCAGCTCGACGATGAACCGGGCGCCGCCGATCGGACTGTCCTCGACCCAGATCTTGCCGCCGATCTCGCTCACGATACGGAAGCACATCGCAAGCCCGAGACCGGTTGCCTTGTCGGGCGGCTTGGTGGTGAAGAACGGATCGAAGATGCGGGCACGGTGCTCGGGGGCCACCCCGGGGCCGGAATCGTCGATGGCGACCCGCACGACCGCGCCGAGCGCCTCGGCCGAGAGGGTGATGACCGCGGGATGGCGACCGCGCACCGCGTCCTCGGCGTTGGCGAGGATGTGGAGCAGGATCTGATCGACGTCGCCGCCGCGCGCGAAGACCGCCGGCGGCTCGGCCGGAGACTCGAGCCGGAGCTCGATGCCGCTTTCGCGCAGAAGGGGTCCGCGCACGGCCACGATGTCCTGCAACACCTGGGCGAGCATGATGTCCTGCATCTGGCCGTGCGACTGGGTGGCGAGGCGCAGCAAGCTCTTCGCGATGCGGGCGGCACGGTCCACCTCGCGAATGATGGCCGCGCTCGCGGCTGCCACCTCGGGCGACGCGCCCTGCATGGCCAGCAACTCGGCCTCCATCCTGGCGGCCGCGAGGGGGTTGTTGACCTCGTGGGCCACGCCGGCCGCGATCGTGCCCACGGTCGCCAGTTTCTCGCGCGCCACCAGCTCGCGCCGCGCGCGGATCTCTTCGGTGCGGTCGTGCAATGCGAGCAGGAACTCTGCCGCCATGCCGTCGAGCGGGGTGACGAACAGCTCGCACTTCCGCTCTTCGTCGCGGCGCATGGCGACCGCCCGCCCGCGCCACGGCACCCCGCTCGCCGCCAGCTCGAGCGCCTCGACCGGGGACGCGCGGTCGAGCGTCATCGCAAAGGCGTCGAGATGCTGTCCGCGGATGCGTTCGAGCTCCTCCAGTCCGAACAGGTCGGCCCAGGCGCGGTTGGCCTCGAGCACGTGCCCTTGCCGATCCACGAGGGCGAGCGGCAGGGGACTGCCGTTCACCATGGCGCTCGCCCGGTGCGCCGCCTGCTGCGCGGCGCGGATCGCCCACGCCAACTCCAGTGCTCCCCCGATGTGGGACGCCACCGCCTGCAGGTACGCCACGTCCTGGAGCGAAAACCGCTCCCGGCCGCGCGGCTGATCGGCCACGCGGTAGATGGCCAGCGCGCCGGCGGCCCCGCCGGTGGTGGGAAGTGGGACGAGCATGGCGGCCGCGAGGGACGCCCGGGCGTCGGGCGCGACCGGCAGGTCGGGCACCTCGCCCAGCACGTCCACGAGGAGCGGCGACTCGGCGGCCATCGCGCGGGCGAGAATGCTCGCTTCCAGGTCGGCAGGTTGGCGGCTGAGGGCCTCGGTCAGGCCGGCGGCGGCGACGACGCGCAGGGCGCCGTCCGCCCCGCGCTCGACCACGACCGCTCCGTGCGCTCCGGTGAGGGTCATGACGCTGTGGACCGTGTATTGCAGCAATTGGCGCGGATCCGTCGCGACGGTCCGCATCCAGCGAGCCAACTCGATGAGGAACGTGCCTAGGCGCCGCTCGTGTTCCAGCACCGCCCGGCGACCCACGAGGCCGGCGAGCTCCAGAGCCGTCGCCAACTGCAGTTGCAGACGGGCGCGGTCGGCGATGTGGGGAGCCACGTGTGCCCGGACGTAGCGATCGGTCCCGTCCCGCCATCGCTCGGTCTCGCCGTCCGCTCCGGTTGCATCACTCGGAGCCTTCGCGGTACCGGTGCCCCACCGGTCGGTGTACTCGAGCACAACCCGGTCGGCCCGTTCGCCCCGGCGCAGGATATCAGCCACCGTGGTCCAGAACTGGCGCGGATCATGGGCCGTGCCGGCGGCCACGACCATGGACAGGACGGGGTCGTTGTGAGGCACGCCACAAGATAGGGGGTGGACTTCGAGGGGAGTAGGAGCGGGATCACAGGGGAGACGCCCGGAGGCCGAGACGCCAAGACGCGCCGCGGTGCGGCCCGGCGTCCGGCGTCTCGGCATCCCCCGCCGCCATTTGACACCGCTCTGCCCACCCTCCAATTTCCCGATCCCCCCGAAGAGGAGGTGTCTCCATGCGGGAGTACACAACCGATCGGATCCGGAACGTCGCGGTCGTGGGCCACGGAGCGTCGGGCAAGACCTCCCTCGTTGACGCCCTCGCTTTCGTGGCCGGCAGCAGCAAGCGACATGGATCCGTGAAAGACGGAACCGCCCTCACCGATTACACCCCTGACGAGATTCAGCGCCAGTATTCCATCAGCCTGTCGCTCGCGTACGCCGAGTGGATGGAGGCCAAGATCAACCTGATCGACGCCCCCGGGTACCTGGACTTCCTGGGCGATGCCGTGGCCGGGATGCACGCGGCGGACGGTGCGCTGGTGGTCGTGGGCGCCACGGCAGGCGTGGAGGTCGGCACCGAGCTGGTCTGGGAGTACGCCGAGCAGCGGCGCATCCCGCGCATGTTTTTCGTCTCCATGATGGACAAGGAGCATGCCGACTTCGAGAAGGCCTACACGGACATCCGGGAGCACCTGACGCCCAAGGTGATCCCGATCGAGATCCCGGTCGGCGAAGGCCCGGACTTCCATGGGATCATCAACCTGTTTTCGCGGAAGTGCCACCTCTACAAGGCCGGCACGAAGGCCGGCGAGTACGACGAGGTGGACATCCCGGCCGAGTATCAGGAGCAATTTGCGCGTTACGAGCAGGAGCTCATCGAGCGCATCGCAGAGACTGACGACACCCTGCTCGAGCGCTATCTCGGCGGGGCGGAGATCTCGCGGGAGGAAGCGATCGCGACGATGAAGGTGGGCATGGCCCGGGGCGAGCTGTTCCCGCTGCTCTGTGGTGCCGCGGAGCTGACCTACGGTTCCCGCGCGCTGCTGTCCAAGCTGGTGGAGCTGATGCCCTCGCCGGCCGACCGGCCGCCCGTCGAAGCGGAGCGGTGGGGCACGCCCGAGCCCGTCAGCATCCCGCGCACGGACAAGAGCCCCATCGTCGCGCACGTCTTCAAGACGGTATCCGAGCCGCATGTGGGCGACGTGAGCTACTTCCGGATCCTCGCCGGCTCGATCGCGAATGGGGCGGAGGTGTACAACGCCCCGCGCGACGCGATGGAAAAGCTCAACCACCTGTCCATCGTACAGGGCAAGGACCGCCTGGAGGTTCCGCGGCTGCATGCCGGCGATCTCGGCTCCGTGGCCAAGCTCAAGGACACCCACACGAACGACACGCTGTCGACGCGGGCGGTGCCGGTCGTCATGCCGAAGATCGCGCTGCCCGAGCCGCTGATCACGCTGGCCGTGGAGGTGCACCAGCACGGCGAAGAGGACAAGCTGTCGACGGCTCTCCATCGCCTGCATGAGGAAGATCCCACGTTCCATCACGAGTACAGCGCCGAGCTGGGTCAGACGATCGTGCGCGGCCGCGGGGAGCGACACCTGGAAATCATCGTGGATCGGCTCAAGCGGAAGTTCGGCGTCACCGCCGACCTGGCCCGGCCGCGCGTCGCCTACCGGGAGACGTTCCGGGGCGCGGCTGAGGGGCAGGGGAAGCACAAGAAGCAGACCGGCGGCCGCGGGCAATACGGGGACTGCTGGATCCGCATCAAGCCGCTGCCTCGGGGCAAGGGCTACGAGTTCGTGGACAAGATCACGGGCGGCGCGATTCCCTCCAAGTACATCCCGGCGGTGGAAAAGGGGATCCAGGAGGCCGCGCAGCGGGGTCCGGTGGCCGGGTATCCGATGGTGGATTTCCAGGTCGAATGCTACGACGGCAGCTATCACGACGTGGACTCGAGCGAGATGGCCTTCAAGATGGCGGGCATTCTCGCCTTCCGGACGGTGGCGGAGAAGAGCCGCCCGGTCCTGCTCGAGCCCGTGCTCCAGGTCGACGTGCTCACGCCGGACGAGAACCTGGGCGAGGTCATGGGCGATCTGTCGTCCCGGCGGGGGCAGATTCTGGGCACCGAGCCCGACGGTCGGCTGCAGAAGATCCGGGCGCTGGTGCCGGATGCGGAGCTGTATAAGTACTCCACGCAGCTCCACTCGATCACGCACGGGCGGGGGACGTTCCGGGCCTCGTTCGCGAGCTACCAGGAAGTCCCACCCGACGTGGCGCAGAAAGTCGCGGCCGAGCGGGAGAAGGAAGAGGGGAACGGGCGGAAATAGACGGCACGACGGGAGGATGGAAGGTCGACGGGGTGGATCGCCAGATCCACCCCGTTCTGCTCGTCCGACCGCCTACCGACTTTTTCTTACCCCTCGCTTCTTCTTGGGCTTGCCGCTCTTGCCGCGCAGGGGCACGACGGACCCGTCGGTACCGGTCGCCGCGGCCACCAGGGCATCGTCCTCGCGCGGCTGTTTCCAGACGTACTGCTCGCCGCGGAAGTTGCGCAGCACGATCTCCTCGTCGGTGAGCCGCACGACGTACTCCGGGGTGAGTGGAATCTTGCCGCCGCCACCGGGGGCGTCGATCACGAAGTGCGGCACGGCCAACCCGCTGGTCCAGCCCCGCAGCCCTTCGACGACCTCGAGCCCCTTTTCGATGGTGGTCTTGAAGTGCTCCACCCCGGCCACGTTATCGCACATATAGATGTAGTAAGGCCGCACCCGGGCGGCGAGCAGCTTCTGCATCAGCAGCTTCATCACGTCCACGTCGTCGTTCACGCCGCGCAGCAGCACGGTCTGACAACCGAGCGGGATGCCGGCGTCGGCCAGCATGCTGAGACCCCGCACCGCAGCGGGCGTCAGCTCGTCGGGATGGTTGAAGTGCGTGTTGATGTAGAGCGGGTGGTGCTTCCGCAGCATCTCGCACAGCTCGGGGGTGATACGCTCGGGCAGGTGACACGGCACACGGCTGCCGATGCGCAGGACCTCGAGATGCTCGATCCGGCGGAGCCGCGCCAGGATGTCGTTCAGTCTCCGGTCGGAGAGTAGCATCGGGTCGCCGCCCGAGAGAATGACGTCGCGAATCTCCACGTGCTCTTCGAGATAACGGAACGCGCTTTCGTACTGCGACATCGGAATCTTCTCGGGGTCGCCGACCTTGCGCCGACGGGTGCAGAAGCGGCAGTACGAGGCGCAGACCGGGCTCGCGAGAAACAGGGCCCGGTCGGGATACCGGTGCGTGATGTTCGGCACCGGGCTGTCGGCGTCCTCGCCCAGACTGTCCATGACGCCGTCCACGACGTCCAGCTCCTGCAGGTCGGGCACGTACTGGCGCCAGATCGGGTCGCCCGGTTCCTTGATCAGGTCGACCATCGCGGGCGAGATGCGGAACTCGAAGTTGTCCGCCGCGTGCTGCAGACGGCCGAGGTCCGGGAAGTGCTCGGGCCCGAACTTGTCGACCAACTGCTGCAACGTGGACAGACTCCGTTCCTTGAGAATCCGTTGCCACTCAGCCATGCGCCATCACTCGCTCGCGGAAGGCCTCAGGTACTTGGTGAACACGATCAGGGCGTCTCCCGGCGCGTAGTACTCCGGGATCGCAGCGCCGGCCTCGTAGCCCAAGCGCTGGTAAAACGCCCTGGTCGCGGCGTAGTCGTGCCGCGAGGACGTTTCCACCACGATGAGTCGGCCGCCTTCCGCTACGATCGCCTCTTCGCAGTGAGCCATGAGCCTCCGCCCAATGCCCATCCCCTGGGCCGCCGGGTCGACGGCGATCCAGTACAGGTCCCACGTCGCGAGCGTGCAGGGCACCGGCCCGAACACCGCGAACCCGGCCATGCGAGTGCTCACGTAGGCTCCGACCGCCCAGTAATCCGTGCCCGGAGCCCGGACCGCGGTGTCGAACACCTCGAGCGCGATCGGCGTCTCGTCCGGCCGGAACACACCGGTGGCCTCGACGATTTCCCGGACCCGGTCGCGATCGGACGCCCGTGGCAGCCGCAGTATCACGGCCGCGGCGGCACTGGTTGCGCCGGCGGGGTTGTTGGAGGCGGACATCGCTAGGCCAGGTTCTGCTGCCGCTCGGGTGTGGGGCGCTCGGCGCGCGTGCGGGCCCCTTCGGCAAGCATCGCCACGGAGCTCGACCGCTGGGCGTCGGCCAGCGCCGCGTTCACGATCCGCAGAATCAGATCCTCGTAGGACCAGCCGGCCGCTCCCGCCATGCGGGCGAGCCCGGCGTCTTCGGAGATGTCGGGATTGGGGTTGACCTCGAGAATCCACGGCTGGCCCGTCTCGTCGATCCGCAGGTCCACGCGCCCGTAGCCGCTGCCTCCGACGGCCCGCCAGGCGTCCCGGGCCAGTGCGACCAACCGGTCGGCCGCCGGCTTGGTGATCGCGGCGGGACAGATCGGCTGACTGCCGACATCCTCGTCGCTACCCGGATCCCACTTGGCGCTGAACGACAAGATCCGCCACGCCCCCTCGGGCATCCGGCTGAAGTCGATCTCGGAGACAGGGAGGGCCTGCTCGCCGACGAGCCCCACGGCCAGTTCGCGGCCGGTGACGTAGCGCTGCACGATGACTTCGTCGTGCTGCTCGCTCATCCGAGCGATCCGGTCGACCAGGGCACGGCGGGAGGTCACGACCGACGCCTGCTCGATCCCGACGCTGGCGTCTTCCGCCGCCGGTTTGACGATCGCCGGCAGGGGGAAATCTCCGGGCACCCGATGCCCGTTGGGGATGACCCACTGGGGCACCGGCAGACCGTGCGCTGCGAGCAGCGCGTTCGCCACGTGCTTCCGGTGGCAGATGGTCATCACCTCCGGCCGCGCGCCGGTGAACGGGACGCCGGCCAGCTCGAGCGTGCCGGCAACGAGGCTCTCGAAGCGGCTCACCGCGTCGATGCCTTCGCACAGGTTCACGACCAGATCGGCACGGCGGCACGGCGCGAGCCAGCGCAACCCCGGCCGGACGGGCACCCGCTGCACGCTGTGGCCGGCGTCCCGCAGGATGGTCGCCACCCGAGTGACCGATTCGAGGACCTGTCGGATGTCTTCGTCGGACCAGCCCTGGGCGGCGCCGTCGTACGTGATGACGGTCTTCATGCGACCGCTCCCAACGCCGAGTGCGGGAGGTCGCGACCGGTCAACCGGCGCCAGGCGACTTGGACCACCGACTGGATCAGCTCGTCGTAGCTCATGCCGGCCGCCCGCGCGGCGCACGGGAAGCAACTGTTGTCCGCCGGATTCGGGATGATGCCGGGCAGCGGATTGATCTCGACCACGTTCGGCACGCCGGCGGCGTCGAGCCGGATGTCCACCCGCGACCAGTCGCGACACCCGAGCGCTCGGTACGCCGCGAGGGCGGTCTCGGCCACCTGGCGCGCCAGGGCGTCCGGGATCCGGGCCGGGCACTCCAGCACGTCGAGCGGCGCGGTGGGGTCGTCCCACACCCACTTCGCCTCGTAGCCCATGATGGGGAGCGCGCCGGCGGGGAGCGTGTCGAACCGGAACCGGATGATCGGCAGCGCCCGCGCCTCCGTCCCGTTCCCGAGCACCGCCACCGTGAACTCGTCGCCCGGCAGGTAGGTCTCGGCCAGGACCGGCTGCGCGTAGGTCTCGAGCAGCTCGCGGGCGCGGGCGGCGGCGGTGGCCGCGTCGGGCGCGTAGTTGGCCTCCGCGATCCCCTTCGACGAACCCTCCCAGACCGGCTTGAGGAAGATGGGGTAGGTGAGTCGGCCGTTCAGCCGGGCGAGGTCGGCCGGGGACTCGAGCAGCGCGAACGGCGCCGTCGGAACGGCGCGCGCGCGAAGGACTTCCTTGGTGCGGCCCTTGTGCAGGGCGAGCGTGAGGGTCAGCGGGTCGGACGCGGTGTACGGGACGCCGAGGAACTCGCAAATGGCGGGCACGTGCGCCTCGCGGCTCGGCCCTGCCAGTCCCTCGGCCATGTTGAACACGAGATCCACCCGCGCAGCCGCCAGCCGCTCGGCGAAGTCGTCGATCGCTTCCAGCCGCACCACCTCGCCGAACGCGCCGAGCGCGCGCTCGACGGCCGCGATGGTCTCGGGTTCATCCCACTCGACGAATGCGTCGGCGGTGGTGGGGAGTGGATGGGGGACGCCAAGGACCCGGTCGCCGGTACCGGTAGCAGGACGTTCGTTGTAGGCGAGCCCGATGCGCATCGCGCTCCAATGACGGAGGTTGCGTTGCGCTACACGATAAAGGAAGGCGGGAAGTTATGCAATAGTTTTTCTGCGGTTTTCTTGACTCGCGGACGCGCGAGGGATGCGCGAGTAGCGCCGGAACGTGAACGGGAAGGCGTGGTGCGCGTCCGCCGGGTGGTGCGTCTCACCCTCGAGCCGCCACGCGTTCCAATCAAGGGGTGGAACCCGGACGTCACCCGCCACGTGGGCGTGCACGACGGTGACATAGAGCCGGTCGGCGCGCGGAAGGGCGGCGCGATAGACCGCGGCGCCCCCCGCCACGAACACCTCCGGCGCGCCGGCGGCGAGGTCGAACGCCGCCTCGAGCGACGGTGCCGTCTCGATGCCCGGCGGGCACACGTCGCCCCGCCGCGTCAGGACGATGGAGCGACGGCCGGGCAGCGCACGCCCCACCGACTCGAAGGTCTGGCGACCCATCACCAGGACGTGGCCCATCGTGAGCCGCTTGAACTCGCGCAGGTCGTCGGGCAGGTGCCAGGGGAGGCGGCCGTCCCGCCCGATCACCCCCTCCTCCGACATCGCCACGATCACGGAGACGATCACACCGCCACCGGCGCCGGGATGTGCGGATGGGGGTCGTACCCCTCCAGGCGGAAGTCCTCGTACCGGAACGCGAAGAGCGACCGGATCTCGGGGTTGAGGTGCATGGTGGGCAGCGGCCGAGGATCCCGGGTGAGCTGGAGCCGCACCTGGTCGAGGTGGTTCGTGTAGATGTGCGCGTCACCAAACGTGTGGACGAACTCGCCGGGCGCGAGCCGCACCGCTCGGGCGACCATCAGGGTGAGGAGGGCGTACGAGGCGATGTTGAACGGCACGCCCAGGAAGAGGTCGGCGCTCCGCTGGTACAACTGGCACGAGAGGCGGCCCTCCACCGCATAGAACTGGAACAGCGTATGGCAGGGCGCGAGCGCCATCCGCGGCACATCCGCCACGTTCCATGCCGACACGATCAGCCGCCGGGAGTCGGGGTCGCGACGCAACTCCTCCACGAGCTGGGTGATCTGGTCGATGTGCCGCCCGTCAGGCGCGGGCCACGACCGCCACTGATAACCGTAGATGGGTCCGAGCTCCCCGTCCGGGTCGGCCCACTGGTCCCAGATCTTGACGCCGGCGGCCTGCAGCGACCGCACGTTGGTCTCCCCCCGCAGGAACCACAGGAGCTCATGGATGATCGACTTCAGGTGCAGCTTCTTGGTCGTCACGAGGGGAAACCCGGCGCTCAGGTCGTGCCGGGTCTGGTAGCCGAACACGGCGAGCGTGCCGGTGCCCGTCCGGTCCGCCTTGGGCTTCCCGTGTTCGAGCACGTGGCGCAGGAGGTCCAAGTACTGTTTCACGGTTCCTCCGTGCCCAAGGTAAGGGGGGAGAGGCCCCACGCCCCGGCGCGTTCCCGCGCCCGGAGTCCGGCCGCGACCTGGTCCGGGATCGGCTCGGCCCCGGATCCGACCTTGAGGTGGGCCAACGCCGGCGCACCGTCCGACACGATCACGCCTGGGTTGAAGATACCGGCCGGATCGAACGCGCGTTTCACGTCGGCAAACAGCGCGGTCACCGCCGGCCCGTAGATCCGCTCGAGCAGTCCGGCGCGGAGCCGGCCGTCCCCGTGCTCGCCGCTCGGGGTCCCGCCCAGTTCCACGAGCAGTCGGGTCGTGGCGTCGAGCAACGCCGCGAGGCGGCGCTCGAAGCCGGGGGCGGTCGTGTCCACGAGCGCGTTGACGTGCAGGTGTCCGTCTCCCGCGTGCCCAAACGCGATCACGGGAACTCCGGCCGCCGCCGCGGCCGCGCGGACCCCCGCGACGTAGCTGCCGAGCGCCGCCACCGGCACGCACCCGTCTTCAATCACCTGGAGCGAGCGCCGCTCGGGCGGCAGCGCCGCGAGCGCGGGGCTCGCCCCGTGCCGGATCCGCCAGAGCCGGTCGCGTTCCGCTCCGGTGACGCCGGTGTCGGTACGCAGCGCCGTGCCGGCCAGCGCGCGCTCGGCTGCGGCGAGCATGTCCCGGACCGCCGCCTCACTCGTACCCTCGACGTCCACCAGGAGAACGGCCGCGGCCTGGTCGAGGGCGACGGGCGAGGCGTCCGGGCCCGCGAGGTCGAGGAACGTGCGGTCGAGCAGCTCGATGGCGACCGGGTCGTGGGCGCGTAGGGCTTCCACGGCCGCGCCGATGTCCGCCAGATCCGCGAGGGCGACCAGCAGGGTGCCGGTGCGGTCGGGAACGAGGTCGAGCAGCAGCTCCACACGGGTGACGATGCCGAGGGTGCCTTCCGCGCCGATGACGAGATCGACGAGCTCGTCGGAGGCGAGATAGGCGTCGAGTGCGTAGCCGGCCGAGTTCTTCCGCGTTGCGGGGAACCGGGCGGCGATCGCCGGTTGAGCGGCGGTGATACGCTCCCGCACGGGGCCGATCCGCTCCTCGACGGCGAGCCGCTCCACCAGGACGCGGGGCGACGACGTGGCGCGCGGCCGGTGCGGGCGCAGCGCGTGTCGCCGACCCAGCCAGCCGGCCTCGCCGTCGGCGGTGACGAACTCGACCCCGCGGACCCAGCGGCGGATGCTGCCGAACCGCAGGGTCCGGGCGCCGGCGGCGTTGGTCGCCACCATCCCGCCGATCGTGCAAAACGGCGCACTCGACGGATCGGGCGGCAGGCGGAGCTTGAAGTGCTCGGCGACGGCGTTCAGACCCGCGCACGTCACGCCGGCACCGACGTTGGCCGTCCGCGCCAACGCCACCCTGGTGGGGCGGGTGAACGTCGCGAGGTCCACGACGATCCCGGCACCCACGTTGTGCCCCGGGATGCCGCTGCCGGCACCGCGCGGCGTGAGCGGCACGCCGTGGTCGGTCGCGTACCGGGCGAGCAGGGCCACGTCGGCCCGGTCTGCAGGCACGGCGACCGCGGTGGGGACGATGCGATAGGGTCCGGCCCCCTCGCTGTAGGCGCTGCGGGTCTGGAGATCCGTGAAGAACCGGCCGCGCAACCCGGCCGGCCGCGCGAGCGCCATCGGGTCAGGGCCCGGCGCCGGCGAGTCGCAGGAAGTAGCTGCGGACCAGCGGATTGAACGGCGCGATCACGTGCGTGGTCGCGACGGTACGGTAGACATCTCCGCGGGTGATCTTCACCTTGTGGCGCGGATCGAGCAGCCGGGGATCGCGCTCGGCCAGACGGAGCGTCCGGATCGCGAAGTAGAGCGACGTGAGGCAGAAGATCCGGATTCGGTAGGCGGCCGACGGGAGCGTCGTACAGTAGCTCAGGGCGTCGCGCAGGTGGCCCCGGGCCTTGGCGATCAACGCCTGCATCACGCGCCGCGCGTCGAGGTGCCGCTCGGGGAGCTGCAGCTCGTCGGGGTGGAGGCCCGCCGCCGCGCACAGATCACGCGGGACGAAGCTCCAGCCGCGGCGCCGGTCGTCGGCGACGTCCTTGATGATGTTGGTGAGTTGGAGGCCGAGACCAAAGCTCGTGGCGAGACCGTCGAGCCGCGCGTAGCAGGTGGGGCCGATCCGGGGATAGTGGATCCGGAACAGGCCGGTCAGGAGGTGTCCGACGGTTCCGGCCACGTAATAGCAGTAGCGGTCGAGCTCGGCGACGCTGGCGAGGGCTGCCAGCGGGCCGTCCCGGCCCGCGCGCCGCGCCGCGAACTCGGCCATCCCGTCGCTCATCTCCTGGACCCACGGGCGGATCGCCGCCCGCTCGCCCGGCGCCAGGGCCCGGAAGCAGCGGAGCACCCGGCCGGCCTCGCGCACGAGCCGCTCCTCGTCGGTGCGCGGTCCCGGGAACGCGGTCCCGAGCGGCGCCGCGTCGGGTCCCCCGTCATCGAGCGCGGCGCGCCACCGCGCCAGCAGCGCCGCCTTGGCGTCCGCGTGAAGATCGGCCGTGTCCTCGATCGTGTCGGCGATGCGGCACAGCAGATACGAGACACGGACCGCCTGCTCCAACCCGTCCGGGAGGAGGCGGATGCCCAGCGCGAACGTGCGCGACACCCTCGGCAGGATGGCCCGGCAGAACGCGCGGTCTGCCGGATCGCCTCCGGTCATTGCCCCTCGACGCTCCGCTTGGTTCGATCGCGCAATTCCCGGGCGATGGCCATGCCGGGGTGATCGCGGGGAATGGCGCGCTCGTTCCGCTCGGACGTGCTGATGCCCGTGCGGAACGGGGTATACACGACGAAGATGGCGACCCGGGAACCGATGCTCGCGGTATCGGGCGCGATCACGAGGCGGAAGCGGACCTGCCGCTCGGCGACGGGATAGTCCCCGGCCCCGAGCGGGTCGTAACTCGCCAGGTCCACGTAGTTGGTCTCGATCAGGCCGGCGTCCAGATCGCTCTGCCGCAAGGGCAGTCCCTTGTCGGTCACCGCTTGGAGCGCCGCGGCAAACGTCACGGCCGGCCGGCCGCGAATCACTTCTTCGAGCACCGGCGCGACCGGGCGCGCGCCGGTGCGCACGCAGGCGGCCACGGTCACCGCCGCGAGCACGGCTGCCCTCACCGGCCGAAGCGTTGCTTGACCCCGGAGAGCACGCGTCGCAGGAGCCGGTCACCGGCGTGTCCGTCGGGGACCATCATCTCCTGGTCACGCGGCAGGCGGGAGGCATCCGCACCGGACTTGTAGACCGCTTCCGCCGTGAGGTTGGTCCGGCCGCCCTCGAGCGGGTCGGCCCAGAACCGCAGCAGGACGACCCGATCGGGATTGGCCCGATCGGTCACGCCCGACTCCTGCGTGACGACGTTGAACCACTGGGTCTCGAGATAGCCCTCGGCTGGGCTCGACCACTGGGGTCGCATGTTCTCGGAATTGACCCGTGCCACGATCTCCTGGATCACGGCGGCCGGCTCGGCATTCACCGTGTCCACCAACGCCTGGGGGAACGGTCGGAAACTGGGTCGGACGCCACCGGACGCGCAGGCGGCGGTGAGGACGGCGCTACCGGCGAGAGCCGCAACTGTCAAACGACGCATAAAGCTGTTCCTCCGTCAGTGCTCGTGGGGGGGAGTCCCCTGGGAATGGTCGTGGTCCCCGGAAGCCTGACCCGCGGCGGCCGCGGAGTCAACGGGGGCGGCCGAGTCGTGGTCGTGTTCCTCACCCGGCGCGTGCTCGTGACCGACCGCGCGGTCGGCGAGCGCCGCCTCCAGCGTCGCCGTCGGCACTCCCGCGCCGTAGCGGAAGACGAGCGACCCGCCCAGGTGGCCGACATAGAACAACAGGAGCGTACCCAGGACGGCGATGCTCAGAAACGTGGGCGTCTCCCACTTGGCCATCCGGTTTCGGCGCCAGCCGGTCCAGATCGCCAGCCCCACGAAGATCACGGTCATCGTGATGGCGAGCGTCTGGTGGCGCTCCATGATCATGTGGGCCGCACTGCCATGCTCGATCGTGGCTTCGGCCCGGAGCCCGGTGGCCACGGCCGCAAGGGCACCGACCGCCCCCGCGAACAGCATCCAGAAGCCGGCCATGCGGAGCGTCTCCTGCTTGAGCGCGAGGCCCAGGAGCTGAAACAGGACGGCGGCGACCAGCAATGCGGCCGGCAAATCGTTGAAGGCGGCGTGTGCCTCAGCGGCGGTGTCCCACATGGCTCACAACCCCAGATCGCAGACGGCGGGTGGGGTGGTCGCGTAGTCGTAGAAGCCCCTGCCGGACTTCCGGCCGTACATGCCGGCGAGCACCATGCGCTTGAGCAGGGGGGGCGGCGCGTACCTGGCGTCCCGGTACTCGCCGAACATGATCTCGGCGATCTTATGGGTCGTATCGAGCCCCACGAAGTCCAGCAGGGTAAATGGACCCATCGGGTAGCCGCAGCCAAGGACCATGCCTTTGTCGATATCCGGGACCGAGCCGACCCCGTGCTCGAGCGCGCGAATCGCGTCGAGCAGATAGGGGACGAGCAGCAAGTTCACAATGAAGCCGGAATTGTCCTTGGCGGCGATCGGTTCCTTGCCGAGGGAGGCGGCAAAGGCCATCGCGCGGTCGAATGTGGCGGGCGAGGTCGTCACGGTGCGCACGACCTCCACCAGCTTCATCAGGGGGACCGGATTGAAGAAGTGCAGGCCGACGAACCGATCGGCGCGTTTGGTGGCGGCCGCCATCGCGGCGATCGTGAGGCTCGATGTGTTCGACGCGAAGATCGTGTGCGCGCCGCAGAGCCCGTCGAGCTCGGTCCACAGCTCGTTCTTCACGTCGAGGTCCTCGGTGACGGCCTCGATCACGACGTCGCAGGGCTTGAGCTCGCCCACGCTGGTGGTGAACGTCAGCCGGCCGAGGAGGGCATCGCGCTCGTCGGCCGGGAGCTTGCCTTTCTCGACGAACTTGGCGAGCGAGCCTTCGATCTTCTTGCGGCCTCGGGCGTTCAGCTCGTCCGAGACGTCCCGGACGACGGTGCGGTAGCCGGCGGCGGCGGCGACCTGGGCGATGCCGCTGCCCATCAGGCCGCACCCGAGCACGCCTACGGTCTTGATATCGGCCATGGGGTCAATCGTGGTGACGGTGAGTGGATTGGGTCGTGAAACGTGAAACGTGAAACGTGAAACGATCCCTCACGTCCTGCCGTTCTCACGTCGTCCGTTCCCCGACCATGCGCCGCTGAAATCTGTCCTCGCGGCACCATGCTGTCACGTGCCGAGTTGCCGACGGATTTCCTGGGCGATCCGGTTGAGAGGATTCGCCCCGGCGGTTGGGGACTGGTCGGGGACGCGAATCTCGCCGTGTTCGAGCCGATCGAGCACCTGCTCCAGTGCCACGCGGTAGCGTTCCACCTGCCGGGACCGGGTCACGATGAGGGCGCCGAGGAGAGCGAGCGGCACCGGGAGGACCGCCACCGGCAAGGCGAATCCGAGGACGACCGCGACCGCCGCCCCCGCGGCACCCCCGGTCACCAGGACGCCGGCGGCGCCGAGATGCGCATTGCGGGAGTTGCCCAGATCGGCGGCGAGGCGCACGTGCGAGCGGTCGGGACCAAGGGCGGTGACGCGGCCCACGACCTCCCGTGCCCGCGCCAGCACATACTCCCGCCCCCCCAGCCGGAAGGAACGTTTGAGCGACGCGACCGTGCCACGCTGTGGTTCCCAGCTCGTCTGGTCGGGGAACCGGCGCTTCACCGTGAGCAACTCGCCCGCTGTCATCCAGTGGCCCAGGGCTGCCGTGACCTTCGACTCCGAGCCCCGCACCGTGCGCTCGGCGGCGGTGTGGCGGGGGCCCGCGAGCCACGCCGCCAGCCCCCGGTCCGCCGGCACGACCGCGCGCGATTGCTCTTCAACGAGGGCTTGCCGCACGTAGGGCGCCGGGATGCCGACTTCGGACGCGAGCCGAAGGACCTCCTCCTCGGTGAGACCCTCACTCAGGTCCCGTTCGCCCGACTGCAGCTCCGCGGCACGAAGGATGACGCGTTCGAGCGTGGACCGGTCCAGACGCTGGCCGGGCGGGACGGTGTCCGCCATGATCCGCTACGCGCGTTCCCGCTCTCGCGCGGGCTGTGGCACCGGCGCGCCGGTCCGCTCCGGCAGACTCTTCGGGTCCGCCGCGCTTTCCGCAGCCGGGGCGCTGGTCGCCCGCTTCGCCAGCTCCATGAAGGGGGTGAGCAGGTCGATCGGGATCGGGAAGATGGTGGTGGAGTTGTTCTCCGTCGCGATCTCGACCAGGGTCTGCAGATACCGCAGCTGGAGGGCCTGCGGATTTTGGGAGAGCACGTTGGCGGCCTGCGACAGCTTGCCGGCTGCCTGAAGCTCGCCTTCGGCGGCGATCACCTTGGCGCGTCGCTCGCGCTCGGCCTCGGCCTGCCGGGCCATCGCGCGCTTCATCTCGACCGGCAGATCCACGTCCTTCACCTCGACGGCCGACACCTCGATCCCCCATGAGTCGGTCCGCTTGTCCACGATCGTCTTGAGAATGGTGTTGATCTTCTCGCGATCGGCCAGCAATTCGTCCAGCTCGACCTCGCCGAGCACGCTGCGCAGGGTGGTTTGCGCCAGCTGGCTCGTGGCGTAGAGGTAGTCCTCGATCTCGATCACGGCCAGTTCCGGGTCCTTCACCCGGGTGTAGAGCACGGCGTTGACCTTGATCGAGACGTTATCGCGCGTGATCACGTCTTGGGGAGGAACATCCATGGCCACGATGCGGAGCGACGTTCGCCGCATGTGCGCGAAGCCGGCCGGGATGAAGATGAGCCCGGGCCCCTTCGTGCCCCAGTACTTCCCGAGCAGGAAGGTCACGCCGCGCTCGTACTGCTTGAGAATGCGGAGACTCGCGAGCGTATAGACGACCGCGCCGGCAAGCACCCCGAACAGGATTTCCATAACCGTCTCCCGGCTAGAAGGCCTCGACGACCACCGCGGCGCCCTGACCGCCGCCGATGCAGGCCGACCCGAGGCCGTACTTCTTGCCCATGCGCCGCAGCGCGTGGAGCAGGTGAATCGTGATCCTGGCGCCGCTCGCCGCCAGCGGATGGCCGATGGCGATCGCGCCGCCGTGCACGTTGGTCCGCGCGCGGTCGAGGCCGAGCTCCTTCTCCACCGCCACGTATTGCGGGCTGAAGGCCTCGTTCACCTCGACGAGATCCATGTCCCCGAGTTTCATCCCGGCCTTCGCGAGCGCCTTCCGCGCGGCCGGCGCGGGGCCGATGCCCATGTACTTTGGTTCCACGCCGGCCACGCCCCAGGCCACGAGCCGGCCGAGCGGCTTCAGGTTGCGCTTGGCCGCGTACGTCTCACTCGCCACCACCGTGGCCGCGGCCCCGTCGCAGATCCCGGACGCGTTTCCCGCGGTCACAAACCCGTCCTTCTTGAAGTAGGACGGGAGCTTGGCGAGGCCCTCGAGCGTCGTCTCAGGCCGCATGTGCTCGTCCACGCCCCAGTCCTCCATCTGCCGCGTCTTGCGGTTCTTGACCGAGACGGGAACGACTTCGTCGGCAAACACCCCCTCGTCCCAGGCTCGCTTGGCGCGCTGCTGACTCATGAGCGCGTACGCATCCACTTCCTGGCGCGTGAGCTTGTACTTCTCGGCGAGATTCTCCGCCGTCTCGGCCATGGAGAAACCGCACTGCGGGTCCGAGAGCGCTTCCCACAGAGTGTCTTCGAAGGGGACGGGCGGACCCAGGCGAACCCCCCACCGCGCCCCCCGCACCACGTGCGGCGCCTGGCTCATCGACTCGGCCCCCCCGCAGAGCACGGCGCTCGACTCGTCGAGCAGAATCTGTTGGGCCCCCTGAATGATCGCCTCGAAGCCGGACCCGCAGAGGCGGTTGACCGTCACCGCGGGCACCTCCACGGGCAGCCCGGAATGGAGCCCGACGTGGCGTGCGAGGTAGATCGCGTCGGCCGACGTCTGTTGGGCGTTGCCGAACACCACGTGGTCGATCTGGCCGGGATCGAGCCCGGAGCGCTGCAGCGCGTGGGTCGCCGCGATCGCGCCGAGCTGGGTGGCCGAGAAGTCCTTGAGGGTGCCGCCGAACTTGCCGAACCCGGTGCGGACACCGGAGAGGAACACGATGTCTTTCTTGTTGCCTTGGGTCTTCATGACGCCTCTGGAAGTCGAGGGGTGTACTGAGAGGGAAGATACACTGGCAGCGGGGAGCGGGGAGCGGACTGCTCCCCGCTCTCGGCGCGCTATCGACGCTCAGCCGACTTGACCCGCGATGGCGTCCGCCACGGCGGCCGTGGTGGCATTCCCGCCGAGGTCCGGCGTCCGGACGTTCGTTGCGAGCACGTCGACCACGGCGCGCTCGAGCGCCGCGGCTCCACGCGGGCAGCTCAGCTCGGCGAGCAGCAGCGAGCCCGTGAGGACAGCGGCCATCGGATTGGCGATGCCCTGGCCCGCGATCGTGGGCGCCGACCCGTGGACGGGCTCGAACAGGCCCGCGCGCCCGGGGTGCAGATTGGCGCTCGCCGCCACCCCCAGCCCGCCCACCAGCCCCGCCCCGAGGTCGGAGAGGATGTCGCCGTAGAGGTTGTTCGTGACCACCACCTGGAACCGCTCGGGCGCGCGCACGAACTCCATGGCGATCGCGTCCACGTAGCGGTGCTCCCGTTCGATCCCGGGGTGCGCCGCGCCGATCTCCGCGAACAGCCGCCGCCAGAGCTGGTGGGCGGGAATCGCGTTGGACTTGTCGGCCATGGTGACGCGCGTCTTGCCGTGCGCCTCCGCCCACGCGAAGGCCGCGCGCAGAATGCGGGCGACCTTGGGCGCCGTGTGCACTTCGTGGGCGATCCGTTCCTCCTCGTCCGTGCCGACCCGGGCCGACGTCCCGCGCGCCAGGTAGCTGCCCTCGGTGTTCTCGCGGAAGATGACGAAGTCGATGGTCGATCCCCCGATCCGTCGGAGCGGAGTCAGGGTGGGGTGGAGCAACCGGACCGGTCGAAAATTGACGTACAGGTCCAGGCGGAACCGCAGTCCGAGGAGAATGTCGCGGGCGTGCTCGTTGCCGGGCACGCGCGGATCGCCGAGGGCGCCGACGAGGATGGCGTCCACGTCGTCCCGCAGGTGCTCGAACGCGGCCGGCGGCAGGGTCTCCCCCGTCGCGAGGTAGTGGTCCGCGCCGAGGGGGAGGTGGTCCCAAGCGATCGTGCCGCCGTCGAGGGCCGCGGCCCGCTCGATGGCTGGGACGGCGGCCCGGACGACTTCCGGACCGACCCCGTCGCCGGCGATGGTGGCGATGCGGAGCGTGCGGGCGGTCACCGCCGTACCGTTGCCCCGCACCGCGGGCAGAAGCGCCACTCGGAGTCGAGGTCGTCACCGCAGCGGACGCAGGTAAGCGTGCCGACCGGGCGCCCGCAGAAGGGGCAGAAGACGACGGTGCGGTCGGCCGGCAGTCCCCGCCCGCACTGGACGCAGGCGCCCGTCACCGGCGGGGGCGTCGCGGCGGCGGTCGGTATCGGCGCTGCGGCCGCCGCGGTCTCGAGTCGGAAGGCCGGGCCCGCCAGATCGGGCTTGGCGGGCTCGGGCACCGCGACCGGCTCCGGGTCCGGCTCTGGCGCATAGGACGCGGCGGCGCCGAGCACCGCGCGGACGCGGGCCGGGTCGAGCCGCACGCGCGCGCCCGCGAACTCCCGGAAGGAGGCGGAGTCGGGGTGAGCGCTTGCCGCCTCCGCAGCGAGCGACGCCTGCGCCTCAGCGGGTTCCAGGGTGGCATAGCCGCCGACGCCTGCGAGCAGGCCGAGGACCGCCGCCTCGTAGTCCAGATTGCTGTCGAAGCCGAGCTGCGTCCGGTACACGCGGTAGGGCACGAGCTGCTGGTAGAGCTCGGCTACCTGGACGGTCCCGGTGAGCCGAGCGGGGTCGCGCTCGGCCAACACCTGGACGAGGCCACGGAACAACCGCTCGACGTCCTGCCGGTCGATCAGCGCCACGCGTCCGCCCAGCGATCGTAGAGCACCGGAGTGACGGCGGCGGACGCCAGCAACTCGACCCCGCTGGGGTCGCGGTAGGCGTGCCGGAAGTACACGTGCGTGACCCCCGAGTTGATGATGAGCTTGGCGCACATCAAGCACGGGCTGCTGGAGGCGAACACGACCTTGTCCTTGATCGCGCCGGGCGCTTTGATCAGCGCGTTCACCTCGGAGTGGATGCAGCCGCATTGTCCAGGCACCGTCGAGTCGCACCGGTTGGGCAGCCCGCGCGCGTTGCCGTTGTAACCGATCGCCAGGACGTTCTCGAGTCGCGCGTCGGTGACGACGGTGCCCACCTGCAACCGGGAGCACGTGGACCGTTTCCCCAACTCCTCGGCGACGCGCATGTACACCTCGAAGAGCGGCACCCGTTCCGGGGCGCCGGGGTCCTCGAACACGACGTTCAGAGGGTGGGTGTTCGCGCTCACCCCGTCCTTGAAGAAGATCCGGGTCGTCATGTCGCTTCCTCGATCTCCCTCACGAGGGAGTGGAACGCCTCATCGGGATCGTAGTCGGCAAACTGCCCCCGCGCGCGGCGGGCGTCCAGCCACGCGAGGAACGCGGACGGGACCGCCGCCTGCGAGGTGATCTGGCGCTCGGCCGAGCGGACCGCCAGGTGATCCGCGTACTCGTTCTTCGCGTGGCCGGCATGGCCGCGGACCCAGCGCCACGTCACCGCGTGTCCGGCAGCCACCTGCTCGAGGGCCTGCCAGAGCTCGAGGTTCTCGATGGCGCCACCCTTGCGCTTCCAGCCGCGTGCCTGCCAGGCCGCCACCCACTCGCGCATGCCCTTGACGAGGTATTCCGAGTCGGAGACATAGGCCACGTGCAACCGCCGCCCTTTGCGGGAGAGCAGGGCGAGCGTCGCGATCGCGCCCGAGAGCGCCATGCGGTTGTTGGTGGTGTCGGGGGCGTGGAGGTAGAGGTCGCGGCGCTCGATGCGGTCCTTGACGACAATCTCGATCAGCATGCCGGCACCGCCGGGTGTCTGCCCGTCGCGGCCGTTGCCGAGGCAGCTCTCATCGGCGTGGACGACGGCGAACCGGGTCACGCGACCTCGAGGACCGCGTCGTCGCCGACGGGGGCGGGGGTGACGGTCCCGATGACCGCCGCGAGCGTGTGCCGTGCGCCGAGCTCCCGGACCAGCGGATCGAGTTTGTCGGCCGCGACGGCGATCAGCAGGCCGCCCGACGTCTGCGCGTCGCACAGCAGCGTGCGCGTCACGTCGTCCACGGCGGATGCCCAGCGCGTGAACGCGTCGGCCGCGGCGCGGTTCCGCGTCGTGCCGCCGGGCACGGCGCCCCGCGCCACCAACTCGCGGACGTGCGGAAAGTGCGGGACCGCGGCGGGTGCAATCCGTGCGGCGACCCCGCTCGCGGCGAGCAGGTTGTGCAGGTGTCCCAGCAATCCGAAGCCCGTCACGTCGGTGCAGGCATGCACTGCGTCGCGCACCGCCAGCATCGCGTCCATGGCGGCGGCGTTGAGCGTGGTCATCGCGCGGATGGCGTCGCCCATGTCGGTTTCCGAAATCAGCGATTGCTTGAGTGCCGTGCTGAGAATGCCCGTGCCGATGGGTTTGGTGAGCACGAGCCGGTCTCCGGGTTTGGCGCCGGCGTTCGTGATGATCCGATCGGGCGGCGCTTCCCCGAGCACCACGAGGCCGTACTTGGGCTCCGCGTCGTCGATGGAATGGCCCCCGAGAATGAGCATCCCCGCGTGGCGCGCGACGTCCGCGCCCCCGCGCAGCGTCTCTCCCAGGAGCGCGAGCAACTCGGGGGCGCGCGGCCAGGCCACCAGGTTGAGCCCGAACAGGGGCTTGGCCCCCATCGCGTAGAGGTCGCTCAACGCGTTCGTCGCCGCAATCGTTCCGAACGTGTACGCGTCATCCACGATGGGCGTGAAGAAGTCTACCGTCGCCACGAGGGCACGATCGGGCGCCACCTGAAATACGGCGGCGTCGTCGCGCGTGGCGGCGTCCACCAGGACACGCGGGTCACTGATCGCGGGCACGTGGCGCAGCACCTGCGCCAACTCGGCGGCGCCGAGCTTACAGGCTCAACCGGCGCCGTGCGACAGTGACGTCAGCCGGATACGCGATCGCTGATCGCGCGGGGCATCCGTCAGGCTCGACCTCCTCGAGGTGTCCCATCATCCAGCCGCCGGCGGATCGGCAGCCGCTGATCGGACGTGGTGGTGCAGAGGATAGGATATGTCGGGGGGGACCCGAATGGTACTCGGCCAGGCGCGTGTCCCGGACGCCGTGTGCGCGCTAGGCGCGTGTGGCGGGCGGTACGACGACGGCGGCGGTGAGGGTGAAGGCGCCGAGTGCCAGCAGGATGGCGGACGGTGGGATGAATCCCAGGAAGCGGATCTGGAGCAGCGCCGCGCCCACCGGGCTGAAGGCGGCCACGGCCAGGAGCAGCCGGTCGCGGGGGATGGGCCGGCGGGCAACGACCGCGAGGATGAGGCCGATGACGACGAGGTCGAGCGAAAAGGCCACCCAGAGGGCGGGCATCAGCGCCTGCAGCTCAGCGGGCCCCTGCGCGGCGAGCTGGGTCACGGAGTCGTAGCCGGTGCCGTGGAGGGCAGCCGTGCCGAGAAAGCCGGCGCCCGCGAGGCCCGTGAGCAGGGAGCCGAGTTGCGCGCGTGTCATGATCGTGATCTCCTGGTGAGCGGCGGTTCCCCACGCCGAGGCCGCACGCGGAGCCCGGAGCGCCTGACGTCTGGACAACGCTGCCTCCGGCTCGCCGGCGGGGCAAGGAGGCTCTATTCTCCAGCCCTTGGAGGTGACCTATGCGATACGCGCTTGTCGTTGTCATTGCGGCGCTGGGGTGCGCTGGCGCGCCGGAGGTCCCGCCCGTGGACCTCTCACGCGTCGAATTCGTGGACCTCTCACACGCGCTCGACTCTGCCACCCTCTACTGGCCGACCTCCCCCAGCCGGTTTCGGCTCGAGCGGCTGGCCTACGGTCCTACACCGGCCGGCTTCTTCTATGCCGCGAACACGTTTGCCGCACCCGAGCACGGCGGTACGCATCTCGATGCGCCGATCCACTTCCATGCGGGCGGGCTCACCGCCGACCGCCTCCCCCTCGAGCGCCTGATTGCGCCGGCCGTGGTGATTGACGTCGCGGCCCGAGCCGCCGCCGACCCCGACTACCGGCTCACCACGGGCGACGTGGAGGCGTTCGAGCTGGCCCATGGTCCGATCGCGGCGG
>Ga0224512_10001392_pt1 | contig 23306 bp, 20 predicted proteins | sample SF_May12_sed_USG_4_FD_169103 | JGI IMG/M metagenome (GOLD analysis project Ga0224512, IMG submission 169103) | Sediment microbial communities from San Francisco Bay, California, United States - SF_May12_sed_USGS_13 | ecosystem: Environmental > Aquatic > Marine > Sediment | place: USA... | reverse complement strand
GGACCGCGGGTGTGCGACTGCTTCGCAGATCGCGGTCGAGTTTGCCTTCGGCCAACGTCGCGGGTGTGCGACTGCTTCGCAGATCGCGGTCGAGTTTGCCTTCGGCCAACGTCGCGGGTGTGCGACTGCTTCGCAGATCGCGGTCGAGTTTGCCTTCGGCCAACGTCGCGGGCTCCATGATTCCTAGGCCGCAGCTCGACGCTCGGAAATGAGCTTGGTGGCGGTTTCCGACGCCACGGCGGCGTCACGGCAATAGGCGTTGGCCCCGATTGCCTCGCCGAACTCCTCGTTGAGCGGGGCGCCGCCCACGAGAACGATGTAGTCCTCGCGCACACCCTTCTCGATCAATGTGTCGATGACGACCTTCATATAGGGCATGGTCGTGGTCAACAGTGCCGACATGCCGAGAATATCCGGCTTGTGCTCGGTGAGCGCGGCGAGGAACCCGTCGACGTCGGTATTGATGCCGAGATCGATCACTTCGAAGCCGGCACCCTCCATCATCATGGCCACCAGATTCTTGCCGATGTCGTGAATGTCGCCCTTCACCGTTCCGATGACCATCTTGCCGATGGGTTTCGCCCCCGTCTCGGCCAGGAGGGGCCGCAGTATGGCCATGCCGGCCTTCATGGCGTTGGCCGCCAACAGGACCTCGGGGACGAAGAGAATACCGTCGCGGAAGTCGATACCGACGATCCGCATCCCCTCGACCAGTGCGTCGTTGAGAACCTTGTCGGCCGACCATCCGCGCCCGAGCAGAATGTTGGTTCCCTCGGCGATCTCGTCGGCCAGGCCGTCGTAGAGATCGTCGTGCATTTGGGCACGAAGATCTTCGTCGTTCAACGACGCAAGATCGATGTCGTCTTCGTCGTCGATCGCCGCGTCATCGGTCTGGTTCTCAGACATTGGCGTTCTCCCCTACAACCCGAAACGAGTTCAACCGGTTTCCTGCAATTCTGGTCAAGCGTACTGGTTCGACCGCGGATGTTCATGACGTCGGTCTCGACAGTCACGACCGCGACGGCCGGGCTCGCCCGACAGGGCGCGATCCGGACTGGGCCAAGCGGCTCCTCGGCCTCGCCAAGGACTCGCGTGCCACGATGTGGAACTGTACCGTATCATGAAATGCGCTGCAGATCCAGAGCGAATCATCTGCCGGACGGCTGAGAAACGGCCGCCGATTCAGGCTCCGTTGCGTCGGGGCCGGCGGGGCAGGAGGTACACCGCAAGTGGTGACGCCCGGGCCGGATAGGGCAGAAAATCTCGGGGTTTCGGAATCATCGAACCAGGCTTGGTCAGCACCCGGTAGATGACATAGGCCCCGACGGCACCGTGGGTGACAATGAGTGAGACGAAGTACTGGGTGGGACCGAACGTGTTCATCAGGGCGGTGGCGAGAAAGGGGCCCGCCGTGGCCCCGACGGCGTTGGTGGTGACGAGCGCAGCGCTCGCCCCAAGGATCTGTTCCGGCTGAATCCAGTCGTTGGTGTACGCGATCGACAGGGAATAGAGGGGGAACGTGCACGCCCCGATGGTGAACATCAGCAGGTAACCGAGGATCGATCCGGAGTCGATGACCAGGAGGGCGCCTGCGGCCACTGCGGCGAGGAATCCGAGGGCGATCATGATGGGCCGTCTCGGCACCCGGTCGGCGAGGTAGCCGACCGGGAACTGACCGACGACCCCTCCCACCATCGGTGCTCCCATGAACAACGACACCTGGCCGGGGCCGAGACCGGCCTGGGTGGCGTAGACCGCCCCCATGCCGAGCAACGCACCATTGGCCATTCCGACCAGCACCGACACCACGATGCCGGTCGGCACGATGGCAGCCAGATCCCGGATCGACATGACCTCCGGGGTCAGCGTCGGTGGCGAGCTGGAGGCCGAGAGCGAGATCGGCACCAGAGCCAGCGAGATCAGCACCGACGAGATGAGAAACAACTGGATGCCGTTACGGTCGGGCACGTTGAGGAGCAGCTGACCGACAGCGAAGCCACCCATCGAGACGACCATGTAGAAGGCCAGCATGCGTCCCCGGTTGGCGTTGGTGGCCAGGTCGTTGATCCACGACTCGGCGACCACGTAGAGCCCCGCCATGCAGAACCCGGTGGCGAACCGCATCAGGCCCCAGGCGACCGGGTTGACGGTCAGGAGGTACACCAGCGTGGCCGTCGAAGCGAGCGAAGCCAGGGCGGCGAAGACGCGGATGTGACCGACCGCCGTGAGCGCCTTGGTGGCGGCTCGGCTTCCGATGAGGATGCCGACGAAGTAGCCGCTCATCACCAGACCGATGGTGTTGGTGCCGAAACCGGCCTCTTCGGACCGGATGCCGACGAGGGATCCCTGCAGGCCGTTGCCGATCATCATCAGGCCGATGCCCGTGAACAAGGCCCACGCCGCGGCGGCGGTGTTCGATGGTGAGATCAGCGGTCCTGATTCATGTGTATCGTCGGCGGTCGCAACGGCGGCGCCCGTGGTGTGCTCGGGGTGCAACGCTGAGCTTGCTTTCGTGCGAGGCGCCCGAGGGCGTCTGGGATCGGGGACTGCGGAACGGTGTCCGACCCCGAAACGGTATCGCTCACGACCTGGTGTCCGGCGCGCCGACGGAATGGAGCGAGATCAGCTTTTCGATGTGCACGTGCACAGAATCTATGCAGAGATATTGTGTATAGAGATGGAAGAGATGGAACTGCGACGAGTCGAACTGACGAGCCCCCAGCTTCGTTGTCTGGCCAACACCATCCGATCGCGCCTGCTGGCCGCCCTTCGCCTCGAAGGTCCGGCCACATCGGCCGCACTCGCCAAACGCCTCGAGACCAACACCGGTGTGACCAGCTATCACCTTCGTCGCCTGGCCGACGTCGGCCTGATCGTCGACCACCCGGACCTGGGTCGTGGACGGGAGCGGGTGTGGCAGGCCGCGCATGATGTGACGGTGTGGACGGAAACGGCGTTCGACGTCGATCCCGACGATCGAGCCGCTCGTGACTGGATGATCGGTCATCATTCCCGGTTGACGAATGCGTGGCGCCAGGAGTGGATGGAGACCCGAGGCGATTGGTCCACCGAATGGCGGGAGGCCGCCTGCACGAGCGACATGACACTTCGCTTGTCCCCCGAACGTACCAAGGCGCTGGTGGCCGAACTGGAGTCGGTGATCGAACGCTACGCCGCCACGGCGAAAGACGACGTGGCGGCCGACCAGACCGAATCCGCCGGCGCGTCCGTAGCGGTGCTCATCGACGTGTTCCCGTCGCATCGGCTCACGATTTGACCCTGGCCTCGCTTCGTCACCGCTTTCTCTTGTTGGTTGCCCTCCGATGGCTGCCCACGGGCATGTTGATCCCGGTGCTCGTTTTGCTGCTGCTCGACCGAGGAATGTCGATCGCCGAGGTCGGATTGGCGTCCGCCGCTCAGGGGCTGATGGTCATGGCACTCGAGCTCCCGACCGGGGCTCTGGCCGACAGCCACGGTCGGCGGGCCGTGTTGTTGTCGGCGTCGCTCTTCGATCTCGCGTCGATCGGCCTCCTGCTGACCGCCGATTCGATCGGGATGCTCGTGTTGGTGTTTGCCTTGCAGGGCGTCTACCGGGCTTTGGAGAGCGGGCCGCTCGATGCGTGGTTCGTGGACTCCACCCAGGCCGTCGACCCGACGGCGAAGATCGAGGACGCACTGGGAGCGGCCGGCGCCGTGCTCGGGGCGTCGATTGCGGTTGCCACGGTCGGGGCCGGCGCGCTGGTGGCCCTCGACCCGGTTCCCGGTGTCGATCCGCTGATGGTGCCCCTACTGGTGTCGCTCGTTCTCCGGATGTTGAACGTCGTGGCGATCGCCGTTCTGATGACCGAGCCCGGTCGGCCGATCGGGCGGAACACACGTGTCACCGGCGTGATCGGCGACTCCCTCCACCTGATCCGCGCCAGTAGGATGTTGCAGGCACTCATGGTCGTCGAGCTCCTCTGGGGCGCCGGGATGGTGGCCTTCGAGACCCTGACGCCGGCGAGGCTGGAGGAGGTCACCGGGAGTGCGGCGCAGGCGGCCGCCATCTTCGGACCCGTGACCGCCGTGGCCTGGCTCAGCTCAGCAGGTGCTGCGGCGGTCGTGCCCCGCCTGGCGATCCGGGTGGGCGCGACCCGAGCGGGTGCGTTGTTGCGAATCGTTCAGGGGATCACCGTCGCCGGTATCGGGATCTCGTCCGGAGCAGTCGGCGTCATCATTGCTTTTCTCCTCACGATGGCCGTGCATGGCGCGGCGAACCCGGTGCACCAGGGTCTGCTTCATCGCTCGGTCGACGGCCCGGCGAACCGATCGACCGTCGTATCGGCCAACAGCCTCAGCGCCCAATTCGGTGGTGCCCTCGGCATGATCGCCTTGACCTCCCTGGCCGACGCAACGACGCGATCAACCGCCATCGTCACCGGCGCCGTGTTGCTCGCGGCGGCCGCCCCGGTCTATCTGATCCCATCCACGCGTCCTCCGCGTCGCTGACGGCGTCGGATACGCGCGGAACCGGGTGCGACACCCGAGCGGCCGATATGGCGAGGCGGGGTGCCCCGAATCAGTCGAGGTGACCCTGGCGCCAGGCCTCCGTGGCCTCGACCTGATTGAAGGTGAAGCAGTGCAGATCCTCGACGTCCAGCCGGCGGAGATGCGGTGACAGCGGCTCCAGCAGATCGTTGGGGTCGTAGCTTGTCATGGTCACGAGCCTGGTGATCGCCTTGCGGTTCTTCTTGAGGTATCCGAGCGACGCCCCGATACCGAGGCGAGCTCCCATGGTCATGAGCTTGGCCCTGTCGATGACGCCGGGGATACCCAGGTGGATCGGCAGTTCCATGCCATTCGCCCGTTCCTGTTCGAGCCACGACACGACTCGATTCGGGTTGAAGCACATCTGGGTGCTGGCGTAGCCCCGCACGCCCGCCTCGGCCAGCACCTGCTGCTTTCGCATGAGCGCCCGGTGGAGGGCATCGTCTGCGATGGCGACGTGGCCGTCGGGGTACGAAGTCACGCCCACCGTGTGCAGCTCGGGCCCTGCGTCGAGGAGGTCGGTGAGGAAGTCGACCGCCGCCGCATACGGACCGTGGGGCGGAGCGGCATCGCCGCCGACGAGGAACATCCGACCGATCTGCTCGGTGCGCAGCCAGTTGGCGATCTCGGCCACATGGGGTTTGCTCTCCACCATTCGGGCGGCGATGTGGGGGATCGCCTCGTGACCGAGGGCGCGTATGCGGTCGGTCAGCTCCATCGTGGTGGCAATGCCCTTGACCGGCGAACAGGTGACCGACACCTTGGAATTGGGTGGGAGTGCGTCGATTGCTCCGTCGAGACTGGAGAGCGGCACCACCTCGAAGGTGAGGTTGACGATCAGGTTTCGACGGTGTTCGGCGTCGATCGCTGTCTCGTGCGCTGTGGTCCTACTCCGGTTGAGCATGATGGCTCCTGGCTTGGGGTGGCATTTCTGACTACTGGGGTGTTCGGAAGATCAGCTGAGACCGACGATCTCGCCGTTGGAGTCGATGTCGATCGACATCGCGGCCGGGTTCTTGCCGAGCCCGGGCATGGTTCGCATGTCGCCGCATATCGGATAGACGAAGCCGGCGCCGACCGAGGCCCGAACCTCTCGCACCGGAAGCGTCCAACCGGTCGGGGCACCCTTGAGTTTCGGATCGGACGAGATCGACAGGTGGGTCTTGGCGATGCATACCGGGAGGTGTCCGAAGCCGGCGGCCTCGTAGGTGTCGATCTGCTTGGACGCGGCGGGCGAGAACTCGACGCCATCGGCGCCGTACACTTTTTCGGCCACCATGCGGATCTTGTCCCGCAGGGGCAGCTCGTCGGGGTAGAGGACCGAGAAGTTCGACTCCTCCTCTGCGGCCTCCTTGACCGCAGTGGCCAGTTCGGCCGCACCCTTTCCACCGTCGGCGAAGTGGGTGGACACCGCGGCCCGGGCACCGTACTCGGTGGCGATCTCCTTGATGGCGTTGATGTCGACGTCGTGATCGCCGGGGAAGGCGTTGATCGCCACCACGGGCGTTACGCCGTGGACCTTCATGTTCTCGAGCTGCTTGCGGAGGTTGGCCCCGCCCTGATGGACCTCGTCGGGGTTCTCGGCCAGAAGGGCCTCGGGCAGCGGTCTTCCGGCCACGATGTTGTGGTTGCCGGAGTGGGCTTTCAGGCCGCGGACCGTGGCGACGAGGACCGCCGCGTCGGGAGCGATCCCGGAGTAGCGGCACTTGATGTTGAAGAACCGCTCGGCCCCCATGTCGGCCCCGAAGCCGGCTTCGGTCAGGAGGAACTCGTTCATGTGAATGCCGACCTGGTCGGCCAGGATCGACGAGTTGCCCGTGGCGATGTTGCCGAAGGGGCCGGTGTGAACGAGGGCCGCCGTGTTCTCGAGCGTCTGCATCAGATTCGGCTTGACCGCCTCCTTGAGGATGACCGTCATCGCGCCGGCGGCTCCGATCTCCTCGGCGGTGACCGGCGTGCCGTCGGGGGTGTAGCCGAGCACGATGCGGCCCATCCGCGCCCGCAGGTCCTGGAGCGAGGTCGACAGGGCCAGTGCGGCCATCACCTCGGAGGCGGCGGTGATGTCGAAGCCGGTTTCGCGGGGGAGGCCGTCGAGCCGCCCGCCCAGGCCGATCACCGCGTTGCGTAGTGACCGGTCGTTGACATCGAGCACCCGGCGCCAGGTGATGTTGTGCACGTCGATGCCGGCTTCGTTGCCGTGGTAGAGGTGGGCGTCGAGCATGGCCGAACACAGGTTGTGGGCGGCGGTGACGGCGTGCATATCGCCGGTGAGATGGAGGTTGAACAACTCCATCGGCACCACCTGGGAGTAGCCGCCGCCGGCCGCGCCGCCCTTGATGCCGAACGTCGGGCCCATCGACGGTTGCCGGATGGCGATGGTGGCCGACGAGCCGATGTGCTGGAACGCCTGTCCCAGCCCGACAGTAGTCGTGGTCTTGCCCTCACCCAGAGGGGTCGGAGTGATGGCAGAGACCACGACGTATTTGGCCTTCGGGCGATCCGACATCGCCTCGATGGCTTCGAGCTTGATCTTGGCCGCACCGGAGCCGTATAGCTCGAGGAGCTCGGTGGGGATGCCGGACGCTTCAGCGATTTCAGTCAGCGGCTTGAGGTTTGCCGCTTTGGCGATCGCAAGGTCGGTGGGAAAGGGCACGTCGTCTCCGGTTTCTCTGGTCGGCGGGCGGCGGCCTGCTGATCCGCTGCCATCACAACCGTTTTACTCTGTTCAGTGCGTTGTTCGCCGCCTCGATCCGGCCCGACGGGTCTGATCAAGCGGATCCGGCATCAGTCCCCGGTTTCCTCTTGGATTCCACGATGCAGAACGTTTCCATTATACAGAACGGAGCCGTTCGGGTCCAGAGGGGTGGGCGGGCATTTTCGGATCGTGATCGACGGATTCAGACCCCTGGCCGCGAAGCGCGGCGGGACTTTGGACTCTGGAGGTCGCTGCCGGCGGATGGCAGGGTAGGAACTGCCGACACTGTCGGAGGAGCGGCCATGACCTCACTTGACGTGCAGACGATCACGCCCTCGACCGCACCCGCCTCGAGCGCCGAACTGGCGACCAAGGAGTTCGGTGAGGGTTCGACGAAGGTGCGAGCTCTCGACGAGATCTCCGTCGCCTTCGAGCCGGGCCGGTTCTCGGCCATCATGGGCCCGTCAGGCTCCGGGAAATCGACGCTGCTGCATTGCCTGGCCGCCCTCGAGCCGTTGACCTCCGGCCGTGCCTTCATCGGCGGCACCGATCTCAGCGACCTCAACGACCGGGAACTGACCGAGCTCCGCCGGGACCGGATCGGATTCGTGTTCCAGACCTTCAACCTGCTCCCCATGCTCTCCGCCGAGAAGAACATCACGCTCCAGCGTCGGCTCGCCCGGGAAAAGGTCGATCGGGAGTGGTTCGACACGGTCGTCGACTCGCTGGAATTGCGGGATCGGCTCCATCATCGTCCATCCGAGCTGTCCGGTGGCCAGCAGCAACGGGTTGCGGTGGCCCGGGCGCTCATCAACCGGCCGGAGACCATCTTCGCCGACGAACCCACCGGCAACCTCGATTCGTCGAGTGGTCAGGAGGTCCTCGACTTTCTTCGACGGGCCGTCGACGAGTTCGGTCAGACGGTCGTCATGGTCACCCACGATCCCGGCGCGGCGGCCCACGCCGATCGGGTGGTCTTTCTGGCCGACGGGAGGATCGTGGACGAGATGGCCGATCCGACCACCGAACTGGTCCTCGAGAAGTTGAAGGACCTGGGTTCCTGACATGTTCCGGCTCACCCTCGACTCCCTGCTGGCCCGCAAGTTCCGTCTCCTGTCGACGACACTGTCGATCACGATCGGCGTGGCCTTCCTGACCGGATCCTTTCTCCTCATCGACACCATGGGTCGGGCGTTCGACGATCTGCTGAGCGATGTCAACCAGGGCATCGACGCCGAAGTCCGCAGCAGCGAGGTCATCGAAACCGGTTTCGGCGATATCAGAGGTCGGATCGACGCGTCGGTCGTCGACGTGGTCAGCGAGGTCGAAGGGGTCGAGGCCGTCGAAGGCGTCGTCGTCGGTTACGCCCAGCTGGTCGACACCGACGGTGAGGCCATGGGCAATCCGGGACAGGGAGCACCCACGCTGGGATTCGCCTGGACCGACATCGACGAACTCAACCCGATGGATCTGGTCGATGGAACGGCGCCGCTGGCACCGACCGACGTGGTCATCGATCGGGCGAGTGCCAAGAACGGCCCGTTCTCGGTCGGCGACGACATCACCGTGCTGACCCAGGCCGGACCGCAGACGTTCGTGGTCTCGGGTATCGCCACCTTTGGCGCCGCCGACTCTCCGCTGGGGGCCAGCATTGCGATTTTCGAACCGGAGACGGCTCAACGACTCCTGGGCGAACCCGGACGATACGACATGATCGACATCGTGGCGGCCGAAGGCGTGTCCCAGTCCGAACTGCGGGACCGGGTGGCCGCCGTTGCTCCTGCCGGCACCGAAGTGATCACCGGCGAGGAACTGATCGCGGAGTCGCAGAACGACATCGCTGAAGCGCTGTCGTTCTTCAACACCTTCATGTTGATCTTCTCGGGGATCGCGCTGTTCGTGGCCGCCTTCATCATCTACAACACCTTCTCAATCCTGGTCGCCCAGCGAACGCGGGAGCTGGCATTGTTGCGGTCGCTGGGAGCCCGCAAACGACAGGTCCTGCTGTCGGTGCTGGGGGAGGCTGTCGTCGTCGGTCTCGTGGCCTCGCTCATCGGTATCGCCGCCGGTGCCGGCGTCGCCGTGATGCTGCAACGGCTTCTCGGCGTCATCGGACTCGAGCTGCCGACCGACGGCCTGGTCTTTCAGCCGGCCACCGTTGTCTGGTCGCTCGTTGTCGGCGTCGGCATGACCGCCGTCTCGGCCCTCGCTCCATCTCGCCGGTCGGCAGCGGTGGCACCCATGGAGGCCATCCGCTCGGCTGCGGTGGAACGGACCGGTCTGTCGCTCAGCCGCCTGGCGGCCAGCCTGATCCTCCTCGGTGGCGGGATCGCCGTGCTGGGCTGGGGTCTGTTCGGCGAGCCGTCCTCGACGGCGCTGATCATCGGCATCGGAGCCGTCGGGGTGTTCCTGGGCGTGGCGGCGCTGGCCCCCATCGTCGCGACGCCCTTTGCCGATGTCGTCGGGCGGCCCATTGCCTGGTTGCGCGGTGTGCCCGGCGAGCTGGCTCGGGAGAACGCCATGCGGAATCCCCGGCGCACGGCCACCACCGCCGCTGCGCTCATGATCGGTGTCGGTCTGGTCGCCACCATTTCGATCTTCGCGGCGTCGGCCACGGCGTCGATCAACAAGATCATCGACGACGCCATCATCGGCGACCTCGTGATCGATTCCGGGACATTTGGATTCGGCGGGCTCAGCCCCGAACTCGCCACCCGCCTCAACGAGGTACCCGAGGTGGAGGCGGCATCCGGCGTTCGGCTCGGGTTCGCCGACATCGACGGCGAGGCCCAGACCGTCTACGGCATCGATGCCGAAACCTCGGGTCGTATCATCGATGTCGGCGTCGTGGCGGGATCGACCGAATCGATGGGAGTCGACAATCTGGCCGTGTTCGACGAGTACGCAGCCGAACAGGGCTGGTCCCTCGGGGATACCGTCGAGGTGATGTTCGCCGAGACCGGCGCCCAGGAGCTGACGATCGCCGCCATCTACCAGCGCGACGAGCTGGCCGGCAACGTGTTCATCGGCAACTCGGCGTTCGAGGCCAACTACCCCAGCGTGTTCGACTTCCAGGTCTATGTACTGGGAGCGGATGGCTTCACTACGACCGAGGTCCGCTCTGCGGTCGAGGCGGTCGCCGCCGACTACGCCAACGCCGAGGTTCAGGACCTCAGCGAGTACAAGCAGGGTCAGGCCGACCAGATCAACCAGCTTCTCAGCTTCGTCTACGCCCTGTTGTTCCTGGCCATCATCATCGCTCTCATCGGCATCGCCAACACGCTCGCGCTCTCGGTTCTGGAGCGGACCCACGAGCTTGGTTTGCTGCGGGCGATCGGTATGACGCGACGTCAGCTCCGATCGTCGATCCGGTGGGAATCGGTGCTGATCGCACTCCTCGGGACGGCCCTGGGTGCGGTGATCGGCGTGTTCTTCGGGTGGGCCATTGTGGAGGCCCTGCGCGACGATGGTTTCAGCGAGCTGCGATTCCCGGTCGGCCAGCTTTTGATCGCCGTCGTGCTCGCCGCCATCGCCGGCGTGGTCGCGGCGACCCTGCCGGCCCGGCGGGCGGCGAGAATGAACGTGCTCGGGGCTGTCGCCGCCGAGTAGCGGCAGCGCAGTACCGGCCCGTTTCCGGCGGTCCTCAAGCCGTATCGGCGTGACCTCAGCCGACCTGCCTCCCGTGAAGGCTCTAACCGTCCACGGTTCAGCCTGGTCCAACGGTGGAAGAGTTTTTGCCGGGATGCAGGATTTCCTCTCGGGCGATGAAGGAAACTCGGGGGGGCATCGTCAAACCAGGTGTGCAAGGAGACGTCATGACAAAAGACGCCCACACCGGGTCCACCGTGACCGGGTCCGGCGATGCCGCGATGTTCACGGAGTTGCTGCGCCACTGCGATCCCCAGATGCGCAAGCTGGCCTACGGCATGCTCCGTAACCGCGAAGCGACCGATGACGCCCTCCAACTGGCGTACCTCAAGGCCTTTCGGAACTTCGACTCGTTTCAGCGACGGTCGTCGTTCTCGACCTGGCTCTACACCATCGTGTACCGAACCTGTATCGACGAGATTCGGCGCCGCCGACCCGACGAGTCGATCGACTCCCTCGGGATGTCGATGTCGATCGACGACGCGCTGATGCGGCTGCCGGTCGATTCAGCGGGCTGCAGTTCTGCTGGTCGACGGGCACGGGCTCTCCTTCGAGGAGGCCTCCCGCACCCTCGGCATCCCGCCGGGAACCCTGGGGTCACGCCTCTCCCGGGCTCGCACCGCCCTCCGCAGCTCCCTCCAGGCTGAGGATCGATTCGAGGACCGACCATGAGCAACCACATCGCAGAACGTGACGACTTCCTGGCCCGACGTATCGAGCAGATGGAGGTACCCAATCCCCGTCCCGACTTCTGGGACACCCTCACTGCTCGACTCGACGATGAGGCTCACCGCTCCGCCCCGATCTGGGGCGAAGGTACCGAAAGAATGAGAAACACCATGAGCGTCATGCTCGAATCCAACGCCTCCAACGGCGTGGAACCCGGTCGGCGTCACGCCGACCACAAGACCGATTCCGGTCTCAACTGGCCCCGGCCCGACGTCGATCTCGATGCCCTGTCGGTCGAGTATGCCGGCGGCACGCCGGGGGATCTGGCCGCCTCGTGCCCGTCGACGAGGCCGATCCTCGGCTGACGGCACGAAAGCTCATGGAGGCGATGATCTCCGTCGGGCGCCCGGGTTCGGTACGCCGAATCCGGGTGTTCGTCGCGTCCGCAGCCCTACGACGCCGAACGTCCGGAGGTCATGCGCCGCTGCATCGCCTCCCGGATCTCGTCTTCGAACGTGCGGATGTGGGTTTCGGTCAGGCGAGCGGCCCGAATCCCGTCGCCGGCGCGTAGCGCTGCCAGGATCTCCCGGTGCTCGTCGAGGGCGGGTGCCATGTCGGCGATCTCGCCGAGGTAGAGGTGCCAGAGGCGGCTGCTCTGGGCGTACAGCATGTCGGCCGTCGGGGTGAGGAAACGGTTGTCGGCGGCGGCCCACACGATCTCGTGGCAGCGGTTGTCGGCATCGAGCATCGCCTCGGTGTCGGCGGAGACCGAGGGATCCCGGGTTTCGGTCAGAACGGCTTCGAGCTCACCCCAGTGGTGCTCGGTCCCGCGTAGGGCGGCCAGTTCGGCCAGGTGCGGTTCGATCACCGCCCGGGCGTTGAACAGCGCCGGCAGATCGGAGATGTCGGGTGCGGTCACGAAGATGCCCCGTCGGGGGATGATGGTGACCAGCTCGTCGCGGCGGAGGCGTTGCAGAGCCTCACGGATCGGGGTGCGGCCGATTCCCAGCTCAACCATGAGGGCCGACTCGTTGAGAACCGATCCGGGCGCCAGTTCGAGCCGGACGATCATCTTTTTGATTGCGATGTAGGCTTGTTCTGCAGCAGTGATAACGATATGGTACTGATATATTACCGCTCGAGCAATCCCGGCGCTGCAGAGCATGCCGCTGAGCGGCCAGGCCGGGAGTTACAGAAGGGACCACGTACATGAGCGACTTCCCATCCAGCGCGAAGGTCGTCGTCATCGGCGCGGGGATCGTCGGCAACTGCCTTGTCGGCCACCTCGCCGAGTTGGGCTGGACCGACATGGTGCTGATCGACAAGGGCCCGCTGCCGAACCCGGGTGGCTCCACCGGTCACGCCTCCAACTTCATCTTTCCCGTCGACCACAACAAGGAGATGGCGCTGCTCGGCGTGCAGAGCGCCAACCAGTTTCGGGATCTCGGTCTGAGCGTCGACTCCGGTGGTATCGAGGTGGCCCGCACCGAAGAGCGCATGAACGAGCTGCAGCGCCGAATGACCTCGGCAACGGCCTGGGGCGTCGAGGCCAAACTCCTGAGCCCCGACGAGGTCCAGGAACTGGTGCCGTTCATCAACACCGACGTCATCCTCGGCGGCTTCTACTGCCCGACGGTGTCGGTCGTCGACTCGCTCGAGACGGGCACCCAGATGCGCAAGAAGGCGCAGGAGAAGGACGCCCTCGCCGTGTTCGCCAACACCGAGGTGCTCGACCTCGAAACCACCGAGGCCGGCCCCAACGGTCGTCGTAAGATCACCGCCGTGGTGACCGACAAGGGCCGTATCGAAGCCGAGTACGTGGTCATCGCCTGCGGTGTGTGGTCGAACCAGGTGGCCAACATGGCCGACACCTACATCCCACTCGTTCCCGCCGTGCACCAGATGGCCGACGTCGGCCCGATCGACGTGCTGGCCGAGACCAACAACGAGATCGGCTATCCGATCGTGCGGGACATGGACACGTTCTGCTACGAGCGGCAGTCGGCCGGTTCGATGGAGGTCGGCTCGTATGCCCACCGCCCGATCCTGCATCACCCCGACGAGATCCCCTCCAACGACGTGGCCGCGCTGTCACCGACGGAGATGCCCTTCACCGCCGATGACTTCGACCCGCAGATGGAGCAGGCCATCGAGCTGATGGACATGCTGGGCGACGCCGAGATCAAGTACGCCATCAACGGTCTCCTGTCGCTCACCCCCGACGCCATGCCCTGCCTCGGAGAGATCCCCGATGTCGAGAACCTTTGGTCGGCCGCCGCGGTCTGGGTCAAGGAGGGCCCGGGCATGGCCCAGGTGGTGGCCGAGTGGATGACCCACGGCTACCCCCGGGTGATCGACGCCCACGGCGCCGACATCGCCCGCTTCTACGAGCAGGAGCGATCCGACGAGCACATCTGGGCCCGCTCCAGTGAGCACTTCAACAAGACCTACGGCATCGTGCATCCGTCCGAGCAGTGGGAATCGCGCCGCAACCTGCTGACCAGCCCCTACTTCAGCCGCCAGCAGGATCTCGGCGCCGAGTTCTTCCAGGCTCGAACCTGGGAGCGGCCCCAGTGGTACAACTCCAACGCCGACCTGGTCGAGCGCTACGATATCAGCGGGCGGGACACCGAATGGGACAGCCGCTGGTGGAGCCCCATCACGATCGGTGAGCACCTGAACCTGCGGGAGAACTGCGGTGTGGTCGACCTGTCGGCGTTCCAGATCTACGATCTCACCGGGCCTGGTGCGGTGGAGTTCGCCGAGTTGCTGGCCGTCAACAAGGTCGACAAGCCGGTCGGCTCGTCGGTCTACACGCCGTGGCTCAACGCCGATGGCGGCTTCCATTCCGACCTCACGATGATGCGCCTCGGCGACGATCACGTGCGGGTGGTGACCGGGGTGTTCGACGGTGGCCGTGACGAGTTCTGGGTCCGCAAGCACATGCCGAATGACGGCTCGGTGATCTTCACGAACTCGACGCTGGATGTCACCACCCTCGGCTTGTGGGGTCCCAACGCTCCGGCGGTGCTCGGTCAGCTGATCAGCCAGGACCTGTCGCACGACGGCTCTCCCTACGGTTCGGTCATCGACATCGAGATCGGCGGCATGGCGGCCAAGCTGTTCCGCATCTCCTATGTCGGCGACACCGGTTGGGAGATCTACACCGACTGGGCCAACGGCCCCAAGCTGTGGGATCTGCTGTTCGAGGCCGGCGAGAGCCACGGCATCCGGCCCACCGGTGGCGGCGTGTACGGCTCGTCGGGCCGGGTCGAGAAGGGTTACCGCCTGATGGGCGCCGAACTCGAGTCGGAGTACAACCCGGTCGAGGCCGGGCTGGCCCGGCCGAAGGTCAAGGCCGCCGACTTCATCGGCAAGGAGGCCTACCTGGCGGCCCGCGAGAAGGGCCCCGACGCCAGGATGTGCACCTTCACCGTGGAGGACAACACCGATTCCCAGGGTCGCCGCCGGTACATGCAGGGCGGCAACGAGCCGATCATGACCAGCTCGGGTGAGCGGATCACCGATTCCCACGGTCGGGTGTCGCGGGTGACAACCGCATCGCCCGGCCCGTCCGTCGGGAAGCACCTGCTGATGGGCTACCTGCCGGCCGACATGGCCGAGATCGGGGCCGATTTCACCGTCATGTACATGAACGAGCTGTTCCCGATCAAGGTTGGCGCGATCGAGGGTTCGGTTTTCGATCCCGACGACACCCGCCTCAAGGGCTGACGCACTGCCGATTCTTCCTGGACGAAACGCGCTTCTACGGCGTTTCATCCAGGAAGAACGCAAGAGAGGAGGTTGTATCCATGCGAATACTTGCCTGCGTGAAAAGGGTGCCTGCGCCAGGGGCCAGGATCAATGTGACGGCCGACGGCCAGTCGGTCGAGACCGCCCACCTCGGGTTCACCACCAGCCCCCACGAGGAGTGTGCGGTCGAGGAGGCGGTGCAGATCACCGAGCGCATGGGCGGTGAGGTGACGGTGCTGACCGTCGGCCCGCCCGAGGCCGAGGAGCAGCTGCGCTACGCCGCCTCGGTCGGCTGTCATCACATCGTGCTGGTGCCCACCGACGGTACCCACCTCGATCCCCAACGCACCGCGGTCATCATCACCGAGGCGGTGCAGTCGTTGGAGGGCGACGGTGGCGAGTTCGACCTCATCCTGTTCGGCAACGAGTCGGCCGACTCCGGCGGGTTCCAGGTCGGGGTCCGGGTCGCCCACGCCCTCGGCCGGCCGATCGTCAACGGCATCAAGGGCATCGACATCACCGACGACACCGTCGTCGCCCGCCGGGCCGTCGACGCCGGCTTTGAGGTCTATGAGCTGCCCCGACCGGCGGTGCTCGGCATCAAGGAGGGCATCAACCTGCCCCGTTACCCGACGATGAAGGGCCGGCTGGCCTCCAAGAAGGCGGAGATGGCATCGATGGACCTCGACGCCGAGGCCGGTGGCCAGACCATGGTGAAACTCCACCGGCCGGCCGAGACGGTCACCGAGACGGTGATCCTCGGCACCTCGGAGGACGCCGCGGTCGCCGTCGTCGACCTGCTCGCAGAGATCGGAGTCCTCTGATGGCCTTGCTCGTGATCCTCGAACACGACCGGGGCGTCCTGGTCGAAGGGGCGCGGGAGGCGCTCACCGCCGCCCGTGACCTCGCCGACCAGATGGGCACCGACGTCGAGGCCGTACTCATCGGCGCCGGGGCCGAAGGGCTGACCGACGAGGCCGCGGCCCACGGGGCCGAGACCGTGCACCTGGTGACCCACGACCTCCTCACCGACTATGGCCCCGACGCCTGGGCCGAATCGGTCCGCCAGCTGGCCGACGCCCTCGGCGCCGAGGCCGTCATGTCTGTCGGCACCGACCGGGGCAATGAGGTCATGGCCCAGCTGGCCGCCCGAACCGGCCTACCCTTCGTGGCCAACTGCACCACCATCGACGCCTCGGATGACGACGAATGGTCGATGACCCGAGTTCAGTGGGGCGGTTCGCTGCTCGAGGACTCGACGCTCGCCGCCGATCGTAAGCTCGTGACCTTCGCCCACCATGCGGTTGCCGCCGCGGAGGCCGACACCGCCGGGGCGGGCGACGTCGCCGAGTTCGAACCGGAGCTCGACGACAGCCACACGATCACGATGATCAAGGATCGGGCGGTCGAGACCCAGGGGGTGACGCTGTCGACCTCACCCGTCGTGGTATCCGGCGGTCGTGGCGTGGGCTCGGCCGAGGGATTCAGGGTCCTGGAGGAGCTGGCCGAGCTGCTGGGGGGCCGGGTTGGCTGCTCCCGGGCCGTGACCAACAACGGCTGGCGTCCCCACGCCGACCAGGTCGGACAGACCGGCACCCGCATCGCCCCGGAGATCTACATCGCCACCGGAATCTCCGGTGCCATCCAGCACTGGGTCGGGGCGATGGCGTCGAAGCGAATCCTCGCCATCAACACCGATCGCGAGGCCAACATGGTGACCAAGGCCGACTACGCCGTGATCGCCGACCTTCACAAGGTCGTGCCGGCAATCTCAGCCGAGATCCGACGCCGTCGGGGCGCCTGATCCCAGCCAGATCCCAATCGATCTTCAGCGCACCCCGGCAAAGGGCGACAAGCCGCGAGAGTTTGCGAAGCAAACTCGAGCGGCTCGCCGACGCTGATACCTCCGGATCAGCGACTAGCGCTTCATGTTCACCACTTCCTGCAGCATCTCGTCGGAGGTGGTGATCATCCGCGAGTTGGCCTGGAAGCCGCGCTGGGCCCGGATCATGGCGGTGAACTCCTCCGACAGGTCGACATTGGACATCTCGAGCGTCGTCGACGCCGCGGCGCCCCGCCCGCCGAAGCCCGCGATGCCGATCTGGGCCAGGCCGGAGTTGCCCGTCTCCCGCCAGTTGGAGCCCGTTACCCGCTCCAGACCCTCGGGATTGGCGAAGTTGGCGATGCCGATCTGGGCCAACGGGCGGACCGAGCCGTTGGAGTACGAGCCGGTGATGACGCCGTCGGCGGCCACGGAGAGCCCCTGGAGCGAACCGGTGGTCGAACCGTTCTGCAGCAGAACGGCCGCGGTCGTGATCTCGCCGTATTGGGTCATCTTGCCTGAGACGTCGGCGCCGCCGATCGTCATCACGATGGCCGTGGCGTTCGGAAGTTGACCGGCGGCGATGTCGATTCCGAAGTCCGCCGGAGCGACGATCTCGCCCTGGTTGTCGAAGGTGACGACGTTGTCGGTCAGGGCGAACGGTGTGTTCGTGTCGCCGTAGGTGCCGGTGACGGTCCACTCGTCGGCCGCCGTGTTTGTGAGGGTCAGCGTGACCGAGATGGGAAGACCCTGCTGATCGTAGACGTCGACGTTGAGGATGACGGCGTCGCCGACGGTGGCATTGGCCGGTAGGTTGCCGCCGAGTTGGATCTCCGACGTCGGGACCGGTGCAATCTCGCCGCTGACCGGAATGAGGATGTCGCTGGGTGCCGCCGTCGAGTTGATCTGCCCGAGCGAGTTGGCCTGCCAACCCTGCACCAGGGCCCCGTCGGTCGTGACGAGGCGACCGTCGGCGTCGAGATAGAAGGCGCCGGCCCGGGTGTAGAGTTCCTCGCCGCCGTACCGGGTGACGAAGAAACCGTCGCCGTCGATGGCGATGTCGAGCGAACGCCCGGTTCGCTGGAGAGCGCCCTGTTCCATGACCTGGGAGATGGCGCCGATATTCGTACCGAGCCCGATCTGGGCCGGGTTGGTGCCGCCGATCCCGTCGGCCGGCGTCCTCGCGCCGACGACGGTCTGACTCAAGACCTCCCGGAACAGGGCCTGGCTCTTCTTGAAGCCGTGGGTGTTGATGTTGGCGATGTTGTTGCCGATGACGTCCATCATCGTCTGGTGGCTTCGCAGGCCGGAAACGGCGGAATACATGGAACGGATCATTGGACGGTGGCCTCCTGGCTCGGTGTCGTGGTGGGGGACGGATCGGCGGCATTTGCTTGGGTTGTGGCGGACGGTTCGGTGGTGTCTGGATTGGTTGTGGCGGACGGTTCGGTGATGTCTGTGTTGGCTGTGGCAACCGGTTCGGTGGTGTCTGGATTGGCTGTGGCGGCCGGGGCGCCGATGGCGATGATCTGGTCGAGCGACACGGATCCCCGGTCGGTCAGCAGCCGCACGTCGCCGCCGATGACCGTGGCCTGATCGACCCTGGCCTGGACCGCCATACCCAGTTCGCCGAGGAACGAGATGGTTCGGCCGACGAGGGCGCCCGCTGTGTTGAGGGCCTCATTCGTGGTTCGGCTGCGACCTTGATCGGCCAGCTCGTTGAGTCGCTCCACCGTGGTGAACTGGGCGGTCAACGAGATGAACTCCTCGTTGCTCGTAGGCTCCAGCGGATCCTGGTACTTCAGCTGGGCAACGAGGAGTTTCAGAAAGGCTTCCTGGTCGATCGCCGAGTTCTGGTCGAGACCCGGGTTGGGCGCGGCGTACAGGTCGAGCGGATTGACTCCGCCCGTCGGGGAGACCGTGGCCCCGGGAACGGCGGCTATTGGATCGGGCATGGTGTGCTCCTTGGGTGCGATTGATGGCGGATCACAGGTCGAGATCCAGTCCGGTCAGCCCTCGATGACGCCGGGACGAGGCTCGTTCGATCGTGCCGGAGGCGGCAGGTCCCGATGGTCCCGGCCCGGAAGCTCCGGCCCCGGGTCGGCGCGACGCCTCCTCCTCGAAGTGGCCACGCCGGTTGCCGGGGTTGTTGGATTCGATGTCGATGGATGCCTGATCGAACCCGGCTCGCCGCAACTCGTCGGCCAGTCGGCCCCGTTCCTGACCCAGCTGGCGCATCAGGTCGTCGTTGCCGGCGCTGAGCAGGACCCGCACCCGATTGTCGATGGTCGCAATATCGACCTTGATGGGACCGGTGTTGTCATCCTGGATGCGAAGTCGAAGTTCGTCGAGGCCGTTCATGCCCCGGCGGAGTGCGGCGAACGCCGGTCGGAGCCGCTCGGCCAGGCCGGTCGTCTGCAGCTCGACCAACTCAGGGGCAGGACTCGAGCCGTCGACGGTGGTTGTGGCCGCTCGGTTCGGGGCGGTGGCCGGGGCTCGATGAGAAGCCGCCGGGATCAGACCCGAAGGTGGCCGCTCGGCCCCGGACGCCGCCGGCTGCTCGGCCGTCTCGGCACCACGTTGCCCGGGCGTCTCGGTCTGGTCGACGGCGCTGGTGGTGTCGGGAGACGACGATGATGGGTCCCCGTTCGCCGTGTCGGCTTCGGTATCCGGTCCGGCTGTGGCCGGTTGGTCGAGCGTCCGCGCTCCTGCGGTTCCCAACACGCCCGACGATGACGATGAGCTCGCGGGAGAGTCGGCTGTCGTGGTGTCGGGCACCGCGGTTGGGTCGTGCCCGGCCGTGGCAACACCTGTCGCCAACGCGATGTTCGATTCCGCCGCCGCGACCTCGGCGGTCGCAGCGCCATTCGACGGGGGACGGGTGTCGGTCTCGTCGTCGCCGGAGTCGACCGGCTCGACGTCGGGTTCGCCGTCGAAGGTTGACGGGTCGATCGGTTGCCCAATGGCTCGCCCGTCGTCGGACTCGGGGACGCCGTTGAAACCAGCGGGATCGACGTTGTTCGCTCCATCGATGCCGGTGCGCTTCGGAACGACGTCGCCGTCGATTGTGCCGTCCGCCTGGACCGACGGCCCGCCTCTGTTGCCATCGGCCGTGGTCGTATCGGCGATCACAGGTTCGGAGATCGCGAGCGGCTGGGCCGCGGCCGATTCGGTCGGGGCTGATTCGGTCGGGGCTGACTCGGTCCCGGTGATCTGCTCAACGGTGCCGTCTTGATCCGCCGTTTCGACTGTGAGGTCGTGCAGCGCCGGGGTGAACTCGGTGACGACGGCCACCTCGACCGCCTGGGGTGTTGCCACGATGCGTTCGTCGACAGCCTCGGCATCGACACGGGAGTTCTGCCGTCGGTCGGTGCCGATCGGACGCTCGGCGTCGGCCGGTACCCGGTTGTCAGCGGCGTCTCCCTCGGCCGGTACCCGGTTGTCAGCGGCGTCTCCGTCGGCCGGCTTCCTTTCCTCCGCCCTCTTGTTCGTCGGGGACCCATCGCCGTCGCCGACGCGCTGGTTTCGGTGATCATCGTCGGGTTCGGGCCGATCGTCGCGCCGGGCGGTGGTGACCGGTCCTCGATCGTCGTCCGGATCGGATCGCCGACGATCCCGGAGGTTCGGGCGATCGGCTCGGTCGGATCTCAGCAGATCGGTGAGTGTTCGACCGAATACGTCGTCACCGCTGCCCGGCGACGGCGGCGGACTCGAGGGCTCCGGTCCCGACGATTCGGTACGGCTCGGAAAGAGGGGTCTCGGTCCGCCGATCATGATCCTGACCTCCAGGTGTCCATCACGTTGGTCACGTAGTTGCGCGTTTCGGTGAACGGGGGAATGCCGCCGTACTTGGTGACGTTGCCCGGTCCGGCGTTGTAGGCCGCCAGTGCCAACTCGACCGAGCCGAACTGGTCCTGGAGTTGGCGCAGGAAGCGGGCGGCACCGTCGATGGCCGAGGCCGGATCGAACGGATCGACACCGAACTGGGCGGCGGTGCCCGGCATGAATTGCATGATTCCCTGGGCGCCGGCCGGGCTGACGGCGTTCGGATTGAAGGCCGACTCGTTCTTGGCCACCGCCGCAAGCAGCCCCGGATCGACTCCGTGAGCCGATCCGGCCTGCTCGAACAGCGCCCGGAACCGGGCGGGTGCAGCCGCCGCCGTTGCGCCACTCGGCGGGTTCAGCGGTGTCGGCGCCGCCAACGACGTCGCTGCCGGTGATCCAGGAGTCAGCACCCGGCGGATGGTGGCGATCTTTCGCTGGATCGGACCGATCTTCACCACGTCACCCCGACGTGGGGCGTGGAGCATCTGGCCGTTGCCGAGGTAGATCCCGATGTGGTCGACGGTCGGCTGGCCGAAGGCCACGAGATCGCCGGGAAGGGCCTGATCGATGCTCGGCACCTCGACCCCCATTCGGGCCTGATCCCTGCTCACGCGGGGGAGCGACACGCCGGCCTCCCGGTAGGCGTGCTGAACGAGACCCGAGCAGTCCCAGCCTGCCGACGTCGTTCCTCCCCACAGGTAGGGAACGCCCAGCTCCTCCTTGGCGGCACTGATCACCGTGTTCGCCGCCGGGCTCGGAGCGGCCGAGCCGATGACCCCGGCCGGGGCCCCCAGGGACGCCATACCAATGGTCGCAGACGTGCCGTACAGTCCCGCCACAGCGGCACCGGCAACGGTGTTGGCCGAGTAGGCCGCCTTCTGGCCGGCGGTCAGTCGAGCCAGCTCATCGGCGAAACCAGCGTCGACCGACGAGCGCTGGCCGGCAGCCGTCGCCGGTGGCTCGAACCGACCTGTCAGTTGCTCGATCCGGTCGGTTATCGACGTGATCGCCGCGGCGCTCATTGCTCTCCTCCCTGTCGAGGGTTCCCCGCAGATCCGGGCTGCGGTTGCGAATGGGGTCGGATCCGGCGGTCGGCGGTGACGGCGATCACGGTGTCCTCCATGACTCGATCTGCGGCTCGGCGACGGTCGGCCGCCATCCGCTCGGTCTCCATCTCGACGGCTCGGGCCATCTGTCGGGCTCGCTTCTCGGTTTCCACGAACTTCTCCTCGGCGGCATCGACGACGGTTCGCTGGGCCCTGGTCGCCTCCACCAACCGCTCGACCTTGCGGCCGGCGGCCTGGCGATGGGCAAGCATCGATTGGCCGGAGGACTGGTCGCCCTCGCCGGTTGGCGTCATCATCTGATTCAGTTGGTCGCGGTGCCGGGTCAGCTCCCGTCGGGCGTTGGACAGCTCCGCCCCGGCCTGGTCTCGACGCCGCTTGTCGATGTCGGCCACTCGTCGAAGTCTGCTCATCGGCCTACCTTCCGGTCCCATACCGAAGACTTCAGCGGATGATGTTTCGCCCTCAGGCGAAACTCGGTCAGCCGCTTGCGATGGTTCGCTCTCAGGCGAAACTCGGTAAGCACCTGCGCAGCGGGTGCGACCTCCGGCACTGCGGCGCTCATGTCAGAATCTCCTCAACCCGTAGCGCGTCGGCCAGCAGGGCGAAGGTGTCGGCGCGGGCTGTCAACTCGGTCATCGGCTGGCGGAGGACCGCCCGCACGCCGGGGGCCAGACGCAGCGCCCGGTCCACAGCCGGATCGGAACCGGCCTGATAGGCACCGACCTGGACCAGGTCCTTGACGTCGGCCTCGGTGGCCAGGATGTCACGAATCTCGGTCATGATCCGCTGCTCGGAAGCGGTTGTGACCGAGGGAGCGACACGGCTCGCCGACGACAGTACGTCAACGGCGGGGAAGTGGCCGGACTCGGCCAGCGATCGGCGCAGCACGATGTGACCGTCGAGCAGCGATCGGGCGGTGTCGCCGATCGGATCGTCGGTGTCGTCACCCTCGACGAGCACGGTGTAGATGCCGGTGATCGATCCCGATGGTGTCGTGCCCGCCCGCTCGAGAAGCAGGGACAGTTCGGCCGGAATCGACGGTGGGTAGCCGCGTGAGGTCGGTAGCTCGCCGGCCGCCAGACCGATCTCCCGGTGGGCCATGGCGAACCTGGTCAGGGAGTCCATCAACAGCAGCACGTCATTGCCCTCCTCCCGGAACCATTCGGCGATACGGGTCGCCACAAAGGCGGCACGACGGCGGACCACTGCCGGTTGTTCGGCGGTGGCGACCACGACGACCGACTGGGACAGACCCTCCGAGCCAAGATCTCGTTCGAGGAACTCCCGAACCTCACGACCA
>Ga0224512_10001391_pt1 | contig 23309 bp, 18 predicted proteins | sample SF_May12_sed_USG_4_FD_169103 | JGI IMG/M metagenome (GOLD analysis project Ga0224512, IMG submission 169103) | Sediment microbial communities from San Francisco Bay, California, United States - SF_May12_sed_USGS_13 | ecosystem: Environmental > Aquatic > Marine > Sediment | place: USA... | reverse complement strand
TTCTTTTTCCGGCAGCGACGCTGGTGGCCTTGTGCCGGGTGATGACCGCCCAGCACTTTCCCAGTGACGTGCTGGCCGGCGGATACCTCGGCTTCCTGACGGTCATAGCGCTGAGGGAAGTCTTGGTCCGGCGCGGTTCGGACCTGTTCACGGCCGGCCCTGCGGGAATCGCTGAACTTAGGTAGGGGGCAACCGGTTCAATTCCGCCTCATTCATTAAAATACCAGTTGATTGTCAATCAATCGCCGATTGTACGATTGAATTATTGATTTCATGCGATTCTCCGAGGATTTTATTTCAGAGGGATTTGACTTCACAAGATTCTTTGCGCCAAGTGGGTCATTGATTTGATCGAAGGCCATGATTACTTTTTGTCCGTCGAAATACAAGACATACTGACGGTCAATATATTGATATATGTCATTGAGGTAATTAATGGCGAAACCGTCGTGATCCGATTGTAACGCGCTGCTTCCAAATCCAATGAAGGTGGCCGGGAGACCGAGATAATCCAGGATGGTTGGGGTGATGTCGGTTTGCTGTGTAATGCGATCAATCACATCGGATTGATTTTTGGATGGGTCAAAAAGGATGATGGGAATCGCATACATTTCCCGGGCATTGTTGTATTTGGGATTACTGCTTTGCGCCGTGTGGTCGGCTGTGATCAAAAAGATGGAATTGTGATACCAACGGGCCGAGGAAACCTTTTTAAAATAAGCATTCAAAGCCACATCGGCGTAACAAATCATTCGGTGTATTGGCAAATCGCCTTTTGGACAAAGGCGATGATCAAAGTCTTCCGGAAGCTTGTACGGGTGGTGTGCCGACAAGGAAAATATGCTGCTTAAAAAAGGTTGCGGCATGTTTTCCTGCTCGGATGCGAAATACTGAAAATAGGGGATGTCGTAGATGCCCCAACCTCCATCAAAATCCGACGTGTTGGGGTATTCATCTTTCCCGTAATACCCATCGAACCCCGCCAGTTTAATGTAGGAATCGAAGTCCATGGTGCCATTCTTGCCACCATGGTAAAACCTGCTGTGGTATCCGTATTTTTTCAATTCCAAGGCCAGTGAAGTTACCCTGTCGCTGGAATAGGGTGATTTGTAGTACGCCTCGTTCATAAGGTTGGGCAAGGCGGAAAATATCGCCGGAAGCGCTTCAATCGATTTTTTCCCGTTGGCATAGGCATTGTGGAAAACGAGGGAATGCCGCATCAGGGAGTCGAGAAAGGGTGTATACCCCTGTCCACCGTTATAAAAACCGATGTATTCCTTCGAGAGACTTTCCATGATGATGATCACTACATTTTTTTTCATTGGCGCACTGTGGGAGTCAATATGCACAACCGGATTGAAGTATCGTTCCGCCTCCTGCGCATCCTTAAAATAATGCTTATAATCTAATCGTTGCGCCCTGACTGTTTTTAAAAGGGTGAAGGGTGTATTCAACAGCAGGGGAACGTTTTGAACAGATGTATACCGCGATGCGTTAATGATGCCGATCGGTTTTAATTGAAAGCCTCCTCTGGCACCGACAATAAGAATTCCGGCCATCACCAGGGTGTAAACAATGCGGGCTACCGGATTTGACGACGCTTTCCATTGGAGTTGACTGCCCTTTTTCAACAGGAACCAAGCCAGTGTTATGAATGCGGCGAAAACAAGAATCATATACCAATAATCAGCGATGAACTGCGGGATGAGCGTCAGGGTGTCATCCCCGGTGGAGGCATATCGGAATACATCCCAGGTACTTCGTTTGAGGGTGAATTTAAAATAGATCATGTCGACGCAATTGACGAACATGAACGCCATCAACACAAGCATGAAATAGGCATTTACCAAGCGGCGAACAATCACTTTTTGGATCATGTCCACGGGAATGAGGTGAACCAGGTAAAATGGCGCCAATCCATAGACCACCGGCACAAAATCGAATCGTATGCCCTGTAGAAAAAGACCGATTCCCGGGGTTGAAAAATGATCGAGGTTGATCAACCAGAAAACCAACCTGGCTGCACTCATTATCGTCAGAAAGACGACCGTTTTAATTACAAAATGATAAAACGCAAGGGAGGGTTTCAACATCGTGCAATCGTAATATTTTGGCTTCTGTATGATTGTTTTATCAAGCCGACAAGCTGACTTCCCAGTAGAAATTGGATATATCGTTACCCACGTTTTGAATACATGGAATCAGAACAGGAAATTTTTCTTTGCACATCAGCACGGAGACTCCCCAAAAAAACGCGGATACTATATCATCACCGCCACGCGAAAGAAACACCGTCATGTAGGACACACCGGGAGCGGGGCCAGAAAGACGGGAACCCGGGAAGCCTGATGATCGGTACCTGACTCGTGTGGCCGGTGAGGCCTACCAGATCGGGCCGCTCGCTGCGACATACGGCCTCGATCCCGGTCTCCGGGCGGGCGTCGAGGAGTGTGACCTCGTGGTCGTCCGCCGTGGGCCGGCGCCCAGTTACGCCAGCGCCAGGGATTCGTGCAGATACACCTTGTCCGATAGGTTCGCACCGCTTGGCGGCTGGACAAGCAGGAGATTCACGGCATCTCCTCCATCACGGAAGATAGGCGTTCATCAGAGCGATAAACTGGTTCTCGAATTCCGCCAAGCTCATCCCGAACCTGTTTTGAAACGCGGTGGAAAACGGCACTCCGTTTCTTACGTCCAATAACAGGTTCTTGGCATCATTCAGCGTCCCGCCGTGGCCGTTTGCATCCACCAGATATTCGGCTGCCAACTGGAACATCGGGTATAAATAGTTATATGCAATCAAATTGGTATCGGGATAATCCTCATAACGATGCATCGCGATGGGATTCAACGATCCGTACTGATTGCGCAACTCATTAAATCTTTGCAAATCCGTTATGCTTCCCCCCGCTGTTCCTCCGGACACCGCCTCTGCGAGGCCTTCGGTCAACCAAACATCTACCAGGGTGGGGTTATTGGACGCTTTTAACAGGGACTCCACGACGTGCATGATTTCGTGCTTGAGCGTGGGGTTATATATTTCGGGTTCCGTGTGGCCGAAAGATGACCGTTGCGGATGGTCCAACGAAAAAATCAGCAGGCCTCCATAGTAGGCCCACCCCCCCCACTCGCTTTGGTAATGGTTTTTGTAGGCATAGATGTCGATCTTTTCCTGTCCCGGGGGAAAGAGAAAGATATCGTTGTTGTCGATGGCAAACTGGATTTTGATTTCGCCCAGGGTCTCTTCCGCGAGCTGGGCAAGTTCCTGCCTCGCATCCACCCCGGCGCCGTCGCTGTAGATCACGAAGTTTTCGCTCTCCCATGGATCTCCGTCATGCGGCCATTCGAAACCTGTTACGTACCAGGATCCGCTGCGGATGAATCCGCCAGTACCGGAAGATCCACCACCACCACCACCACAGCTCATCAATTGCAGGGAAGCAGCAAGGATTACGAACAGTCCCATTCTTCGCATCAGGGTTTTCATTTTCTATCCTCCTGGTTCTTTCAGGAATGCCACAACCCTTGTTCGGATAGCATCATACGCATCCAACCATGTTTTCGTCCGGGTTCAGGGGAACGTGGGGCAGACGTTCACCATCAGCGCCGGGTTGTGCGACACTGGCAAATTCTTGTCATTCGTCACCGACAGGTATTGCACGCGCCACTGGTGATCATTCGTAATGGGATCGCAGACCCCGAGGGTCCCCCCGCCGATGTTGGAGTCGATCCAATAGTGAACCTCGTAGTCGATCCCACGCTCCATCACGGCGCCGGACACAAAGGAGAACGAAGGGTTCTGAGTGGCCGACACGGTGCCGAAATCCCCGTCAACCACCACATTGTCAGAGGAACGAACTACCGCGATGTGGATCGTATTATCCCCGTGGGGAACCTGGAAGCTCGCATCCATCGAAAACGTGAGCTGATAAGGTCCGGGAGAGGCAGTGACGGTATCGCCCCCGCCCCCGCCGCCGCCGCAAGCAGCCAGCAGAAGCACCACCACCAGCGAACACAGCCCATGTGCAATTCTGGGAAAGCAGTTCCGCATTGCGACACCTCCTCGGAGCGTCAACGCTTTGTTCCCTGTAACCGGACAACGAAATCCCAAGGAGCAAATCCAAAGATGTCGTGATGTGGTTGATAATAAACATATCTTTTGCATTAAAATAATTCAAGTTGGTTTTTACTGATCAAATCTGTGTTTTATAAGTCCATATCCCATTAAAAGCCAACAGGATATTGATTCATTCCTACTATTATTAAATGCCTCCTGCGCCAGGGGTTCGTGCAGATATACCTTGCCCGAAGGTTTCGCACCGCCTGAAGGCTGGATCAGTAGTGCTTTCACGGCATCTCCTCTATTTCGGTTGCCTCTTCCTATCCACGGAAGAATCGGAAGCGCCGTGGGCAAGGTCGCCAGACTCGGCGACTCTTGCCCCGGCATCTGTGATCCGGCTACCCATTGAAACCTGTCACGTCGATATTCCCGTTCCTGGTATCCAGATCGATCAGCCCCGTTCCGTCGCCCAATGTCCCCGTCAGCGACTGGATCGTATGAACGGCGTTCAGGAGATCGAGATTGTTCCAGGTGATGGCACCAAATTCGACAAGGGCAGAAAGTTCCGCTGACGTCGACGCCGGGATGCGCAGATCGATATCGCCGTTGACCGTCGAAAGGATGATCTCGCCGCCAGGGGGCAGGGTCACGGTGCCGTTTATGCTTCCATCGTCCACACTGACGGTCGCGAATCCGAAGATGTCCGACAAATACACGTTTCCATTCGCCACTTCGACGAAGAGGGAGCTCTCGATGTCCATAACGGTCACATGCCCATTGTCTTGGGTCACGTCCACCGCAAGATGGCTGGGAACAGTGACAGTGTAATTCACGACATATTTGCGGCCATCCATGGTTTTCGGTTGCCGCGTTTGAACGAAGATCTCGTCGGACCCCTCCACTACGAGGACCCCCAGCTGGTTCAATCCTGTTTCCGCGTCCAGCCGACTCGCATTCGATCCGACTTGCAATTCTGCGGTCACCGTCACAGACGTGGCACCCGGCTTCCCGGTGATCGCGATCTCTCCGTTCACGGCATCGAGGCGGATTCTGCGGTGGCCCGCGACAGGCACGCTCTCGGAAAAGCTCCCGTCGACGATGAACTCGGCTTTGTCGGGCCAGAACCAGGGCCATTTGCCGGTCCAGTCGCCGGTATTGATGGTAAAGGTAGGCCCGCTCCCGCCCCCGCAGGCCGCGAGCAAGGCCAGTGCAACGATCATCCCTGCAAACTGTAGAATCCGTGTCCGTGCAAACATGTGAATCTCTCCTTTCTCCCGCTTTGCGGGACTTGTGGGGTTGGTTGCCTCGTGTACCAGGATCATCCGGACACCTCCGGAGGCTTCGCCTGGACCTGGATCAGGACCAGCTCCATGAATGCCTGCATCTCCGTCCACGACCGGAACGGAGCCGTTTGCCGAGACGCCACATGCTCGATGCGACCCGCGACACGCCCGTGCGCCGCATCGGTCTCGGCCCGGAACATCACCACGAATGCCCGGTGGACCGACAATGGGGAACCGCTGGCTGCCGGTGGTTGCATGATCTTCTCCTTCGGGTTCGAAGTCGGGGTTTCTTTCCGCCCCCGTTGTTGGAATGAAAATACGTCCGGGGAGAAAAGACTGCTTGAGATGGGGAGAAGATCTTCATAAGATCTTCGTAAGACCTCACTGATTGGTTCTCACGATCCCGCGGGGAGCGGACCGTGCGAGACGCCAAAATCCTTATATTTGAACCTTTTCGGGTCGACATCGCCGACGAGCGGCTGTGGCGCGGAGAGGACGTGGTTCACCTGACGAACAAGGCGTTTTCCGTGCTGCGCTACCTCGCGGAGCACCCCGCGCAGCTCGTGACCAAAGACGCGCTGCTGGACGCGGTGTGGCCGGATACGAACGTGAGCGAGGCCGCGATGACCGTGTGTATTCGGGAGCTTCGCCAGGCGCTGGAGGACGATGCCCAGGATCCGCAGTTCATCGAAACAGTGCGGGGGCGGGGGTACCGGTTCGTAGCGCCGGTCACGATCGCCGACCGGTCGCAGGCGCAGCGCCAGCCCGGTACCGCCGCGATTCCATCCACCGGATTTGTCCCCCGAACTCCTCGGTCCTTCGTTATTCGTCCGGCCCCACTGGTCGGCCGGGAGATCGAGCTGGCCCGATTGCACCAATGGTTTGACACCGCGTTGGAGGGTGTGCGCCGGGTAGGGTTCATCATCGGAGAGGCCGGGATCGGCAAGACGACCCTGGTGGACGCCTTCGTAGCAGAGGTGGGAAACGAGGACGCCCTGTGGATCGGGCACGGGCAGTGCGTAGACCAGTACGGGGCGGGGGAAGCATATTTGCCCCTGCTGGAAGCATTGGGACGGATGTGCCGGGGGCCTGAGGGCGAGCAGCTCCTTGCCCTCCTGCGGCGGCAGGCGCCCAGCTGGCTGATGCAGATGCCCGCCCTGCAAGGTGAGGCCGAACGGGCGGCACTGCAGCAACATGCGGAGAGCGGGGCGACGCAGGCGCGGATGCTGCGGGAGCTGGCCGAGGCCGTGGAACAGCTTACGGCCGAGCGCCCCCTGTTGCTGGTGTTGGAGGATTTACATTGGAGCGACGCATCCACGTTGGCGTGGCTTTCGTACGTGGCAAGGCGCCGGGAGGCGGCCCGGCTGCTGGTGCTGGGGACATACCGGCCCGTGGAGGCGATCGTGGTGGCCCATCCCTTGCGAACCCTCACGCAAGAACTTAGGGGCCGCGGGCAGTGCGAGGAGCTGCTGCTCGACTATCTCTCCGAAGACGCTGTAGCGGCCTACCTGGCCGGGAGGTGTCCGGGCCGCGAGGTCCCTGCCGGATTGGCTCACATGCTTCACCAACGCACCGACGGGAACCCGCTATTCCTCGTGACGCTGGTTGACACCCTTGTGCGGGAGGGGAAGCTCGTGGAGGGCACCGCGGGATGGGAACTGCCCGAAGGACTCGAGGCGATGGCCGCTTTGGTGCCGGAGGGCCTGCGGCAGTTGATCGAACTGCACCTGGATCAGGTGAGTCCCGAGGACCAGACGATCCTGGAAGCGGGCAGTGTGGCAGGCGCGGAGTTCTCGGCGGCAGCGGTCGCCACCGGAGTCGAGCATGAAGCGGAATCCGTCGAGGCGCGCTGTGAAGCATTGGCCCGCCGCGCGCAGTTTGTGCAGACACTCGGTTCCGCGGCCTGGCCGGACGGGACGGTCGCCGCGCGGTATCGGTTCCTCCACGCCCTGCACCAGGAGGTGTTGTACAACCGGATACCGGCGGGGCAGCGGATGCGGCTGCATCGGCGGATCGGGATGCGCCTGGAAGCGGGGCATGGCGGGAAGTCCCAAGAGATCGCCGCGGAATTGGCGGAGCATTTCGTGCGCGGGGGGGACGCTCCCCGGGCGGTGCAGTACCTGCGGCATGCGGGGGAGAATGCACGGCAGCGGAGCGCTTACCAGGAGGCGATCGCCCACCTCACGAGAGGAATCGAGATGTTGGGCCAACTCCCCGACAACGTGGAACGCGCCCGGCAAGAGGTGGATTTGCAGACCATCCTCGGCTTGACGTACATGGCGGCCAAGGGCTACGCGACTCCGGAGGTCGGAGCCGCCTACACTCGCGCGCGAGCGTTGTGTCAACCGATGGACGACGCACTTCGACTCGGTCGGGTGCTCGGCGGCTCGTGGATCTTTCATCTTGCGCGAGCAGAATTCCACACGGCACGTGAGATGGCGGAACAGATGCTCGAGCTTGGGCAAACGACAAACAATTCCGATATTTTGGGGCCGGCGCACCATGGAGTGGGACAGGTCCTCTTCCATACGGGGGAGTTCGCCCCGGCCAAGGAGCATCTCGAACAGGCATTCGCCCTTTTCACCCGCCAGCTGCTCTCCTCTCCCGATGCGATTCCTTCCGTGCAGGACGGCCGGGTGATCAGCCTGGGATTTTTGGCCTTCAGTTTGTGGCACCTGGGGTACCCCGATCAGGCTTTTCAGAAAGTCCAGGAGGCCCTCACCCTGGCCCGGGAGCTGTCCCATCCCTTCACCCTGGCGTACGCCCTGTTCTTTGTCGCGGCCGTCCACGGGTATCGCGGCGATCATGCCCTGGTCCATCAACCCAACGAGGAGATGCTCGCGCTTTCCCTCGAGCACGGATTTCCGGTCTTTGTAGCGGCCGGCACGTTCGTCCGGATCCTCATGTTCCTCGCGCAAGGAAAAATAGAGATCGCGGAGGGAATCGCGCAGATTAGTCAGACCATCGATACCTACCGGGAAACGGGGGCAGTGAGTGGATTTCCCATGCTCCTTGCCGTGTTGGCCGAGCTGCAGATGGGCGCGGGGCAGGTCGAGGAGGGATTGGCCTCGTTATCCGAGGCGCAGGCCAACGTGGACAAAACCGGGGAACGGCGATTCGACTCGATGCTTTTCCACATCAAGGGGAAACTCCTGCTCGGGCAGACAAGCCGATTGCAAAATGCAGAAGACCAAAGAGAAAAGGCCGCGGAAGCCGAGGCCTGTTTTCGCCACGCGGTCGATGTCGCGCGCCGGCAGAATGCAAAGTCCCTGGAGCTTAAGGCGGTCATGAGCCTGGGTCGGTTTTGGCAGCAGCAGGGTCGGCGGGATGAGGCTCGGGAGCTGTTGGCGGAGGTGGTTGGCTGGTTCACCGAAGGGTTCGACACGGCGGATCTCAAGACAGCCAAGGCCCTGCTGGAAGAGCTCGTACCCGGCGGTAAAAAGTCACCGCCACGCCGAAAACGGTGACAACCCTCCTGGTCATTATCGGTTCCCTTCTGGCAGCCGGCAGCGGCCTGTACTTCTTCCGGGTCAGATCGCCTGCCGGTGGACCCCTCACAATACCGAAGATGTTCGCAAGTCAAGGGGCGGCCTTCGTTGCCGGGACCGGGGCGTTGGTCGTCCTGCTCGGTCTCGCGCTGGGCTCCGTCGTGGCGGTCGTCCTCGGTGCCGTGGCGGTCGCCCTATCCCTTCGGTACATGCTTCGCGTCGCCGCGCGCCACGACGGATTCGAGCGGGCCTTCGGTCCGGATTGGGAGAGCCGAATCAGCCGGGAACAACGTGGATCGATGCTTGCGCGGCGGTGGGTTTTCCGGCTGCCCGACCCGCCGGAAGCAAGGTGGATGAGGGACATCGCTTCCCGGCGCATCCCCGGCACAAGCCGCGAGTTGCTGTGCGACCTCTGGCAGCCGCCGGAGGGAACGCCTTCTTCTCACCTGGCATTCCTCTACTTTCACGGCAGCGGGTGGCACTGGCTCGACAAGGACTTCAATACCCGGCATCTCTTCCGCCACCTCTGCGCGCAGGGCCACGTGGTGATGGACGTGGCCTACCGGCTGTGCCCGGAGGTCGACGCGTACGGCATGCTGGGAGACGTGAAGCGCGCCATTGCCTGGATGAAGGAGAACGCGGAGAAGTACGACGTCGATCCCCGTCGCGTGGTAATGGGCGGCGGATCGGCGGGCGGGCACCTGGCCCTTCTTGCGGCCTATACCCCCGATCATCCGGAGCTGACCCCAGACGACGTCAGGGACGCGGATCTTTCCGTGTCGGCCGTGGTGTCGTCCTACGGCCCTGTCGACATGCGCGCCTACCATGCCCACGCGGGAGCCACCCTGGGCGAAGCAGGAGAGAAAAAAAAGAAGGAGCGGAAGCGGGATCCGAATAGGGACGGGATCTCCTCGAGGATCTCGGAAGCCGCTTGGAGGTTCGCGCTGGGGGACCTCTTTGACCGCATCAAGGAGCAGGACTTCAATATCGGTCATCGGCAGATGATGGCGAACCTCCTGGGCGGCCAGCCGGACGAGGTCCCGGAGCGATACGAGCTCTTCTCCCCGATCACGCACGCCGGCCCGAACTCGCCGCCCACACTCCTTCTGCAAGGCGAGCATGACGGCCTGGTCCCCGCTTCCGCCTGTCGCGCGCTACACCGTAGGCTTGTCCATGCGGGCGTACCCGTGGTCCATGTGGAGTATCCGCAGACCGAGCATGCCTTCGACGTGGTGATCCTGACGAGATACTCCCCCGCCAATCAGGCTGCGCTGTACGAACTGGAGCGATTCCTGGCGCTGGCTTGAAGCAGGCCGCTTCGGTTCCTCGGCCCGACGAACTCGTTCAGGTCCGGAAACGGAGTCGTTACGTCCAGGGGCCTGTTATGCTCCACTCGTAGGTCCCGTTGGCGTCGGCGTCGACCTCCACCCCGTAGGTCGTGTTGTCGAGAGCGGTCAGGCGGGCCTTCCGACCGCCGCTCCCGGTCACGGTCAAGATCCCGCTGGAAGGGTAGAGATCGGTGCCGTAGACCCGGAAGGGCGTGAGGGTCACGATATCCACATACCCGTAATCGTGGAGGTAGATCCGCCCGGAAATGGTCACATCCGAATACGATCCAAGGAGATCCTCCGTGATGATGACCGTGTAATCATCGATCCGGACAGTCTTCCCGGTCCCCTCGTCCAGGGTCACCAGGTTCAAGGTCGCGACGATGGGGCCGCCCGCCGGGACGTTGAATTGAAACGCCATCGAACCGGCCATTTTGACCGTGTTGATCCCGTCCGTGGAGGTAAACGAGGGGAACGAAATGGTGAGGTCGAGAATATCCCCGGGATTCGGACCGGGATTGTAGTAAATGGACGTCGTTCCCGAAAAACCGATTCCCCCGGAGAGCACCACCCCGCTCCCGTCGTCATAGCCGTGGAAGGAAAACGATCCCGACAATCTTCCGGTCTGGTCGTCCCAGGAGGCGCTGATGTCAACGTACCCGAGAACCCCGTCCTCCCGCCAATTGTCGCGGTAGACCGTCTTGGGAGCTGCCTGCTCCGACGACGTGGCAGGGTTCTGCCCTCCGATGCTGTCAGTCAGTTTCCGGAGCGTCTGGATCAGGGGAATTACCCGCAGGGGGTATGATCCCCCTATTGCAGCTCCCCCAGTTCCGAGGGTAGGCAGGAAAGAGATATCCGACATTTCGCCGCCGAACCAGGCGGCCAGGGCGATCTCCTCCGCGTTCGTGTTGTCGATGGCCGCGGGGGTGGTGAGCCCGGTGTACTGCAGGGAAGACCCGCCCCCTCCCCCACCGCCGCATGTCGAAAGAAAGAGCACCGCCAGCAACCCAAAAGCTACTGCCCATGCCCGCCTCATTTCCTTCCTCCTCCTTTTCACCGGGGTGAAGACCGGCGTTGCTGAAAAAACATGGATCCTGAAGGGGATCGTACGCCACCGCTCACAACGGGTCAAAAGAATTCATTTATAAATAAATCCCCCGGGGGCCGGTGTTGCGGGTGTTTCCGCTCGCCTTCGATTAGAACCCGTAGTCCGGGCGGGCGTACCCGTGGTCCATGTGGAGTATCCGCAGACCGAGCATGCCTTCGACGTGGTGATCCTGACGAGATACTCCCCCGCCAATCAGGCTGCGCTGTACGAACTGGAGCGATTCCTGGCGCTGGCTTGAAGCAGGCCGGGTCGGTCCCTCGGCCCCGCGAAAAGCTAGAAACGGAACATCACCCCGATCTCCGGTGCGACGTCAGGAGCCTTATCCACCAGCCCGAAACCGCTGTTGAGCTTCAGCACCGCGTTCCTGCTCAGGGTGTATTGCACTTCACCGATGAGGGAAGCCTCGTCCTGCTGAACGCCCTCGACCGAGAGCACGACCCGCCAGAGGGGAGAAAGTCGCTTCACGTAATCGATTGCCCACTCGTCGAATTCCAGCCTGTTATCCCCGGTGTCGTAAGCCGCTGAGAGCCGGGCCGCGAGCGTTCCGAACGAAAACCCCTTGGTCACGACGATGCCGGGCGAGAATTCCCAGTGCTGCGTACCGATCAGCCTCTTGTTTTTCTGCAACGGAAATACCGTCTGGAAGAAGAAAGTGAGCTCCGGGCGTGATGCCGTTTCCTTCAGATACCTCCAGCGGATGCTGGTTTCCGTGTCCCCGAGTCCCGATTCCCGGAGACTTCGAACAGAAGTGTTGTCGTTGGAGTCCTTCGTGAAGTCTGCGGAACTGTATAAAGCGGATTCGAACTCGATCGCGAGAGAGTCGCTGAACCCATAGGCGAAAAAGACAAGGGCCTCATGCTCCTCCAGTTTTCCGTGAAACTCCCCCGATCCGGCGAAACCGAGGTCTTTCGGCTCGTACTCGAACTTCCCGGTGCGCGTGTATTCATAAAACGGGTAGAACAGGAGTTCTTTCTCGCGGATGTACGTACCGAACAGAGACGCAGGGATGCCGTCGCCGCGGTCAGCCAGGTAGGCAGGCAATATGAGGGATTCGGCCGCGCGGGCCGCTGCCGGCGCCAGAAAAAGCGCCGCCAGCGCCGCCAAAACAAAGAACATGCCATGGAACGTTCCCCCGATGCGATTTCTCCTCATGGCAACCATGGATACCGTCATCATACGTGCACCTCCTGATAGAATAAGAACTCCATCCGGGTCCCCTCTTTCCCATCGATTCTTTCCGGGCCTTGCGGCCGGGGGTCGATTTCTCCTTAAACTCGGCTAAAGCGATTTGCACAATTCGCTGACGGTGCACCCCACGAGTTCCACGGTGTCGCGGGTATCCGGATTCGCCTCGAGGAACATGCCGACTCCGGGTGCAAAATACTTCCACTCGAACACGCCCGGCTCGAGCGGGGACCACTCCTTCGTCACCACGCAGTCGCCACCTTCGCAGGCACCCTGGCAGAAGTTCTTGAGCGTATCAGGCACAAATTCGTCGAACTCGGATTTACCATCGCATGCAAAGGTGGTGGTGAGGACCTCGGCCACGTCCTCGGCGTTGCCCAGCGAGAACTCCTGGCGGTACACCTGTCCAACTTCCGGAGACATCGGGAACAAGATGCCGGCTTTGTCGCCGTTACGGCCCGCTTTGAAGGAGCCGTCGATGGCAACGAGTTCGGGCAGCGGCGGCTCGTCACCCTCGAAGGTCTCATAGTCTTTCACCTCCTCGCCGCAGTACCAGACGTCGCCATTTTTGGCCTGGGCCTCCCAGTCGTTGGTGTCTTCGACGAGCTTGTCCTCGTCCCAGACCTGGTCGCGGACGACAATGCACATCACGCCTTCGATGAGCTTCGTCTCTCCCATGACCTCGACCACGATTTTCTCGGACCCACCTTCATAGGTCCAGGAGTTGCCGATCGTCAGCGGGAGGTACGGGTTGTTGTTGTTGAAAGAGACCTCGAAGCTCTCCGGATCGAAATCCGGGTCGTAGCGCTCCTCACCGATCGCCTCGCAGACCTCGAGCCTGGCGTTTCGCTGCTCTATACAGCTTTCGAGTTCCTCTTTCCGTGTCCTCTTCGCCTCGCGGATACACTCTTTACGGTCTTCCTTGTCCGAGATATTCACGCAAATGGCGTCGGCGACGAGGGAGTCGTCCCGGACCTCGTTTCCGCATGCGGCAAAGGCAAGCCACGCCGTTCGAGAACAGAACCTGCCCCCGTCTTCGTCGGAGTCGCCGTGCGCGATTCCGGGTCGGACCCCGAGTGCGATGGACAGTGCGAAGACCGTCGTCAGTACGCAGAAAAACCGCAAGAATTGCCTGTTTCTGGCCATGACTCCTTCTCCTTTCAGGATAGGAAATTGCTTTTTACACATCAGCAGGAAGCTCCCCTGTGAGGAAAGGGACAGTCGAAACTGCCTCTGACCTTGGTCCCGAGTATAATCAGCGAATTTTTACCGGAAGGTTACGCCGAAATTATCATTTGATAAGGTAGACGATCCTTCTACGGGCGAAAACGATCAGAAGGAGGGAAAAAGACGATCAGCGAATCATGGAAGGACGGGAAATCGGTTGACGCTCAAATCGCAAGGCGAAACGGCTGCCCAGATTGAGGGTGCTATCGACACGAATGGTGCCGTTAAGGGATTCGGTATAGGCCTTGACCAGGCTTAGCCCCAGCCCCACGCCGCCTTGAGACCGGCTGCGATCACACCGGTAAAACCGCTTGAAAATATGGGGCAGGTCGCTTTCGGGAATGCCCATTCCCGTGTCTTCAAATTCGATCCGGATCTCTCCGTCGCGCGCTGCGGCGGAAACGGCAACCGATCCATCTTCGGGGGTATATTTCAAGGCATTTTCGAGCAGATTCGTCACGATCCGCTGCATCTTCTTCCGGTCGCTAACGATGGTCAGGGATTCCGGCAGGCTGGTGTCCAATGTGATCTTCTTGTCCTCCGCGATCGGGCGGAACAGTTCACAGGCCTCGCGGATGAGGGCCACCAGGTCAAACTCCTCCGGCGGAACGCCATTGACGCCGGCTTCCGCTTCCGCAATGTCCAGCATCGTATTGATCATGCCGATCAAGGTGTCGCATTCTTCGATGGTGCTGGCGGCCATGTCCTTGTATTCGGCAAGGGTTTTTTCCTTGAGCAGATTCATTTCGGCAATGCCGCGGATTCTGGCAAGGGGACTTCTCAGATCGTGGGCAAGATTGTCGTTGGTTTCTTTCATGGATCGGAGCAGGCTCTGAATGCGGTCCAGCATGCGGTTGAACGTGGCGCCCAGCCGCTCGATTTCCTTCAGCCGGCCCTTGATCTGAACCCGTCGATCATATGCGCCGCTCGATATTTCCTCGGCGGTTTCCGTGACTTCCTGCATGTCCATTGTGGCTCGCCTGGCCAGAACCCATCCGATGATCGCCGACACGATGATCAGGCTGATGACCAGCAGGGAAAACAATTTAAGAAAAATAGCCAGATAGTCTTGGACTTCTTCGAGGCTCTCTCCCGTCTGCAAGACGGCATCCGGGCCGATGATTGCCGTGATCATGCGGGCCTTGTCTTCGCGACCCTCGATCGTAAGAGTCTGGATGACGTAAGGCAAGCCTTCCTTCTGCATCTTTCGCAGGATGTCCTGCCTGGGAACGTTTCCCCAGGAGGACATATCGGTGGAGATCAGGATGTCGCCATGGATGGTCAGGACCCGGAAAAAGTCTTCCTTCGGATTATCGGATTCCGCATCCTCGTCGATGGTGGATCGGACGCCTTCCGGACCGGCTTCTTTCATCAGCGCCGCGTACTTTCGGGTTTCCGCCAGCAGCTCGCGATCCAGGCGCTCCATGGTTACGGCATATATTCGATAATAAAAAATCAGAAACCCGACGGTTGACAGCGCCGTGAACGCCACCGCATACAGAATCGTCAGGCGAAACAATAAGGAATGTTTCAAATCATGAATTCTCTTTGAGAACATATCCGACACCACGAACCGTATGGATCAGTTTTTTATGAAAATCCTTGTCGATCTTGTCCCGCAGATGGCATATGCGGGCTTCGACGACATTTGTCTGCGGGTTGAAGTTGTAATCCCAGACATGTTCCATGATCATGGTTTTGGAGACCACCCGGCCGGCGTTTCGCATGAGATATTCGAGCAGCGAAAACTCAAGCGGTTGCAGGGCGATTTCCTTACCTGCTCTCGAGACGTTGCGCGTCTGAATGTTCAATGTCAAATCGGAAACCCTGAGCTCGGTAGGGGAGGCGATCTTGGATGATCTTCGGATCAATGCGTGCACCCGGGCAAGCAGTTCCGAGAATGCAAACGGCTTTACCAGATAATCGTCGCTGCCCGTCTGGAGACCTTTCACCCGATCATCCACGGATTTTTTGGCGCTTAGAATCAAAACCGGCGTCGTGAGGTTTTTCTTCCGGACTTCCTCGATGAGTGTCAGGCCGTCTACCTTGGGCAACATCAGATCCACGACGGCAACGTCGTAGGGCTCCGTTATAGCCAGGTGCAGTCCGTCTTCGCCGTCTGCCGCATGATCAACGGCGAATCCGGCTTCCTTCAGTCCATTCATCACAAATCGTGCTATTTTGACGTCGTCTTCTACTAGTAATAATCGCATGGCAGTAATGAAACCATATTTCCCTTAGGATAAGATTACTCGAATATTACCATTTGGTAACCCATGATTTCGGAGAATGCGATCTTTCCTATATCGCGCTGAAAAGCGACCTGGAGCTGCCACTAGAATCCCAGGGCAAGCTGGAACTGAAATGTGTTTTGTGAGTTGGCTGCGTTGCTGTTCTGCTCCTTTTCAAATTTCGAATAACGGTATTCAAAGGAAAGCGTGGCATCGTTTAGGAAGGAAACGTTGACCAGGCCTAAAATGGAATAGTTGAACCCTGCAGCGATGCGGTAATCCAATACCTCGTCCTGATCTCCGCGGGTACCATCACGAAAAACTTCATACCGTGCAGCCAGCTGCAATGAATCCAGCAGGTCGAATGCTAGACCGACGACCCCGGCGCTTTCCCTGTTCTCCTCTCCGTTCTCCCCCTTCTCCCGCTGCAGGGCGGTGATATATCCGGCATCCAGGATGAACTTCCGATAATTCAGTGTAATTGAACCACCGATGGACTGGTTGCGGGCACCGTCGCCTGGTTCGCTGTCATAGAATGCGCTCATGGACAGGGTGTCTTCCACAGGTTCAAGCGTCACATTGACGAGGAAAGATTGGAAGGCATCCTCTTTCTGGCGTCCGGGCGTGAACTCATGCGTCTTGAAATCCTTAAGATTATCGGCAATCCGCGGATTTCGGTAAAGGGAAAATGAGACGTCCAGCCCGAAAATATCGGGGTAGAACCCGAGGGTGGCTCCCCACTCGTCGATCTCGTACAATTCTTCGGTAAGCGGGTCTTCGATCAGGTGGTTGTCGATAATGGCGAATGGCAACACGGTCTTGCCGCCCACGAGATACAGCGGCATCCGCAGACTTTTCAAGGCCAGAAAGGCCTCATCCAGACGAACTGTTTCCTTCTCACCTTTCCTGCCGACATCCACCGCCTCCACCTTGAATTTCGCCTTGCTCCACTCGTTGAAAAAAACGCCGAGTACGAGTTCCGCTGTGTCGATAAAAAAATCGGAACTGCCGCCGTTATCCTGGTCACCGACATCCTGTACGTCACGATATTCATAGTTCAGTGCGATTCCGCCGTTGAGTCTGATTGTTTCGCCGAACATATTGCGAATTGCGGGGATCTCCCCGCCTTCCTTTTCCGCCTCTTCGCTTTTTTCGAATTTTTCCAAGCCTTGTTTGACGAAAGGATTCGATACGCGGTCTTGCGCCTTTGCCGACCCCATCGGACAAAGAGCCAGAACCGCTGCAGCAAGGAGCACGGACCAGCCATGAACGCTGGTAGGCTTCCCTTCAAAAGGATGATTCATCGCAATAGTAAACTCGAGGACTGGATCGCGTAGTTCCCGGCTAGTAAGACTACCATAGGGTATCGAAATGCGCCTCCCAAGTAGTGCTCATCTTCATTCGGTATGGCGCAGCGGATGGTACCGTCTTCGAACCGGCGGGTATTCCGGGAGCGTAAAGAAAACCCGAAATCTTCCGAATAGAGAAGGTGCGCCACGGGATATCAGGGTACCTGGCGGCGAAGGACATCGGATCCCGGAGCGACTTGGGTCTTCACCACATGGTTCGGGAGGTTGGTGATATGGCAACGGTCATCGAAAGGGCTTCCGTCGGATCGGGCGATCAGAAACTGTTCGATCTTCCCGTCGATCGCAATATCCTGTTTTCGGATCACAATGGCAGGTTCAAGCGGGGACTGGAGAAACGGCAGACGAAGCTGGTCGGAAAATTGGCTTTCCTTACGCCGTTCCTGAAGGATGACGAGAAAATCCTTCTCGTTACAACGGGATGTTCCCCTATGTCCCTTTTCGAACAAGTGGTGACGGGCTGGCTTGTATATTACTTGAAGCGTTCCCTGATCGTATTCACGAACATGCGCATATTCCATATTCCCGCGAAGGCGGACTTTTCCTACCGGAATTCGATCGCCCGCATCAACCATTCGGATTGCAAGGCAATTTCCATGAAGAGGGGCTTCCTCGAGGTCCGATACAAGAATGGAACCAGGGAGAAATTCACGTACATCGATAGAAAAGAAAGGAGGAAGATCAAAGCGTTGCTCTCTGCAACTTCCTTCGAAGGAGTGCACGCCGCGGCGGGAGGACGGACCCACCTTTGCCCGCGTTGCACGGCGGAACTCGTCAAGGACAAGTATACTTGTCCGAGTTGCCGTCTCCCCTTCAAGAATATCTCCGACGGCAGAAGAACATCGATTATGTATCCCGGCGGGGGCTATTTCTATACCAGGCACCCGGTCTTAGGGGTAGGCGACGCGATAACCGAGCTGATTCTCCTGGTCCTGGTGGTCGCATCCTTGATCGACGCGCTGCAAGGCAACGGGAACGGGTTCGTTCCCTTGGCGATCTGGGGGACGGCGTTGATCATCGAAAAGTCGATTTCCGTATATCACTCCAACCATTTCATCAACGAATATATCCCGGAAGAAAAAGTGGTCCAAACTCTCGGCGGCACGAAATAGGGAACAATCGCAACACGTGCCCGATGACGGCGTGGTCTTCGACACCAGCGACCGTTTCGGCATGGCCGCTGGGGATCTGGACAGCGGTGTAAACGTTACCACACGTGTCGGCGAGCAAACGCATGACCGGAGCCGGACTTAAGGTACGCTTCGAATTCGGCAGCGCGATCATTGTTTTCGAACTGAACTGCCACGACAAGCTTCCACGGTTTGAACAAGGCGGTGTGAACAGATTTCCCGGCGTTGTGGGCCTCCAGGCGTTTTTCCAAGTCTGATGTGATGCCGACGTATCGTATTCGGGGATATTGGATGCTTCGCATCAGGTAGACGTATTTCATGGGCATCCTTCCTTCGTAAGGAAACGATGCCTTTTGACCTGCTCCCCTTCCCCCTTGACGTTCAAGGTGCGCGGGGAATTCGGGTTGCACACCACCCCACCGAGCGTATACTGACGGCGAAATGCTGCCGGATGCGGCGGCGGGCGGGGATGGGGGGGCGGGAGTGTCGGGACGATCAACACGCCCCCATAAACAGAACGGCCGACCGGAGGAAAAACCCCTCTTGGATAGGCCAGTAAGAAAAGAAACTTCCTATCGGGTATCCTTTATCCTATGAAGGAGACGAGCATCAATGGGCAAAGCAAAGCGGATCTCGGTCGCCGTGATCTACAATTCTCCGGGCGATGACGAGTATGAAACCCTCCGCAAGAAGGTCCGAGCCAATAAAGTCACCTCTCCGACAGGGGATATTACGGACTTGGAGGAGATTGCCACCGTCCAGGAGGAGATCGACGCCCTGCTCAAGGGACTCGAAAAGGAGGGATTTGACGCCAGGCCGGTCAACATCAAGGACGATTTCAACCGCCTTCTCAGGGGCTTGACGGCCCCCCGGCCCGACGTTGTTTTCAATCTGGTGGAATTCTTCAACGACAATCCCCTCCACGAAGACCGCGTCGCCGCCCTCTACGATCTGTTGCAGATCCCGTATACCGGGTCCCCCCCGATGACGCTGGCCATCTGCCAGCGGAAAGCGCTGACGAAACAAATCCTCAAGGCCTTCCGCATCCCGACGCCCCGGTACAAACTCATCAAGCGGAAACCCATTCCCAAGCTGACGGGACTCCGTTATCCTCTCATCGTCAAGCCCGCCTGGGAGGATGCGAGCGCGGGAGTGACCGAGGAGGCCGTCGTCGAAGACCGGGGCCAGTTGGAAAATGGCGTCCGCACGATCCTGGCCGATTACGAACAGCCCGTCCTGGTGGAGGAATACATCGAGGGCCGGGAGCTGGGCGTGTCCGTGATGGGCAACCGGAAACCCCGGGTGCTACCTGTCGAAGAGATCGATTTTTCCGACCTTCCTCCGGACCAGCCGGCGATCGTCACCTACGAATCCAAATGGGATCCCCTGAGCAAAGATTTCCACAGGGGAAGGCTGGTCTGCCCCGCGAAACTGCCGCGGTCCACCCTGCAGCGGGTCAGAAAGGTGGCCCTCCAAGCCTATCAAGCGATGGGCTGCCGCGATTACGCCCGGGTCGACATACGCCTGGACAAGAACGACAACATCTTCGTCCTGGAAGTCAACCCGAATCCGGACCTCACGGAGGGAGTGGGTTTCATCGCTTCCTCGGCTGCGGCCGGCATCTCTTTTTCCAAGGCGCTTCGGATGATCGTCGATGAGGCGCTGAAGAGGGGATCGGCTCCGGCCGACTAGGCTTCCCCTGTCGAAGGGAATGCGAAGCCGGAGGACCGAGCCCGACCGAGTGACATAAGATGGCCGATATAAGGAAGCTGCTGTTCAACCGGGACACGAAAAAGCTCGAGGTGCTGACCACGCCGGTGAACAGGCTCGGGTTGAGCCTGAGGACCTCTCTGATTCAGCCGCAGATCGAAAAGCTCCTGGCGCGGCTGAAACGCCGCGGCATCAAGCTGAGGCCGCGCTTCTATCTTGGAGAGGACTGGGGCTGCGTCAGCGGCACCTCGAATATCGAGATCGGATTCTACGACGCCGACCCGCTGCTCAAGGAGTTGAACAGAGAGATCCGCGGGTGGACGAATGACACGCGAAAGGTCGACTACCTGCTTCGCCACGAGACAGGGCATGCATTCTGCTATGCCTACCGCCTTTACAAGAACAAGGAGTTTCGGAACATCTTCGGAGTCAAGGGGAAATTCTTCGATACCTATCCAACCACAGATCGCTACAAGCCCCATCCCTGGAGCCGCGACTTCGTCAACCCCAATCGGGACCACTACGCCCAGAAACACCCGGATGAGGATTTCGCCGAGACCTTCGGTGTCTGGCTTTCCCTCCCTTACAACTGGAAGAAGGTTTACCGCACGAGGAAAGGGGCCCTCGCCAAACTGAGATTCGTCGAGGACATCGTTGGCCGTTACGGCGACAAGCCGCCCCTGGTGCCTCTCGACCCCGCCAATCTCGATGTGCCCGTGGAAGCCATTTCCAGGACCGTCGCCGAAGTCCTCGGGGCGCCGCTGACTCGATATCGGAAGAAGGCGACGGGCTTCGTCGATCCGCATCTGAAAAAGATCGGCCGGTACCGGCTCCGTTCCACCGACCCCGGCAGCATCCCCCTGGCCGACGTGATCACCGCCCGCCGCAAGTTCATCCTCGAGGCCCTGGTACGGAACACGAAGGTGACGGCCGCCCAGGCCTCGTTTCTCATCAATAAAATGCAGACGCGCTCAAGGACGCTGGACCTTTACGTTCCCCTCGTCAGGATGGACAAGTGTCTGATCGATATCGTCAGCCTGGCTACGACTCTGGCCACCCGTTTTGCCTCTAAGGGAAGCCTGATCATCTAAGCCGGCCTTCTCCCCATCTCATGTGCGCATGATTCTTCCCGGGCAGTATGGCAATATCCTCTAAAAATCTAACCCTTATGGGTTTTAACAACGGGGCCTCCTGGTCTGGTCCGTACATAGACGTTGACCCTAAAAACTTTCGCCAAAGACTTCAATTGCGCGTGGGGCTCTACCATGCTCGGCGATGAGCTCCAAGAGGAGCATCGTTTCCGAGGAAGCCGTGGCAGGAGCCTCAGAAGGAATCCCGGCAGGAGCCACTGTGGGAGCCGAGTAGTGCCCCCGCAGCCGCCTGAGCTCTTCCCGAGTAGCCTCTACAGCCCCCCTTCATCGACTCGCGACACACCCTGAGGTACTCTGGCGACCCCTTCGGTACGCTCAGGCCCGCCTCGGCGAGGAGAGCGTCAGCCACGGGCTCAATGCTGCCCTACCTTCCCCCGGCGAGGTCTTCTACAAGACCGCTCAGGTGGAGCGCAAGTCCCTCCAAGGGGTCATCATCGCCTTCTCCGTGGCTCGGCAAGAGGCTCCCACCGCTCAGCCGGGCCTCCTCAGCGTCCTCCAGAACCTTCTTGGAGTGGTCAGTCACGATCCGTTGGAGCTGGGGCAAGGGTAACGTCATCCGATTCCTCCTGAGCTGGGTGAATACCTCTTCGGCATGATGGTCGAGTACCTTCACGAGCCGCTTCGCTGTCGAGTACCTTCGCACCCTCGGCGAAATCTTGATTTCGGCCTTGTTCGTGCGGAGCTGTTCCGTTAGGTCAACCGGGTATCGACAGCGGTAATACCAGCCCCCCCCTCGACGCTGTAGGTGCTGCATGAAAGGCCCCCTTTTCTTGTGGCGCAAAATGCTCCACATTTGGGGAGGGCCAACGCTGAATGTGGGGAAAATCTGAGCAAAACCAAGTAGTTGGGGCGGGGGGAGTCGAACTAAACCAATATACTATTGTAATTATTGGCTTTCCTTGTCTGGGAAATTCTTATGTACCCCCACTAATACCCCCAACGTGTGGCTATCATCTCGGTTGCATAAGGGTCCTCTCCGGATAATCCCCGGTGCTGCTTCAGATTCCCCCGGGTATGCACTGCACGACCATCGACACTTACGCCCCTATTCATCCCCTGGAGCTACCTTACAAGTCGAGGATCACAGGTCCAGTCCTGTTCTGCATACCAGATCTAGATTAAAGCGCTAAGTAATTTCTCGCAATCCCTTTTTCTTCCCAAGAAAGCATACTCATACCATTGAACGTACTGTGCCCCGTCGCACTCACCTCAAGGTTTTGGGAATGGAAACCCTAAAGGGACTTCTATGCCCCAGCCATCGTTGTGGGGAGGATGACCTGCCCCCCGGATTTTTATCCAAATGCAAAGAGAGTCCTCTGTGGATATGGAACTGCCCCCTCCTTTGGTCCGATCTTTGGGTTAAAAAACTCCCTCCTTCGCGGTCCGAGATAGCTCCCATCGGGCCGCATACTCCCCGGGGGTCTGGTTGTACAACGCCGTATGCGGCCGGTATTCATTGTAGTCGATCCGCCAGGCCTCGATCTTCTCCTTCGCGTCCTCCATCCAGACAAACCAGTGCTGCTCCAGGCACTCCTGCCGAAGCCTTCCGTTGAAGCTCTCGATGTACGCATTCTCAATGGGCTTTCCCGGACGGATGAAGTCCAGCTTTACCCCGTTTCTGTGCGCCCATTCATCCACCGCCCGACAGGTAAACTCCGTCCCGTTGTCCGTGGTGATGACCTGGGGAAGCCCGTGCGTCCTGGCCAACTTCTCCAGCACCGCCACGACCCGCCTTCCCGTAATCGAAGTTCCCACCTCGATGGCAGGACTCACCCGGCTAACGTGATCGACTAACGTCAAGACCCGGAACCGGCGACCATCGTGCAGGCTGTCGGAGACAAAATCCATGCTCCATCTCTCGTTGGGCATCGCCGCCGCAGGAAGAACCACCCGCAACGCGCTTACCCGCTTCCGCCGCTTCTTCGTCCGGACCTCCAATCCCTCCTCCTTGTAAAACCGCCAGATCCGCTTGTGGTTTACCTTCCATCCCTCGCAGCGAAGCAACACATGCAACCGTCGATATCCGTACCGGACACGGGTC
>Ga0224512_10001390_pt1 | contig 23311 bp, 14 predicted proteins | sample SF_May12_sed_USG_4_FD_169103 | JGI IMG/M metagenome (GOLD analysis project Ga0224512, IMG submission 169103) | Sediment microbial communities from San Francisco Bay, California, United States - SF_May12_sed_USGS_13 | ecosystem: Environmental > Aquatic > Marine > Sediment | place: USA... | reverse complement strand
TGAATCGGTACACCAGTAAACGAGAGCAAACAGGCTGTCATTGAACCGCCAGTGCTGAAAAACGGTGGCAAGGCTTAGTACGTGGTTCTCAACCGATGGCGAGAACGCTGCAAACGCAGCGACCACGCCGACCGGAATGATGATCCAGGTGTTACCTTTGAAGTGTTTTCCGAACAGTGGTACCACCGCAATGGCGAAATACTTGCCCAACATGGCCAGCGTCAGGCCAACAGCGGTCCACGGGCGTTTCGCCATCGCGGCATGGACGGCGACTAGCAGCAGCAGTACGGTCAGTGGGTCACTGTGGCCGCTGCCGGCGATCTCGACAACGACAAGTGGATTCCACACATAAACGAGCAAATTGACCCTCGGAGTATCGGTGCGTTCGAACAGGCGAAGCAGTACGAGCATGATCAGGCAATCAGCGATGATGAAACCCAGCTTGAACACTATCACCGAATCACCGACACGCTGAAACAAGGCAAAGGCCGCAAGGGTTAGCGGTGCATACGGAGTGCCAACGTCGCGGTTGTTTATCTGGGTATAGAGTGAATCGCGCAGTGGGGCGAGTTCCACAGCACTGGGAGCGTAGCGGTAAGGGTTGATGCCATAATTGAGAACTCTCCCATCCCACACATAGCGGTAAATGTCATCCGATAGCGACGGTTCGGAAAATAACATCGCGGCGCGATACGCGACACCGAACAGGACTATAATCCACAGCAGGCGCGGGTCGATCGCAGAACCCGCGCGCAAGATCTGGCCGACCGCCAACAGGTAGATCAGGAACGCCACGAAATACATCGCCAAGAACTGTGGGATTGCATTGCGCAGATCGCCGATCAATACGATTGTCGCAAAAATGACAGATTGCAGGCTGCCAAGCGCAATCAGTTTCCAAATGAGATGGCGATCAAGATGCTTGCTAGCTATGAACTGGAGCTCGACATTCTGATTTGGAGATGTCATCACGGTGCAGTCACTCGTTCGGCCCGGTTCGTAAGTGGTACCCGACATCCTTCGATCTTACACTCTAGCGGCGACATGATATGCATTCGGCGTACGGGAGGCCGGTAGTACGGTGCACAAGAGTGGCCTTGCGATGTCAGTAACGTTCCTGTTTGTAGGCGTAGAATGTCATGACGTCGCCGCGGCGGCACAGCACCGAAACCGCCGTCAACAGCAGTGCCGGAACCATCAACAAGGCAGCGAGCGCGTATACCGACCTTCCCAACGTTATCCTTGAACCAGACCGACCCGCTCGCTGTATTGACTCAGCGAGAACATCATGCCGCTGCAAGACGGTGTCAAGCAGGGTCTGCAGCACGACGAATGCCGAATATTCTGTCGAGAAGTAGCTGACTTTCACCACGGAGAAACTATGCACGGCGAGCAGCAAAACGAGACTGCGCGGGCTGAAATGGTATAGATGACGAGGGAGATCAAGACCGAACCAGTGCTTGTGGAATAAATGCGCGGTCAGACTTTCGAAATTGAAAAGTTCCACAACCAGCAAACCATCTCTCGCCAGAAGACGGTGAGTTTCCGCCAAGTAAAAATCGGGCCGCGAAAGATGCTCAAACACATGAAAATACGTTGCAAGCGAAAAGGAACCCGGTTGGAAGTTCAACGAAGGTCGCTCGCCGTAAAGTACGTCCAGCCCAAACTCACTCGTCGCGAAGTCGATGGCGGGCGGGAAAGCTGGGTCCTGGACATTTGCCAACCGAATCGGCGCAGCTCGTCAATAAAAACCCCGCGTACGCGGCCGACATCTAGAGTTCGGCCCGCCGGCAACAGGGCGGCAATTCGGCGGGCGCGCCGACGTTTGAACCAGGTGCTCAGCCGTTCCATGGCGCTATCGAACCGGCGAACGCGATCCGGCGTGTAGTATTCGTCTTGGTAATATCCAGTAATGACCTCAGACGTCGGCATCTCGCGCGCCCGTCCAAGTCCACAGTCGCACACCAGCAGTGGTTGATCGTCCGGTGGCCGATGTGCCGGCCATGGCTCAAACAATGTGGATCTGCACGCAATGCACGATATCTCGTCACTGGAGAGAGACGTTGCGGCTATTTGCGTTGGCATAAACATTGTTGCATTAAACTAATTAACAATACTGCTCGTACCTGCCGAAATCCATAGGGACGCCAGCGTCAATCGCCGACGACGTGCAATTCATTCGAGCGATGAGCATTGTCATCCGTTCGCGATGTAATGTTAATGCCGTACTATAGTACAGAACCTGCCCGCATTCCGGCCGCATGGCCGTTGCAAATTGCATGGGCAGGAACCGACCGCCGACTTCTTGCAATCGCTTCCCGAGACGTGCCGTCAGATTCAGCAGACTTGTTAAGAAAATACAGCGGAAAAGAAGCAACGGCGGAAAATATTTTGCTAGAAGTGCTAAATGTAAGTGCTAATAAGACGGAATTGTCGTAGCGGTCGAGTTTGGCGCGCTTTGGAAATTGGAGTATTGTAATGTTGTTCTAGGTTCAGTAAATCGACTGTTTAGGAGGAGGGAAATGAACATGACCGAACAACTACATCCCCACACGAGTGATCGTATGTTCAGTGTATCTGGCATGTTTTCCACCTTGGCCGTCGCAGGAACCTGCGCGCTGCTGCTGGGTTGCGAGGGAGCGACCGGTCCGGCCGGTCCGGCCGGACCATCTGGCCCACCTGGAACCGGAATTGATGCCGGCTTTGAGTACATCGTGCAGGTGGACACCGACGGCGACAATTTCAGTGACGCCATCGTTGCCATCGATCCCATCACTTTCAAGGTAAAACGTATCGGAACGCCGGACGTTGGTGAGGACTCCACGTCGTCACTTAACAACACGCATAAATCGATGTTCTATCAAGGCAACCGATGGGTTGGCGGTGGCGGCGATCTATGGGCATTCGATCCCGTGACTTTTGCAGTGGTGCCGCGGGTCGCGGCGGCAGGCCAGTTCATACAGATGAATCGTGAGGGCACGGTGGGCCCGGGGCTGGTGAACACCAAAGCCGCCACCGCGGCGGCGCTGGCAAGCCTTCCCAAGGACATTGCCAAGTACATTGGCCGGACCCAGCTGACCAAAGAAGAGGCGGCGGCGGTGAACATGTGCGACGTTGAGACGCTGGCCAAGTCGGCGCTGACCTCCAGCAAGGCCCCGGCCGATACGCTGGTGCACAGCATGGGTTATTCACCCGTCGGCTGGGAGGTCAGTCCAGACGGCAACATTGGTGTGGCCGGTGTGCGCATGGGCGATCACATGCTATTCATGGATACCAATCCGGCATCGCCCACCTTCCGTCAGCCGTTGCGGTTTATCGACCAGCGCCGCGCGCTCATCAAGGATGCCAACAACAGCGTGGTGGCAACATTCACCGGGCTCTACACCCCAGCAGGGGGGACCGCGCCCGGAACTCTTAACTACAACCGCATCAGTAGTGGGACCTCTGAAACCGATAAGCAAACGTACATTGAACCCTGTGACACGACGATTCTGCGGGGAGCCAATGGGCAGGTGTGGTTCTGGACCGTGGACGTTGACGGCGACACCATCACGGGAGCGAGAGTGGACACCATCACGTCGCCGACACCCACCGTGGTCCAGGTCGCCGTGCCGCACCTCGACAATTCCGGGGGCACAGGGACCACTTCCGGGCTGAAACGGGTCGGGCCATGGATGGCGAGTCTCATCAATCGTGCCGCCAACGGCAGTCTGTTGTTAAGCGCGGAAAACGAGGGCGAGAACAGCGAGTCGCTCTTTGACGTGACCGATCCAGCCAACGTCGTGGAGATCGAGCGCATTGTCACAGATCTGGCCACGATTAACGCCCCGGCAGCGGCCACGCAGATTGGCACAGCGGGAGTTGCTGGCCAGTTCACGAACGGCACGGTCTATGCGGTCGGTGTGGATTTCACGCCCACGGGCGGCGCGCGCCAATCGGTGAATTACACCTACCGGCAGGTCGCAGGAGCGGGTGACAACGGTTCCGGACGGCCGCCCGGCGTCGGTCCAGCTCCGGCAAATCCGCCGTTGACAACCGCCTATCTCGAGAAAGTCACGGCGACCGATCCCGGGCCGCTGTATATCCTGAACGGGCTCGCTGGCCGGGGCGGAACGAGCGAAGGCAACTTCGCCTCCACGGTCGGTACCGGTTCGGACACGACGGTGTTCAGCGACCGGATTTGGTTAGAGACATTTGTTGCCAGCGCGCTGGGAAACTGGGATATCTTCCAGATCATCGATATTTCGACAAATCCCCCGTGGCTGCTCAAGGAGAATGTTGAATTCGCGAGCGCCTTTGGCGGCAGCATCGGACCGGACAACCGGTTTGTGCAGGTGCTCGGCGGCAAGATTGAGGTCATTGATATCTCCGAGAACCCGAAGACGCGCAAGCAAATAGCGCTGTTCCATCCGACAACCGGCGCGCCGATGAGCGCGCGCACGATCAGCCTGCGTTACACGCCATAGGGCAAAGTCACGTAGGCACTCAGCAAGCTGTAATGGGAGAGCGTCCTCTACAGGACGCTCTCTTTTTTGCCTTTTGTTTGCGCAGGTAGTCATTCGTCGCATCTCGGCCGCGCCGCATAGTCGTTGCAATTTGCAACATCGCCCGGGTGCGTATGCGGCGTGTTGCTGATTGCCAATTACGGCTGGCAACGCCCCGGACAGATCGAGAAACGCAATTGCCAATTGTCGCACGTACGAGTACGCTAAGAAACCGTACCATAGAACAGCTTATTGATTGCACGACCAATACAGGAGGATCCGGCAATGAGAGTCGCGTATATATTCAACAGCCCCCACGGAAGTTACATCATGGAGAAAATGATCCTGCCGCAGATGGAAGCGGGGACCCACCCGGTGGACGTAGTGGGCATGTTTTTCTTTGTTGATAACAACTACATGATCACGCAGGGCAATCCAACAGCTGAGCGTCTGCATGCCGTTGCCCAGAAGAATAAAATGCTCGTCATGGGCTGCGATCAGTGCTGCGAACAGCGACGTATTGATGACCGCATCCACGCCGGCTTTACGATCGGCTGTTTCCCGAATCTCTACGGTGCCCTGCTTAAAGCAGGCGGCGTGGACCAGGTGATTACCCTGTAGGTCGCACGGCGCAGCAACCGTTGGCAGCGCAACGTGCCCGGTGACAGTTGAAGACGACCTGTAGCGCGGACAAGGCGGTCGCGACTTACGCCACACAAGATGCGCGGCGCTCCGGTCAACGTGCATCTTGAATGACCCGATTTCGGAACCGTAGGAGAAGTCTGCAGCGAGCATCGTAGCGCGCGAGCGACTACCCGGGCGGAGCGACCAATTCGTATGTCCATCAGGATCAGGGACATGATGGCAGAACGACGGTTCCTGCGGCGCAGCCCGGCGCAACGCTAGCGTAGTTCGTTCAGGCCATAGTCGTAATACATATAAACGACGCGATAATTCGTGCTTGCAAGGAAAGCGCGATCCTGTTCGTTCGCATAACGGTAGATCCAGCTCAGTGGTCCGGCCACGTCCTTTGGTAACAGCATCAGGTCGGTGTGTTCGTCCTTGCCCGTAAGCTCCGAATGTTTCACATAGCCGGTAGCGCGCGGTGCGTTGCGAAACACTGCAACAGTGTCATCGCGCACCTGAAAGTCCTCCGTGAACCATTCGAATATGCGCGACAGCCGCACAATCTTGTTCTCACGATCGATATGGACCTTGCGGTCACGGTAGATGTAATTGATCACTGCCTGTTCCAGCCTCTTTTCCAGCCTGGGTGCATCAAACGCGTGACTCTCAAGCAGTGGACAGCCCAAAGACGCGCAGACGAGCACGAAATGGATGCGCGGTTCCGCCAATTCCTTTCGCAAAATCGTGTGCTCCATGTGATCGAGCGTCAACTCTTGTCCCATGACCCGCCACGTCAACTTGTCCCATACGCCGGGAATCTGGCGAATGCTGTTAGGCGGATAGTGACCCAGCGGGTCGGCCAGCCACGATGACTGGATCGGATAATGATCGACAATCGCCTTGATCGTATAGGCGTTGTACGCGTTGATCCACATGGCGAGCTTCTGTTGCCGTGTCCACCGCTCGTAATCCCGTGGATCAATTGCCGCGAGCGTTTCAAGGTAGCGGTTAAGCAGGGTAGGGCTGTCCTTGATTGCACGGTAATTCACGCGCCCCTGTGCGACCTGCTTTTGCAGAACCTGGTTGAACAGGGCGTGATGGTGGTCGAATGTTTCGACTTCGGATCGAGCGGAGTCGACAACGAGCATGATCAGCAATATCGCCGCAAGCGAAACCGGTACCAGGTGAAAGTGTCTCATGGCCTGATCTCCACAATGCTGAATATTATATTGGAAATGGATGATCAGCAGATATAGACCGGCGATTTAAGTAATTTATTCCTCGAAAGCATAATGCATGCCAGCTGGAAGATCGCTCGAATCCGGTCTCGCTGCACGCTTGATCCGTTGACATTGTGCAATCCGCTGGCGCACCGGCGTTGAGGCAATTTGCAACTGGAAAATGCGGCCAGTTAGAGAGATATATGCATCACAGCTGGAGTAGGCAGCTTTAATCGCAGTACCTGATTAAGTTCGCGTGCGCCAATCACTATACGTTTGCTAGTTGGGCCCGTGCCCATCTGTTATAGTAATATGAAAGCAAGCTCCCTTGCGCGAGCGCTGCGACCACCTAATGGAGTGCCCTGTGCCGCCATCGCAGATCGCCGTGATTATTCCTGCCAGAAACGAAGAGCAATCAATCGAACTGGTGCTCCGCGAGATACCGCGAAACTATCGATCACTTGTTATTGTCGTGGATAACTGCAGCCGCGATCACACTGCCGAGGTCGCAAAGTGTCATGGCGCTATCGTACTGCAACAACCACTGCTAGGTTACGGAAACGTAATGCTCAAGGGCCTCTCATACCTCGCAACGCACCCCGTCGCTATTGTCGTTTTCCTAGACGGTGATTACAGCGATTACCCCGAAGAAATGCCGCGACTTGTCGAGCCGATTCAGCGTGGTGAAAGCGATATGGTGCTCAGCACCCGTCTTAATCCGCTGTTCGACAAGGCAGCGTTGCCACCCCACGTTGTTTACGGAAACCGGTTTTGTGTTTTTCTGACCAACCTTTTTTTTGGAACTCAATATACGGATCTGGGACCATTTCGCGCCATACGATACGACGCCTTGACGCGACTGCAAATGGAAGACCGCAATTACGGCTGGACGGTTGAGATGCAGATCAAGGCGAAACTCCTTGGCCTGAGAACCATGGAGATTCCCATGCGTTACCGGAAACGTGTCGGTCGATCGAAGATTTCCGGGACCATTCGTGGCTCAGTTCTTGCCGGTAGCAAGATTCTTTACACGATCTTCCGCCTCTTTATTGACAGGCGGCACATTCAGATGACGACTCGGTAATGTGCCTTACATATTTGGTAGACAACATGATTGCAAAATGACACGTTGCTCGTATCGTGAGGCTATGACGCAATACTGACAGTGCCAGTTTTGGTATTCGACCATTTTGCGTGTCTTGAAACGGCTTGATTTGAGTACGGTCTATTCGTACGATTATATTAAAAGATATACCGATCGCGCCCGTTGATCACTCGCTGAACCTTCCAACAATGGCGCTAATTTGCAGTCTACAGGCATACCGGCCCGTGCTTGTAACGGTTTGCGACACCAAACAAGCACGCAGTGTCGCCGTTGGTTTCACATGGCTTGTGCGACACAGAGGAACACGCAATGAAGGTTACTCTAGTCAACGTTCAGATTTCAGAAGGCAATAACATCGTTCCGCCGTTGGGCGTGCTCTATATAGCATCAACCCTCGAGAGCCTCGGGCATACGGTTCAGGTATTTGACTGTGACCCCGATATCTATTCCTGTGTTGACGAAATCGCCGACTTTGCCCCGGACATGATCGGATTGAGCTGCTACACGAATACCTATGAGAAGGCACGGCGGCTGAATACTAAGTTGAGACAGCGCATACCCAGTGCAATCTACGTATGCGGTGGAGTACACGCTACGGCAAAACCATGCGAGACCTTTGACGAGCTCGGTGTCGATTTCCTTGTATTTGCGGAGGGCGAAAGGACCGTGGCGCAATTAGTCCGCGTGCTCGAATCGGGTTCACGCGACGGGTTGGCCCGCATCAAGGGTCTGTATTACCGCGACGGCGAAGAAATTAAATACCATGGTCCCCCGGACCTCATCGACGAACTTGACTCGATTCCTTTCCCAGCGCGACATCTGCTCGAATATGAACCATATTTGGTCCCGCCTGGCATGATCCGCGGCTACGCCATGGGTCGGGTAACTACTCTGTTCACGAGCCGTGGTTGTCCGTACGCCTGCACCTACTGCGCAAGTCACATTGTGCAGGGCAAGGGGGTTCGCCGGCGTTCACCACAGAACGTCGTTGCTGAACTGACGTTGCTCGTCGAGCGATACGCGATCAACGGTTTCTATATCTGCGATGACGTGGTGACGTTAGATCGGGACTGGATGATCAATTTTTCGCAATTGCTGGCAAGTTCGGACCTGAAGCTGCGTTGGGCTTGCCAGTCGCGTGTCGACTCCCTGGACGATGAAATGCTCCATGCAATGAAGCGCGCCGGCCTCGTACAGCTCGACTTCGGTGTCGAAAGCGGATCTGACAAGACTTTGAAGACCATGCGCAAGTCGACAACGGCACAGGTGGCGCGCGATGCCTTCGGATTGACGCAACGTCTCGATGTGAGAAGTTGCGCGACCTTCATTCTCGGTTTCCCAGGTGAGACGGAGCAGGATATGGAGGAGACATTTTGTCTGGCTCGCGAAATCAGGGCGGATTACACCGCGTTTTACTTCCTCACGCCATATCCGGGAACACCAATTTACCAGACCGCGGTGACGCACGGCTGGTTCGACCCGAAATTGGTGGAGGCCGAGCAATACACGCATCGTCAGGTGGATCAGCCCATGATGGCGATCGAGCTCGAACCACAGCGGCTGGCGACGATCCGCCGGCGCTTTCAAAACCATTTCTTCTTTCGAAATTACTTCCGCTGGTACAACCTCGGCTTTTATGGATCGCTGTTGTCAGTGATGCTGCGGCGGCCGGCCGAAAGCATGAGTGCGTTTGTCCGTTTGATAAAGACGCGGCGCCTCGATACGTTTGTTGAGTCCGTGTTCGAAATGCATCAGCGATGGCACCGTACACGGTGCGACATGAACCGCAACCGCGGTATGACCTCGGCGCTTGTCGGTTCGATAGCACAGAAGCCGACAATGCAATGAGCATTGTTCGCGACCCGTAGCGGAGAGTGAATCATGCCACGGCAAAATTCCGCATTGTTGCCGGTGCGCACTTTTGATAATGACTTTGATTTCGCCGCGCGCCGATATGAAGCAGCCCTTGGCGTCGGGGCACATCAGGTAGTGCGATGACGCACCTTGCGGACATGCTGCAAAGCACTTTCATCGTCTTCTATCTTGTAGTTTTGGTGCTGCTGTGCGTCTATGGTATGCACCGTTATCTGCTTGTCGCGCTGTATTACCGCCATCGCCACGATGCTCCCCTGCGCGCGCCGGATTCCGCCGAATGGCCTAGCGTTACGGTGCAGCTGCCGGTATTCAACGAGCGCTATGTCGTATGGCGGCTGCTGAATGCCATCCGGCTGCTCGACTACCCGCGTGACCGTCTGGAGGTGCAGGTCCTTGACGATTCGACCGACGAGACCCGCGACATTGTGCGCGTCGCGGTGGAGGAGATGCGGCGCGAAGGCATCGATGTCCGATGCCTGCATCGCGCCTCGCGTGACGGCTACAAAGCCGGCGCCCTGCGCCACGGTCTCGATCATGCCAGCGGTGAGTACATCGCGATCTTCGATGCGGATTTCGTTCCCGATCCGCATTTCCTGCGTCGCGTGTTGCCGCATTTCAGTGATAAGCGAATCGGCATGGTCCAGACCCGTTGGGGCTACCTCAACCGCGATTACTCTCTGCTTACGCGCCTGCAGGCGATCTACCTCGATGCCCATTTCATCATCGAACACCTGACGCGCAATCGCTCGGGGTGTTTTTTCAATTTCAACGGGACCGGAGGTGTTTGGCGCAAGCGATGCCTCCTGGACGCTGGCAATTGGCAGCTGGACACCCTTACCGAGGATCTCGATATTAGCTACCGCGCACAGTTGCAGGGCTGGCGATTCGTGTTCGCGGCCGACACGGTGGTGCCATCCGAGCTCCCAGTCGAGGTTACGGGATTCAAGACGCAACAGTACCGCTGGGCAAAAGGATCGATCCAGACCGCCTTGAAGCTGCTCGGATCGGTGTTGCGCAGTTCTTATCCACGCAAAGTGAAATTGGAGGCATTTTTTCATCTCACGAACAATGTCTCCTATCTGCTGATGATCTTCTTGTCCCTGTCGATGTATCCGGCCATGATCATCCGTTTCAATATGGGTTGGCGCGAAACTATCCTGCTCGATGTTCCGCTCCTTGTCGCGGCCACGCTGTCTGTGTCGATTTTCTATTTGACATCGCAACAGGTATTGTTTGGCGAGCGATGGTGGCGCCAACTGCTGTACTTGCCTTTTTTGATGGGTCTGGGTATCGGCCTTTCGCTGAACAATGGTCGTGCCGTCCTGTCAGCTTTATTTGGGGTCGACTCGGAGTTCAAGCGAACACCCAAGCATGGCATTGAGGGAAGACGCGGGGTCTGGCTCGACAAGCGCTACGTCGGCCGCATTGACCTTATGATCCTCGGTGAAATATTCATGGTGATGTACTTCGGATTCAGCATCTACTTCGCGTTGCTCAACGAAATCTACGTGGCGATTCCTTTCCTGTTGTTGTTCGCGATCGGGTTCGGTTACGTGTCACTGCTTTCACTTTGGCAGGCTGGCAGCCGGGTCGTTGCGCAGTCAATACGAGTACCCCTGCAAGACACCGTCCCAAAATGACCCCAGTGTAGTATGGGAAATTGAGCAACACGCCATGCCCGGCAGGGGTATTGCAAACTGCGTGATTTTTATTGGTCTTTCGGTTTCTGCAATTTCGCATCCATGCCGAAGTAACGCTGATACCTGATTTCACTTCACCACTCCGTGGCATGTATTATGCTAGCAGCTGCGTGGCCTCGCGGGTGTTCGTTATCGGATCCGCGAGTTGTCAATCTGTCATTTAAAGAAGCAGGACAGCACAAGAATCATGAGAGTCGTCAGGTCGTGCATGATTGCGCTCGTGTTTGCGACTTGGGCTTGGGTGGCTCACGCCGGCGTGCCTCCTTTGGTGGATGTGCTGTGGATAAGGGACAACTCGTGTAAACCCGGTGTTGTGGTGCTCGACATCCGCAACGCGATCACCGGCGATTCGGAGGAAACTTACCGGCGCGGGCACATCCCGTGCGCCGTTTACAGCGACTACATCAAGGACGAATGGCGTGTCGAGATTAAAGGGGTACCCGGCCAGATACCATCCGTGGAGCGGATGGAAAAGCTGATCGGCAATCTCGGGATTGACAACGATTCCTACGTGGTCATCTACCATGCAGGTCTAAGCGCTGTGGATACGGCCAGCGCCGCGCGCGTGTATTGGACGTTCAAGGTGCTCGGTCATGATAACGTATCGATACTCGATGGCGGCTATGCAGGCTATGCCGCCATCGAGTCTTTTCCGAAGGAGATGGGAATAAAGGCGATCACGCCGAAGCAGTTTACCACCAAGCTGCGCACGAGCATGCTTCCAAAGAAGCAGGAAGTCGTTAAACTCCTGCAGCAGGGAGCCGTTGCGGTTGATAATCGACCGAGCGCGGATTACCTCGGCGTCAACCAAGGTGAGGCGAAGCGAAAAGGCACCATCCTCGGCGCAAAAAACCTGCCGGAATCGTGGATTACGGTCGACAACGGTGGCGAGTTCCGAAGCAAACAGAATCTCGAAAAACTGTATCAAGTGGCCGGCATCCCATTAAAAGGGAGGATCATCAATTTTTGCTATGCCGGTCATTGGTCCTCGCTCGGTTGGTTCGTGACGAGCGAGATTCTCGGTAACAAGGAGGCTGTCAACTATGGCGGGTCATTCGTCGAATGGTCGCGCGACAACAGTTTACCCGTCGAACGCCATATCAAGATCGACGACTTCTGAATCCTGCCCCAGATTAATCCTGCCGCGTCAAAGCGCGGTAGCATATTGAAACAGCCGGGCGATAGTCGGCTAGGTTAACGTTTCAAGTCGGGCTTTTCATAATTGGCATTGCAGCCGTTGGGGCAGCGCCAGTAATCCGCGGGCAACGGTTCACTGACACGCCAGCGTGAACCGCAGGTCCGGCACTGAAGTTCCTCGTGCAGTAGCCCGATGATGACCCGCACACGGACCTTCTTGAGGAACTCTCTGTCAAGATTGATTGTCATTCCCAATAGATTGATCGAGCGCGTGTATGCTGGAAAATTGGTTAACCCACCGCGGTTGCTGTGCAGCACGCATATACAATACCATTTGTATGCGACATATCCATTGACTGACAACGCTGTCCGAGGCGACATGACCGATGAAAATCGGGTGCGGCAGGGGCGGATATCTTGCCCCGGCGGTCCATCCGCCAATCATACGCGGCCGGGAATCACATCCAGTTGCTCGTGCACATGATCCGGCTGCTTAGAGTCCTTCCGGTCTTCCGTGTTCATGAAGAAAATCTGCCGGGCATTCGCGCGCTGGCTCAGCAGGCGACAGGAGGGACAGACCGCGCAAGGCGAGTGGAGGAAATCGAGCCCGGGCGATTCATGACAGTGCTGTGGTGGGTCGCGATTGCTTTGCTCTGGTTCGGCCTGACCGGTTGCACCCAGGCATTTTTTCATCCAGAGCGCGGAGAAGCACTTACTCCGAGAACGCAGGGTATTGCTTATGAGGATGTGTGGATTCAGTCTGTCGACGGTGTACGCATACACGGCTGGTTTTTGCCTGCGAAGGGCCGTGCATCCGGTACGGTGATGTTCTTGCACGGCAACGCAAAGAACATCAGCTCCTACCTCGAAAACGTCCAATGGCTCCCTTCGTATGGCTTCAATGTGTTTATGCTCGAATATCGTGGATTCGGCCATTCACATGGCAAACCGACGTTGCCGGGCGTTCTTGCCGACGTTGATGCCGGGTTCTCCGAGCTGCTCAGCCGTCGGGACGTGGACCGGCAGCGCATTGTTCTCTATGGCCAGAGCCTGGGCGGAGCGCTGGCAGTCTATTATGTCGCACATACTGCATACCGGCCTTACGTTCGGGCGCTTGTGGTCGAGAGCGCGTTCTCGAGCTACCGTGCGATCACTACCGAGAAACTTGCATCGTTCTGGCTCACGTGGCCGTTCCAATGGATACCCCGGTTAACGGTCGACGAGGAATACAGTCCATTGCCAGTTATCGAAAAGATCGCACCAACTCCGCTACTCGTCATTCACGGTGATCAGGACCCGATCGTTCCCGTGCATCACAGCCAGCAGTTGTACGAGGCGGCGCACGAACCGAAAGAGCTCTGGATTGTGCCAGGTGGTGTTCATAATGACACCATGCGCCGGCCCATGTTCCGGAGCCGCTTCGTGGATTATTTGAATGCGCACTTCTCCGGCTCGATCCAGTGATCGCTGTGCTTTGTACCGCATGTAACGTGCAGCGGACGATTCGTTCACCTCGTAATCGCTTTACCATTGCACCGGGGAACGATGGGAAGCACTCTCGAGCGTGGGACGGCAAAAGTCTTAATATCCTGCTGCCGGTCATGATGTAATGTCGGTTACTTGAAAGGAAATGTTTTTCCGTACAATTGTCCGTACAGACCAACAATAAAAAACGTCGAGCGGCTAAGTATTTGATTATATGGTGGGCGATGCAGGGTTCGAACCTGCGACCCCTGCCGTGTGAAGGCAGTGCTCTACCGCTGAGCTAATCGCCCCGTAGGGGATAACGAGCGCGGAAGTTTACTGCCTGCGGGGAATGAGCGTCAATTCAGCTGAAATTAGTGCTGATTTTCTTTACCATAGCCTTCGGCTCCAACCTGAAAATTATTTCCGTGACCATCCGCACACGATTTGCCCCCAGCCCCACCGGTTACCTGCACGTGGGCGGCGCGCGCACCGCGTTGTTTTCCTGGCTGTATGCGCGCAAGCACGGCGGCACGTTCATTCTGCGCATCGAGGACACCGACCTGGAGCGCTCCACGGCTGAATCGGTTGACGCCATCCTCCAGGGCATGACCTGGCTGGGGCTGGAATACGACGAAGGGCCGTTTTTCCAGACCCACCGCTTCCCGCGCTACCAGGAAGTCATCCAGCAGATGCTGAAAGATGGAAAGGCCTACCATTGTTACTGCTCGAAGGAACGACTGGAGCAGTTGCGCGCGGATCAGATGGCGCGCAAGGAAAAGCCGCGTTACGACGGAAAATGCCGTCAAGGTGTTTCCAGTCCGCCGGCCGGGGTGGCGCCAGTCGTGCGTTTCAAGAATCCGCTTGACGGGGCTGTGGTGGTCGAGGATCTGGTTCGCGGGCGCGTGGTCGTCCAAAACAGCGAGCTGGACGATCTGATTATTGCCCGCAGCGATGGATCTCCCACCTACAATTTTACCGTGATGGTGGACGACATGGACATGAATATCACGCATGTCATCCGCGGTGACGATCATTTAAATAATACCCCGCGCCAGATGAACATGCTGAAAGCGCTCGGGTTCACGCCGCCGGTTTACGCGCACGTGCCGATGATCCTTGGGCCCGACGGTGCCCGTCTATCCAAGCGTCACGGCGCCGTAAGCGTCATGCAGTACCGGGACGAGGGATATCTGCCCGAGGCCTTGCTGAATTACCTGGCGCGGCTTGGTTGGTCGCACGGGGACCAGGAAGTGTTTTCCATCGAAGAGATGATCAGGCTGTTTGATGTCACAAAGGTTCACAGCTCGGCGGCGGCGTTCAATCCTGAGAAACTATTATGGTTGAACCAGCACTACATCAAGATCGGCGAACTCAAACATGTGGCACATCACTTGAGTCATCACCTCGGCAAACTGGGCATCGATCCGAGCCAAGGGCCGGACTTGGTGGAAGTGGTGAAAGCACAACGTGAACGGGCGAAGACGCTGGTTGAAATGGCGGGCAACAGCGCTTTCTTTTACAGAAATATCGATAGCTACGATGTTAAAGACGCCGCAACATATTTGAAAGTGGAAGCGGTAAAGCCACTGACAATATTGCGTGAAACGATGGCGGCGCTGCCAAAGTGGGAAGCGGCAGCCATTCACGATGCGGTCAGCGGAGTCGCTGAGCAGCAAGGCCTCAAGCTCGGCAAAATTGCTCAACCCTTGCGCGTGGCTGTCGCCGGTCGCGCCGTATCACCGCCGATTGATGTGACGCTGACGCTCCTTGGGCGTGAGAAAACACTCGAACGGCTCGATGCCGCCCTGGAACACATAAGGAAACAACCAGTTACAGCTTGACCCGCCGGTGGACGGGCATGTAAAGTAGCGCGCCTTGCAAAAGGGGCTATAGCTCAGCTGGGAGAGCGCTTGCATGGCATGCAAGAGGTCGCCGGTTCGATCCCGGCTAGCTCCACCAATTTCACCAAGGGGTTGCGTGCGGACAACCCTTTAGTTTTTTTCAGTCAGTCATCCGTCCCCATCGTCTAGAGGCCTAGGACACTGCCCTTTCACGGCGGCGACAGGAGTTCGAATCTCCTTGGGGACGCCAAAAATAAGAGAGGCCCGGTCGAAAGCCGGGCCTCTCTTATTTTTGGGTGCTTCTCACCTCAAGGGGATGAGAACCGAAGGTTCGACAAATTTGTCTGGAACAAACTTTGAACGCGCGAAGCACAGCCCGTTAGGGTGGTGGGCAGGGACAGCCCACCGTAATCCGCTCGTGGACGCCGTGGTGGTGAGGTCCGCACCAGCACCCCGGTGAGCGGGCAAAGCTTAACCGGCCGCAGGATTTCCTGGTGGTCTCGAACCGGGCGGTACGCGTTCAGTGACCGTACACCTGCGCCGACACGGGATTACGGAAAACACCGGGCCGGATTTCACTCCGGAGGCCGCATATAGCGCGCCAGGATCCGCAGGCTTTCGGGCCTTGCCAGATAGGCGTGATTGCCGGTGTAGATCCCGATCCCGGGGAATTCGGAATAATAGGTCCAATAGCTCCAGTGCAATCCCTCGGTCTCCATGATATCGAGAATGTCCTTGAGGTAATTGCGGGCACTGTCGGTCGAAGGGTTCTCGTGGACTGTGAATTCACCGACGTACACCGGCGCCCCATGCCTGGCCTGGAAACGTAAGGCATAGTCCAGTCTGTCCCGGAGCGTGATCTTGTTGAATGTTGCCAGGGTCTTGCGCTTGTGCCAGGAAAGGGCGAGCCGATTGGCGCCCTGGGCGTTGGCGGTCTTGATCCAGGCGGAGAGAGTATAGCTGCCGCCATCCACGGCAATGGGACTGCTGAGCACGGCTGCTGGCCCGGGGCAATCGGCGAAGCCGATTGAATGCTGCCCGTTCTTTGCAGTTACGTCCGTCACCTGGCCGCAAGGGCCGTGCATCTCCCAGCTAATACCGGGATAATCGATTTCGAATGAACCGTTCGACACGAGCGGCGCCGGCAGATCGACTGGCCGTCCGTCCACTTCGAGGTGAATATCGTCGAACCAAACGCGGCCGTGTTGCTCGTCGGATAGAACAAGGACCTGCACTATTTCTGCACCTTCCGGCGGTGCTCCCCGCAGCGTGAGTCGCCGCCAGTCACCGGTTCCGGTCGCAGCTTGTGATTTCATTGCTCCTATCGCCTCTCCTTGAATGCTCATTTCTCCAGGGTATCTCGTTATGGTCCGTTGCCTTGTGGTGGTGTAGAAAGTGAATTGGGTCGGGTAAAAGAAATGAATGCTATAGATGACATTATCATCGGCGATCGGCAGGATTCGCTTAGTCTGGTTGGGCAGCAGCGCCTCTTCGACGATCAAGATGTGACGTTTGTCGTACTGGCGGATCTTACCGGCAACCGTGTTCATCACTTTCAGATATTGGATTTCATCCGGCGCTACCCCTTCATTGAGCAGATCGTAAGCGGCGATGATCTTGCTGTCGGCGTAGCGCTTGGCGATCGCGGTCCATAACGCATAGAAGCGTTCCTGATACTGACTTTCCTCCCAGAATCGGTACGACTTTTCCCGGTGAACGACAAAGTCGTGGGGGTTCTGGATACCCGGGGCGAGGTGCATGTCGAGGATTAGATAAACCCCGTACTTCTCGCACCAGGAAACGATGGTATCAAGCAATGCAAAGCTCTTTTCGTCGTATTCGAAAGGCGATGACTCCAACTGGTGATAGTTGATCACTAGCCGAATACTGTTCGCGCCGGAGTCGGCAATGCGTTTGATGTCAGTCTCCCCAAGAGGCCCGGTGAAATCCTTAAAGGCGACGTTGAAACCTTTCAGTACGACAGGATCACCGGCGTCGTCAAGTACGAACTGATTGCTGACACGGAGAAAGCCGGTAGCTTCGTGGCTCTCGAATTGAGTGAATAGCGTAAGCAGAAAAAGCATCAGACCAAAGATTGCTACAACCGGGAGCATCTTCTTTCCTCTGAACGGAGACAGAAGTATCATCGGTCGCGTTCGCAACGAGTAAGAGTAATAAGTAAATGACGATCGGCGATTATTGGCATCTTTTAAACGGGTACTATCAGTTTCACTTGCGTGACCGTCTTGGGTTTGGTTGACCTCGAAAACCCGTCACGCCGACGCTTTAGGCCAAACCCGGGTAACACCGAACGATTCCGGTTGGTGCCGCGTGGTTCAGTCCATAAGAGAAACGCTGGACTTGTCTGTATGCCACCACGGGAATAGCCTGAACACGATCGATCTGCTAGTCGAGCAGCGCTTTGACGGCTTCCGGCGTCGTGTCGCGATCGGGCACAATAAAAGCCTTTTAGGTCAGGAGCATCGACATCAGGGACGGAAGGGGGGTCGATTCCAAGCGCACGCGATCGAGGCACAGTTCCAACAGCGGTTCAAGCCGATCGGGTGGCAGCCGAGTAGCCAGGTTCCGACTCGCCTTCTCAATTAGTCGCGGCATGCCTCCCTGGCGCCGGCGGCGGTGACCGATGGGGTACTCGATCTCGACTTTGCCGGTACGCGTGCCGTCCTTGAAGTATATCTGTATGGCGTTTGCGATCGAGCGTTTGTCAGGGTCGAGATAATCGCGGCTGTAGCGCGGCTCCTCGATGACCTCCATCTTCTTCCGCAAGGCGTCGATGTGCGGATCGGCGGCGGCCGCATCCGTGTAGTGATCGGCATTGAGATCGCCGTGAAGCAGGCCGATTGCCACCATGTACTGAAGGCAATGATCGCGGTCCGCATAATTATGCAGCGGTCCGACCTTGTTGATAATGCGGAGCGCAGATTCGTGTGTTGTCAACGCGATGCGCTCGATCGCGTCGATCCGGTCCTTGACCTGCGAATGGAGCTGCACGGCGCACTCGACCGCCGTCTGCGCGTGGAACTCCGCGGGAAAGGAAATCTTGAACAGCACCTGTTCCATGACGTAGCTGCCGTAGCGCTGCGGAAACTTAAAGCGCTTGCCCCTGAAACTCACGTCGTAGAAGCCCCAGGTCTTCGCCGTGAGCGCGCTCGGGTATCCCGGTTCACCCTTTAGCGTCATCAACGCAAGACGCACACCGCGGCTGGTGGCATCGCCCGCGGCCCAGGACTTACGCGGGCCGGCGTTGGGGGCATGCCGGTAGGTGCGCAGCGATTGCCCATCCACCCAGACCTGGGAGATGGCATCGACGATTTGCGAACGGCTTCCACCGAACATGTGCGTCGCAACAGCCGCCGAAGCGAGCTTCACAAGCACGACATGATCGAGACCGACGCGGTTGAAGCTGTTCTCGAGCGCTATTACGCCCTGAATTTCGTGTGCTTTGATCATGTAGCCAAGGACGTCGTGCACCGTGTGTGGCGTCTGGCCCTCGGCTAAGCGAGCGCGGCTGAGGTAATCGGCGCAGGCGAGAATCGCGCCGAGATTGTCCGAGGGATGGCCCCACTCGGCGGCGAGCCAGGTGTCGTTGAAGTCGAGCCAGCGCACCAGCATGCCGATGTCGAAGGCCGCTTTGACCGGGTCGAGTTCGAAGCGCGTGCCCGGCACACGCGCTCCGTTCGGCACGACGGTGCCGGGCACGATCGGCCCCAGGTGTCGCGTACACTCGGGGTACTTGAGTGCGAGCATCGCGCAGCCGAGACTGTCGAGCAGACAATAGCGCGCCGTATCATAGGCCTCGTCGCTCGTGATCACGTAATCCACGATGTAATCCGCGATATCCACCATCACCTGATCCGGAGGGGGGCGCAGGTTCATGTCAGCGGTGTGCAGGCTCATATGTTTTCAAGAAAATTAAATTTATATTTCAGAGAACCATAGTTTGACGCGGGAGTTGGAAAGCAGAATTATGATAGGTCGTGATTTCCGATGTCGTTCCCTTGTATTTGCCGGTGTATTCGGCCATTTAACCTCGACGCTCGATCGGCACATACGGCCGTTGTGCCGGGCCAATGTATTCGGCATTCGGACGGATCAATCGGTTGTCGGTGCGCTGTTCCATCAAGTGCGCGGCCCAACCGGTAATGCGCGAGCAGACAAAAAGCGGCGTGAACAGCGCGGTCGGTACGCCCATGAAGTGGTAGGTCGACGCGGAATAGAAATCGAGATTGGAGAAGAGGTGTTTCGTGTCCCACATGGTTTGCTCGATCGCTTCGGAGACAGGAAACAGCACACGGTCCCCGGCGTCCTCGGCGAGCCGCTTTGACCACTGTTTGATGACGACATTGCGTGGATCGGAAATGCTGTACACCGCGTGCCCGAAGCCCATGATTTTCTCCTTCCGTGCCAGCATTTCTTGCACACCTTGGGTCGCCTCGGCCGGGGAGCGGAAGCGCGAGATCAACGCCATGGCCGCCTCGTTCGCGCCGCCGTGCAGCGGACCGCGCAAGGTGCCGATTCCGGCCGTGATCGCCGAGTAAAAATCGGAGAGCGTCGCGGTGCATACACGCACGCCAAAGGTCGAGGCGTTGAACTCATGCTCGGCATAAAGGATGAGCGAGACGTCCATCGCGTCGCGGTGGAGCGACTTCGGTGCGCGTCCAAGGATCAAGTGCAGTGTATGGCCCGCCAGGGTCGGCTCGTCGGTGACGGTCTCGATCCGTCGGCCGTCCAGGGCGAAGTGATGCCAATACGCCATGATCCCGGGGAATACCGCGAGCAGCCGGTCGGCGATGTCCTGTTGCCGCTCGAAATTCGCCTCGGGCTCGAGGGTACCGAGCATGGAGCAGCCGGTGCGCATCACGTCCATCGGATGCGCGTCGGCCGGGATGCGCTCAAGCACTTCTTTGAGCGCACCGGGTAATTCCCGCAGTCCGCGTAGCTTCTTCTTGTAGGCGTCGAGCTGTGCCGCACTCGGGAGTTCGCCCTTGAGCAGGAGATAAGCAACCTCTTCGAAGGTGGATTTGTCGGCGAGCTCGATAATGTCGTAACCACGGTAGTTAAGACCGGTGCCTGCCACGCCGCAGGTACAGATGGCTGTGCGGCCAGCGTTGACGCCGCGGAGACCGGCCTGGTTTGTGACTTCTTTTTTCTCGCTCATTTTTCTTTCCCCTTGCCGAAGAGCACATCCAAGGTCTGCTCATAACGGTGATAGTCGAGAGTATCGTAGAGCTCATCGCGAGTCTGCATAACCTCAATCGCGTTTTTCTGTGTGCCGTCTGTACGAATCGTCCGGTATACCGTCTCGGCCGCGCGACTCATGGCGCGGAAGGCGGAGAGGGGGTACAGCGCGAGCCCCACGCCCGCCTTGCGTAACTCTTCGATTCCAAAGAGCGGAGTCTTCCCGAACTCGGTGATATTCGCGAGGATCGGCACACCCGTGGCTTTGACAAAGCGGCGGTACTGCTCGAGTTCGTTCACGGCTTCGGGAAAGATCATGTCCGCGCCCGCTTCGCAGCATGCCTGCGTGCGCTCGATTGCCGCCTCGATCCCTTCCACAGCAAGCGCGTCGGTACGCGCCATGATCACAAACGCAGGATCGCTACGCGCGTCCACGGCAGCCTTGATTCGGTCGACCATCTCCTCCTTCGGCACGATCGCCTTGCCGGGCCGGTGGCCGCAGCGCTTCGCTTGGACCTGGTCCTCGATGTGCAGGCCGGCGGCGCCGGCGCGTGTGAGTTCCTTCACGCTGCGGGCGATATTGAACGCGCCCCCGAAACCGGTGTCGGCATCGACCAGCAGGGGCAGAGTCGTGGTGCCCGTAATGCGCCGGACGTCTTCGAGTACATTTTCGAGAGTCGTGATGCCGAGGTCGGGCAGGCCGTAAGAAGCGTTGGCGACCCCGGCGCCCGAGAGATACAGCGCCTTGAAGCCGGCGCGCTGAGCGAGCAGGGCGCAATAGGCGTTGATCGCGCCGACCACCTGCAACGGCCGTTCGGCCGCCACAGCCGATCGCAGGCGCATACCAGGAGAAGATTTTTCGTTCATGCCGCGCTTATGCATTTGCTGGTTGCGGCGGGAAGCCGAGGGTGTTCAATGCTTGCGTGATTTCGCCCAGGATCGCGGGATCATCGATGGTCGGCGGCACCTGGTACTGCTGGCCGTCGGCGATCTTGCGCATTGTGCCGCGCAGGATCTTGCCGGAACGCGTCTTGGGTAACCGCTTCACCACCACCGCTTGTTTGAAGCTCGCCACCGGCCCGACACGCTCGCGCACCTGCTGCACGATCTCTTTGACGATGTCACCGTGTTGGCGGTTTACGCTGGCCTTAAGCACCACCAGTCCGACCGGGAGCTCACCCTTGAGCGCATCGGCCACGCCGATCACGGCACACTCGGCGACGTCCGGGTGCGAGGCAAGCACCTCCTCGATCGCACCCGTGGACAACCGGTGACCGGCAACGTTGATGATGTCATCGATGCGACTCATGATCCACAGATAACCGTCCTCGTCCTTGAACCCGGCATCGCCGCTCAGGTAGTAGCCCGGGTACGGATCGAGATAGTACTTCTTGTAGCCGAGATCGTTCTTCCACATGGTAGGGAGACAGCCGGGCGGGAGTGGAAGTTTAATGACAATGTTGCCGATGGTTCCATCGGCCACTGGCTTTCCCTGGCGGTCGAGCACCTGCACGTCGTAGCCCGGGACCGGTTTTGTCGCCGACCCGGGCTTGACCGGCAATTTGTCGATGCCAAGACAATTGGCTGCGATCGGCCAACCGGTTTCTGTCTGCCACCAGTGATCGATCACCGGAACCCCGAGTTGCTGCTCGGCCCAGCCCAGTGTGTCCGGGTCGCAGCGCTCGCCGGCGAGAAACAGCGTGCGCAATGACGCGCGGTCGTATTTGCGGATGAAATCCCCGCGCGGGTCCTCGCGCTTGATCGCCCGAAACGCGGTCGGTGCGGTGAACAGGGTCGACACCTTGTGCTGCGAGATCACTCGCCAGAAGGCGCCCGGATCGGGCGTGCCGACGGGTTTGCCCTCGTAGAGGATCGTGGTGCAGCCGTGCAACAGCGGGCCATAGACGATGTAGGAATGTCCGACAACCCAACCGACGTCCGAGGCCGCCCAGTACACGTCGCCGGGCTCGACGCCATAGATGTATTTCATGCTCCATGCGAGTGCCACGGCGTGACCGCCGTTGTCGCGCACCACGCCCTTTGGGATGCCGGTCGAGCCAGAGGTGTAGAGAATGTAAAGCGGATCGGTACTCGCCACCGATGCGCAATCGACCGGGCGTGCCGCCGCCAGCGCTTCGTTCCATTCAATGTCCCGCCCGGGCAGCAGCGCGGCGGTGTGCTGCGGCCGTTGCAGGATAATGCACCGCAACGGTTTGGCCGTTGCCATCTCGATGGCCCGGTCGAGCAACGGCTTGTATTCGACGATGCGGTTCGGCTCGACGCCGCAAGAGGCCGCGACGATGAGCTTGGGCCCGGCATCGTCGATGCGTTTCGCCAGCTCGTTGGCGGCGAAACCGCCGAAGACCACCGAGTGGATGGCCCCGATGCGTGCGCAGGCAAGCATGGCAAACACCGTCTCGGGCACCATCGGCATATAAATGATAACGCGATCGCCCTTGGCGATTCCCTGATTTACCAGCGCCCCGGCAAAGTGCGCCACTTCGTCGCGCAACTGCCCATAGGTGTAACACTTAATGGTATTGGTAACTGGGCTGTCGTAGATCAGCGCGGGCTGGTCGGCCCGGCCGGTGGCGACGTGGCGATCGACGGCGTTGTAACAGGTATTTAGCAATCCGCCGGGAAACCAGCGATAAAA
>Ga0224512_10001389_pt1 | contig 23315 bp, 19 predicted proteins | sample SF_May12_sed_USG_4_FD_169103 | JGI IMG/M metagenome (GOLD analysis project Ga0224512, IMG submission 169103) | Sediment microbial communities from San Francisco Bay, California, United States - SF_May12_sed_USGS_13 | ecosystem: Environmental > Aquatic > Marine > Sediment | place: USA... | reverse complement strand
TTCCGGCGCACGCCGGAATCCAGGGTTGTGCTGATTCATGGCGAATGGATTCCGGGTCTCCGCTGCGCTCCGCCCGGAATGACGGATGAATGGCTTTTCGATGTGTGAAGAACACCCTATCTACAAGAATTAGCCACGGAATCCACGGAAGAACACGGAAAGATAATCACTAACAAAACACCGTCATTGCGAGGAGTGAAGCGACGAAGCAATCTGGGTCTGATTAATCGCAAAGCCAGGAGATTGCCGCGCTACGCTCGCAATGACGCTTTATGACGGTCACCCATTATTCCGCGGGACTATCATCAACCAGGCGCGGGATAACCGGTGTAACTCCTGCCCCTGGTTTTACGATTTAACACGTTCGAATTCTTATTTTTCCGTGGATTCCGTGGCCAAGAGTCAATCCTGCCAATGGAAACTCCCAGACCTCACATTTTTTAAACTTCCGTGTAATTCAGTGTGTTTCAGTGGCGAATATTTTTTATCGCGCCCGCAGGGCGCTCCTACACTTTCATAGATACTTCTTAAGTATCCCGAGCACCGTCTCCAGGGCGCCGCGGTTCTGCTCCACGGCCCGGCGGCCGTTCTCGCCGATGCGGTGGCGTTCATTGGCATCCAGCAGCCAGCGGCTCACGGTCTCGCCCAGCTCCGCGGTGTTCTCCACCTTGCGGCAGGCATCGGCCGCGACCAGCAGGTCGCAGATTTCGGTAAAGTTGGAGACATTCGGGCCCGTCACCACCGGTATACCCAGGGCCGCCGGCTCCAGCAGGTTATGGCCCCCGGTATGCACCAGGCTGCCGCCCACGAAGGCGACGTCGGCGGCGGCATAGAACAGCGGCAGTTCCCCCATGGTGTCGCCGATGAACACGGCGGTATCCTTATTACACGGTATTCGCTGGCTGCGCAGCACGACGCTGTAGCCCCTTTGGTGACACAGCCCGGCAACGGCCTCGAAACGCTCGGGGTGACGTGGCACCAGCACCAGCAGACAGTCGGGCAGCTGCCTGCGCACCTGGCGGAACACGTCCAGCACCAGTTCGTCCTCGCCCTCGTGGGTACTGGCGGCAATCCACACCGGGCGGCTGGCGCCCCACTCGCGCCTGAGCACCTCGGCCTTCTCGATCAGGCTGTGCGGGATGCGTTGTTCAAACTTCAGATTACCCGCCACAGTGATCTTCCCCGGATCGGCACCGATGGATTCGAAGCGCTGCGCATCGAGCTTCCCCTGGGCCACGATCTCGGTGACCGCCGCCAGCGTCTCGCTGACCAGCCGTGGAAACCGCCGGTAACCGGCGGTCGATTTTTCCGACAGGCGCGCGTTGACCAGCAACAGGGGAATACCGCGTTTACTGCAGGTATAAAACAGGTTCGGCCACAGCTCGGTCTCCATTACGATCGCCAGCTGCGGCTGTACCCGGTCAAGGAAGCGGACCACCGCCCCGGACAGGTCATAGGGGGCATAGACATGCGCGACCTCGGCACCGAACAGTGCGGTGGCGTGGGCCGAGCCGGTCGGCGTCACGGTGGTGACCAGCAGCGAGTATTCCGGGTGGTGGTCGAGCAATTCCCTGATCACGGGTTCCGCCGCCTGCACCTCGCCCACGGATACGGCATGCACCCAGATGACCCGCTCCCCGACGGTGGGCTCGATGGCGCCGAAGCGCTCCGGCCAGCGGCGCCAGTAGCCGGGGGCGCGCAGCCCGCGCCAGGCCAGGCGCAGCACCACCACGGGGGAGAGCAGGTACAGCAGCAGGGTGTAGAGCGTTCTCAAGGGGATCAATCAGCCATGGCTGACCTTCGCTGCGAAAAATTATCCGGCATCATGGCGGCTCAAGGGCTGTTGGTATTATTGCGCGAAAGCATAGCATACCGGGCTACCGGACCGGCACGCAGACGTGTCATCCGGCAGGGCAAGCGGCTACAATGCGGGCTGTCGCCAGACCCTGAGCCTATGAGCATCTCCTCCAACCACGCCTCCCGGGGAAAATACGCGCCCCGCTACTGGCCAACCTGGGCCGGCCTGGGGCTCCTCTGGTGCCTGATCCATCTGCCCTATCGCTGGCAGCTCGGTGTCGGCCGATTCATTGGACGGCAGGTAATACGGATCGCAGGGCGGCGACGCCACATCGCCAGCACCAATCTGCGGCTGTGTTTTCCCGAACTCGGAGAGGAAGAGCACCAACGGCTACTGGAAAGCTATTTCGAATCCATGGGCATAGGCCTGCTCGAGATGGGGATGAGCTGGTGGGCGCCAAGTCGGAAACTCGAGAAACTTGCGCGGATTGATGGATTGCAATACCTGGAGAAGGCGCTCGAAGAAGGTAAAGGCGCGATACTGCTGAGCGGTCACTTCACCACCATGGAGATCGGCGGACGCCTGCTATCGATGCATGCCCCCTTCCAGGTTTTATACCGCAAGCAGAAAAACCAGGCAATCGAGGCCGTCATGAAGAAGGGTCGCGACCGCTTCACCCACAAGGCCATCCTGCGCGATGACCTTTTGGCGATGCGCCGCAGCCTCAGGGAGAATATCCCGGTCTGGTATGCACCGGATCAGGATTTCGGACTGGACAAGAGTGTCTTCGTGCCCTTCTTCGGGATCCTGGCGATTACGATCACGGCGACATCCAGGCTGGCCAGGGCCAGCGGCGCACCGGTGGTACCGTTCTTTCAGAAACGGCTACCTGGCGCGGCCGGTTATCAATTAAACCTCTACCCGGCACTGGAAAATTTCCCCAGCGATGATATCGAACACGATACCCGGCGCATCAACGAGATCATCGAGGCACGGATCCGCGAAACCCCGGAACAATACCTCTGGGCCCACCGTCGTTTCAGGACACGGCCCGCAGGTGATGCACCCCTGTATTAGGGTCGGAATCTAGCATGCAATCGAACTCCACACGAGATAATGACAAGGAGATAATCGTCAAGTTTGTCTGCAAGGGCGGCCTGCTGGAGAATGCCGATGTCTGGAGGCGCCAGTTACCCGCACATGCGCCTGTTTGGGGGCGCTGCCGCTTCATTTTCGACCCGGATGCGCGCGACTACGACTGGCTGGTTGCCTATGACGATCTACCCCCGGACATATCAGGAGCCAAACCGCACACCCGGCGGATCGAACAGCTGGCCTGCCCGCGGGAGCATACGCTGCTGATCACCGCGGAACCCTCTACCATCAAGGTCTACGGGAGTGATTTCCTTGGCCAGTTCGGCCATGTGCTGACCAGCCAGGAACCCTGGGCCATCCGGCACCCGCATGCCATTTTCTCCCAGCCCGCATTGCGCTGGTACTATGGCGTACCCTATGGCGACGACCACGTAACACTACGCAGGTATGAGGACATACAGACCAACAAGCCATTAAGCAAGCAACACGTGATCTCTACAGTAACATCCAGCAAAAAGATGCGCTATACCCTGCACCGCAGCCGGCATCGTTTCATACAGAGATTGAAAACCGCCGTTCCGGAACTGGAAATCTTCGGCCACGGAGTCAGACCCATTGTAGACAAGGCCGATGCGCTGGATGGCTTCCGATATCACGTCGCAATCGAGAACCATATCTCTGAACACCACTGGACCGAGAAGCTTTCCGATGCGTTCCTGGGCTGTACTTTACCTTTCTATTCCGGCTGCCCGAATGCTGCAGACTACTTTCCAGCTAAAAGTTTCATACCTATCGACATAAATTACATCGACGAATCAATCGATATTATCAAGGAGTCAATAAGAAATGATGAATATGAAAAACGGCTGCCGCATATACTCGAGGCGCGCCAACTGGTCCTCGAAAAGTACAATATATTTGCTGTCCTGGACCGACAAATCAGTCAACTGCACGACCCCGCAAGATCTGTAATGAAGCACGCATCGATCAAGAGCCGGCATGCGATACGCCGCAATGTCCGCGGCTACTCCCGCTACCTGCTGGAACGTACAGGCATGCTGTGGCGTCGGCAGCATTCAGACAATAAGCACCATAACACTTCGACACAATAAGGCCAGCAATCTACTGGGCATGACCGCGAAAGGACTATAACCATGAAGCAAATCGTCTGCATGAAATGGGGTGATAAATACGATGCCACCTACGTCAACAAGCTTTATGCAATGACATCCAGAAACATTGGTGATGACTTTCGCTTTGTCTGCCTGACCGATGACACAACAGGCATAAATGAAAATATCGAATGCATGGAATGCCCTGTCATCGCTATCCCACAACCTTTCTGCAATGTTGGCTGGCGCAAGATCACCTTGTGGATGCGAACACTTGCCAACATGGAAGGGGACTGGTTATTTCTCGACCTCGATATCGTCATCACCGGATCTCTGGATGCATTCTTTGAGTTTGGACCTGAAAAGTCCTTCATTGTCATGAGAAACTGGACCCAGCCAGGCCAGGACATCGGCAATACCTCTGTCTACCGGTTCAGGGTCGGCAGCCATCCCTATCTCTACGAAAACCTTATCGAGAATCATGAGGAACTCACCCGGCGATTCAGGAACTCTCAGACATACATATCCAGGACGGTAAAGGAAATCTCCTTCTGGCCGGATGAATGGTGCATCCTGTTCAAGACACACTGCGTACCCCCAATGCCGCAGCGCTGGTGGAAAGAACCGGCCTTGCCTCCCAACACGCGTGTCGTTGCCTTCCCGGGTTCGCCCAACCCCGATGAGGCCGTGGCAGGGGAATGGCCGGCCAAGTGGTACAAAAAGATTTACAAACATATCAGACCCGCGTCCTGGATAAACCGGTACTGGACAGTTTAAACCCCCGTCTCATGGGTAGCTCAAAATGAATCTACTAAAGAAAACCGGCAAACAGATTGAAAGCCTTGTCCGCCGGGCACGCCTTGCCCCGCGTGTCTTGCTGAAATACGGCACATTCACGCCGGACAAAGTCGAAATGCCGCATGCCGCGGGACCTATTTATATAGACCCGGCGGACCGCCGCGCGAAGAAGAAGATCCTGTTCGACTCCGTTCGCAACCGCTACTCCATCAACCGCAGATTCTGGGTCGACTTTGTATCCGCCATGGAACCGGACATCGCCCTGGATATCGGGGTCAACTACGGGGAATGCATCTTTTCGCCTGTGTATCCTGCAAAGGTCACGGCCATCGGGTTCGAGGCCAACCCCGCCCTGTTCAGCCATTTAAACAAGTCGCTCAGGGACCATCCCTCTGCCAGCAACATCCAGCTGGTCAATGCCCTGGTCGACGAGAAACCCGGTGCCAAGGTCGACTTTTATATCAACACCGACTGGAGCGGCGGCTCCACCGCCATCGCTTCCATTGCGGATGACACCCCGGGCGCCCGCAAGATCCAGGTGGACACGCAAAGCGTTGACGCGGTACTCCGTGAAAAGAACAAGTCACCGGATGTCCTGGTATTCAAAATCGACGTGGAAGGTTTTGAGCCACAGGTCCTGCTGGGCATGCGGGAAACACTCGAACATGCGCGCCTGTTCACCGGTTTTATCGAGGTCGATACGCGCTTCCTGGAAAAAACCGGCTGGCCACCTGATCGATATGACAGGGAAATACTGAACCGCTTCGATCTTTATACCCAGGCAAGCAAGAAATCCCTGGTCTTCGAGAAAATCGATTCGTTGGAATCATATTGCCAGGCACACGCCGACAAGAAAAAGCATTTCGACCTGCTGGTCTTCAAGAAGGACGTATTACCGGAGTCATTGCCAGAGGCCTGGAGCCTGCAGGAGTAAGCCATACGTTACGGCCCGGTTAGTCTTCGTTTTCAGGCACGTGCAATCGACTGGTATAGCGCCAGCGTCTCATCCAGCATCGCCTGCAGCGTGAACCGTTGCACCGGCGGCACAACCAGGGGATGCTCCAGCATCCCGGTAACCTTTTCATTCAGCGCATCCACGTTACCCAGTGGCACCCGCCCCTCCGGGTATAGCCTCGCCAGCACCTCACCCACCCCGCCGTGGTCATAGCCGATCACGGGGACCCCCAGACACAGCGTCTCCAGCACGGTGCGGCCAAACGATTCCGGCTTGCGGGACAGTGACAGCACGACATCGGAGACACTGTAGATCTCGCGAATATCCGACCGATGGCCCGTCAAGGTGATGCGGTCTTCAAGGCCCTTGTCCCTGATCATCTGGCGCAGCTCGGCCGTGTAGCGTTCCCGCCCGGGATCCAGGTGACCGACCAACAGACCGTGCACCGGCAGACCGCGCGCGACTAGTGCGGCCATGAGCCCGATGAAATCCTCGTGCCCCTTCAGGCGCGTCAGTCGCCCCGGCAGAGTCAGCACCTTGCGCTCTCTCAGGAGCGGGTACTGTTTATACCAGGCCTCCAGCCACGACGGTTCGGGCCGGAAACCGCGCGGGAAGGCCTGAGGGTCCACGCCCCGGTAGATGGTTACGATCCTGTCAGAGTCGGTGGCCGGGTAATGCTTGAGGATGTAGCACCGCGCGGTATCGGACACGGCGATCACCCGCTCGCCGCGGGTCATGATGCGGCTGTAGGCATTCACCGAGTACAGGCCGTGCACGGTGGTCACGAAGCGTGGCCGGGTGGCCGGGTCCATCCCGCGCCAGGCCAGCCAGGCGATCCAGGCCGGCACCCGCGAGCGGGCGTGCAGGATATCCACGCCCTCCTGCTCCAGGAAGCGCCGAAGTTTGCGAACAAATATCAGTGTAGTCAGTGACTTGCGACCGACCGGCCAACTGACATGTTCCGAGCCGGCCACCGTCAGGGCGTCCACCAGCTTGCCGCCACCGGATATCACGATGGAGCGGTGCCCGTGAGATACCAGTGCGTTCGCCACCTCCAGGGTGCCCCGCTCCACGCCGCCGGTCTCCAGCGTCGGGACCAGCTGCACGACGGTCAGTTTTCGTTCAGCCATTGCTCAATGATCCAGTCGGCGCAGCGCCCCGCTTCGTCGAAACGTTCATCGGGCACCTGCAGTTCCCGGCCCTGTTGCCAGTCCTCGAAGCGCGTGACCAGGCCGTCACTGACCAGGCCCGCGATCCCGCGCGCCACCCGGCCCTGCTGTTGAGTAGACGGCACCGCAAGCAGGCCGACCGCCGCGCCCGCGCTCAGCGCCTCGTACACCATAGATACGCTTTCCTCCGTCACCCACACCTGCGACGCGAGTCCCAGCTTTTCGGGCAGCCACTCAGTGCCGGTATCGGCAAAGGGCACCACCGTCAGTCGCGCGGCCAGTTCCCCCGGCAGTTCTGCAAGCAAGGCAGGGAAATCTTCAGGCGTGCGCCGCGAGGTGGTCAACCACCAGTGCCGCCCGGGGTTGCGCTCCAGCACGGCTGTGATCTGTGCGACGACGGCAGCATTGTCCCATCGCACATGCGGGGCCGGCCCGCCGACCAGGAACAGTCCCGTGGCGTCATCATGACCAGCGCTATGACGGATCCGGTTCAGCACCCCTCGGGTGGTCCGCACATTCGGCGCGGGCCGCGGGCGGTCATGTTCGGGGATAATGCAGAGATCGAACCAGGCGGTGGGGAGCGAGGGTTTCATCAGCACGATCACCCGGCCACCGCGCGCGCGCCGTGCCGCCAGCATCGGCACGTGGGTGGCATGACCGGCACCAAGTAGCAGATCGGGGTCCGGGAGATCGTGGCCGGCAGGGAAACGACCCAGCAGGTAATTGCCCAAGGCCGACAGGCCGGAACCGGCCGGGATGGCATAGTCCGTCACCGGGAGTCGTTCGCTGAGCGCATCGACCAGCCCCCGGCCCTGGTTCTCGTGGCCCGCCTTGGCGTCGGTGAAACGCCAGATTACGATGCCCGATTGCGACCTAGCCGACATGGCGAGTGATCGGATGATGTAAAGGGGGCGCTACAAACCGGAAACGCTGCCGCTGCAGCGCGCCCGCGGGCAGCGTGCTAATCCGCGTCCCTGAGCGTGAACTCCGCACCGCAGTAGGGGCATTTCGCCGTGCCGGTCTCCTCGATGGCCAGGTAGACGCGCGGGTGTGAATTCCACAGGCTCATCCCGTCCATCGGGCAGTGCAGGGGCAGGTCCTCGGAAGTGACCTGGTACTGGTTGGCGGCATTGGGCTCCATCAGTTTCCTGGTTTTGGCAGACGCCGCGGTATCTGGGTTTGGCACGCAAGATCCTCTTTTTTCTACTCCGATAACCAATATCCTGGCCGGGCCAACTACCCTCGCCCGGCCTGCAGGCGGATCATTATACAGTAAGGCCGTGATTCTCAAGGGCCTGGAATGGTGCCGGTACACAGTGCGGTAACGGGCCATTCACGCCCCCGGCCCAACGCCCCGGAGTAACCGGCCCAGGCAGATAAAACGCCATTTTTTCAATGACATGGTGTAGTATCTGCAATTCATCACCGGCACCCGAAGACCACCAGCACTGGAATGAACACCAAAGATCTTTATCTCCGCCTGCTCAGCTACGTCCTGCCCTACAGGAAGATCTTCGCCTTCTCCCTGCTGGGGACCATCGTCTTCGCCGCGACCGAGCCCGCCATGCCGGCGCTGATGAAGCCGCTGCTGGACGAGACCTTTGTCAACAGGGACCCCGAAGGGCTGATCCTGCTGCCGCTGCTGCTGATCGGCCTGTTCGTCATCCGCGGCCTGGCCAGCTACGCCAGCGGGGTCGGCATCAAGTGGGTGGCCACGCGCGTGGTCATGGACATGCGTGCGCAGATGTTCGGCAAGCTGCTGACCCTGCCTGCTCGTTTCTACGACACCCACGCCTCCGGGGACCTTATCGCCAGGCACATCTTCAACGTGGACCGGGTGATGCAGGCCGCCACCACCGTGGTGGTCACCCTGGTCAAGGACAGCCTCATTGTCATCGGCCTGCTGGGCTGGGCACTGTATGTGAACTGGCAGTTGTCGCTGATCATCTTCCTGATCACGCCGCCCACGGCCTTCATCATCCGCCTGGTCAGCCAGCGCCTGCGCAAGCTGAGCCGCTCCCTGCAGAATGCGATGGGTGACCTCACCCGCATCGTCCAGGAGACCACCCAGGGCAGCAAGGAGATCAAGATCTTCGGCGGTGCCGACTACGAAAAGAAGCGCTTTCTCGATAGCAACAACTGGGTGAGGCGCTACAACATGAAGGTGGTCTCGGTCTCCGAGGCCAACGTGCCGGTCATCCAGCTGCTGACCGTGGTCGCACTGTCCATCGTGGTCTACTTCGCAGCCCTGCAGTCGCATGCCGGCGACATCACCGTCGGCGAGTTCGTCTCCCTGATAGGGGCACTGGCCATGCTGAGCTCGCCCATCAAGCGCCTGACCAAGGTCAACACCGAACTGCAGGCGGGGCTGGCCGCTGCCGAGAGCGTGTTCGCACTAATCGACGAGGAATCCGAGGTCGATACCGGCACCATCCCCATTGATCGAGCGCATGGTGATATCGAGTTCCGCAATGTCTGCTACACCCACCACGGCGGCGAATCACCGGTACTGAATGACATCAATATCCGCATCAATGCTGGCGAGACCATCGCCCTGGTCGGCCCCTCGGGCAGCGGAAAGACCACCCTGGTCAACCTGCTGGCACGCTTCTATGTTCCCGACAGCGGCACCATCCTGCTGGATGGAACCGACATCCAGATCCTTAAGCTGGTCGACCTCCGGAAACAGCTGGCCTATGTCGGCCAGCACGTGGTGCTGTTCAACGACACCGTGGCGGCGAACATCGCCTACGGCACGGCGGGGCTGGCGAGTGAAGAGGCAATTCGTATAGCCGCCGATAAAGCCTACGCCCAGGAATTCATCCAGGAACTACCTGAGGGATTTAATACAGAGGTCGGTGAAAACGGCGTACGTCTCTCCGGCGGCCAGCGCCAGCGCATCGCTATCGCGCGCGCACTGATCAAGGATGCACCCATACTGATCCTGGACGAAGCCACCTCGGCCCTGGACACGGCCTCGGAAAAACAGATACAGCTCGCCATTGAGTCACTGCGCCGGGATCGTACCGCACTGGTGATCGCCCATCGCCTGTCGACCATCGAGAATGCCGACCGGATTATCGTGATGGAAGCGGGAAAGATTGTCGAGCAGGGGGCACACCGGGAGTTGCTGGAGAAGGGTGGAGCTTATACCAGACTTTATAGGGCACAGATTTCGCACCCCAAATCATAACCAGGCAAGAGACTATTTGCTTGCTTCTGACATCACTTGCTCGATTACCCTGCATGTCTTATTCATATCATCATCAGACAAGGTTGGGTGAACAAGAAACATCAGGCTGGTTTCACCAAGTACTTTTGCAACCGGCAACCTATCCGTCGGCCTCCAGTCAGTGCCATCAAAGGCCTTCTCAAGGTACACCTCGGAACAGGAACCAGAGAAACATGGAACCCCTCCATCGTTGATTCCCCTCATTATGCGATCACGGTCCCACCCCTGTTTCAGTCCTTCTGGTTTAACAAAAACATAGCATTTGTACCAGGCATGCTCAATATCAGAAGGCAGTTGCGGAACCCGCAGTGCATTGGGGGAATGGGAACAGGCGTCCAGAATTAACCTTGCATTCCGATTCCTCGCCGCGTGCCAATCTGGCATTTTTTTAATCTGTATCCGACCAATCGCAGCCTGCATTTCAATCATGCGCCAGTTAGTACCGAATGATTCGTGCAGCCAGCGAAAACCCGGCGGATGGTCATTGTTATAAACAGCATCCCATGACTTACCATGATCCTTGTATGACCACGCTTTCTCCCAAACCCTTTTGTCATTAGTAGTTAACATTCCACCCTCACCACCTGTGGACATAATTTTATCCTGACAAAAAGACCAGGCAGCGACATGACCCAATCCACCCACTGAACGTCCTTTATACAGTGCACCGTGCGCCTGTGCGCAATCTTCTATTACATACAGGTCATGCTGTTCAGCCAACGACATAAAACCATCCATATCACATGGCCAGCCTGCAAGATGCACCGCAATAATGGCACGAGTACGATGGCTAAGAACTTCCCGTACTGTGTCCGGTGTGATGTTCTGGCTTTCTGAATCTACATCGGCAAAAACTGGGATTGCTCCGACCATAACAACTGCACTGACAGAAGCAATGAACGTCCGCGGCGTGACAACCACCTCGTCGCCCGGTCCTATATCTAGCGATCTAAGGGCTAGTTCAAGAGCCACCGTCCCGTTCGCCAGTGCGACTGCGTACTTCGAACCACAAAAAGTCGAAAATTCGCGCTCGAACTCACACCCTTCGTTTCCAGTCCAATAGTTGACTTGCCCTGAAAGTAACACACTTTCGACGCTATCAATCACATCTAGACCAAAATCTGGCCATGATGCAAAACTCTGTTTCATTTAACCAGCTCTCGCGCCGGGACACCCGAAACTATCAAACCATTATTTATATTATTTATGACAACTGCACCTGCAGCTATCATGGCATCATTTCCAATGGTACAGCCATTAATTACTGTAGCTCCAATCCCTACCCAACTACGATCACCCACCTTCACATTTCCAGCCAAGTTAACACCAGGAGAAATATGTACACCATTTCCCAGTTGACAATCATGATCCACTGTTGATCCAGTATTTACGACACAGGCTTTACCCAATACGGAACCTGTATTGATAACCGCATTAGCGAACACTACGGTGCCATCACCCAGCATCACATCGGACGCTATCTGTGCAGATGGGTGAATTACAGTTGAAACGTTCAGACACAGTGATCTCAATTTCTCCTGATTTTCAGAGCGAACCACGTTGTCGCCTATAGCGACGACGAAATCACTCCATTTATTAACAAGCGTTGCAATTCCTTCAAGCACTCCAATAACAGGCCAGCGCCCGGAACTATTAATTTCGGGATAACGATCATCAAGAAACGCTATTTTTCCCCATTTTCCGGACAATTCAGCTGCATCCGCAGTAACACGCCCGTGACCACCCGCGCCAATAATCAATAAAGAACAGCTCATCCGGATTAACCCCCAAATTTGTCCACTGTCGGATGGCCCTCTTGACTAATTCCCTCACGAATAAATACCTTAATAATAGTTAATAAAAGGATTTTTATATCCAACAACAAGGACCTGTGTTCAACGTACCAAATATCCAGATCAAATTTCTCATCCCATGTGATTGCATTACGACCATTTACCTGCGCCCATCCGGTAATCCCCGGCCGCACCTCATGTCGCCTAGCTTGCTCCGGACTGTACAGAGGCAGGTATTCCATTAGGAGAGGACGCGGGCCGACCAGACTCATTTCACCCTTGATAACGTTCCATAGTTCAGGTAATTCATCCAAGCTAAGCTTCCGCAAGAAAGCTCCTAATCCAGTCATTCGCTGTGCGTCAGGCAGAGGGTTTCCTTGTTCATCATAAACATTGCGCATAGTTCTGAATTTGACCATTTTAAAAGGTACGCCATGCATACCAGGACGCACCTGCCAAAAAAGTACTGGACCGCCTAAATTGCATCGAATTACCACAATCAATAATATAAATACCGGAGCCAGTATTAACAACACAAGAACAGCTACAAAAATGTCAAATATGCGCTTCATACTTCTTGAGCAACCTCACTCGCAAGCCGCATGAAGATTTCACTAAACTGCCCTACTCCTATAGATAACGATAACTTTTCATGATAAAACTTACGACTTTTATCAGCCATATTATTAAGTTTAATAGAATCGCATTCTTGGAGCGCGACAGCAGCAGCGGCAATTGACTCAGGATCCTCCGGAATGGCGATCTCTCCACAACCGCACTCTCTAACCAGATCAGCCGCATCACCTTCAAGCGCCATCAGAATGGGCTTGCCAATCATCATATAGGCTTGGGTTTTTGAAGGTATCGTAATTTTAAATAGTGGATCTTTTTTTAGGTGCACTAACAAGGCATCCGCCTCCTTAAGTATGCCGCCTACGTCACTCATTGGAACCTTCGGCAAGAAGCAGGCATTATGAAGCCCTCGTTCCTGACCATATTGTTTCAAACGCTCAACCTCAACACCACCACCTACAAAGATAAAAACGATGTTATGATGGCCGTCCCTCTGCAATAATTCTGCGGCATCTAGAACAGAATACAAGGCCTGCGCCTTACCCATATTGCCAGCAAACACAATTCGAAACCTATCTGCATTTTGGATTCCCTCAAGTATTTCACCAACAGAGCAACTCAAAGCCCCTTCATCGCACCAATTATAAATTATAGCAATCTTGTTCTCTGGCACACCCCTCTCAACAAGTAGACGCTTGAACCCAGGGGAAAGTACAACTATCTCATCAACATGACGATAGACCCAATTGCATACTGAAGATACTATTCGCAAGGCTCGCTCATTGGAAAACATTCCTGTTACCCTTAATGTATCAGGCCACATATCTTGAATATCATATACAACAGGTATACGTCGAAATAATCTAACCAATGCTGCTGAAACACCTACAGTCAGCGGAGGGTGATATGCATATATCACATCGGGGCGCTTTGCCTTAAACAAACAATAGACGAAAGAAGTAATAGAGAAGCTAATGTAATTTATCACTCGACCTACTGCACTCTGGCTGTGACTAGGATATAGAGCAACCCGGGTCACCTTAACTCCATCGATAAATTCATGTAGGCATAACCGCATCTTATAGCCTGGATAGATTTTGCCACCAGGGTAATTGGGGAATCCGGTAACAACCTCTACTGTAAAGCCCTGCTTAACTAGTTCTCGTGCAAAGGCCAAGCCCTTGAAGGTCGGTTCAGGATCAAACCACTGAGTCAATAGAAGGACGCGAGGAGCCATGCCTACTAGTACTCTTTCCAAACAGTTCGAATGACGTAATCACGATAACTGTGAATTATCCGTACTACCTTCTCTGCCACATTGGGCATACTGTAGTCTGACACCAAACGCAGGCTCCGTTGTTCTCCGCGGGCTTGTTTCTCCAATATCTGGAGCCCCTGCATCACACGATCGACTTCCAGACCTACCATCATAACTGATGCCTCTTCCATCCCTTCCGGACGCTCGTGAGCCTCGCGTATATTTAGAGCAGAGAAGTTGAGAATTGAGGACTCCTCATTGATGGTGCCACTGTCGGATAACACAGCTCTGGCCGAAATTTGCAGCTTGTTGTAATCTTTGAAACCCAGCGGCTTTAGAAGACTTACGTTCTCATGGAATTTAACACCCATTACATCTAACCTTTTTTGGGTGCGAGGGTGAGCTGATACGATCACTGGATAATTATATTGCTCTGCAATCATGTTTAGAACACTGGTCAGTTTTAGAATGTTTTTATCTGAGTCAACGTTTTCTTCTCGATGAGCACTAACTACAAAGAATTGTCCTTGATTAAGACCCAAGCGTTCAAGAACGTTAGAACGCTCAATTCCTTCTTGATAATAATTAAGCACCTCAAACATTGGGCTGCCAGTTTTAATCACCATATCAGGCGGCAATCCTTCACGCAGCAGATAGTCGCGGGCGATGGTACTGTAGGTCATGTTAATATCGGCTGTGTGATCAACAATGCGACGATTAATTTCTTCAGGTACTCGCATGTCAAAACAACGATTGCCGGCTTCCATGTGGAAGGTGGGGATCTTGCGACGTTTTGCCGGAATCACTGCCATACAGCTATTGGTATCACCCAAAACAAGCAACGCTTCAGGCTGCACATCGGCCAATACTTGATCCACGGCGATGATGACATTGCCAATGGTTTCTGCACTGCTTTTACCAGCAGCATTAAGAAAATAGTCAGGTTTTCGTATAGCTAGATCTTTGAAAAAGATCTCATTCAACTCGTAATCGTAATTCTGTCCTGTATGCACTAGCACATGATTACAGTAATAATCTAGCTTAGCTATGACCCGTGACAAGCGGATGATTTCCGGGCGCGTACCCACCACTGTTACAACTTTCAACTTTTTCATTAAAAATCTCTAGTCCAAGTAATGTCTACAACTCTGCATATATTTTCAGTGATATAGCTACGCCGTTTACACTATAGAATATGTGTAATTCTCTTATGATTCGTGGACAACAGGCATTGCATAGGTATCTGGTCGTTCACGGTCGAAGATCTCATTGGCCCAAAGCATTACGACCATCTCATCATCGCCCACATTGGTAATGTCGTGCGTCCAGCCGGGTATCGTCTCTACGATTTCTGGCTTCTCACTATTGGTATTTACCTGGTGGAACTCACCAGTAACGATGTGGCGGAAACGGAAGCACGCACTGCCCTTAATTACAAGAAATTTCTCGGTCTTGGAGTGATGGTAATGCCCTCCCCGTGTAACGCCCGGATATGCTGTGAAAAAAGAAAACTGGCCCGAATTATGTGTTTTTAGCATCTCTACAAACACACCACGAGGGTCATCATATTTCGGAACTTCGTATGTGAAATATTCTGGCGGCAGATAGCTCAAATATGTTGAATACAACGCCCGAACGAGACCAGTGCCAACTGCTTCGATAATCAGTGTATTGCGACTATCACGGAATGCGTATAGTTGATTTGCCAATTCACCGACAGTAATGCTGTACTGTGGTTCAACCGTTACATACGTACTACTACTCTCTTTGCCATCCATCAATGCAATGAAATGAGAAATCACATCATCTATATAAACTACATTGATACTCGCCTGCGGGTCGTGGATCTGGATTGGTAAGTCATGAGCGATTTTATGGCAAAAGGTTGCAATCACCGAATTGTAATTTGGACGCGCCCACTTACCAAAGACATTTGGAAGGCGGAATAGGTATACTTTTGAGCCATGCTTGGCCGTTAAATTTAACAGCATTTCCTCTGCAGCGAGCTTGCTGCTTCCGTAAGGGTTATCAAGTTCTGCCTGGCTGGATGAAGTATAAAGTATCGATATCTGCCTGCCGCTATTCTCGACAGCCTCACATAGTGCGCTCGTCAAATCAGTATTACCTGTCTGGAACTCCTGCGCATCCTGCGGACGGTTGACGCCCGCCAGGTGGAAAACAAAGTCTACATCCACAACGAGCTCTTCGAGTGCATTCAATGAATCATCGCGTGTAAAGGACAACACCTCAACATCTTGCCGCTCATCTAGATACATCACGAGGTTTTTACCAATAAATCCGTTAGCGCCTGTAATCAATACCTTCATCCATTATTCCTCTGGGATAGCATGTTCGCCGCGCTGTATTGCTCGAATATATTCAAGTTTCTGCAATAAGTTCTGCATGCCTTCTATATCCAGGCGCTCTGTATTATGTGAGTTATAATCTTCTGAGTGAGAAATCTTTTCTTCGCCCTGCTCTACATACATTGTATAGTTGAGGTCACGCAGGTCCGGCGGCACACGAAAGTAGTCACCCATATCCTCGGCACAAGCCATTTCTTCACGACTTAATAAGGCCTCATAAAGCTTCTCGCCATGGCGGGTACCTATCACCTTGATGGGATGCTCAGGCTTACCCAGCATCCGGGTCAATGACTTGGCGAGAATCTGAACAGTCGCCGCGGGCGCTTTTTGCACAAAAAGGTCACCATTGCTGCCATTTTCAAAGGCATATAACACCAAATCAACCGCAGACGATAAAGTCATCATAAAGCGCGTCATATTTGGGTCAGTGATAGTAAGCGGTATTCCTCTACTGATCTGTTCAATGAACAGAGGAATCACTGACCCACGTGAGGCCATTACATTGCCATAACGTGTGCCACAAATGACAGTCTTGCGCTCATCCAGATTACGTGATTTAGCGACCATAACCTTTTCCATCATCGCTTTGGAAATGCCCATAGCATTGATAGGGTACACTGCCTTGTCAGTGCTTAGACAGACAATACGCCTAACTTCATTTTGAATTGCTGCTTCCAGCACATTCTCAGTACCGATCACATTGGTCTTCACTGCTTCGATAGGGTGAAACTCGCATGAGGGAACCTGCTTGAGTGCTGCAGCATGAAAGATGTAATCCACACCACGGGTCGCATTTAGAACACCTTTGAAATCACGAACATCACCGATATAAAACTTGAGCTTGGAGTTTGCATAACGTTTACGCATGTCGTCCTGTTTTTTCTCATCGCGGCTGAAAATACGTATTTCCGTAATATCCGTATCTAAGAACCTTTTAAGAACCGCATTACCAAACGACCCAGTTCCACCCGTGATCATTAACACTTTATTGTTAAACATTCACATCACCTAATATACATACTATTTAGCGACTTAGAGCTTTAAGAAATATATCCTTATTAGCTTCTAGATCTTCAGGATTAAAAATACGCTTATAAGAACTTTCAAATACAATCTTTCTCATATCGTTACGCTCAGAATTTGTTAGTCGATAAGTTTCCTCAATGGCACTAATAAAGCTATCTTTTTCATCTAAAGGAAAATCCCAGCCTAAACCATCATATCGTAGATTCCTCCACGGAGTTTGATCACTTAACAATACAGATGTCCCAACGGATAAGGCTTCAGCAATAACATGCCCGTAATTTTCACCACGAGTGGGAAAAAAGAAAATATCATATTTAGTAAATATCCTCCCAACATCGATAGGATTAACTACACCGCAATAATTTACGTATATATTATTGGGCAACCTTTCAATCGACTTGCAACATTTTAACCAGTAAGCTAGATCCTCTTTTGGACCAAATATATCGAAACACACGGGCACATTGACTTGTTGCAAAACATTCAATGCAAAGTCCAGATTCTTCTTAGGTGAAATACGAGATAAAAACACCAATTGTAATGGTTTCTTCGAATGCAGGGTCTTTTCTTCAGAAACTTTAATGCTTTCAACTTTACTTGGTAAATTTTTTGCAATAAACACCGGATTATTTTTTAAACCAAAAGTTCTGATAATGTCTTTTTTTTCTAACTGAGTAGTTGCCTGCCAATTAATAGATTTATAAATACCAAATAATTTCACTAATGATAAAAATATCCGCTTTTTAAATGACTTTATCTGTAATGCGCCCAAGGATAATTCTCCTCTAGGCGCAAGCACTATAGGCACTTCTTTAAAAAAACCAAGCACACTGAGGAGCATGGGTTTTATAGAGAAATTGGGATTAAAAAGCCCATTTATATATATCACGTCACAGTGCGTGCTCCTCGTGACCTTCGCTAAGCCAAAAATAGTCAAATTATTTTTGCTTGCGTAGAATACTTGTGCACAACCTACTGTCACCCATTTATTGAGTTGTACGCCATTATATGGCGTAGCATCACCTAGATCACGATCACTTGTAATAATCCAAAAATCAAAAGTATCACATAGGTTATCAACAAGATTTGCAATACTTTTAATTGGGCCACCGCCTTTGAAACCTGGGATATAAAAGGGTGTAAATATACATATCTTAATTCTACTCATAGGCCGTAATATCTATTTTTCAGACAATATAATGATTATCTATATTTCTAATCTTTGCGAAACTCAAGATCAACTTATATTGAATCCTTCACCATACATAATTATATTATCAACAAAAACAATGTTCTTATAAAAAAAGTATGCGGATGTAACCAAAACCCCTAGGTTAATACCTCTTTTTTTCTGAAGCGCATAAAATAAAAATACAAAGTACCCCATCATATTTACACGCTCACCTCCTAAAAAATAAACAGCACCAATAATTGGTATAAAGATCAATATTACTTGCAATTTGTTCTTTGAGTACCATAGAGAAAAAGCAAAAAATACAGAAATCTTAAATATTTCTTCAACACCCCTCAATTTGTAATATGCATCAAACTTTGAAATAAGATGACCGCTAAATACAAACACAACTAAAAGAAAAATAACTACTGATAAACTTATTAACCTAAGTTCTGAATATTTCACTTTAAATTTGACTAACGCGCCAAATAATATAACGAATAATTTATTAAATATTATTGATATATATATTATTATTAATTGAAAATGCGAAAGAATTGATAAAATTGAAAAATAAAATGAATATCGAACATAAATAAAAGACAATAAAAAAAATATAACACCTAATTTTAGTCGTTCTGCTGAAAAATAAAGTACATATAAATAAAAATTAGTCAGCAATATTATTGCAATAATATAAAATGAAACATTCCATTTTCTAAATAATAAAAGAAAATATAGCGCTAAGAATGTGTTCACAAACGAGTAGAATACAACCTTTTCAATTCCTAGATTGCTACCAATCCAATTAAACAAATAGTGCAGCAATTCTACTGAATGGATATTTGATCTATAAAATGAAAACCCGCCTACAATGTCAGACCCACGAACCCCATCATAAAGATACGTATATATTACTTGGTCCCCGTCTGTATATAAGTTTCCTAATACAAAGCTAATCACCCAAACCATTGTTAATAAAAGCATGGTTTCAATTTTTCTATTATTTATTAACATTGCTTGGGTAATGTCTAATATGTTCTGCACTTTTGTTTTGCGATCATCTTATCTGGATTCATGCCACGTGGGTCTCGAGGGTCTCGATATCCCTCAGTACTTCCATCTTTAAATACAGTTTCAGTCACAACTAGGTACCGGTAATGTGCCTAAGTCTGTTCGATGTCAGCATGAGCGCCGAATTACCGTACGGGGATGCACCCACCACTCGAGTACGGCGACAAAACTCCCGCATAATTCCTTCTAATTGGTTGTTAGTCCGGAGATGTCCCCAGTGAGTGGGCTGGAAACTGTAGTATTTCAGCGTCTCTTCGATGTTTTCTCGAACTTTAGCTGTAAATCCAGCACCAGCTTACCCAGATGATCCTTGATCACCGCATTGTCGATCTCAATGGCATTGCTTAGTTTTGGTGTGTCCTTGTTCATTGCGGTGATCTCTTTGCCTCTGGTCTTCGGTCTTTGGCGATTCCAAGCATAACCAGATCGAGGACACCGCCTCACAAAATGTTCAGAAAAATAATTACGTTGCCATTATTAGATCTATATTTCATAAGGAGAACTGAATTCATAAACACATCAGAATATATGCAAGCCTCATACCAATGAAGATATGTATATTTACTAGCAAGAAGTATAACGATTATGTAGGCATGAATGATTTATTTATCTTGAAGATAATTGAAAACCTGCTGCCACATTTGTATTGACTGTTCTTTTATGTTTTCTGAGTTAGTTTCTATTATTTTTTTTATTTTATTTCTAGATTGTACATCTATAATTAAATTGATTTTTTTATGTAACTCAGACTCTGTACAGCCAACATCAAGCAGCCCATCTGGAAAACCGTAGTCATCAAACAAAAGTTGATATTTATGACTCCACCCAGTTGCAAGAGATGGAACACCCTGGCTTAGAGCACTAACCAAGCCATGATAGCGGCTGCCAATTGTGGCATCACAGGCCCCCAATATACCTTTAATTTTTAAAGGGTCATTTTCTCTAATTATGGGTATCACTTTACCAACTGCCTTATGTATTTCTTCAGCAAGCATAAGGTCTTTTTCTCCTTCATGCACCAGAATGAATGGCTTTACATCCATCTCAACTAAATACTTCGCACATTTGATCATGAAGGGCAGATAAGCTTCACTCTGCTCATCTGGTGTTTTATCCAACATTCGATAGTTAGGCACCAAACAAAAACGATTTAGTTGTCTATCAAAATATTTTGGCAAAATACCTTTTATTAAATTTGTGAAATCTGGCGCCATACGAACATTATTCCGTTCACCAACGGCGTCCACCAAATAGTCATAGGACATTCTCTCTCTCGCAAATACAAGATCGACATCATTTACAACGCTTTTGATAGCCTTTCTAATTATAGGATTCTCGAATGGACCGAATGCTTGTGGTAGTAATATGATTTTAGTTCCGTTTTTTTTCCAGGCTCTACATGAACTTTTCAAGCCCAGGGCAGCCTGTTTTCCCCATTGATCGCTATATGCAAAACCTGCCGCATCAATCACAAGATCAATCTCTTTATCAAGAACAATTCCATACATAGTTCGAATATACTTCGGAACGTAATTAAAGACTTTTCCCCATTGAATTCTGTATTTCCATATATCTGGTTTTTGATAAAGCTGTAGTTTTATTCTTTTTTCATATGGCGCTGCCAAAGGATGTGGAGCCATAGCTAATTTTGCATCCGGATACATTTCCTTCATTTTATCTATAACAGCATAGAGCATTAACTCTGCGCCTTTATTTAGAAAATATGCTTTTCTAATTTCAATTAACATTTTTCTACCTTCAGAAATATTTAATTAATAAATCTGGGTTTTTTTTCTGCGAGTAAGGGATACAACCTTTATCTTTAGCATAACCCACTGCGAGCAACATGATGGGGCGTTCGTAATCTTTCAGGCCAAGCAAATCCTGCATTTTGTTCTCTGCTTGCTCGATATCTGGCCAGTTTATTGGGCATGTTGAAAGTCCCAATGACTCAAAAGCGAGCATAAGTTGCATTGCGGCAAGTGAACCGTCTATATAGATTAAATGGCGGTCTCGCTCAGCAGGGTAAGCAGAAAGATCACCTACAATGGTGATAACGCATGGCAAATTGTCCGCAAATCCAGTTGTACCACCTGCAATACAAGCCATAGAATAAGCTTGTTCTTTACTGGATGATGTAAAAAACGAGTAGGGCTGACGATTACATGCTGATGGTGCGAGTGTAGCAAGATTAACAGCTCTTTGTATTAGCTCCTTTGGTACAGGTTTATCTTGATACCAACGCACGGAACGCCTTTTAATAAACAGTTTATGCAACTGATCGTATGTTATATTTGTAGCGGACAAGGTATCAAAAGGATAAGGAATATATTTAGTTTGCTTATTGGTGCATTCAACATAAGCCACAAATTTATCTCGCGCTTTTTTAATACGAGCTGTGTCCTTCACAATGGAAAAATACTCAGTTAACACATCTGTAAACCATTTCTTTTCATCTTCGCACATCTTCCCTGATCGCATAGAATGCTGGTATATTTCTACCGTTTCACTAATATAGTCTTCCGCGAATACATCCCTTCTGGGCTGCATGATCAGGCCTTTTTCTAAACGGTGAATATTCCGGCGCAATAGAACCGGGGTTTGCTCAACATTTATCAGTGATTTTCGATAATTGGATCGCCCAGCTAAAACAGCTTTATGCTCCCTATCAAACTTACGACTAAATATGAAATAATATAAGGAAGCCATAATTCTGCTTTTTTTAAATAAAGGTATCGTTAACTCACCTGGCAGACTAATTGTTTTTCTAATTACTTGCTTCAACCAGAATGGCAGCAATTTCCTTAGCCAAGTCATGAGATTTCTTAAAATAATGTTTACAAGCTAGATTTTCGAAAAATAACTGGAACATAACGCAATGGGGAAACAATAGACAAACTCATCATCCAAAATACTGGTCGGGTTTTACCATAGAAAATCAATGCTAGATAAGACGCCATTGAATAGGAAAATAATGTAGCGTATGCAGCGCCAATTCCACCGTATTTTGGTATTAACCAAAGGTTAAATAACACATTAGCAACCGCACCCATTCCCTGCGTGATTAATGAAAATATGAGGACATTTTCAATTAATATCCATTTACTGAAAGCCGCTCGCATAAAAATAAACAAGGCCGCCCAAATATGCACAACCAATATATCTGATGAATATATATAAGACACACCAAATACAATGCTAATAATAGGTTGCGCTAAGAGTGTTACTATAACTGCCACGACTAGCGCAATGATAAATAGCAAATCAAATATTTGTTGCAGCCTTTTTCTGTAGAGATTAGGGTTACTGTTTTTTAGCTCTAAAAGTTTTGGAAAGAATGATCCAACAATAGCAACTGGCACAAAATACCAAGCTTCGGACAAAGTTGCTGCTACTGCGTAAACACCAACTGCTTCTGTGCCCACAAGCCATTTGAGCATAACTTGATCGACTCTCAAGTAGATAACGGCAAAAATTGACCCTAAGAATACCACCCAGCCTTGTGAAAATAGTTCTCTAGCGCGTGATAATGATACCCGCCAATCTTTTACGCTTAGATTCGATTTGTATCGATAAAAAAGCAATAAGAGAATTGCCGCAATTAAGGATTGCACAATATGCGCTAATCCAAATACAATAAGATCAGCACTTGCAACAACAAGAAGGACTTTGATTACGGAGCTTGCTAACAATCCAATCGTTCTAGATATCGCCGTGTATTTTGCCTCAAGCCGGGATTGAAACCAATAGTCGATTACATCAAAAGGTTGGAAGAGCAAACTAATCGCCAGAATTATTACGATCCAAAACTCAGGGCTATTGTTAGCTTCTGTTAAAAACGCAAATAGTAACAGCAAGATTAACCCTACCAAATAACCCAATCCTTGAGTGC